>Ga0247813_10003007_pt1 | contig 11093 bp, 10 predicted proteins | sample UWRJL169409C1_FD_180719 | JGI IMG/M metagenome (GOLD analysis project Ga0247813, IMG submission 180719) | Plant litter microbial communities from Arlington Agricultural Research Station in Wisconsin, United States - UWRJ-L169-409C-1 | ecosystem: Environmental > Terrestrial > Plant litter >... | reverse complement strand
TCGGATCCACTAAGACCCTGGCCAAGCTAGCCAACAAACTAGCTAAGAAGCACAGCCTGACGACAGGTGTTTACGTACTTGAAAGTGCTACTCAAATTGAAATGGGATTGAAACAGACAGAAATTGACGACGTCTGGGGGATTGGACCTCGCTATGCGATTAAACTAATTCGCGATGGTGTGTATAATGCGTTAGACTTTGTAAACCTACCTGAAGATTATGTACTAAAGTTAATGACCATTCAAGGGAGACGCACCTATCGCGAATTAAAGGGACAACGCTGTATCCCTATGGAATATGACCGTCCGGACAAGGAAGGAATCAGTACGGCAAGATCCTTCAATACACCAGTAACAGATTTTAAACCATTAGAAGAAGCGCTTGCAACTTATGTCTCCAATGCTGCGCTTAAACTCCGGGATCAGGGCTCCGTATGCGCAAAGCTTTTAGTTTATACCCACACCAGTAAGTTTGCTGTCACATCAGACCTCTATTCTGCAGACATCTTAATTCGTTTATCGCTGGCAACCAATAATACCAGCACCTTAATTACCGAAGCCATAAAAGGGTTAAGAAAAATATATGTAAAAGGTTACAGATATCAGAAAGTTGGCGTGGAACTTCGGGATCTTAAACCAGAAACCCAAGTGCAGACTTCCATCTTTGATGATGCTGATCCGGAGAAGTCGGCTAAAATGCAGTTAATGTTAAAAGCTGTTGATTCGCTGAACGCTAATTTCGGGAAAGATACGGTTCGTTGTGCAACCATGGGTTTTGAAAAAGCCTGGTTGATGCGCCAGGAATTCCTTTCTCGAAAATACACAACCCGTATACAGGACGTGATTATTGTACAAGCAAAATAACATGCTTTAAACCTCTAATACAACCGAACAACTCATGACGATAAATTGCCGCAGCAAAAGCTCATTTCCCCGCTCTATGTTCGAAAACATTGCAGGATCAATCAAATTGAGCTCATAATTGTTATCTTCATATAATTCTGAAGATATGTGCGCACGTTACACCCTTACCGCTGAAGAGAAACAAGTTTTAAAGGAAAATCCTTACCAGCTTGCAGACGCATACGAACCAGACAGCAATATCGCCGTAACCAATCCTGGCTACGTTGTTACTTCAGATGAGCCCTCCTTAATTCAAAAGATGCATTTTGGTATTGTCCCTCATGATGCGGAGACAAACACCCTGACTTATGATACCTGGAACATCAGAAGTGAAGAGGTGATGGAAAAAAAAACGTATCGTCCCTTAATGAAGTTTCGTAAAACCTGCCTGGTGGTTATGGATAGTTTTTATGAATGGCAAACTGTTAATGGACAAAAGCTTCCTTATCGGTTTACAGTACCGGGAAGGAAAACCTTTTGTTGCGCCGGACTATGGAGCCGATGGGTAGATCCAGTAACTGGCGAAGAATATGATACCTTTGGAATTATGACTTGTAAGGCAAATGACCTAGTTGGCGAAATTCATGAAAAGAAGAGAATGCCTGTTATTTTGCATAAAACAGATGAACGACTTTGGTTAAATAAAAAGGCGTCGCTTGAAGAACTATTCGCACTCTGCGTTCCCTTTCCAGACAAGCTGATGGACCGTTACCGGGTCAGTCAGAAAGTAAATAGGGTTTCTACAAAGAAGATACCTAACAAAGGCATTGAACTTACCTTACCGTTAAATACGGATGAAGAGCCTGCTGCGCCGATACTACCAAAGAAAGCTGAACCTAAAAAAGCTACACCTAAAGTACCAAAAAAGCCTGATCAGTCTAATGAACCAGACTTGTTTAGTTAAAACTCCTACCCTATATTATTAAAACGAAGTTATCAGTCGACTATGTCGGCTACAAAACTGTCCAGCAGAATGATCAGCTCATAGGTAGTAATGGAGGCAGGCGTGTTAATCTGCCGCAAAAGAATTACATCAGAGATTGCGATTTTACCTGTTGAAGTGAAAACTACGATACCATCGGTTGTCATTTTGTTAGAGAGATAATCACCAATATCAGGCTTTAGCTCCTGAAGTCTGATGAGCAATTCATAGATAATATATACTGCAGTTTGCATTCGCAAATCTAAGACAACGTTTAGACAACATTAAATTATCTTTATGTTAATAAACATATCATAGATACGATTAATTAACCTAAGTAACTGGTGAGGAAATAAATCTAATACCACTTAATCTATTGGTATAGGAATAATTCTACTGAACTTTGCTGTGGTAGGTACAGGTCCGTCTGCAGGATAAGTGAGATAGTTAACAGTGAGGCTATCATTTTTTACACTAAAGGTCGCCTTTTCATATAGTGGATAATTATGAGAAAAACGTTCAACCGGTTTTCCAGGTTTCTGTTCTACTATTTCCTGAGTCGTTACTTTTAAACTGTCGCTTTTAACTTGATACGTTCCAGAGAACGTTGAAGACCCCCCATCGCTGTACTTAACAAGGAGGCTAAACCGATTGTCTGCCGTAAACGATACAGAGCGATCGATATTGGTTTCCTTCCAGGAACCTATTAATAAATTTTCAGGTTTAACTTGTCTATCTTTTTTACAGGATGACATGCAAATTGGTAACAAAAGTAAAATTGAGCAAAGGAAATTTAGTGACTTCATGGGAGCGGATAAGTGGTTTATAGTCAATACGCAATGTAAAAGGAAAACGCTACAATTAATTTAACTTTTTTATAAAAAAAGCAAAGAGCTTAGGTAACCAGCCCAAGCTCTTTATTATCAACTAAACCTAACTACATAAATATTAACCAAATACTTATGATGCAAAGCTAAAAGATCAGTGTTAAAACGGTATTAAATCTACATCAACTATTAAGAACAACTGATGATGTGCTTCTTTAGCGTAAAAATTATCTTGTGGCTTTGGCAGGTAAACATTGCCGCGTCTCAGCAACCCTTTTGAGCAACTCCTGAGCAGATGACTCAACAGTTTCCTGTAGGTAAGGCTGAGAAGCATTGACCACAACCAGATAATTATTCTTATCTGCCAAAACTTTGATTTTCAGTGGCCTTGCTTTGGTATGCCGACTAAGACCTGTGTTTCGGATGGTGACCGTATGATCTCCAACAGGAACACTGTGCATAGAATAGCGCTTGTTTTTTAAATTACAAACAAGTTGATCATCAATGTATACTTTGTAGGCGATCATAGAACCTATTTCATTCGTAGACCTTAAAAAGTAGACACTTCCTTTTTCCTGAGCTTTAAGCCCGCTTGATAACGAAATACTCGTTATCATTAATAAAATGGCAGCAATATTGATTTTCATATAGGGAAAGATTTGTTATACTCTAATTTATCAGTTTTTTTGAAAGAAAATACAATTAAATTAACTTTAAGAAAACATAATCCAAGTTAGGATTGTAAACAGTAAGAGCTTCGGCATAAATAACACAAACTGTTCAACAATTGAATAAGTGGTACTAATTGTACCACGTAACTATTTTAAAACTTATAAAGCAGTGTCTTCCAAATAATCAATCTTTTATGAAAAAGCTAATTCCAATCATTCTGCTAACCTTTTCAGGTCTATGCACCTTCGCACAGAAATCCGCAGTGCTTGAATCCTTTAATAAGTATGGTATTGATCCTGCAATCCTGGAAACAGAAGCCAGGCAAAAACCGGCAAATTATGCTTATGACTTAAAGTACACCTCTATAACCGGGGAGAAAGAAAGCGTAAGCATTGCTAAATTTGATCCTTCCAAGCCGGAAGAATCGCAATGGACCGTTATTTCGGTTAAAGGAAAATCACCAAGCGCTTCAGAGATCAAAACTTTTCGTAAAGAACACAGCAAACCACCTGCTAATGCAGGAAAAACGGATGAGAACACCTACAAGGTTGAGAAAGACAATACAGATTATTTAGTTATTAGTTACAAGCAAGATCCCGCTTCCATTCCAAGCGAAGCTTCGTTTATGAAAGATTGCAGGCATTATATAACCATCAATAAGAAAACCAAAAGACTAGAGAAGTTGCAATCCTTAAATGAAAAGCCCTTAAAAATTAAAATATTAAAGGCTGAAAAACTTGACCTGGTTGTAAAGTATAACTACAACGAATCCGAAAAAGTTTATATGACAGAAAGTGAAGATTTAAATTTAATGGTTAAACTTCTGGGACAACTTGCCCCGTTCGAAACCTTATCAGAGTATTCAAATTATAAAAAGGTTAAATAATCAAGACTTTCTATACAACGGACATCTTTTTAGTAAATATTCCAACGGACTGTTGTAAGATCCATCTGTATTAGATAAGAAGGCTTTATGGCTCTGGTTGTAGATACTTGCATTGTTATCCATATAAATATGTAACCCTACCGACACCTCATATCGTTGAGCAGAATTGCTGCTGCTGGAACCATAAGTAGAAACTCCTTTTACATCTTTATCGCCATCACGTTTTACCTTTGTATCTGCACTACCGCTTGTATAACTGGTCTGGTAACCCTTTGTTTGAGTCACTGTGCCATCAATGACATATTCAACACTTAAGATATTACAGATTTCCTGCATAGTAAAGTTCATCATTTTGTCTTTGGTGACTCCTGCCTTGGCCAGCAGCGAATTGGTTGTCCGTGGATCAAGGATAGAATAACCTGCAGCATTTTTGGAAAGAAAACTATAAGTATCCTCCTGCGCCTTATATCCAACGGCGTCTGCTCCGGCTTGATTATCCATTAAATAGGTAAAAGGCAAAATTGCTATTTTGTTATGGTGGTCCACAGATGAGGCGGCCATGGAAACTTGATCTTGCTGTCTTGTTTGTGAAGGTGCTTGTGCCTGTCCAAATGTTTCTGTACGTCCGCTGGCATGGACAATCTTACTGATGTCTGACTTCTTTACAACATATTCTGCCGTTTCCCCGGTGTAGGTAAATGTGACATCAGTATCCGTAATTTTGGTAACCTTTCCCTTTATCTCTTCACCATTATTTTTCTGGATCAGGTCCTCTTTACCACCATTTCCGTTTTGAGCAAAAAGGATCGTCGACATTATGCTCAGGATCAAAAATACATATAGCTTTTTCATAAGATTTGATTGTATATCAAATATAATTATATATGCAATAAATATATCTTTAAAGGAATGTTTTTTCATAGGTATTCTTACTGAAAATCAACCGTATAAACCCTATACGCGGCTTCACTTACTACGGTAAGTCCTGTATTGTATTCCGGTCTACTCCGTTTGCAAATGCTGCTATTTTACCAATATTGATTCAGCCTTATATTTGTTCGTCTTACTCCTCTTTAATAATATTTACACGAACATCTTGTTGTGGAAATGGAATCTGAATGTTAGCCTCTTTGAATGCTTTAAAAATAGAAATAATTAAGTCGTTCCTTGTTGAATTGTTATCTGACATGTGCCTTGACCAAAAATAGATTCTTAGATCTATTGAACTCGCACCAAACTCTTCAAACTGTACTACAGGCGGGTTTTTCTTAGAGATACGTTCTTCGGCAGTTAAGATGTCCTTAATCAGCTGCCGGCACTTCTCCAAATCTGTATCATAGGCTACTCCAATAACAATTGACACCCGCTTACGATTTCCAGCCAGGGTCCAGTTCATCAGGTGCGAATTCAGTAAATCTCCATTCGGCATAACCAAATCCGCACCGTCCCAGGTAGAGATAACACTGCTCCTGAAACCAATAGATTTCATCGTGCCGCCATGACCATCCACGTCCACAATGTCGCCAACGTTCACTGGTTTTTCAAATGCAATAATGAGCCCACTAACTAAGTTATTGACCAGGGTTTGCAATCCAAAACCAATACCAACACCTAATGCTCCAATGATGATGGTAATCCGATCCATTGGAATACCTGCAGCCGCAATGGCAAGAAAAAGCCCGGAAGATAAGATAAAGATCCGCACAAGCAGTACCCAGCTACCCAGTCCCTTATTTTCTTGATCTTTATTTACGGCAAGATGCTCATCAGAAGCAAAAAAGGACACGATTTTGGAGATCAGGACTGAAATAGACATGATCGCGAAGAAGAGAAAAAGACCATTAATGCTAAAAGTGTAATCTCCAATCGTTCTGTCCTGTCCCAAAAAGGCAAGAAATGGTTTAAAAAGATATTCAAACAGGGGGAAATTGTGTCCCATAAGTATGAACCAGCCCAAAATCAGCAAAACATAAAATAGAAGTGGCGCCCTTTTTCCAACCTTACTGGAATTTAGGTAAAAGAGTTTTTTGTCCTGCACCGTATAAACATCAAAGGCCAGCACCAATCCTTCATTGATCAGCCGTACCACCCACAGGAAAAGGATGGCAATTATAACATTTAAAAACCCCCCAATAAAAAGAGTTTTGGACAGGTTGTACCTTCCAAAAACATTCATCAGCAAGGAACAACTCTCCAGAAAAACCATAAAACCAATAGAATAGCCTATCCAATTCTCTTTCAGTTCATTCTGGCGTCGTTGAAAAAGAATGACCAATCCAGAGATTACCCCCAGTAAGGCGACACCCAACATAAACCACCGTTCTACCCTGGAAGCCTGGAGCACCATATTATCTGCAGATGCCAAAATAAATAAGGACACCATAAGTAGCCATACAATCATCCAATAGCGGGTAATATAGCCCCTGAAGATAATGGTCAGGCAAACGCAGGAAATCAACCAGAAAATAACATTCAGAATGAAAGGTGGAGAAATAAAAATGAATTGAAATATGGTAACCACCAACAGTATTGCTGAAAAAAGAGGATAGCGAATCACAAGTTGCCCGTCATACCCCTCGTTGAGCAGTTGCTTGTCTTTATACATTACTTTCAAGGAACGTAAGTAAATATAGGAAATCATGGCAAGTACAACCAGGGCGAGCAACTTCCAACTATTGTCAATGGCATAAAATTTCAACGTAAGGACACCCTTTATATTTGAAAAGTTCAGTATTTCAGAAAACGGCCTGTAAAAGCCCGGAGTCCCTAAAATATTTGGAAATTCCCTGCGTAACGTTGTTTCGGCCATTCTTTGCTCATCATGCTCTATCTCCTCAACGTTGATCTGCAAATGATTGATCTCCATGTTATAGCCGTTTAATAACTGCTGTATGTTGCGGCCAGCAAGCTTAAGTGCCGAATCAATAGGGGTGATTTCATAAGCAACCGTAACCAGGTTTTTCAGGTAGTCTACCATTTCCAGCGAATCTTTGGGAAAACGAAATAGTTCCGGTGCTGTTGTAAGGGAATCCAGTCGATATCGGAATCCGTTTAATGCCTTAAGTCTTGTGTCCAGTATTGTCTTGCTCACTTTGGCCTCTGCAACTAATTCATTGAGAATTTTCTTAGTGGCCGTCAGGTTTCTATAGGTTTGAGCAGTGCCTTTATTTATAAATACGCCATCTGCAGCCAAAATATAGTCCCCTTGAATTCTTTTTAGCCTCGTTTTCAGGGCTAGCGTATCAAGCCCGGCATTCATGTACCCTTTAGCGGATTGCATGGTCAGTCTTACATCTTCAAAAATCCTAGCCTGTACCAAGACAGCTTTGTCAGATTCAAAATCTTCGGCACTTTCTTTAGCAGATTTCTTTGCAAACTCCTGCATCCGGACTACAAAAGGCTTTTCCAAGCTATCAACCGGTTTCTTTAATTTGTTGCTGTCAATATTCTGTGAAAAGCAAGGCAGGGTTAAAAAGCCCAAAAGACAGGCAAGAAAGATCCGGCATGAACATATAAAATACATAATGATGTTGCTTATCTCAATAATAAGCAAAAGCAATTTATTTCAATAATAAGTTAAAAAAAATCTTTTAGCTCCGTTTCCTGCCTTTAAATGCCATCAAAATAGAAATAATAATTATTTAACATAAGATTATAAATTCAATAATGAAATTATTATTTTTAGTATAAACATCCTTAAACCATGAAGAAACTTTACCTACTTCTTTTAGGACTCTTTTTACAAAGCTGTATTAAAGACGCGCCGGCGAATCCCGAAGCAGACATTGAATCTTTCAAAGTAGATACACTGCAACTCACTGGTAATGTCTTTGTAGATCAGGTCAATCGGTTAATTGTACTAAACATTACCCGTGATGCTTTTCAGAAAGGAATCTCTCCCATGATTAAGGCATCAGCAGGTGCGACTATAAGTCCAGCATCTGGCACACCCATTACCTTCGATAAGGATGTACAATATGCAGTTACGTCAGCTTCTGGAGAAAATACAAAAATTTATAAAGTTAAGGTCGTAAATGTTGGCCATTGGGAGTTTAATTTTGAAGATTGGGAGGTCAATCCTGAAGACCAGTATGAGTACCCGATAGAATCTGGTAACACGGAGGTTTGGTCCTCCGGAAATCCTGGAGTTGCACTTAGTGGCGTTCCTAAACGCCCGGATGGCTACCCTACACGATCTACTTCGGATGGTTACCTGGGAACAAAAGCGGCTCAGCTTTCTACCATCAAAGGAACTGCCTTATCTGAGTTTATAGGCATTCGTCTTTTCGCAGGCTCCATCTTTCTTGGCGATTTTAATCCATCACAAGCTTTTTTGAATCCACTTGCTGCGACCGAATTCGGGCAGCCCTATGTGACTGGATTGCCGGACAAGTTTTCAGGTTATTACAAGTATACGCCTGGTGCAGTATTTCAGGATAAAAACGGAAATCCTGTCGCCGGCCAGACTGATAAATGTTCTATTTATGCGGTTGTCTTTACTGGTACAGATCGATTAAATGCGACCAACATTATGACATCGGACCGGGTAATTGGAAGGGCGACACTTGGTGACGGGACTGCCAAGCAAGAGTTTACACGGTTTGAAATACCCTTTGTCTACAAAACAGGCAGCGCTCCAACTGGAAATATTCAGGTAGCAATCGTTGCTTCGTCAAGCGCAAGAGGTGACGAGTACATTGGAGCAATTGGAAGTAAATTAACATTGGACAGCTTACGTATTATTCCAAGATGAGAAATATTCAATATTTGATAGGTATATGTGTATCTTCATTTTTAGGGATGACGAATGTTTACGGCCAGCTTGATGGCAAGCAGGGAGCGTCTGATCGGATAACACATTCCGTTATGATTGGTTACAACATTGGTGCAACAGCCCCGTTTTCTTTGCCCAATACCATCCGGGGAATTAACAGTTACAGTTTGCTGTTTACCCCAGCAGTAAGTTATGAAATACATTACCAATTATCTGAGTCCTGGGGCATTGGCTCTGGATTACGTTTTGATGGAAAAGGAATGAAGATCAGCGACAGTGTGCAATATTTTCACACCATTATAACCATGGACGATGGAGAATTTGAAGGAGATTTTACCGGGACAAATCAGACCAACTCAAAAAATCTTTATTTATCGGTTCCAATTTATGGAGTGTATAAATCTGGTTTCTGGAATTTTAAATTAGGGGGATATGTTGCACACACTTTGTCCCGTCGCTTCGATGGTTCTGTATCAGATGGATATATTCGAAAAGGAAATTCTTTAGGGGAAAAAGTACTGATAGAAAAAGCAGTTTTTGACTTTGCGGACCAAGTAAAAAACTGGGACTGGGGAATTATTGCAGGGGCAAATCGCAGGATAGGCGAACATTGGGGAGTCAATTCAGATGTACAATTAGGTCTGGAACCTATTTTTCCAAAGTCATTTCGTGGTGTGGGTTATGATCTTCGAAACATCTATCTCACGATCGGAGTTTCTTACAATTTAGGTTCGTTTTTGTAGACTTAATTAAGTGAAATAAATATGCTGCTATTATGTATAAATCAAGAGTAAGTAAAGCATTAGCGATTGTAATTTATGCTTGTTCATTTCTGGGCTGTCAGGAGAAAAATAAAAGTTCGGATAAGACCACGGATACTGTTTCCATATCGAGTGACAGCTCGGATGTTCCAGGAAAAAGCAACGAACATACCGAAAGCAATAGTTTAGACCAGTCTGCCTTGATTGCAAAGACCTATTTGCAACGCGCATTTAAAGACGACATAGACAAGGACCTATTGGACAGTGTAAGCAGATCCTACCAGGTTGAAGCTTTTGACCTTAATCAGGATAAGGAACCAGAATTATTTGTCGGACTAAGGGGGCCATATTTTTGTGGCTCTGGTGGATGCACTTTTCTACTACTAGATTCAAAAGGAGAATTGATCACTCAGTTCACCGTGACCAGAAATCCTATTTTAGTAATGAAACTTCAAACAAAAGGATGGAGCGACCTGATATTAGAAAGCAGTGGAAAGGCGCATCTTTTAAAATATAACGGTAAAAAATATCCTTCAAATCCCAGCACTGAGCCTTCAACCAATATTGACATTAACAATGTCGCTGCAACAATTCTCAAAGAGAATAATAAGGGAAATAGCTGGCTTCCATTTTAATTAGAATTTTCATTACATTTAGACAATTCGAACTTCTAATCCAACAATAAATTTCTGATTTCCCCTTGAAAACCACTCGACTTTCGGTTGTAGTGAAATTGTGGCAAATCCGCCATAGCTGCGTGTTTAGTCCGTGTATACTGCGTGTCATGGAGACGGAATAAAAAAGCAATTATAGTTGACCTATTCCGCAGCTGCCATGACTACACTACGAATACAGATCAACCACTCATAAACACGAAACATAGTCAGATTGCTGGCAGAATTGTTCAAACAATAAGATAGATTAACCTTGAATTAATTTTAGCATAATCTTAAGAAGCTAAATTTGAGCTTCATACTACCTTTTTAAATATTTATAAAAAAACCCTGATGGATGTCAGGGTTTTTTTATGCTGTTTTTCAGGCGAAATAACAGGCGACTTGTATGGTAGTATGTGTTTAAATTTTGTTAGGTTGGAAAAACTTTACTGCTCCGTCACCTTCACTGGCAACGATTAATAAACTTCTTCCATTCGGACTATTTTTAGGGCTCACGAACAATACACCTTCAGGCGCATCACCTGTTGAAAATAGTTGAACAAATTTAGGTGATGCAGGAGTGGTAACATCATAAACGGCAACCATATCTACACGTTCCATTCCAATGAAAGCTAACGTTTTTCCGTTAACTTCTGCAACGGTTACCCCCTCAACTTCTACACCTTTATTGTC
>Ga0247813_10003006_pt1 | contig 11094 bp, 9 predicted proteins | sample UWRJL169409C1_FD_180719 | JGI IMG/M metagenome (GOLD analysis project Ga0247813, IMG submission 180719) | Plant litter microbial communities from Arlington Agricultural Research Station in Wisconsin, United States - UWRJ-L169-409C-1 | ecosystem: Environmental > Terrestrial > Plant litter >... | reverse complement strand
GTACAACAGCCGGAAGTTCCTTTGGCTCTAGCTGGCAAATCGCTTTTGCGATCTTCGGTCCGATGACCGGAAGTTTGGAGACGGGGCCTGGGCCTTCCTCGTCATCTCCCGGCTTCAAAGTCCTTGCTCCGAGCTTTTCGAGTGCCGACATAAATCCCGCCGGTTCATCGCGGACGATTGCGGCGTAAAAAGCCAGCTCCATCGGTGGCTCCGCATCCATGTCCGTGAGCCTCTCGTAAGCCGACAGGAAGCTATCCGGTGACCCGTAATACGCTTCGAATGTCGCCAATTCCGTGAGACTGTCGCTGAGAAATCTCTTTCCGGCCGCCGTTTGTCGTGCTGCGTCCGGGAGCAGGTCCATGCCCATTTCGAGGAAGCGCGTTCCCTCTCCGACATTTCCCTGTGATCTCATCCAGGATGCCCATCTCACCGTGTTTGCGCGGAACGGTGGGATGCCGGGATGATACCTGTCGAAACCAGGCAGATCGACAGGCTCGTAGCCATTGTAACTCCAGGGAATGAGCCTACAGAAATAGGCCGCCTGGACCTTGTTGCCACCGTCATAGATTTCCCTGAACTGCGCCAGAAGGGCGAACAACGCATTTCGGTCACTAAAAATGGATGGCATCAAATTGTTATCGACGAGAAACCGCGTCGCGACGTGGTCGTAGGCAACAATTTTAAGCGCGGCCTGATCCCCATTCCAGGCCAGGGACGATCCGGCGTCCGGATCACGGTAGATGAAGAAGGGCTGAGGCTTCATTCTGCCGGTGAAAAGGCGACGGTCACTGTCAGTGGTCGCCAAGGAAAATACAGATGTGAGCTCCGCATATGCGCCCTCTTCGTCTCCGCGTAAGGCGAGGAATGTCGCCTTGGCCCTCGCGGAATTAAGTCTGGGTATCAAGGCGTTTCCGTCCGTCTGGGCCATTCTCAACCTCTTGAGGGGCTCCTGAAGGCTGGAATGGCCGTCACCTGTCGGAACGTTGTAGACGTTTCGCGCAATCTTGATCTCAGCCTCGGCGACCTTCCGCTTGGCGTCGGGCCCCTCGACAGCGTCAAACAGCGTTGGGAAAAACTGAAGCTGATAGTCGTTATCGTTGTAGCGCTTCCAGTGGATCGCCAAACCGTTTCGAAGCGCGGCCTCCGCGCTCTTCTTGTCGCCAAGAGCAAGGTATGCCAATCCCGCAAAACGATAGGATCGTGCGCGCTGGATGATATAGCCATCATGTTCGCCCTGAAACGCTTTGAGCATGTCTGCGCCTGCAACCAGTGCCGCAACGGCTCGCTTGAGCTTATCCGCTTTAGCCACACCTTCCAAAGATGCAGTCTGTTTGAATGCCACCTCGCCTATGTCACAGAGCAGAACGCCGACTTGACGGCTGTTCTTGCCGAACTGGACCTCGCCCTCAGCGATAAGGCGGCGAAGGACGATGACGGCGTTATCCAGTTGCCCGGCGGTTGCGTAGTCAGTCTGAATGATCTGCTTGAGGGAAGTGTGTTCAGGGCCTGTCGTCATACCCTCCATGGCAGACGCGTTGACCGTGCAAATCGCAAGCCAGGTGCAAAAGAAGACTGGAACTATGCGAGCCCAACTCATGGCCAGTCTCCAAACGCGATCGCATCCGTCAGTGCTGTCTTAATCCGAGGCTCGAGCTGAAGCGTCATAATTCGCTGTGCTCCCTCGAAGGCCCAGTCGCCGCCACTTTCGGAAATCAGAGAAACAATCCGCGACGCTCGGTCGTAATCATCGACGGGACTGCCGAGACCTTTCTCGTCAAAGGCCTTCACGCCATGAAGGTTGTAGGAAACCATCTTGCTGGTATCCCTCAATTCCAAACGGACCGTCTTGCCATTCGCGATTGTTATCCTCACGCTGCCCGTTCGATGACCCTGGGATACGACACCATCGAACTGTTGCCCGTCGGACGTGATGGCCCTCAGCTGAAAAGGTGGTTTTCCGTCCACCCACCGCACATGCAGGGTGCGATCACCGGCAACGACCAATGGTTTCGTGACCGCGTCCAAAACAGGGACGCGCAGCCTGTAGGATTCCCTGCTGCGCATAGGTTTTGTCGTCCGTTCGGGGTCCCACCAACCAAGAACCTCGGCCAGCTGCTGGTATCTGCCAGAAATATCGCCGGCGAAACCGGAGGGTGGAACCGAATACGAGGTTAAGCGCTCTATCGTCGTGCAGCCGGCTGGAGAGTCTTGCCGGTTCGGCGACAGCAGTAGCCGGCATTCACCGCCCCGGTTAATCTTTACGAAACCCGTCTGGGGAATCTCCACTTGGTCGCCTTCCTCCAGGATGCTGCCAAGCTGGAACACCATCGCCGCTCCGGAGCGCGTTCCGCTGATAGTCAGCCCTCCGTGGTAGTCGATGATGACAGCCGCCGCCTGACCGGCCCAACTGACGGGCCACGGCCAAAGCAGACTGAAAGCGAGAATTAGCAAGCTGTTCCTTAACAGTTTCATCCGACACGGTCCCCTATCAGTCATTGAGAAACGATCTCCAACTACGCCGCTCCACGATTATGCCGCGGCATATCGATTCCAACGATTGCAGTGCTGTCACCAGCACCCAAATGACGATGGCATTACGGACCACGGACTGTGCGGCGGCCGAACCGAGATGGACATTGCAGACGGTGTAGATCACGATCCCGACGAGTAGCGCCAGCGGGCCGGAGACCAGCGCTTTCAAACCAGAGGTCAGGAAAACTACAATGCCGCCGAGTAACATGCTGTAGACGGTGATGCTGGCGACCATTGGCCAGGACTTCGCCTCGGGCGCGTTGTTCGAGTGAGCAACAGCATTTGCGATTACCCGCATTCCCTCCATTTCACCAATGGGAGTGTCATGGAAATCGCCGCTTGCGGCATAGCTGTTGCCGATAATGACGAAGCGGTTCGCAAGGGCGCTTGCGGCCACGGGCCGCTGGGCGAACTGATACGCCGAAAGCTGGATCAGGGCAGGATCACTGCTGCCCTGAATGGTCATGCGCGACATTGCCAGTTCGCTCTTGGGAAAGGAGAACTGGATTGGCGCACTTTTGTCGACTGTCTTCAGCCAGTCGGGCAGATCATCCAGCGCAACTCCGGCCCGTTCCACGCAACCTGGTGCCTGGCGCGCGAGATAGTCTTGCGCATACTCCACCATGGTTATTCCGCCCTTTTCGAGGGCGTATGAGAAAAGTTGCGGAGAAAGCAGTGCGTGGCAGGTCCCCGTGGGTACTTCCCAAAGGTTTGCGTTCCTGATCTTTGCACCGTCTCGTTCTTCGAAGAGGACGCTGACCCAGTACAATGGCTTCCCAATAACGAAGTACTGGTCGAAGTCGGTCGGCAATGCGGAACCGTTGAGTGCAAGCTCCCTGGGAAACAGCAAGGGGGGATCGTCTGGGCCCCACTCATGCAGCAGCTTCTTCAGCGACTTGTTGTCGCTCGCGCTCGTTGCAGCCGAAATGTCCAAGTCAACAAAGATTGCCGTAGGTTTTGCGTATCTGCTGGCCCGGACCAGCCCCGCGATAATCGATTTGTTGATGGGAAACGGTCGTTTCCAGTCTACGAAGCTCTGGTCATCAATGCGCACCATCGTTACCCGCTTATGCGGTGTCGGAAGGAAGCCGAGGCCTTGAGATACTGCATGTATTGTATCTAGCGACGGATTTTCCGTAATCGCATCTACCCACCGCGTCATCTGACGTGGCGCGACAGCCGCAAGAAACCCGAACGACAACAATATCGCAAAGACAAATCTGTAGCGGCTCCGTAATGTCATTGCCCACACGCCAAATACCCCACAAGATCAGATCATGGGAGAACTGACTGTGCAATGACAGCGACCTAAGGAGTTTGGATGATGGGTGGCAATTATCTGACGCAAACGCGGTATCCTAACCGTTCACCGGTGTAAGGGCCGGACTTCCGCAATGTCACTGGTTCCGCGAGACCTGACTCGGCTTCATAGAGCGGACTTAGAAACAATAATGGCCTGTCGCGAACACCGGGCTGCAGCATGCCGAAGCCCTTTGACGTTCCTCGAAGAGCCAGCGATCACGTGGCTTGCAGTCAGCCGCATCGGGATCAATACGGTGAAGGCGACGGGAGATATGGAGTTCGTACTGCCGCATAAGCCAGGTCGAGCTCACAGAGATTTGCGCGTCCGGAACACAGATGACGAAGCTGACCGCCTACGCGGCCGTTGTCGTACTCGTGATCTTTAGCCTTTTCATCGGCGCCTGGGAGCCGCGAATTTTCGTTTCGATAGCGCTTTCGAAAGCGAGTATTTGCAATGACCTGCAGTCATTTTGATATACTTGGTGGTGGGTTCGTTTCCCTCAAGGCGAAGTATGCTGCATCAATACTTTACCACGAGAGAGAGTGAAAGTTTTGAATCGGGCGGACAAGGTGCTGGCTATCTTAAATCGAGCCTAACGCGCATTTTGTTGCCAATTCTCAGCGGCGTCGGCCACGTTTCTCTGCTTCATCATCGAAGCTAGGTGGCTTTGTCTTCACCCAACTGACGAACTTCTGAATAGCGGGGTCCTCGAGAATAGCGGAGATCGTGGAAAACTTCTTTGCCAACTGGGCGTCGGTGAAAGCGGCATGTATGTGGCTATGGCATATCCGGTGCACTGGCACTTTGATCTTGCCACCTTTACTCCTGGGAACAAGATGGTGGTCTTCGATCTGGTCGTGAGGTATCACCCGCTCGCAGAGCCGGCAGATGACGGGCTCCGACTCGACATCTTGCGAAGCGAAATCGTCTCTGTCCTTGCGTGCCATCGATCTGGTGTCTCTCTATCGTCTGTCAGACTGCGTTCCCGCCGCTTCGATAGACCATCCCCGACATACCGACAAGACCAAGTCTTTTCAACGAGGCCCTGGGGGTTTGCATCGGAGTAACAGAGGGGAATTGAGACGATTGGTCCGATTGGCCGAACCTGAGCGCAATAAAGAAATATACTATATTGCGCAAGAGTTGCGGTTCGCTTCGGCAGGTCGACGGTTCGTATCCGTTGGAGAGCGAGACGAGGACGCTCGACCCAGATGCGACATGGCCTGAGCATCCGAGCCGAGCATCTCGTTTAATCTTACGCAGCGTCCCAAACCTGATTGAGGATCTTTACGGCCAGTGCGGCCTTGTCTTGTGGCAGCAAGCGACCTTAATGCTGCTGAACGACATCGGGCGTATCCTGAATTGCGTCGCTCGCCTGCTCGTAGGATCCGATCTGCTTTAGAATATGCGTCGCAAGAATGTCCCGCAGGTTACGCGGTCCATGCGGCAACAAGCCCATGACGGCACCTCGCCCTGTGTAGGGGTTATAAATTCCATGTAGAATGTGGTCGAGTTGTAAGCTGCGTCGATGCTGGTGGTCTTCACCGTCTTGAAGAACAGGGTTCCGGGATCTCCGGCTCCTGCAAGGAGTACACCCCGGTGACGGTCGATCTAGGCATCGAGATATTCGTAGAGGTCGAGTCGGTCCGGCAGGATCAGCCGAAACGGTTTCTTTCCAAAGAAGTCTGATCTTGAATGCGACCGGAGGGATATGGACCTCCCACCCATGGTCTCGCGATCGCTCCAGCGTGAAGATCAACGACGACTGATCGCAGGATCCGGCAGGCGACCTGTCTGCCGATGTCTCCCAAATGCTGATACAGTGGCCTGCCTTTTTTAGTCCGAGGACGGCTGCGTTCGACTGCTCCCGGCGACCTTGTTTGAAGGTGGCCCAACGGAGCCGCGTTCGATGATCGATGTCGGGAGTACCAGCCGTTCAGATGGCCGCGTTTCGCCTTTCAGGCGGCGGATCAGCAGTTCCGCGACACTTTTGCCAAGCGCATAGACCGGTTGATCGACGACGGTGATCGGTGGAGTGGTGACGCTCGTCCAATCCGCATCGTGGAAGGTGATCAGCGAAATATCTTCAGGCATGCTCAGGCCAAGCGCCTGGATGACTTTGACGATCTCCAGCCCGATCAGGCTGTCGGAGGCGAGGATGGCGGTCGGCCGGTCGGGCAGCGAGAGCAGCCCGGTTGCGATGCGGCGTGTCTCCTCGGGGCTGGTCGCGCCGAGCCGGACATGGCGTTTGGGATCGTTGATGCCGGCATCTTGGCAGACTGCAAGAAAGCCCTCGATACGATCGCGCACCGATGAGGTGTAGATCTGCGTCGGATCGCGAAATTCATGTCCCTCCGCATCGACGGCAGTGACATAGGCGATATCGCGATGACCAGCATCGACGAATATCCGGGTGGCACGCATGGCGACGTCGCGGTCGTCGACGGTGACCGTATCGACATCCAGATCGGGCAGGGCGCGGTCAAGCAGGGCGAGCGGCCTGCCCGAGCGATGAATGTCGCGTAGGTGCGACACATCGCGCGATTCCGATGGTGTGACAATGAGCCCGTCGACGCGCTTGCCGATCAGCAGCCGGACCGCCGCCTTCTCGACTTCGATCTGTTCGCTGGAATTGGCAAGGATGACATTGAACCCAGCGGCCCGTGCCGCGTCGCTGATGCCGCGCACGGCAAGGCTGAAGAAGGGATTTTCGATATCGCCGACCACGACGCCGATGATGCCGGACTTGCCGGTCGTCATGCTGCGAGCGAGCTCATTTGGCCGGTAGTCCAGGGCTTTGGCCGCGGCCAAGACGTCTTCATGCACCTTGTCGCTGACGGTGCCGTAGCCGCCGAGGACGCGAGCTGCCGTCGCCTTTGAGACATGTGCTTCTCTGGCCACATCGCTGACGGTGACGGAACGGGATTTGGTGGTTGCTTTCTTCATCTCGGCAAGGACTACAAGAGTTGTTGACGCAAGGTCAATGTCACGATAACAATTAACACTGAGACCGGTCTCAATCAATATGAGACCGGTCTCTTTTGAAGAAATGAGCTTGGAAAGAGACGGCTACCACATTCGTCAATCCTGTGAATGCCGCCGCTGGGGCGCCTCTACAGGGCATTGGAAATTCGCCGCTTTCCTTTGAATGCCGAAAAAGAACAGTCCTTCAGAGTGGAGAGAAGACATGAGCAAGATAGGAATTCTCAAGTCGTTGATATCGCCGGTCCGGGCCGGTGTAATGGCACTTTTGGTTGCATGCGCCGGCTTCAGTTCCCAGGCTATAGCCGCCGATGACAACCCCTACGGCCTGATCGACGCCAAGGTCATCAGCGTCGGCACCATGGGCGATGCAAAACCTTACGCCTTCACGCAGGCCGATGGGACGTTTTCAGGCTTCGACATCGAGTTTTTCCTAAACGTTGCGGGTCGCCTCGGCTTCACGCCGGAACAGGTGATCTTCACCGGCCAGGAATTCTCGGCACTGATGCCGTCCGTTGCCAACGAGCGCTTTGACGTCGCGGTCGCAGCCATCGGCACGACGGAAGCGCGCAAGAAGACGGTCGATTTCTCCGACGGGTACCTTGCCGGATATCTTTCGGTTCTGACTGCCGATAAGGAGATCAAAGACGCGGCCGGCCTCAAGGGCAAGCGTCTGGGTGTCGTGCAAGGTACGCTGCAGGAAATTTACGCGGCCAAGAACTTCACCGGCACGGATCTCGTGAAGTTTCCAGACAACAACTCGGCGGTGTCTGGCCTGAACAATGGTACCGTCGATGCTCATTTCCTCGATTACGAGGCGGCAAAGGAATATGGTATCCGGTACCCGGAACTGACAATTGCCGTGAACATTCCGTCTTTTGACGCTCCCGCCGGCTTTGTCCTGCGCAAAGGCAACGACAGGCTGCGCGAAGCGCTGAACACCGCCCTCCATGCCGCCATGCAGGACGGCACCTGGAAGACGCTTTACGAAAAGTGGTTCCCGGGCTCGCCGATGCCGGATGACTATCTCCCCAAGAAGTGACCGCAACGGCCGCCGGCGATGATGCCCGGCGGCCGCACGACACGCTGAAATGCCTCGGAACGAAGGGCAGCCGGCGCAAATTAAAAAAGGGGACACAATGAACTGGATTGAAAACCTGCGCCGCAGCTTTCTTGACTGGCAGGCAATGGCAGATGTCCTGCCGAGTATGATCACTATCGGCCTCAAGAACACGCTAATCCTAGCAGCTGCTTCCACGGTTCTGGGCGTGGTTCTCGGCATGGTGCTGGCCATCATGAGCATTTCGCCATCGCGCTGGCTGCGTGTTCCGGCGCGGATCTATACCGACATCTTTCGCGGCCTGCCGGCGATCGTCACAATTCTCTTGATCGGGCAGGGGTTCGCTCGCGTGGGTCGCGAGCTTTTCGGGCCGTCACCTTATCCGCTTGGTATCTTGGCACTCAGCCTGATTGCCGGAGCCTATATCGGCGAGATCTTCCGATCCGGCATTCAAAGCGTCGAGCGCGGTCAGATGGAAGCCTGCCGGGCGCTCAGCATGAGCTACGGGCAGGGCATGCGCCTGATCATCATCCCGCAAGGCATCCGGCGTGTGCTACCGGCGCTGGTCAACCAGTTCATTGGCAACGTCAAGGATTCGAGCCTTGTATATTTCCTCGGCCTCCTGGCCTCCGAACGCGAAATTTTCCGCGTCGGTCAGGATCAGGCCGTCCTGACCGGCAACCTTTCGCCGCTTCTTCTCGCGGGCGTGTTCTATCTCGTTATTACCGTGCCGTTGACCCATGTGGTCAACTATATCGACAACACATTGAGACTGGGCAAGCACAAGGCAAGTACGGTGACCAGCGGTCTCTCCGAGGTGAGCGAACTCGCCGTCGACATGCCGTCGGTGGCCGAGCCGCGGGCAGAGGTACGCTTCAAGGGCGGCAGCCTAGCAATCACCAAGCTCGACATGGCCTATGGCGAACTTCAGGTGCTCAAGGGCGTTGATCTGGCGGTCAAACCAGGCACAGTGACCTGCGTTATCGGACCGTCAGGCTCCGGGAAATCGACATTGCTGCGTTGCCTCAACAGGCTGGTGGAACCGAAGGGCGGAGAGGTGCTTCTCGATGGCGACAGCATCCTGGCCATGAAGCCGGAAAAACTGCGCCGCAGGGTCGGCATGGTGTTCCAGCATTTCAATCTGTTCCCGGATCACACGGCGCTCGAAAACGTCATGCTGTCGCTGACCAAGATTAAGGGCATGCCGAAGCAGGAGGCTGAGCGGATTGCAGAAGCGCGGCTCGCGGATGTCGGGCTTGCGGCCCGCGCCCATCATCGTCCGGGCGGGCTTTCCGGCGGCCAGCAGCAGCGCGTGGCGATCGCCAGGGCGCTTGCCATGGATCCGGAGGTCATCCTGTTCGACGAAGTGACGAGCGCGCTCGATCCGGAACTGGTGAAGGGTGTCCTCAATCTGATGGCCAATCTCGGCCGCCGCGGCATGACCATGGTGATCGTTACGCATGAGATGGGATTTGCCCGCAAGGTCGCCGATCAGGTGGTGTTCATGGATGAAGGCCGGGTCATCGAGGCCGGCACACCGGCTGCCATCTTCGACAATCCGCAAAGCGACCGTTTGAAACACTTCCTCGCCGAAGTGCTTTAGCCGGGGCGTTCTTCTGTTCGTCGCGCTCGTGCTGCTGTGATCAGTCAGCTGCGTCCGACATAATTCAATGTCCATCCAGTGAGAGATACTATCATGGCACTATCTTCCTCCACATCAACGGTCGTCGTCGTCGGCGGCGGTATCTTTGGGGTTTCTACCGCCGTCCACCTTGCGCGGCGTGGCATCGCCACAACGCTTGTCAACGACGGTCCGCTGGCTGGCGGCGCGTCGGGACGTTCGCTCGCCTGGCTCAACAGTTCCCGCAAGCGCTCGCCGGAATATCAGCAACTGCGCATGGTCGGCATCGATCGCTACCGGAGCCTGTCTGCGAAATATCCAGATGCCGACTGGCTGCGTTTCGATGGCGGCCTCACCTGGGATGCCGACGATGCGTCCAACGAGATTGCCGCCGTTTTCGCCCATGAGCAGGACCTCGCTTACGACGCGCTGCATTTGTCCGCCGGAGAAATCGCTTCAGTCACGCCAGGTATCGATGCGAGCACGGTCACGCCACAGGGGGCGATCTTCAATCCCGGCGAAGGATGGGTGGATCTCCCTTCGCTGATCAAGATTCTGATTGCGGAGTTCACCGAACGTGGAGGAACGATCGTTACCGATGCCGGCCGCGCTGTGGTCACGGTCAAGGACGGTCGTGCAACTGGAGTAGAAACGACCAGCGGTCGGCGTTTCGACGCTGATGCGGTTCTTCTGGCAACCGGAGGCGCCGTGCCGGGCATGGTTGCCGAAATCGGACAGCATATCGCAGACGCAACCCCGATTGCGCTTCTGGTGCGCACCAAGGCTATGAACCTCCCGCTGAAGGCCGTGCTTAACACGCCGCGTGTCGCGATCCGCCCAACGCCGGATGGCGCCCTGGCACTCGATTCCGCTTGGTCGGAAGAAGAGGTCGTCGTCAAGGCAGAGGGAATCTACGAGGTCAAGGATTCGACCATTCAGGGTCTTCTCGATGAGGCCTCGAAAATCCTCGAAGGCAATCCGAAGCTCGAATTCGCGAGTTATGGCGTCGGGCCGAAACCGATCCCCGGCGACGGCGAACCTGTGTTCGGCCAGCTGAAAGGCATAGAGGGCTACTACGTGGCTTTTAGTCACAGCGGAGCAACCCTCGGTCTCATTGCCGGAGAACTTCTGTCTGGTGAGATCGCCAATGGCACGGAGCATCCCTTGCTCGCCCGGTTCCGTCCGGCACGCTTTTCCTGAGACAAGGGATCGGCGGGGCAAAGAAGTCTTTCTGAGGCGGCTGTTCGGCCGGCTGCCTCAGAATGGCGATTATTGGTCTTGGAAATAGAACGACTGAAGGACTACGTTCAAGGCGGTAGGCAGGGCGCGCCGCAGATGGGTCCATTGCGCGCACGTTCACCTCGCCGCCGGTAGGCCACACGCTGGGCTGCCCGGGCAACATGACCTTCGTTCAGCCGGCGGTTGAATGCGAGTTGCGCCGGCGTGCTGAAGAGCGAGGAGCCGGCCGGACTGCCAGGGCGATGATGCAAGCGAGCGCCAAGTTCCGATTGCTATGGATCGGATAGCGCAAGAGGTTCCATAGCCTGGCTTACGCCGTAGCGTACCCGATCTAATAGATTTATCAAAAAATATGAA
>Ga0247813_10003005_pt1 | contig 11098 bp, 9 predicted proteins | sample UWRJL169409C1_FD_180719 | JGI IMG/M metagenome (GOLD analysis project Ga0247813, IMG submission 180719) | Plant litter microbial communities from Arlington Agricultural Research Station in Wisconsin, United States - UWRJ-L169-409C-1 | ecosystem: Environmental > Terrestrial > Plant litter >... | reverse complement strand
ATTCCCCCACTAAGAACTTCTGATACTGTTCAGAAAGCCTTGGAGCGGATGAGTGAGTTCAAACTCTATCATTTGCCCATTGTAAACGAGGCCCAATTTTTAGGATTGGTTTCTGAAGATGAATTGATTGAAGTAAGAGACCAGCATACACCATTAGGAAGTTTATCACTGGCCATACATAATCCTTTTGTGTTTGAAGATGCCCATGTGTATGATATTATTAAGCTATTTAATCAATTGCACTTATCTATCGTGCCGGTACTCGATGCCGCTAAAAATTATTTAGGCTTGGTTTCTATTCATAACCTATTGAGCTGCTCGGCAGAAATGTACGCCGTGAAAGAACCAGGCGGTATTATTGTGCTTTCGATCAGCAATCGAAACAACTCTTTAGCACATATGGCCCAAATTGTTGAAGCCGATAATGCTCAAATTCTCTCATCGTATGTGAGTGCCTTTCCGGATTCTACTCGAATTGAAGTCACGCTAAAAATAAATAAAACCGAACTTTCTGGAATCATTGCCTCATTTGAACGGTACGATTATGAAGTGAAGGCTGTGTTTAATCATATCCAATCCGATAATGGAACGGCAGATCGATTCAATTCATTTATGACCTATCTAAACGTATAAAAACTGAATGAAGATTGCAATTTATGGTAGAGATTTTAACGACAGCGTGTTGCCGTTTGTTCAGGAAGTATTTAATGCGCTGGCCGAAAATAACATCACCATCTTAATCTACCAACGATTTAATAATTTCATCAAAAATAAAATTAAGCTGCCTGAAGAGGTAGCTGTTTTTGCCAATCATAAAGAATTGGCCGATCATGCCGATGTTTTATTAAGTTTGGGTGGTGATGGTACGCTGCTAGATACGCTATCGCTCATCCGGAATTCTCAAATTCCGGTAATTGGGATAAATTTCGGTAGGCTAGGCTTTTTGGCGAGTATCAACAAAAATGAAATTAAAAAAGCCATAGAAGCGTTGGTTAAGGGCGAATATTCGCTCGATAAAAGAGTAATCTTAAATCTTGAGTCTCAAAATTCTTTATTTGGGGAAGAAAATTTTGCATTAAACGATATTACTATTCATCGTAGAGATAACTCGGCCATGATGATTATTCACGCTTATATGAATGGAGAGTTTATCAACTCGTATTGGGCGGATGGTTTAATTATTGCAACTCCAACAGGCTCAACGGCTTATTCCTTAAGCTGCGGGGGGCCGATCATCCTTCCCAACGCACAGAATTTTGTTATTACCCCAATTGCTCCGCATAACTTAAATGTAAGACCGATTATTGTTCCTGATGATGTTGTTTTAACTTTCGAAATTGAAGCGAGAAGTACAAAATACTTGGTTTCTTGCGATTCTAGGACGGAAACGGTAGATCGATCGGTGAAAATAACGGTAAACAAAGCCAATTTTAACGTGAATTTGATACGCCTAAACAATGAAACTTATTTAACTACGTTAAGGAATAAATTACTTTGGGGTATCGATACACGCAACTATTAAAATGCAGTATAAAAAATTAATTCTTCCACTTTTATTGCTGATCAATTTATGTCAATTTGCTTTTGCTCAACGGGCTGAAATAGGCATCAATGCAGGTGGTGCAGGTTACATTGGAGACCTAAATCAATTTAATCCGGTAAAGATCAGTGGATTGAATGCTGGAATTTACGGAAAAGTTAATTTCACTCCGTATTGGGGGCTAGGTTTACATTTTAATTATGGCGAAATAAAGGCCGACGATGCGCTCTCGACTAATGCAGAATTTAGGCAGCGAAATTTAAATTTCAAGACCTCTATTGCCGAATTGGCCATTATTGGCAGTTTTAACTTTATCGATATCTATTCTCCTGTTAGTCGGAAAAGAGTTAGCCCTTATTTGTTTGCAGGTTTTGGAGGGATGACTTTTCGGTCGACCATAAAATATAATAACGAATGGGTACCTTCATTCGCGTTAAGAGATTACAGAACTGAAGGTCAGGCGGAACCCTATAAAAATTATTCAATTGTAATTCCTTACGGTGCAGGAGTAAAATATAAAAAAAGTGAAAACTGGACCTTATTTGGTCAGCTAGGGTATCGGACTACCTTTACAGATTATTTGGATGATGTGAGCGGAGTTTATCCTTTGGCACCGGCTACTTGGGGAGGTCTGAACTTATCTGATAGGTCTGGAGAAATAGGCAATATCGGTACTCCACTATATAAGCCTGGCGATCAAAGAGGTGATTTTCGAAAATTCGATACTTATCTATTTGTAAATATAGGGATAACTTATACCTTTGTGAGCCAAAAATGCTTCACATTTTAGGGCTAGGCTAACATTAATGGGATTTAAAGAACAAATAGACGTCAATCGTTTGCCAGAGCACATTGCAATTATCATGGATGGTAATGGTCGTTGGGCAAAAAATCAAGGTAAGTTTAGGGTTTTCGGGCACGAAAGTGGTGTGCTTTCTGTAAAAGACATTGTAGAAGGATGTGTAGATATCGGTATTAAATATTTAACCGTCTATGCTTTCTCTGCAGAGAACTGGAACCGTCCAATTGATGAGGTAAACGCCTTAATGGAATTGCTAATCTCTACCATTAACAACGAAGCAGAAACCTTAAATAAAAACAATGTCCGCCTAAATGCAATTGGAGATTTGAAGTCTTTACCTCAAAAATGTATCGATGATTTAGCGAATGTAATGCATGTTACCTCAAACAACACCAAGTGCACACTTACCTTGGCCCTGAGTTATAGTGCAAAATGGGAAATTATTGAAGCCGCAAAAAAATTAGCAGAACAAGTAAAAGAAGAAAAAATTACCCTCAACGATATTAATGAAGAAGCATTTGCTGCTCAATTAACAACAAATACCATACCTGATCCCGAATTAATGATCCGCACCAGCGGTGAACATCGGGTTAGTAATTTTCTGTTATGGCAAATCGCTTACACAGAATTATATTTTACCGAAACCTTATGGCCAGACTTTAGAAGAGAAGACCTTTTTGAGGCCATTGTGGATTACCAAAAACGCGAACGTCGCTTCGGAAAAATTAGTGAACAATTGAACTAATTTTACTTTTAACACTTTTTAACATGTGTTTAAATTAACTTAGCAACGTTTTTTAGATTATAAATGAAACCAAAAACATTGGGCTTCATTTGAACTCTAAAAGGAATTAAAATTACAAATGAAAAGAATATACCAACTCCTATTTTTGCTTTGCATTGGTTTTCCAACACTAGCTCAAATCCGTCCTTCAGCTCCACCCAAACCTGCTTTAAGCATTAGCGGTTTAGATTATTTTAATCCAAAAGAATATGTGATTGGTGGAACTACGTTAAGTGGAGCCAAATATGTAGACAAAGAAGTAATTATTATCCTATCTAACTTAAAACCAGGAGAAGTCGTAACTCTTCCCGGAGAAGCAACAGCTAACGCGATTAAGAACTTGTGGTTGCAAGGCTTATTTGATGATATACAGGTTAATATTGCAAAGATTGTTAGCGATACGGTTTATTTCGATATTGAAGTGGTAGAGCGTCCTCGCTTAAGCTCATTTGAATTTGAGGGAATAAGTAAATCTCAAAAAACAGATATTTCAGAAAAGTTGGCGGACAAAGCTGGAAAAACAATTATCAACGATAACTTATACAATACCACGACTTCCATCATCAAAAAGTATTTATTAGATAAGGGCTATTTCTTTACTCAAATCGATTTTAAATCAAAACCTGATCCTAACCAAGATAATAGTGTAATCTTACAGGTGTTGATTGATAAAGGTAAACGTGTGAAAGTTCATGAGATTAATTTTGCCGGTAATAGCGTATTTAGAGCAGCTAAACTGAGAAAATATCTTAAAAAGACGAAACAACAAGCATTTTATAAGGTATTTGGTAGCGGAAAATTCAACAAAGAAAAATACGAGGAGGATAAAATAACGCTATTAGCGAAAATGCACGAAGATGGCTACAGAGATGCCGCTATTTTGAAAGACAGTATTTATAAGTATGATGACAAATCAATCGGCATTAAAATCGATTTACACGAAGGACCTAAATATTATTTCGGTAATATCAGTTGGGTAGGTAACGCGAAATACAGTACGGAAATCTTAAATAGAGTTTTTTCAATACAGAAAGGCCAAGTATTTAGTGAAGAGAAATTAGAAGCCAAATTACGTGGCAGTGCTAACGGAGACGATGTATCGAGTATTTATTTGAACGATGGATATTTAACGTTCACTATTGATCCTGTTCAAACTAGGATCTATAACGATACGGTTGATGTGGAGATGCGTATTTATGAAGGCCCGCAATACACCAATAACAAAATTACGGTGATAGGAAATACCATAACTAACGATAGGGTAGTTATCCGTAACGTGTATACCAAGCCAGGAGAGAAATTCTCAAAAGATTTATTGATCCGTAGTGTGCGTGAGATTGGACAGTTAGGTAATTTCGATGAAACGAAAACAGAGCCTATCCCGAAACCCAACCCAAGCGATGGTACCGTTGATATCGAGTACCATGTGGAAGAAAAACCATCTGACCAAGTAGAGCTTTCTGGTGGTTTTGGTGGTGGTCGAGTAATCGGTACACTGGGTCTAACCTTCAATAACTTCTCTTTAAAGAACTTATTTAACGGAGAAGCGTACAAACCACTTCCTAAAGGAGATGGTCAAAAATTAAGTTTACGTGGACAAACCAACGGTAAATTTTATCAATCGTATAGCTTCTCTTTCTCTGAACCTTGGTTTGGAGGTAAAAAACCAGTTAGTTTTGGGTTAAGTGCATTTACATCTCTTCAATCTAATGGATATTCTGAAATCGATCGCGATTTCCAGAAAATACGTCTAAATGGAGTTTCTGTAAGTTTGGGTAAAAAATTGAAATGGCCAGACAACTGGTTCTCGCTATCGCATGCGGTGAACTTGAATCAGTACATTTTGAATAATTATCCGGGATATTTATTTAGTACAGGTACCTCTTATAACTTAAACTTAACGCAAGAATTAGCTAGGGATTCGAGAAACGATCGTATTTTTCCAACAGGTGGTGCGTTCCTTAAATTTACCGTTCAGGCTACGCCGCCTTATTCATTGCTAAACAATGTGAACTATGCAATAGCTTCTGATAAACAACGTTATAAATTTACGGAATATCATAAATGGAAGTTCGAATCGCAGTGGTTCTTAACCGTAGCAAACTTTGGAAGTAAAAATTTGGTAGTAAAAGCACAAGCACAGTTTGGATTTTTAGGAAGTTACAATAGCGCAGTTGGTCAATCCGCCTTTGAGCGTTTCAAATTAGGAGGTGACGGTATGCAAGGGTTCGACTTTTTGCAAGGATCGGAGCTGATTGCCATGCGCGGTTATTCGAATAACTCGGTAGTGCCATTGGGAGCGAATACAACCATTGCACAAAGTTCAGGTAGTCCAATTTTTAGTAAGTATGTGTTAGAATTGAGGTTCCCGATTATCAGTAGTCAACAAGCCACCGCATTTTTAACAACTTTTGCAGAAGCTGGTAATACTTGGAATAAGTTTAGTGATTATAATCCGTTTAATGTGAGAAGATCTGTTGGTGTAGGTGCGAAAATATTTTTACCGATATTTGGCTTATTGGGAATCGATTATGGATACGGGTTTGATAAAATCCCTGGTATTCCTGATGCGAACAAAGGTCAGTTCCACTTTAGTATTGCCCAACAAATTGGAGGTTTTAATTAAAGAATTAAATAAATTTGCCATGAAGAAATACTTATTTTTTAGTCTTTTGCTCTTAATGGGATTAGGGGCATCGGCACAAAAGTTTGCGTATGTAGATACGGAATATATTTTGAAACATTTGCCTGATTATAAATCCTCATTGAGCCAAATTGATGGAATGTCTCAGCAATTTCAAAAACAAGTAGACGATAGCTTCATTGAAATTGATAAGATGTATAAATCTTACCAAGCTGATCAGGTATTGTTAACCGATGAGATGCGTAAAAGACGCGAGAACGATATCATCGAGAAAGAGAAAAAAGCGAAAGAGTTACAGCGTTTGAAATTCGGTCCGGATGGAGAGCTTTTCCAGTTGCGTACCAAATTATTAAAGCCGATCCAAGAAAAAATTAGTACAGTAATTGGGGAGACGGCCAAAAGTAAGTTTATTGATTTTGTGTTCGACAAAAGCAGTGAATCTACGATGATGATTTATGCAAGTGCAACTTACGACATCAGTAATGATGTGATTGCACGCTTGGGATTTAAGCCAGGTACACTAGTTAAATAGAAATCAAAACACATAGATAAATTTTAAAACAATTATTAAGTAAAATAAAAAAATGAGAAAGTTAATTAACGTATTTTTTGTTGCAGCTGCCTTAATGCTTACTGCTAACATCGCAAATGCACAACAAAAGTTTGGTCACCTTAATTCAGACGACCTGTATGACGTGATGCCAGAAGCAATTGCAGCACAAAAAACTATTGAAACCTTGAGCAAAGCAAAACAAACTGAAATTGAGAAAATGATTTCTGAATATCAGATCAAATATAAAGCTGCTCAAGACAAAGAAAAACTAGCTCAAGACAAACAAAGAACAATGAGCGAAGCGAACAGAGAGACGATTACTAAAGAATTAGATGTTTTAGGAAAAGAGTTACAACAAGCTGGTCAGGATCTTCAAGATTTTCAGAAAAGAATTGAAGATGCGAAAACAAAAGCAACGAATGATATTCAAGCTAAAACCACTGAACTATATCCTACGGTAAGTAAAAAATTATCGGGTGCAATTGCTGCTGTTGCTAAAGAAAAAGGTATTGCATATGTATTTGACTTATCAGTTACCCAAGGATTTAACAATTTATTGTATTCTGAAGGTGGTGAAGATTTATCTGCTGCAGTTAAAGCTAAATTAGGAATCAGCGCAACACCGGCTGCTGCTAAGCCTGTTGCTACTACTCCAGCGAAACCAAAACAATAATAAAATAACGATTCAAGGAGCGGAATTGGGATCTACCTAATTCCGTTTTTTTGTTTCAAGAGATGGATTAATCCCTGAAAACTACATGCAACGTACCACGCCAATAGGAATTTTCGACTCAGGTTTTGGTGGCTTAACCGTCTTTAAATCGATAGCAGAAAAGTTGCCTGATTATAATTATATCTATTTGGGAGACAATGCGAGGTCTCCTTATGGCGACCATTCTTTTGAAACGGTTTATCAATATACGTTGGAATGTGTAGAATGGCTTTTTAAACAAGGTTGCGAGTTGGTGATATTAGCCTGCAATACCGCATCGGCCAAAGCACTGCGCACTATTCAGCAGCTAGATTTGCCTGCAAAATATCCCAATAGGAGAGTGCTTGGCGTAATTCGGCCAACTGCTGAAGTTATTGGAGCTTTCTCCAATAAAAAGCAAGTTGGTGTGATGGGAACACGGGGTACGGTAAACTCAAACTCTTATCCTCTAGAAATTAATCACTTTTTTCCGGAAGTTGAGGTATATCAACAAAGCTGTCCAATGTGGGTGCCCCTTATCGAAAATGGTGAGCATTTAGGCGAGGGTGCAGCGTATTTTGTTAAGAAATACATCAACGAATTGCTAGAAAAATCGGCCGATATGGATTGCATCCTTTTAGCCTGTACCCACTACCCATTACTTATTCCAAAAATTGAAGAGAATTTGCCCAGTCACATCAAATTGTTGGCTCAGGGAGAGATTGTGGCCAATAGTTTAGCCGATTATTTAAGTCGACATCCGGAAATCGAAAGTAAGCTGGCAAAAAATAGCCAAAATAAGTTTTATACTTCTGGTGATGTGGGTACGTTTAATGCGCAAGCTTCTGTGTTTTTAGGACAAACAATCGCTGCACAGAAAAAAATGTAATTCGGCCGTCCTATCGAACGCAGCGCAGCGAGGAGATATCCACAAACTTACTTCACTAGATCTCTCGTCGCTCCTGCGTCGCTCGCTCGAGAGGACGGTGATACCAACTACCCAGCCCCGAATAAAAATAACACTCAAATGATTTTTCCTTTAATTTCATAGCATTTCTTTATAGGTTTTGAATTTTTAAAAGGTTAATTTTGCGGCTCAATCATCAAACATGAGTGATCAGATCAAACACGAATGCGGAATAGCCTTTATCCGCCTGTTAAAACCGCTCTCCTATTACCAAGAAAAATACGGTACTGCACTTTACGGACTAAATAAACTGTATTTGCTGATGGAAAAGCAGCACAACCGTGGGCAAGATGGGGCGGGTATCGCAACGATTAAGTTAGATATGAAGCCTGGTTCTCGATACATTAGCAGGTATCGATCAATGGCTCAAAATGCGGTCGCTGATATTTTTGGATATGTACAGAATAAATTTGTCGATATCCAAAATGAAACACCCGAGTTGATGAAAGATACGGAGTGGTTAAAACAAAACGTAAGCTTTATAGGAGAGGTTTTGCTAGGTCACTTACGCTATGGTACTCATGGTAAGAATAGCATAGAGAATTGCCATCCCTTTTTACGTCAAAATAATTGGATGACCAGAAATTTGGTGATTGCCGGTAATTTTAACATGACCAATGTTGATGAATTATTAGAGCAGCTTTACGAACTGGGTCAGCATCCAAAAGAAAAAGCAGATACCGTTACCGTACTGGAGAAAATTGGCCACTTCTTAGACGATGAGAATCAAGAGTTATTTGATGCTTACAAAAAGGAAGGGCTAGATAATGTAGATATTACGCATAAAATATCAGATAATTTAAATATTTCGAATATCCTTCGCCGCTCAGCTAAAAATTGGGATGGGGGATATACAATTTCCGGTATCGTTGGTAATGGAGATGCATTCGTATTGCGCGATCCATCAGGCATCCGTCCCGCATTTTATTACGCGGATGATGAGATTGTGGTTGCCGCCTCAGAGCGCCCTGCTATTCAGACGGCATTTAATGTCCAGATTAAGCAAGTGAAAGAGATTGAACCGGGTTATGCCTTAATTGTAAAAAAGGACGGCACGGTGAGTCAAGAGATGTATCGCGAACCCGAAGAAAAAAGAGCTTGCTCATTTGAGCGAATCTACTTTTCAAGAGGCAGCGATGCTGATATTTATAAAGAGCGTAAAAAATTAGGTCATTTGTTAATTCCGCAGGTATTATCTGCAGTAAAAAGCGATCTAAAGAATACCGTATTTTCTTTCATTCCAAATACCGCAGAAGTTTCATTTTATGGGATGGTAGAAGGCCTGCACGAACATGTGAGAGCTGTGCAAAAGGATACCTTATTAAATCGCAAGGAACAATTAAATGATGCTGATTTAGAAGAATTATTATCTATGGCTCCCAGAGTGGAGAAATTAGCAATCAAGGATGTAAAGTTGAGAACATTCATTACGCAAGATGCCGACCGAGGCGAAATGGTAGCGCATGTTTACGATACAACTTACGGCGTGATTAAAAATCATACCGATACCTTAATTGCCGTTGATGATTCGATCGTTAGAGGTACTACCTTAAAACAGAGTATCATTAAAATTATTGACAGGCTGCACCCTAAGAAAATAATTATTGTTTCTTCGGCTCCTCAGATTCGTTACCCGGATTGTTACGGTATCGATATGTCGAAAATGGGACAGTTTGTTGCGTTTGACGCCGCTATACAACTCTTAAAAGAGCGCGGTATGGACCATATCATAGAAGAGGTTTACCAGAAATGTAAAGCATCTTTATTGTTGCCAAAAGAAGAAATTGTTAATTATGTGAAGGATATTTATCGACCGTTTAAACAACAGGAGATTTCTGATCAAATAGCTAAAATTATAACTCCAGCTGGCACAGTTGCAGAAGTAGAAGTTATTTATCAAACGTTAGATAATCTGCACATTGCTTGTCCAAATCATAAGGGAGATTGGTATTTTTCTGGAAATTATCCAACACCAGGGGGAAATAAAGTGGTCAATAAAGCTTTTGTAAATTGGAAAGAGGGAAATAACCAACGAGCGTATTAAGCTTGCTGCTAAAACTTTTAGGGTCTGCTAGCTGTTTGATCATCTAAAGTATTTCCAATGAAACAACTAATTTTAGGACTCTTGCTCCTGATAAGCTTTTCCTGCTCCGATCATAAGCAAGAAAAAGTAGAATCTGCCATTTCAAAAACGAGTGATAGTTTAATCTCGAAATTAGAAAAGGTGAACGATACTTTACTGGCGGTTAAGGATGATATTGTAGAAAAAATTCCGAAAGTAAGCATCACCACCGATAAAAATATTCCAATTACTTTACAGTGGATTAGCTTTGATGAACCTGGAGTAGCGAAGCTATCTAAAGCTAAAGAAGGTTGGTTTCCTATTCGAGGAGAGCAGACTAACTCAAATAACGAATATGTAAAGATTGATGGGAAAATCAAGAGAGTGGACGAAAATCGCATCACCTTTGTAGGCACTATCGTTACCTATGTTAAATACAATAATGGCGGAAAGCCTTGCGAGAAGATGGGTGAGCAACTGTTCTTAAAAAAGAATAACCGTACATATTATCGACTACAACATATGGAGAACTGCGCTGGAGGAAGATTATTGGATTATGTAGACCTCTATAAGTTGGATGATTATCTTTAGTGCTAATAAAATTGATGATAAGTTTTGAAGATTAGCCAAGCGGCGAAAAGGATAATAATTACGCCGGCAACTTTATTTAACGTTTTAAGCGCACTTTCTTTAATTCTGTACCTCAGTTTACTCGCGTAATAGCTCTTTAGTCCATCAATAGTTAATTGGGTGGCCATGGCAATAAAAAAGCAGAAAAGTTTCTCATCTAGTTTGTTGTTTAATTTGACTGAAATGATGCTGCTTACAATAATCCAAAACATCAAGGTAGATGGCGTTAAGATGCACATCAAAAAGCCCTTGATTAAATAGCCACGCTTGCTTACTTTTTGTAAGGTGTTATTTTCGTAGTTAATTGCCGCTTTTGCTAATAGGTAATACAGGCCAACTGCAAATAAAAAAGCACCGCCAATAAAACCAACATATTTATCAAAACTTTCCTTGTATTCAAAAAATTGACTGCCGAAAACGACAAG
>Ga0247813_10003001_pt1 | contig 11105 bp, 9 predicted proteins | sample UWRJL169409C1_FD_180719 | JGI IMG/M metagenome (GOLD analysis project Ga0247813, IMG submission 180719) | Plant litter microbial communities from Arlington Agricultural Research Station in Wisconsin, United States - UWRJ-L169-409C-1 | ecosystem: Environmental > Terrestrial > Plant litter >... | reverse complement strand
ACGTAGGTGCTCACCACGGTGACGATCCTGCCGCCCACCTCGTAGTCGGCCTCGAGCCAGCGGCCCGCGCTGTCGAAGTCGTCGGATCCGAGTGCCACGCGGTGGATGGTGGGGCCTTCGCCGTGCCGTCCGGCGCGCGACGCGAGCGCCACGCCCGCCCGGCCCTTCGCCGTGGCGCCGTCGTGCAGGATGTCCCACTCCGGGCCGAGCAGGTCTTCGAGGATCTCGGTGGTGGCCCGCACCTCCTGCAGCGCGAGGATGTCGACCTCACGCGTGTCGAGCCAGGCTCCGATGCCGTTCTTGAAGGCGGCGCGGATGCCGTTGACGTTGACGGATGCGACGCGCAGGGGGGTAGTCATATCCTCCAGCTTAGGAGGCGCCACCGTCATCGGCGTCGCGGCGGCGCATGCGGCGGAAGAGGCGGGCCAACCCCCGCGGCTCGCGCGCCGCATCCGCCAGTCTCTCCAGCTCGGCGATGCGCTCGCGCTCGATCCGCGCCTTCTCGGCGGCGACGGGGTCGGCGGCGATGCCGGCGTCGTCCATGCCGGTCGCGATCCACGCGGCGAAGATCAGGATCACCTGGCAGACCAGGTTGAGGAAGATCAGCACACCGGCGATGATCGCGAAGCCGGCGATGAGCGGGTTGTTGCTCGCGCCGCCCAGCAGCAGGTTTCCGGCGAGCTTGAGCACGCCGAGCCCGATGCCCCCGAGCAGGGCGCCGAAGGCGAGGCGCCTGAACGGGATCGGGATGCCGGCCAGCACGCGGTAGAGCGCGCCGAGCACGACGGTGTCGATGAGCAGCACGACGATGAGGCCGAGCGCGCGGCCCAGAACCGTGCCGATCAGCGAGTCCGCGCCGATGCCGGTGAAGTCGAGCGCGGCGCCGAGCAGCGAGGTGCTCGCCGCCGAGAGCACGGTGGAGACGATCAGCGCAGCGCCGAAGGCGATGGCGAGACCCAGGTCCTTCAGTTTGAGCAGCAGGAAGTTGGTCGTGCTCGGTGCGATCGAGAAGATGCGGCGGATGGCGTCGCGCGCCGATGCGAGGAAGCCGACGGCCGTGAAGAACAAGCCGACCAGGGCGATCGCGCCCGTCCAGTTGAGGATGCCGGCGGAGAGCAGGTCGTCGGGGTCGATCGCGCCGTCGGAGGTGCTGGAGTCGATGAGGCCGGGAACGGCGGCCGCGATGGTGTCGATGAGGGAGGAGCGCAGGGCGGGGTCGTTCGCGATCACCAGGCCGATCACCGAGAAGCCGACCCAGAGTCCCGCGAAGGCGGCGAACAGCCCCTGGAAGGCGAGTCCGGAGGCCATCAGCGGGCCGCCCATGGCGGCGTAGTGCAGGAACACCCGGACCGGCTTGAGCTTCATCACCCGGGCGATGAGTCCCGGGATCCCCGTCGGGGGCGTCTGTGTCTCGTCAGCCACCGGCTTGTTCGTCTCGACCATCCCACAATGCTAGCCAGCACCGGTGCGGCCGCCTCATCGCGGCTGCCGCTTGCGCGACGGCCTCCGGCGTGCCTGCCGGCCCTCAGCGGTCGAGCGACGGCCGCTTCGGGTCGAACCGCCAGTCGGACACGAGAAACTGCATCGCGGCGGAGTCGTCGCGGGCGCCGAGCCCCTCCCGGTGGTACAGCTCGGTCGCGGCCTGCAGCCGCTCCTCGTCGAGTTCGACGCCGAGGCCGGGGGTGGTCGGCACGGCGATGCGCCCTCCCACGATCCGCAGCGGGTCGACGGTGAGGTTCTGGCCGTCCTGCCAGATCCAGTGCGTGTCGATCGCCGTGGGGTCTCCGGGGGCGGCGGCCGCGACGTGCGTGAACATGGCGAGGGAGACGTCGAAGTGGTTGTTGGAGTGCGAGCCCCATCGCAGACCCCAGTCGTCGCAGAGCTGGGCGACGCGCACCGAGCCGGCCATCGTCCAGAAGTGGGGGTCGGCGAGCGGGATGTCGACGGCGTTCGTGCGCACCGCGTGGCCCAGCTCGCGCCAGTCGGTGGCTATCATGTTGGTGGCAGTGGGCAGGCCGGTGGCGCGCTTGAACTCCGCCATCGTCTCGCGCCCCGAGTAGACGCCCTCCGCGCCCACCGGGTCCTCCGCGTAGGCGATCACGTCGCGAAGCGAGCGCCCGACGGCGATCGCCTGCTCGAGCCGCCAGGCGCCGTTCGGGTCGATGGTCACGCGCGCCTCGGGGAAGCGCTCGGCCAGTGCCGTCACCGCCTCGGCCTCCTGCCACGCGGACAGCACGCCGCCCTTGAGCTTGAAGTCCGCAAAGCCGTAGCGCTCGAAAGCCGCCTCCGCCTGCCGGACGATCGCCGCGGCATCCGTCGCCGTCTCGTGGCGCACGGACTCCCAGCCGCCCCCGCCGGTCGGCCGCGCGTACGGCAGGTCGGTGCGGTCGGAGTCGCCGACGAAGAACAGGTAGCCGACGGCCTCGACCTCGTCGCGCTGCCGTCCGTCGCCGAGCAGCGCCGCGACGGGAACGCCGAGGTGCTTGCCGAGCAGGTCGAGGAAGGCCGCCTCGAGGGCGGTCACCACGTGGATGGTCGTGCGCAGGTCGAAGGTCTGCGCGCCGCGGCCGGCCGCGTCGCGAGAGGCGAACTCGAGGCGCACGCGGCGCAGGGTCGACAGGTGGTCGCCGATGCCGGCGCCCACCACGAGCGACGCCGCGTCGTCGAGCGTGCGGCGGATGTCCTCGCCTCCCGGAACCTCGCCGACGCCCGTGTTGCCGTCCGAGTCGGTGAGGATCACGATGTTGCGGGTGAAGTAGGGGCCGTGGGCGCCGCTCAGGTTGAGCAGCATGCTGTCGCGGCCGGCGACGGGCACTACGCGCAGCGTCTCGATGGTGGGCGTCGCGCGCGCCGTGCCCAGGAGGGTGCCCGAGGTCATCGGCCGACCACGCCGTCGACGAGGCGCAGGATGCCGAGCGGGTTCGCGGGCTGCAGCGGAGCGGGCAGCAGGTCTGCCGGAACGTTCTGGTAGCTGACCGGGCGCAGGAACCGCTGGATGGCGAGCGTGCCCACCGAGGTCGACTGCGAGTTGGAGGTGGCGGGGAACGGGCCGCCGTGCACCATCGAGTGCACCACCTCGACGCCGGTCGGCCAGCCGTTGAACAGCACGCGGCCGGCGCGCAGCTCGGCCTGCTCCAGCAGCTCGGCGGCGCCGGGCTCCGCGCCGTCCGTGTGCAGCGTCACCGTGAGCTGGCCCTCGAGGCCGGCGAGGATGCCGGGGAGCTCGGAGGCGTCGTCGACGAGGATGGCGAGTGCCGCCGGGCCGAAGACCTCGTCGCGCAGCCGGTCGTCGGCGGCGAAGGTGGCGGCATCGGTGACGTAGAGCTGGGGGAGGCCGGGAACGGCGATGTCGGCGTCCGGAGAGCCGGACGCGATCGGTCGCACCCCGCTGTGCTGCTCGAAGGCGGTGGCGCCGCGGGCGAACGACGACGCGATCCCCGCGGTGAGCATCGGGGCGGCCTGCGACGCGGCGATGGCGTCTCCGGCCCCCGCGATGAAGCGGTCGGCGTCGTCGCCCTTGACGAGGAAGACGAGGCCGGGGCTCGTGCAGAGCTGGCCGGTGCCGGTGAGCACCGACGCCACCCACTGGGCGCCGAGCGCCTCGGGGGCGTCGCGCAGGCGGCCGGGCAGCACGAACACGGGGTTGATGCTGCTCATCTCGGCGAAGACGGGGATCGGCTCCGGCCGGTCGGCGGCCGCGCGGGTGATCGCGACCCCGCCGCCGCGCGAGCCGGTGAAGCCCACGGCCTTGATGCGCGGATGGGTGACCAGCGGGATGCCGACGTCGGAGCCGCTGCCGAAGAGCAGGGAGAACACCCCGGGGTGGAGTCCGTTCGCCGCCACTGCGGCGGTGATCGCCCGGCCGACGAGCTCCGAGGTGCCGGGGTGGGCGCTGTGCGCCTTGACGACGACCGGCGCGCCTGCGGCGAGAGCGGATGCGGTGTCGCCTCCGGCGACCGAGAAGGCGAGCGGGAAGTTGCTCGCGCCGAACACGGCGACCGGGCCGAGGGGGATGGTGCGCAGGCGGATGTCGGGGCGCGGCAGCGGAGCGCGCTCGGGCAGCGCCGAGTCGATCCGCGCCGAGTGGACGTCGCCCTGGCGCAGCACCGTGGCGAACAGGCGCAGCTGGTTCGAGGTGCGCGCCGTCTCGCCGAGAACGCGGGCCGTGGGGATTCCGGTCTCCGCGGTGACCCGCTCGGTGAGGGTCGCGCCGAGGGCGTCGATGTTGTCGGCGATCGTCTCGAGGAACACCGCGCGCGCCTCGGGCGTCGTGGCGCGGTAGCTGGCGAAGGCCTCCCAGGCCAGCTCGGCCGCGTGGTCGACGTCGGCGGCGGAGGCCAGCCGGTACGACGGCTCGAGGGTGGCACCCGACCGCGGATCGACGCCGGCGATCTCGCCGACCCCGTGCGCGGCATCCGCCCCGCCGATGATCGAGGTTCCGGTGAGCGTGCGGGTTTCTGCGGTCGATGAGGTCATTGGGGGGAGCACTCCTTCAGGCTCGACGCGAGATCGCGTGGTTCCAGACTAGGAAGCTATCGATGCGGATCCAAGATGAAATTGGCATTCGGCGATACTCGCCCGGTATCGGTCACTCCTCGGGCGTGAGGTGCATCAGCATGTCGAGGGCGGGGCGCAGCGCCGGGTTGGTGTTCTCGTCGCCCCAGGCCACGCTGAGCCCGACGCTGTTGAACTTGTTCATCGGCGGGCGCGTGTCGAGGTCTTTGAACACGACGCCCTCCGGGGCGAAGCGCCGCGCCGACTCGGGGACCAGGGCCACCCCGAGGCCGGCCTGCACGAGCGCGAGCAGAGCGGGCACCTGGCTGGCGTACTGCACGATGGTGGGCGCCACCCCGGCGGCGGCGAAGAGGGTGAGCACGAGGTCGTGGAAGTACCGCGCCTCGGCCGGCGCGTAGGTGAGCAGCCGCTCGTCGGCGAACTCGATGAGCGACATCGCGCCGGGAAGCCCGGCGATGCGGTTGTCGACGGCGACGGCGGCGATCATCCGCTCGGTCATGATCGACCGGCTCTGGATGCCGGGGCGGGCGACGATCGGCCTCAGCAGGCCCAGGTCGACGGTGCCCTTCGCGAGCTCGTCCATCTGGTCGGTCGAGACGAGCTCGCGCAGCACGAGGGTCACATCGGGGATCTGCGCGGCGGCGGTGCTGAGGAAGACCGGCAGGGCGCTCTGCGCGGCCATCGCGGTGTAGGCGATCGTGAGGGTGCCCGCCGCGCCGGACGCGACCCGGCGCACGTCGACGGCCGACTTCGCCACGAGGTCGAGCACGCGCCGGGCGTTGGGCAGCAGCGACTTGCCGGCCGGGGTGAGCTGCACGCTGCGCGAGGTGCGGGTGAACAGCATTGTGTCGAGCTCGCGCTCGAGCAGCTGGATCTGGCGGCTGAGCGGGGGCTGCGTCATCCGCAGGCGCTCGGCGGCCGCCCCGAAGTGGAGCTCCTCGGCCACGGCGACGAAGCACTCGAGCTGCGTGAGCGAATACATCGATCTACTCCCGGTATCGGTTTTGCCATATTTTGGCTTGGTTGTGAATCAATCCCGACCCTATCGTTCTGAGTACCGCAAGTCGAGAACCGGCGCCAACGCATCGGTCGCAAAGGAGTTTTTGTGCTCAACGGAGTCCTGTTCTTTCCCGTCACCCCCTTCGACGACGACGACGCCGTCGCCCTGGACGTGCTGCGCGAGCACCTCGAGGCGGGCATCGCGTACTCCCCGGGAGGCGTCTTCATCGCCTGCGGCACGGGCGAGTTCCACGCCCTCGCACCCGATGAGTTCGCCGCCGTCGTCGCGACCGCCGTCGAGTTGGCGGCCGGCCGCGTCCCCGTCTTCGTGGGCGTCGGCGGACCGGTGGCCCTCGCCAGGAGGCTCGCCCACGTCGCCGCCGACGCGGGCGCCGACGGGATCCTGCTGCTTCCGCCGTACCTCGTCGCCGGCCCCGTCTCCGGACTCGTCGACTACGTGACGACCATCGCGGGCGAGACCGAGCTCCCGCTCATCGTGTACCACCGCGGCAACGCCCGCTTCACCGTCGAGAGCGCGGTGGCCGTGGCCCAGCTCGACACCGTCGTCGGCTTCAAAGACGGCGTCGGCGACCTCGACCTGATGTCGCGCATCGTGCTCGCCGTGCGCGACAGCGTCGCCGAGAGCGGCAAGCCGTTCCAGTTCTTCAACGGGCTCCCCACCGCCGAGTCGTCGCAGGCCGCCTACCGGGCCATCGGCGTCGAGCTCTACTCCTCGGCCACCTTCGCCTTCGCACCGGCGATCGCCGTGGCGTTCTACCAGGCGCTGGAAAGCGGCGACCGCACGCTCGTCGACGCGCTCAGCCGCGAGTTCTTCCATCCGCTCGTGCATCTTCGCGACAAGGTCCCCGGCTACGCGGTATCTCTCGTGAAGGCGGGCGCCCAGCTCACCGGCATCGCCTCCGGCCACGTGCGGGCCCCGCTCGTCGACATGTCGGCCGAGCACCGGGAGGAGCTCGCCGGGATCCTCGCGGCCGGGCTGCGCGTGCTGGAGGACCGCAGGATCCCCACCGGGGCGCTGGTTCCCACGCCGTAGCCCCGTCAGCTCGCCCGCCCCGTACACCGTCGTACCAGGAGATCCGTCATGACCGCCAGCCACACCACCGAACCGCATCCGATCGCGAGCATCGTGATCACGCCGGTCGCCTTCCGCGATCTGCCGCTGCTGAACACGGTGGGGGTGCACGAGCCGTTCGCGCTGCGCGCCATCGTGGAGATCACGACCGCGTCGGGGATCACCGGACTGGGCGAGACCTACGGCGACGCCCCGCACATCGCCCGGCTCGAACTGGTGGCGCGCGAGCTGGTGGGCGTCGACATCTTCACCATCGGAGAGCTGCGCCGGCGCATCATCGCGACGCTGCGCACCGACACCACGCGCGGCGGCCACGGCATGAGCGGCATGGTCACCGGGTCGAGCACCCCCGACCGGGTGCTCTCGCCCTTCGACGTGGCGGCCCTCGACATCCAGGGCAAGATCCTCGGCCGCCCGGTGAGCGACCTTCTCGGGGGAGCGGTGCGCTCGCGGATCGCCTTCAGCGGCTACCTGTTCTACAAGTGGGCGGGGCACCCCGGGGCGGCGGACGACTCCTGGGGCGCCGCGCTGGACGCCGATGGCATCGTCGCCCAGGCCAGGACCATGGTCGACGCCTACGGGTTCTCGGCGCTCAAGCTGAAGGGCGGGGTGCTCGCCCCGCAGCAGGAGGTGGAGGCGATCCTCGCGCTGCGCGCCGCCTTCCCCGACCACCCGCTGCGGCTCGACCCCAACGCGGCGTGGACGGTCGACACCTCGATCGAGGTGGGCCGTGCCCTCGACGGCGTGCTCGAGTACCTCGAAGACCCGACGCCCACGATCGCGGGCATGGCGGCGGTGCGCCGCGAGGTGCCGATGCCGCTCGCCACGAACATGTGCGTCGTGAGCTTCGACGACGTGCCGGCCGCGGTGCGCGAGGGCGCGGTCGACGTGATCCTCTCGGACCACCACTTCTGGGGCGGCCTGCGCCGCTCGCAGGGACTCGCCGCGATCACCGAGACCTTCGGACTGGGCCTCTCGATGCACTCCAACTCCCACCTCGGCATCTCGCTCGCCGCCATGGTGCACCTCGCCGCCGCGACCCCCAACCTGGACTACGCCTGCGACACGCACTGGCCGTGGAAGTCGGAGAGCGAGGACGTGATCGTGCCCGGGGTGCTGGCCTTCGACGACGGGTCCGTGACGGTTCCGACCACGCCGGGGCTGGGCATCGAGCTCGACCGCGACAATCTCGCGGTGCTGCACGAGCAGTACCTCGCCTGCGGACTGCTCAACCGCGACGACACCGGGTACATGCGCAGCATCCAGCCGGACTACGAGCTCGTCAGCCCCCGCTGGTGACCGCCGCAGACCGGCCGCTGCGGGTGCTCGTCACCGACACCATCATGGCGAGGTTCGAGGCGGAGCTCACCGCCGAGGGCGACGGGGCGACGGAGTGGATCGTCGCGCCCGCGCTCGGCGACGACGAGCTGGTCGCGCTGATGCCGACCGTCGACGTGCTCGTCTGCTCGAGCATGAGCCGGGCGATGGCGCTCGCCGCACACCGCCTGCGCCTCGTGCACGTCACCGGCGCGGGCTTCGACAAGATCCCCGTCGACGACCTGCCGCCGGGCGTCGCCGTCGCGAACACCTTCCACCACGCCGTGCCGATCGCCGAGCACGTCGTGATGACCACGCTGATGCTGCTGCGGCGCGTGCTGCCGGTCGACCGGGAGATGCGCGCGGGCACCTGGCGCACGGTCGGCAACGACGACACCGTGCCGTTCCACCCGGTGCTGCGCGACCGCACCATCGGCCTGATCGGCTTCGGCGGCATCGCCCAGGAGGTGGCCCGTCTCGCGGGCGCCCTCGGCATGCGGGTGTGCGCGGTGCGCAGCAACCCCGGCGCGCCGATTCCCGACGACCTCGTGGTCGACTGGATGGGCGCCACAGACCAGCTCGGCACCCTGCTCGAGACGAGCGACGTGGTGGTCGTCACGGTTCCCCTCAGCGACTCCACCCGCGGCCTCATCGACGCGGCGGCGTTCGCCCGCATGCGGCCGGGCGCGATCCTCGTGAACGTGGCCCGCGGGCCGATCGTCGACGAGCAGGCGCTCGTCGACGCCCTCGGCGACGGCACGCTCGGCGGCGCCGCGATCGACGTCTGGTGGGACGCCCCGGGGGCCGACGCCACCGCCCCGGCCGCCGTCGCCCGCTTCGCCGGGCTGGACACCGTGGTGCTCACCCCGCACCACTCCGGGCACGCCCGCACCACGTTCGAGCAGCGGGCCGCCGACATCGCGGCCAACGTCTCGAGACTCGCCGCGGGGCATCCGCTCGAGAACGTCGTGCGCGCCGCGCGCTAGTACAGCTGCGCCACGATCAGCATCACGGCGCCGAGGCTCGAGGCCACGAGCGCGGTGATGCGCAGCCTGCGCTTGTCGAGCAGGGTGTTGGTGAAGCGCGAGAGCGCGTAGCCGGCGATCGCCGCCGGCACCAGCCAGGCCGCCAGCGCGAGGGTGGCGGTGGTCACCGCGCCGAAGGCGACGAGCGCGACCAGCGAGAGCGACGACCCCACGAGGAAGAACGCCGCCATCGTGCCGCGCAGCTGCGGCCCCTCGAAGCGCTGCCAGATGAGGGCCATCGGGGCGCCGCCGATCGAGGTGGACGTGCCGAGCACACCGGATGCCGCGCCGGCCGACATCAGGCCGATCCGCGTCGGGGCCGGCTTCCAGCCCACCAGCGAGAGCCCGACGCCGCCGAGCACCACCGATGCGACGAGTATCGCGAGCGCGCTCGCCGGCAGAACGGCGACCAGGCCCGCCCCCGCGACGCTGCCGGGCACCCTGCCGACGAGCGCCCAGCCCGCCCCCTTCAGGTCGAGCGACTCGCGTTCGCGCACCGCGACGATGCCGGTGACCACGATCGCGAGCATGATGACGATGCCCGGGAGCACCGTCGGGTCCATGAGGCCGATCACCGGGGCCGCCAGCATGCCGAGGCCGAAGCCGATCGAGCCCTGCAGCGCCGCCGCGACCACGACCACCGCCGCGACGACGGCGATCTGCCACCAGATCACGAGGCGCGGGCGAGGAGCCCCGAGTCCTCTCCCCGCTGCATCGGGTGGTGGCACTCGGCGAGATGGTCGGGCTCGGCCGAGGGAGAGGTGGGCAGCGGGGCCGTGGTGGCGCACAGCTCCGTCGCCTTCCAGCAGCGGGTGCGGAACCGGCAGCCGGAGGGCGGGTCGAGCGGGGAGGGCATCTCGCCCTGCAGCACGATCCGCTGACGTCTGCCCTCCGCGGCGTCGAGCCGCGGCGACGCCGACATGAGCGCGGCCGTGTAGGGATGGCGGGGGCGCTCGAACACCTGCTCCGCCGTGCCGGTCTCGATGATGCGCCCGAGGTACATGACGGCGACCCGGTCGGCGACGTGCCGCACCACCGAGAGGTCGTGCGAGATGAAGATGTACGCCACGCTGAGTCGCTGCTGCAGATCGTTCAGCAGGTTGAGCACCTGCGCCTGCACCGAGAGGTCGAGGGCGGAGACCGGCTCGTCGAGCACGATGATGTCGGGGCCGAGCGCGAGGGCCCGGGCGATGCCGATGCGCTGCCGCTGGCCACCCGAGAACTCCTGCGGCGACTTGCCGGCGTCGCTCGCCCGCAGGCCGACGAGGGTGAGCAGCTCGCGCACCCGTTCGGCCCGGGCGGCGGCGGTGGGGAAGAGGTCGCGGTGGGTCATCCAGGGCTCCGCGATGATCTCCCCGGCGGTCATGCGCGCGTTGAGCGACGCGAACGGGTCCTGGAAGACCATCTGCACGCGTCGGCGCCAGGCGAGCAGCGCCTTGCCCTTCAGCGCGAAGGGGTCGATCCCGTCGAAGCTGAAGCTGCCCTCGTCCGGACGCTCGAGCATGAGGAGCGTGCGCGCGAGCGTCGACTTGCCGCAGCCCGACTCTCCGACGAGGCCGAGCGTCTCGCCGCGGTTGACGTGCAGGTCGATGCGGTCGAGCGCGCAGAGGACGTTGTTGCCGTTCTTGGCGGATGCGACATGGAAGTTCTTGGTGAGCCCGCGGATATCGAGCAGCGGGGCGTCGAGCAGGTCAGGCAACGGCGAGTTCCTTCCAGAAGTGGCAGGCGACTTCGCGTCCCTCGCCGGTGTCGTGCAGAGCGGGCCGGGTGGTGCGGCACAGCTCCGACGCGAGAGGGCAGCGCGACTGGTAGACGCAGCCGGCCGGGATGTTGTGCAGCTCGGGCGGGGAGCCGGGGATCGAGGTGAGGTCGTCGCCGCGCTCCGCCCCCGCCGGGACCGAGTCGAGCAGGCCCTTCGTGTACGGGTGGTGCGGTTCGGCGAACACCGCGCCGACGGGCCCCTTCTCGATCACGTTGCCCGCGTACATCACCGCGACGGTGTCGGCCTCCTCCGCGACGAGCGCCAGGTCGTGGGTGATCAGCACGATGGCCATCCGGCTCTCGGTGCGCAGTGCGCGCAGCAGGTCCATGATCTGCGCCTGGACGGTCACGTCGAGGGCCGTGGTCGGCTCGTCGGCGATGAGCAGCCGCGGGCC
>Ga0247813_10003000_pt1 | contig 11109 bp, 8 predicted proteins | sample UWRJL169409C1_FD_180719 | JGI IMG/M metagenome (GOLD analysis project Ga0247813, IMG submission 180719) | Plant litter microbial communities from Arlington Agricultural Research Station in Wisconsin, United States - UWRJ-L169-409C-1 | ecosystem: Environmental > Terrestrial > Plant litter >... | reverse complement strand
GACCCGGGCGACGGCCGCGAAGTCGCGGTCCTCGCGCGGCCAGAGCCGGAAGCCCGCCGCCGTCACCGCCTCGGTCAGCGCCTGCCGGGTCTCGACGGGCAGGCTGTAGAGCACCGGATGCGGCCGCCAGACCACCTCGGCCGCCGGAATCTTGAGTTGCTCGGCGACGCCGGCGATCAGCGGGATCAGCGCCAGCTCGTCGCGCAGGCCGTGGGCGGCGAAGGTCGGGTGGACCGGATGGGCGAAGTTGGTCAGCACCACCATGCCCGTCTCGCCGCCCTCGGTCAGGCTCGGCGCGGCCTCGGCGAACGCCATCGCGCGGCCATAGCCGCCGAGGCGCTGGTGCCACTGCGCGTCGTGGCCGCACTGGGTCACCAGCAGGTCCGACACGCCGTCATAGACCCAGCCCGCAGACAGGCCGTGCAGCCAGTGCACCGTCCGCGTGCCGCCGGCCTGCATCGCCCGCTCCAGCGGCGCGGTGTCGGCCAGGCCCCCGTGTCCGAACACCACCGCGCGCGGCTTGAGGCCCGACCGTTGCCACCAGTGGGCGGAAGCCAGACCCATGGCGCGGCGGAAGGCCTGGGCCGCCTGCTCGCGGAACGCGACCGGGGTCGGCGTGGCGGCGGCCATGGCCATGCCGCCGCTCAGGCTGGCGATACAGGCGCCGAGGGTCGCGAGCGCCGAGCCCCGGCTGTAGGGCCGCGCCACGCCGGCGGGGGTCAGGCCCTTGTCGGCCAGCAAGCCGAGCGCAGCCGACCGCCCGCCGGTCGGGCGTCCGAGCAGAAGCAGAGGCGTCGTGGGCGCGGCGGCCAAGGCGCGGAAGATGTGGCCGGTGCGGTTGGTCGTCTCCGGATGCACCGCAACGACATCGTCGGCGTCCCGGGGCAGGTTGCCGCCGCCGCCATCCTTGAGCAGGGCCAGCGCCCAGGTCGCCAGACCGACGACGGCGGCCAGCAGGAACCGGCGCTTCGCCGCCTGGCGCGCGCCCGCCAGACCCACGACCGGCTCGCCCGCCGCCGCCAGCGCCTGCATGAGCGACCAGCGCGAGACGGCAAAGGCGGGGGCGGTGATCTCGTGCAGGACGTCGGGGGCGGCCCGGCAACGCTCGGCGAAGCTGTCGGCCAGGCCCAGCTCGGCGCGGCCGAAGGTGAAGGCCGCCTTCTCAAGCTCCAGCCGCCAGGACTCGTCCAGCGGCGCGATACGGGCCAGCCGCGCGGCGATGCGGCGGTTGCCGTCGGCGGTCCAGACGGCCAGCTGCGCGTCGGTGACGGGGGTCCCGGCCGCGGCGCCTTCGATCCGCCAGCCGCCCGAAGTCCGGCGGGCGGAGAAGGCGCGCATCATGCGGCGGCGGCCTTGGCCGGCGGCGGCACGATCATCGAGACCGACTTGCGCGCCTCGGCCGACAGCCGTCCGACGACCTCGAGGATCCGCGCGCGCTCGGCGGCGCCCTGGGCCAGCAGGCCGCGCGTGCGCTCGACGATGGCGGCGATCTCGGCGTCGGACGGGGTCGGGTCGAACTCGCGCGGGTCGGGCTGTTCCAGCATCGACTGGATGGTCAGGGTCTTGTGCGAATTGGAGCCCAGGAACACCGTCGGCGTCCCGCCCAGCGATGCCAGGATCGAGGGGTGCCAGCGCCCGCTGACCATCACCCGCGCGCCCGCCAGCGCCGCCGCGACCGAGGCGATCGGCGTCTCCAGCAGCAGCATCGGCAGTCCCGTCGCCTTGGCGACTCCGCGCAGGAACAGGTCCCCGCCGCAGCCGGGGGCCAGGACGATCGGCAGGCCGAGGGCCTTCAGCGCCCCGGCCAGGGCGATGTAGCGTTCGGTAGCCAGCACGGGGTTCTTTGCCGCGCGCGAGCCGCCGCCCAGCACCAGATAGGGTGACGTCAGCACCTCCGGCGGCGTCACGCCGTCGGCCGCGAACGCCCTGGCGATGCTGTCGAAGTCATGCGCCCCGGTGGCCGGCGGCGAGACCTTGCCGCTCCAGGAGAACACCGCGTCGGGGAACATCCGCGCGCTTACCAACGGCATCTGCGCCTCGACGAAGGCCAGCGAGACCGGGTCGCGCACGGTGAAGGCGGCGGCGCGCGTGAGCACCGAGGCGGCCAGGGCGATGGTCTCGCGGTTCACGCCCGTGGTCGGGCATTCCGAGGCCATGGCGTTCAGATAGTAGAGCGGCTTGCCGGCCCGCAGCGCCAGCTCGCAGACGGTCAGGGTGAACAGCAGCCGCGCCCGGGCCGGAGTGGCGAAGATCAGGTCGCCTTCGCCGTTGACCACCACGCCCTCGGCCGCGTCCAGCGCCTCGAACATCGCCCGGATGCGCGGGTCGTAGGCGCGAGCCCGCTTGAGCGTCTCGATGTTGGCGTCGAGGTCGTGCGACAGCGCATTGCGCCGGCCGATCGCGTCCAGCACCGGGGCCGCCAGCGGCAGCGCCCGGACCCGGTCGCGGTTGAAGGTCCGCGACAGCGGCGCCCAGACGGTGTCGCCGATCAGGTTGGAGACCGGATACTGCGACTCGATCATCGTGCCGGTGACGGTCCCGACGATCGTGTGGCCTTCGCTGATCAGCTCGCGCAGCGCCTGGCTGGTGGCCCGGCAGCCCCAGTTGGGAAGATCGCTGTTGTCGGCGAGATAGAGGAGCTTCACCGCGGGATTAGGCCGTGGCCTGCCCCCACTTGAGCTTCCGGCGGGTTTCGAGCTCCACCGGCAGCATCTCCTGGCGCTTGTACTCGAGCGACTTGGACACGTTGCGCACGTCGCGGACCAGGCGGCGCAGGCCGTCCGGTTCGAGCGAAGCGGCGTGGTCGGTGCCCTTCCAGGTGCGGTCCTGGGTGAAGTGGCGCTCGATCCAGCGCGCGCCCAGGGCCAGGGCCGCGATGTCGGCGGCGATGCCCAGGTGGTGGCCCGAGAAGCCGATCGACTGCACGCGGTCGTCGAACTTTTCCTTCAGGCGCGTGATCTCGAGCAGGGCGATGTCGTCGAACTCGACCGGATAACCCGAGGTGCAGGCGTAGAGCACCAGGTCCTTGGCGCGGCCCTTCTTCTCGAAGAAGGCGACGATCTCGTCCTCTTCGGCCTGGGTCGTCATGCCGAGGGACAGCTGGATGCCGCCGCCGTATTCGTCGGTCAGCACCGAGAGCATCTCCCAGTGCAGGTTCGACGCCGAGGGCACCTTCAGGAACACCGGCTGCAGCGACGCCATCTCCTTGGCCGAGGTCACGTCCCAGACCGAGGTCGAGTAGCCGATGTTGTTCTGCGCGCAGAAGTCCATCAGCTCCTTGTGCTGGTCGACGCTGAACTCGAGGAACTCCCGGTGGGCGCCGTAGGTGTCGCCGTAGGAGTTGCCCGGGTTCGGGTGCGGGGCGTCGTACTGCTCGGGCGTGAGCAGCTCGCGATTGGTCCGCTTCTGGAACTTGACGTAGTCCGCCTTGCAGACGGTGGCGGCGGTGACGATCAGCTCCTTGGCGATCGCCATCTCACCCTTGTGGTTGCAGCCGATCTCGGCGACGACCTTGGCGGCTTCAGCCATATCTAACCTCGGTTACGCAGTGGTCGGCGACACGCCGACCTTCGTTCAGTGACAATCTACAGACCCGCCGTCCCGCCCGCACCCCTAAACCGCTTCCGGCGGGGCGACTTCGCTCAGGCGTCGGCGACGGGCCAGGGTCCGCGACCGCCGTCCAGGATCATGTCGGACAGCAGCCGCAGCGCGCCCTTGCCGCCATCGGCGTCCAGGATCAGGTCGGCTGCGGCCAGCGCCTCGGGGTGCGCATCGCGCGGCGCGACCCCGCAACCGGCGGCGCGCAAGCACTCCAGATCGTTGATGTCGTTGCCGACGTAGATGGTGTGGGCCAGGTCCAGCCCGCGCGCATCGAGCCAGGCCTGCAGCCGGTCGATCTTGGTCTCGAGCCCGTGCTCGCACGGAATCTTCAGCTTGGCGCAGCGGTGCTTGAGGACCGGATTGGCCTCCTTGGACAGCACCATCATCGGCAGGCCGGCCTTGCGCAGCCGCTCCAGCCCCATGCCGTCGCGGCGCGAACAGACGATACTTTCGGTCCCGTCCTGGTTCACCCAGACCCGGTCGTCGGTCCAGACGCCGTCGAAGTCCATCACCAGCGCATGCAGCGGATCGGGCAGCTGGGCCGTGTCGGCCTGGCGGCGCAGGCGGGCGATCCGCTCCTCGGCGACGCGGAAATCCTCGGGGTCGTCGATCTCCAGCCGGCGCTCGGCCGGGGTTTCGACCAGCGCCGTGCGACCGAAGAAGCGGTGGCGGGCGCTCAGGAAACCGTCGGCCTTCATGGCGTAGACGGCGCCGGTCTCGAGGAACTCGGGCTCGCGCTGCTGGCGCATCAGCCGGACCGACTTGTCGTGGTTCACGCCCACCGCGTCGCCTGCGGCGTCGGTCTTCCACAGGAAATAGTGGAAGGCGGCCACGGCGACGGCGGTATCGGCGCCCGCGATCACCGCGCCCGCCACGCCGTCGATGTCTTCCGCCGAGGTCAGGGGCGAGGTGCACTGCAGGAAGACCAGCACCTGCGGCGCGTAGCCCTCGCGCGCCTTCAGCGTCTCCAGCACATGGACCAGCGCCAGCTCCGAGCCGGCCAGGTCGCCCGACAGCTCAGCCGGCCGCTCGACCACCTCGGCGCCCCATTGGCGCGAGACGGCGGCGATCTCGGGATCGTCGGTCGAGACCACGACGCGGTCGATGGTCGAAGCGGCCCGCGCGGCCTCGATGGTGTGGGCGATCAGCGGCTTTCCGGCCAGCGGCAGGACGTTCTTGCGCGGGATCCCCTTGGACCCTCCGCGCGCCGGGATCACGGCCAGAACCGAACCTTGGGTCACTGTGTCAGATCTCCCGTCCGCGCGCCGGTCACTGCAGCCACAGCAGGTTGCCGTATGGCACCCAGCTGGCCTGTGCGAAGGCGGAGAAGTTCAGCCACACGAACAGCACCGCGAAATAGATGCCGAATACGCCGACCGCCATCTGCCGGCGTCCCTGGTGTGTGCGCATGAACAGCGGCAGCCGGGCGAAGATCGCCACCTGGATCGGCAGCAGGTACATCAGCATCCGGTCGGTGGCCGCGAGGGCGTTGAACACCCCCAGCGTCATCACCAGGATGGTCAGGGCCGCGAGAGTGAACAACGCCCCGTCGTCGAACCAGGCCTGCCATCGCTTGCGATAATAGAGGAAGGCGCCGGCGGCGAGCAGGCTGAGCGCGATCCGGGGCAAGGCCCCGGTGGCGACGATGTCGGAGTCGACGTAGCTGTCCTGATAGTAACTCACCGCGTCCCGCAGGACGAACACGCCGAGCAGGAAGAAGGCCAGCCCGGCGATGACCAGCGGCCACAGGCGCAGCCGCCCGTCGAAGAAGAAGGCGAACAGCAGGAAGGCCGCCACCGACCTGTGGAACAGCACGCCCAGAACGATGAAGCCGACGAAGCGGAACAGCTTCCTGTCCTGGAAGGCGCAGAAGGCGAGCATCAGGAATCCGATCGCCGTGGCCTGACGGGTGCCCGCCATCGACACCCCGATGACCAGCACCGGCATCGCCAGGCACAGGGTCAGCCAGAAGTTCGGCTGCCGGCGACAGAAGGTGATCAGCCCGATGACGAAGATGGCCGCGCACATGGCGTTCACGCCATGGATGCCCCAGCCGAAGATGTTGCTCACGTAGTTGAACAGGGCGTAGCCCGGCTCGGCCTCGGTCAGGACGCCGATCAGGTCGAGGTCGAGGATGCGGTCGAAGATCCGCAGATAGTTGTTCCAGTCCTGCCCGACGTGGTCGCGCAGTCCGATCAGCAGGAACAGCACGACCCCGGTCAGGATCATCATGATCCGGCGCGACGCCATGTCGAGGCGATAGGGCGAGGCCGCGGCCATGGCCGGGATGAGGAAGAGCGTCCAGTAGATCAGCATGACTGCGGGGGCGTCGGTCCGGTGACTGGGAATTGCGGACGAGGCCCGGAGGCCCGCCTGGCGACCTGTCTAGCAGAGCCGCTCGGGTCGGCGATACGGTCGGGTTGGAAGAGGCTCACGCCATGTTCGCCGCGGTCGGGCGCAGACGCGACCGCGAGGCGGTCGGCAGCATCAGCGCGCAGGCCAGGGCGAAGACGGTCATCATCGCCGGGCTGCGCAACGGGTAGTCGAGGCCCGAATGGATCAGCAGCAGCAGCACGACCAGAGAGCCGGCCCGGGCCAGGGTCGCCTCGACACCGCCGCGCCGCCACAGCGCCAGGGCGGTCCGGCCGAACCAGAACAGGAAGCCGGCCGCGACCAGAACCGCCAGCGCCCCGCCCTCGATCAGCACTTCCAGCCAGTCGTCGTGGGCATGGTTGATGTAGGTGTTGATGACCGACTCCGGCCCCTCGAAGATCTTGTAGGCCGGCACGAAGGTGCCGAAGCCGGAGCCGAACGGCGCGAAGGCCTTGGCCGCCTTGAGCCCGATCTCGGCCGCCACGATCCGCACTTCGTTGCCGAAGCCGGTCTGCAGGCGGGCCAGCGTCTCGCCGAACGACAGCTGGACGATGACCAGCCCGGCCACGAAGCCGGCGGCGAGAATGCCCAGCACCAGTTTGCCGCGCCCGTGCGCCACGCCGGCTTTCCAGGCGAGGACAAGAATGCCCAGACCCGCCGGCGCCAGCAGCAGCAGTCCGGCGCGCGAGCCTGTGCCGCCCTCGCCCAGGGTCGCCACCAGGGCCACGCCGATGGCGGCCGCCATCTGGTAGCGGGCCGGCGGCCGGCGCATGCCGCTCTGGATCGCCCAGGCCGAGGCCAGGATGACCGTGCAGATCAGCAGCGAGGCCAGATGGTTGCTGTTGGAGAAGAAGCCGACCGCGGCCGCCTTGTTGGTGATCTCGTAGAAGCGCAGGGCGCTGTCCTGGCCGCCGGCCAACTGCAGGGCGCCGAGCAGCACGCTCAGGGCGCCGACGGTCAGCAGCACCACGACGAGCCGCCGACGCACGTCGCTATGCGCGCACAGCACCGCCAGGAACATCGCCACGGGCGGCGTGAGGGACAGGAAGGCGGCCCAGGTCCGGCTCGGGCTCAGCGAAATCGGCGCCCAGCCCGGCGTCAGCCCGGCGTCGCGCAGGCCGCCGAGCACGAGGTCGCGCCCGGGCAGCGCTGTCCACAGGCCGGGCGGCAGCGGGATCAGCTGGATAAGGGGAAGCGCGAGGATCGCCGCCAGAACGATCAGCGGCAGCCGATGCTCGGGCGCTATGCCGCCGACGGCGCGCAGCCGCCAGATCGACAGACCGATCAGCGGCAAGGCCAGCAGGGCGACGATGTCGGAGGTGACCACCTCTGACCTGGACGCGCCGCCAAAGACCAGGGCGATCGCCAGGAAGGCTGTCGTGTAGACGTGAAAGAGCCGTGCGGAGAGGCTGCTGTCGCTAGATCTCCGCACGGCGCTTATCGTTCTTTCCCGGAAGGGGTTTAGGACTGTCCGGGGTTGTCGGCTACGGGCTGGACGGGTCCGCGTTGTCGTCAAGCGCAGCGGCGGTCGCCACCACGGTCACGACGCCGAAGCCGAGCCACAGCCACAGGTCGGTGTTGTCGCCGTAGCCCGACGAGCCACCGTCGCCATCGGCGCGGGTGACCATCGAAGCCTTGGTGAGGCCGCTGGAGCCGCCGGCGCAGGGCGAGACGGCAGCCACCGTGGCCATCGACCGGGCGGAAACCGTGACGTTGCAGCCGTCAGCGTAGGTCAGGTTGGCGGCGCCATCCGTGGCCACGATGCGGTCGCCGGCGCGAAGCGCGGCGCCACGGGCGGCCGGCGCGAAACGGCCGTTCTGGTTGACCATCACGGACCCGCTCACGGCGGACAGGCGAACACCTTCTGCGGCTAGCGCAGCTTGTCCGGACAACAGCAGGCCGATCGAAGCGGCCACGGCAATACGACGGATCATCATCAAACCCCTCAAAACTGGTACCCGCTGCGACAGGGCGCCGCAGGCTCTTGCCCTCTACCGCAGGCTGCTCTTATCCGCAACCTGTGTTCTCGCGAGTCAGGCTTTTTCGCTCTTGCGACGCTCGTAAGCCACACACCAAAGCGCACGAAACCCCATCAGGTTCCGAAGGTGTGCGCGAAACGGGCGCCGCATAACCTCAACCCCATAATGCTTCAAATTTCGTGGCCGTTGCAGGGCAAAAGTCCGGTCCCGCGATTAATTTTCCATCTGCCGCGCTTTTTAGCCGCTGCGGGGCCGCGGCGCCCGGTACGGGGCGCCCGCTTTTCGGCAATTGCCGCCGATGGCCGCCGCACGCTTGGCGGGGCGGGCCGCGAGCCGCTATTAAGCGAAGCCCATTCACCCCCGGAGCCTCTCCGTCGCATGGCATCTCCCGGACAGAACCTCGACGCGGCCGTGGTCAGCGACTTCGGCGCCGAGTGGAGCCGCTTCGACCAGTCGGGCATGAGCGACGCCGAACTGCGGGCCGCGTTCGACCGCTACTTCGCCGTTTTCCCCTGGGATCGCCTGCCGACCGACGCGGCCGGGTTTGACCTCGGCTGCGGCAGCGGCCGCTGGGCCAGCCTGGCCGCGCCGCGGGTCGGCGCCCTGCACTGCATAGACGCCGCCGACGCGGCCCTGAACGTCGCCCGCGAGAAACTGGCCGGTCTGGACAACGTCCAGTTCCACAACGCCAGCGTCGACGCCATTCCGCTGGCTGACGGCTCGATGGACTTCGGCTATTCGCTGGGCGTCCTGCACCATGTGCCCGACACCCAGGCCGGGATCAGCAGCTGCACGGCCAAGCTCAAGCCCGGCGCGCCGATGCTGCTCTATCTCTACTATGCGCTGGACGGGAAGCCGGGCCTGTACCGCGCGATCTGGAAGCTGTCCGACGCGGTCCGCACGGGCGTCGCCACCCTGCCCCGGCCGCTGAAGTTCGCTGCCTGCCAGCTGCTGGCCGCGACGGTCTACTGGCCGCTGGCCCGCACCGCCTGGCTGCTCGAAAAGCTCGGCGCGAAGGTCGACAACCTGCCGCTGTCCGACTACCGTCACAACAGCTTCTACAGCATGCGCACCGACGCGCTGGACCGCTTCGGCACCCGGCTGGAACAGCGTTTCACCCGGGTCCAGATCGAGGCGATGATGACCGCCGCGGGCCTGACCGACATCCGCTTTCATGAGGGAGCGCCCTACTGGTGCGCCGTGGGGTTCAAGGCCTGATCGGCCGCGTATGACTCAGGTTCTCCAGATTATTCCCGACGACGGCTATGGCGGCGCCGAGCTCGCCGCCCGCGCCGCGGTCGAGCGGCAGGGCGGCAGGGTGCGACTCTTCGTGCTCGACGGCCTGCCCACGGACGCCATGCCGGTCCTCGAGCACATCACCTACGGCCACGCCCGGCCCGGCGGCCTGACCTCGGCTTGGCGCGCGCTGAAAGCGGCCCGTGCGCAGAAGCCTGACGTGATCGTCTTCTCGCTGTGGAAGACCTGGGCCGCCTTCCTGCTGATCACCCTGTTCGGGCCGCGCGCCAAGCGGGTGACCTTCCTGCATTCGGACCGCTCCTTCCACGCGGTCGACCACCTCGCGACCGCGATGATGATGCGTCTCTCCGACGAAGTCTGGGCGGACTCCGAGCGGACCCTGCATCTGCGGGCGCCGATCAGGGGGGGCGTGGCCACCCGGGCGGTGACCTTCCTGCTGCACCGGCCGCCCGGCGCGCCGCGCGAGGATCCAAAGCCGCACTTCGCGTTCTGGGGCCGCATCAAGCGCGGCAAGGGGGTCGACGCGGCGGTCCGCATGATCGCCCGCATCCCCGGCGCCCGCTTCGTGGTCATCGGCCCCGACGGGGGCGAGGAGGCGCGCGTGCGCCAGATCGCCGAGGAGCTGGGCCTGGGCGACCGCGTGACCCTGGCCGGCGCCCACGCCTTCGCGGACATCCCGGGCCTGATCGCCGACTGCAGCTTCTTCCTCCAGCTCAGTCTCCAGGAGGGCATGTCGATGTCGACGGTCGAGGCCATGCAGATGGGTCTGGTGCCCGTGGTCACCCCGGTCGGCGAGATTCCCAACTACTGCGCCCACATGGCCAACGCCGTGCTGGTCGAGAGCGAGGACCAGGCCGTAGCTGACGTCGCCCGCATCCTGGACGATCCGGCGCTTTTCGCGCGCCTGAGCAAGGCGGCGGTCGACCAGTGGGCGGCCTCCCCGCTATACGATGAGGACTTCATGGCGGCGGCCTCGGCGCTGGCGGCCAAGGGCTGAGCATCCATGTGTGGCATCGCCGGACTTTTCGCCCCGACCGACCCGGCCCGCGCCAGCGCGGCGCAGGTCCAACGGATGCTCGCGCCGATCACCCATCGCGGTCCTGACGGCGAAGGCGTCTGGACCGACGGCGAGGCCGGCATTGCCCTCGGCCACCGCCGCCTGGCGATCATCGACCTCAGCGAGAACGGCTTCCAGCCGATGGCCTGCGCCAGCGGCCGCTGGGTGATCGACTTCAACGGCGAGATCTTCAACTATCTGACCCTCCGCAAGGCGCTGGAGGCCGAGCGCGGCGCGCCCAACTGGCGCGGCCACAGCGACACCGAGGTGCTGGTCGAGGCGATCGACCGCTGGGGTCTGGAAAAGACCCTGCAGGCCATGGAGGGCCAGTTCGCCTTCGCCGTTTGGGACCGTCAGGCGCGCCGGCTGTACCTCGCCCGCGACCGCTTCGGCGAGAAGCCGCTTTATTATGGCTGGGCCGGCAAGGCGCTGGTGTTCGGCTCCGAACTGAAGGCCCTGCGCGGCCAGGACGGCATTTCGACCGAGATCGACCAGGAGGCCCTGGCCGGATTCGTGCGCTACGGCTTCGTGCCGCACCCGCGCTCGATCTGGAAGGGTATGGCCAAGCTGCCGCCCGGGACCTGGACCTCGATCGGCGTCGACGATCCGGTCGGCGTCATGCCGCGCCCGATCGCCTACTGGGACGCCGGCGAGGCCGCCGCTGAAGCCATGGCCGATCCGTTCACTGGCTCGGAGGACGAGGCCGTCGAGGCGCTCGACCTGCTGCTGCGCGATACGGTCAAGAGCCGGATGATCGCCGACGTGCCGCTGGGCGCGCTGCTGTCGGGCGGCGTCGACAGCTCGACCATCGTCGGTCTGATGACGGCGCTGGGCGGCAGCGTG
>Ga0247813_10002999_pt1 | contig 11110 bp, 8 predicted proteins | sample UWRJL169409C1_FD_180719 | JGI IMG/M metagenome (GOLD analysis project Ga0247813, IMG submission 180719) | Plant litter microbial communities from Arlington Agricultural Research Station in Wisconsin, United States - UWRJ-L169-409C-1 | ecosystem: Environmental > Terrestrial > Plant litter >... | reverse complement strand
GGCTGGCCGGCAAGGGGATGGATGTTCTGGCTCATGTCTAAAAATGCTCCGGCGTCAAAACAGGCCCGCGGGCCATTCAAGGGAAACGAGTTCGTCGATGCGATCGATGGTGATGTCGGCGTCGGGAAAGGCGGCGATCGCTTGGATGTCCAGCGCGTAATGGCCCTGGCGCACGAAGACGGTCGTCAGGCGGTCGCCCCAGATCGCCTTCATGGCGCTCAGAATGCGCAGCTTGTCGTCGATCATCACGTAGTGGCGCGCCGGGTAGAGCTGCGCCACGGCATCGAGCATCAGCTCCTTGTGCACGTAGATCAGAACGTCGCCCTGGGTCGCTTCCCAGAGCCCCGCGCGTTCCACCTTGCGCGGCTGGAACACCACGTCGCCATCGGAGAGGATGACGGTGCGGCCCAGCATGCGCAACCGGTGCAGCGCATCGAGCGCGCCCGGATAAAGGCGTTCGGCAAAGGGGTAGTCGATGAGAAAGCGCGATGCTTGCAGCAGGCAAGGGGTGCTCATGCCGAGCGGGCTTTCCTGCAGGCGGTAGCGTTGCAGGGCGCCGAGGTAATCGACGTAGCCGAGCTCCTCGCGCAACGTTTCGAGAATCGTGCGGTAGCGCTCGGCCGCCGCATGGCCCAGCGTGTCGCCCAGATGGGCGTAGAGGTCGGCGATGACACCGTCGTTGTCGAGCAGCGTGTTGTCGACGTCGATCAGGAAGACGACGTCTTCGGTAGGTGGGTTCATGGGTGTCGCTGTCGTCCGGAAAAGGTTGTCGGCGACGCAGGACTCATGCCACGGCCGCGCTCAGCGCATCTCGCAGTTCGGTCTCGATCGCCAGTTGCGCCCGCTGGCCGCGGAGTTCGGGGCCGCTGATCAAAAAAGTATCTTCCACCCGTTCGCCGAGCGTCGTGACTTTGGCCAGCTGCAGGTTGAGCTGATGGCGTGCCAGCACGCGCGCCACCGAATACAGCAGGCCCGCACGGTCGCTCGCCGAGATGCTGAGAAGCCAGCGCTGCGCCTTGTCGTCGGGCACCAGGCTGATGCGCGGCTGGATCGGAAAGCTGCGCACGCGGCGCGATACGCGGCCCTTGCTGGGCGGCGGCAGCGCGCCTGCCTCGGCCAGCGTTTTCGTCAGGCCGGTCTCCACCATGCTGATCAGGTCGCGGTAGTGCTCGGGCTCGAAGGTGGTCACGACCTGGAAGGTGTCCAGCGCATAGCCGTTGCTCGTGGTGTGCACCTTGGCATCCAGAATGCTGAACGAGGCCTGGTCGAAGTAGCCGCAGATGCGCGCGAAAAGGTCGCGCTGGTCGGGCGTGTACACGGCCACCTGCAGGCCTTCGCCCACCGGCGACAGGCGCGCGCGCACCAGCGACGGCGACGTTGGCCCGATCGGCACGCCGCGTGCCGGTACGTAACGCGACAGCTGTTTGGTGTGCCAGGCGATTTCGGACGCGTCGTGGCGCATGAAGTAGCTGACGTCGAGCGTTTCCCACAATGCCTTGTGCGACTCGAAGGGCACGGCATGCAGTGCCAGCTTGATCAATGCCTCGCGCTTGCGCGCCTCCACCTCCGCGTCCGGGTCGGGCATGTGGCCGCCGAGGGCGCGCGATGTGGCGCGGTACAGGTCTTCGAGCAGCTTGCCCTTCCACGCGTTCCACACGCGCGGCGAGGTGCCGCGGATGTCGGCGATGGTCAGCAGGTAGAGGCCGGTCAGGTAGCGCTCGGTGCCCACGCGCCTGGCGAAGGCGGCGATGACTTCGGGGTCGCTCAGGTCCTGCTTTTGCGCGACGGTGCTCATGGTCAGGTGCTCGGACACCAGGAACTCGATGAGCCGGGTGTCCTCGCGGTCGATGCCGTGCTGGCGGCAGAAGCGCCGCACGTCGCGCGCGCCCAGCGTCGAATGATCGCCGCCGCGACCCTTGGCGATGTCGTGGAACAACGCAGCCACGTAGAGCATCCACGGCTTGTCCCAGCCACCGGCCAGTTGCGAGCAGAACGGATACTCGTGCGCATGTTCGGCGATGAAGAAGCGCCGCACGTTGCGCAGGACCATCAGGATGTGCTGGTCGACCGTGTACACGTGGAACAAGTCGTGCTGCATCTGGCCCACGATGCTGCGGAACACGCGCAGGTAGCGTCCCAGCACCGACGTCTGGTTCATCAGCCTGAACGCATGCGTGATGCCGCGCGGTTCGTGCAGGATGCGCATGAACGTCGCGTGGTTGACCGGGTCGTTGCGGAACTTGCTGTCCATGACCGAGCGTGCGTTGTACAGCGCGCGCAGCGTGCGCGCCGAAAGGCCGTTCACGCCAATGGTCTTCTGGTACAGCAGGAAGGTTTCGAGGATCGCGTGCGGATTGCGCAGGTACAGGTCGTCGCTGGCAACCTCGATCAGGCCAGCCTTTTCGAAGAAGCGCTCGTTGATCGGTGTGGGCTGTTCGGCTTCGGGCTGCAGGCGCTCGGCGATGTTGAGCAGCAGAATCTGGTTGAGCTGCGTGACGGCCTTGGCTGCCCAGTAGTAGCGGCGCATCAGCGCTTCGCTGGCCTTGCGCTGCGACTCGCCCACATAGCCGAAGGTGGCGGCCACCGCGTTCTGCAGATCGAACACCAGCCGGTCCTCGCGCCGGTTGGCCGTGACGTGCAGGCGCGCGCGGATCAGGCTCAGCAGCGCTTCGTTGTGCTTGATCTGCTGGACCTCGAAAGGCGTGGCCAGGCCATTCTTGGCCAGGTCTTCCCAACGCTTGCCGAAGCCCGCTGCCTTGGTCATCCAGAGAATGGTCTGCAGGTCGCGCAGGCCGCCCGGCGATTCCTTGCAGTTGGGCTCCAGCGCGTAGGGCGTGTCGTCGAACTTCTGGTGGCGGTGACGCAGTTCCTGCGACTTGGCCGCGAAGAACGCCTCCGGGTCGATGCCGGCATAGAAGCGCTTGCAGAAGGCGGTGTGCAGCTTCTTGTCGCCCACCACCAGGCGCGACTCGAGCAGCGAGGTCTGGACGGTCAGGTCCTTTTCGGCTTCGGCCAGGCATTCCTCGACGGTGCGCACGCTCGAGCCGATCTCCAGGCCCGCGTCCCAGCAGCGGCCGATGAAGGCCTCCAGCCGCGCCGGATCGATCGGCTGCGCATGCGCGTCGGGCAGCAGGAGCAGCACGTCGACGTCGGAATACGGGAACAGCTCGCCGCGGCCGAAGCCACCTACGGCCACCAGCGCCAGTTCATGGCCGAAGCCTGCATCCGCCCACAGGGCATGCAGCGTTTCGTCGGCCAGTGCCGCCAGCTGGCGCAGCACCGAATGCACGCTGCGCGTGGGCGCATGGGCGCTGCGCAGGATGTCGAACAGGGCCAGTTTCCTGGCGCGATAGGTGTCGCGTAGCGCGCTCGGGTCCACCACGGTGACGTCCGGCTCAGGTCGCCGTGGCAGTGACGAAGGACGGCAGCGGCGGGCTGCCCGCCGACAGCGTCAGCACCTCGTAGCCGGTGGGCGTGACGAGTACGGTGTGTTCCCACTGCGCGGACAGCGAATGGTCGCGCGTGACGATGGTCCAGCCGTCGTACTTGCCGCCCTTGGCGTCTTCCTTGATCTCGCGCTTGCCCAGGTTGATCATGGGCTCGATCGTGAAGATCATGCCGGGCTGGAGCTCCTCGAGCGTGCCCGGACGGCCGTAGTGCAGCACCTGCGGCTCTTCGTGGAAGTTCTGGCCGACGCCGTGGCCGCAGAACTCGCGCACCACCGAGTAGCCGTGGCCTTCGGCGAACTTCTGGATCGCGTGGCCGACGTCGCCCAGGCGCGCGCCCGGGCGCACCTGAAGGATGCCGTGCCACATGGCTTCGAAGGTCACGTTGCACAGCCGCTTGGCCGCGATGGAGGCGTCGCCGATCAGGTACATGCGGCTGTTGTCGCCGAACCAGCCGTCCTTCACCACCGTGACGTCGATGTTCATGATGTCGCCCTTCTTCAAGGGCTTGTCGTTGGGGATGCCGTGGCACACCACGTGGTTCACCGACGTGCACAGCGATTTCGGGAAGGGAACGCTGCTCGCACCCATGTAGCCGACCGTGGCGGAGGTGGTGCCCTGGCGGACCATGTACTCGGCAGCCAGGCGGTCGATTTCGTTCGTGGTGATGCCCGGCTTGATGAAGGGTGTCAGGTAATCCAGTACTTCGGAAGCCAGCCGGCAGGCGACGCGCATCGCGGCGATACCGTCGGCGTCTTTGTAGTTAATGCTCATGGTGCCAAATTATCCCATCCGGCCCGGTAAAATGCCCGGCTTGTACGGAACGCCCCAGTCAGCGGCGCTCCGGTCCGCCGTTCTCGATTTCTTCCGATTCACTCTCCCAGCCGGCCCGCCAGGGCCCCCGACCGTGACGCAGCCCTCCCACATCGCCCCTCCCGTCGTGACCGTGTTCGAGGGCGGCGACGCCCTCAGCGAGTTTCGCGCCCGCCAACTCCTGCCCCGACTGCAGGCGATCGAGCCGCGCATCGAGGCCCTCCGCGCGCGCTTCGTGCACATGGTGGTCACCGACGCGGCGCCCGACGCCGAGGCCCGCACACGCTTTGCCGCGCTCTTGACCTACGGCGAGCCCTTCAACGCGCCCAAGGCGTCGACCACGCTGGTGGTCACGCCGCGCCTGGGCACCGTGTCGCCCTGGGCGTCCAAGGCCACCGACATCGCCCACAACTGCGGGCTGGTGCTGCGCCGGGTCGAGCGCGTGACGCAATACCACGTGGTGATGAAGTCGCCCTTGCTGGGCAAGACGCCCGTGCTCGACGGCGACAAGCTCGGCGCCGTGGCCGCGTTGCTGCACGACCGCATGACCGAATCGGTGCTGCCGGGCGTCGAGGGCGCTGCCGCGCTGTTCGCCGAACTGCCCGCGCAGCCGATGGCGCAGGTCGACGTTCTGGGCGGTGGCCCTGAACGGGGGCGCCGCGCGCTGATCGAGGCCAATACCACTTTCGGCCTGGCACTGGCCGACGACGAGATCGACTACCTGGTCGACGCCTTTACCCGGCTGGGTCGCAATCCGAGCGATGTCGAACTGATGATGTTCGCGCAGGCCAACAGCGAGCACTGCCGCCACAAGATCTTCAACGCCGATTTCGTGATCGACGGGCAGGCGCAGTCGCACAGCCTGTTCGGCATGATCCGGCATACCGAAAAGCAGAACCCGCAGCACACCGTCATCGCCTACGCCGACAACGCCTCGGTGATGGAGGGCACGCAGATCGAGCGCTTCGTGGCGCGTGCCGGCACGGCCGGCGCCAGCTACGAAAAAGAAAGCGCGCTGAGCCACGTGCTCATGAAGGTGGAAACGCACAACCATCCGACGGCCATTTCGCCGTTCCCTGGCGCTTCGACCGGTGCCGGTGGCGAGATCCGCGACGAAGGCGCCACGGGCCGCGGCTCGCGCCCCAAGGCAGGCCTGACCGGTTTCACCGTCTCCAGGCTGTGGCCGGAGGAGGGTGAAGTGGGTAAAGAGGGCGCTTACGGCAAGCCCGCGCACATCGCCAGCCCGCTGCAGATCATGACCGAGGGCCCGCTGGGAGGCGCCGCATTCAACAATGAATTCGGACGGCCCAACCTGCTGGGCTATTTCCGCGAGTACGAACAGTCGATTGCCAGCACGGGCGCCGACGGCGAGAGCACCGTACAGCGCGGCTATCACAAACCGATCATGCTCGCGGGCGGCCTGGGGAGCATCGATGCCGGCCAAACGAAGAAGATACTTTTCCCCGCTGGCTCTTTGCTGATCCAGCTCGGCGGTCCGGGCATGCGCATCGGCATGGGCGGCAGCGCCGCCAGTTCGATGGCAACGGGCGCCAACGCAGCCGAGCTCGACTTCGATTCGGTCCAGCGCGGCAATCCGGAGATCGAGCGACGCGCCCAGGAAGTCATCAACCACTGCTGGCAGCAGGGTGCCGACAATCCGATCCTCGCGATCCACGACGTGGGCGCCGGCGGCCTGAGCAACGCCTTCCCGGAGCTCACCAACGACGCCGGCCGCGGCGCGCGCTTCGACCTTCGCGCGGTGCCGCTCGAGGAATCGGGCATGGCGCCCAAGGAAATCTGGTGCAACGAGAGCCAGGAACGCTACGTGCTGGCCATCGCGCCCGAATCGCTCGAGCGCTTCAAGGCCTTTTGCGAACGTGAACGCTGCCCGTTCGCCGTGGTGGGCGTCGCCACCGAGGAACGCCAGCTCGAAGTTGTAGACGGCGGCGGCGCTGCGCCCGTCGACATGCCCATGGACGTGCTGCTGGGCAAGCCGCCCAGGATGCTGCGCGACGTGAAGACGGTCGCGCGCACCTTCAAGCCGCTCGACCTGACAGGCGTGGAACTGCAGAAGGCGGCCATCGACGTGCTGTCGCACCCGACCGTCGCGTCCAAGCGCTTCCTCATCACCATCGGCGACCGATCGGTGGGCGGCATGACCCACCGTGACCAGATGGTCGGGCCGTGGCAGGTGCCGGTGGCCGACTGCGCCGTCACGCTGGCCGACTACAAGGGCTTCGCCGGCGAGGCCATGAGCCTGGGCGAACGCACGCCGCTGGCCGCGCTCGATGCGCCGGCCTCGGGCCGGATGGCGGTGGCCGAGGCCATCACCAACCTGCTGGCCGCACCGATCGAACTGTCGCGCGTCAAGCTGTCGGCCAACTGGATGGCGGCCTGCGGTGAGCCCGGCGAAGACGCCGCGCTGTACGAGACGGTGAAGGCGGTCGGCCTGGAACTGTGCCCGGCGCTGGGCATCTCGATCCCGGTCGGCAAGGATTCGCTGTCGATGCGCACGCAGTGGTCGGACGGTGATCAAAAGAAGAAGGTCACTTCGCCGGTGAGCCTGATCGTTACCGCGTTTGCCACGCTGGCCGACGTGCGCGGCACGCTCACGCCGCAGCTCGACCGCGACGAGGCCGACACCACGCTGGTGCTCATCGACCTGGGCCGCGGCCAGCACCGCATGGCCGGCAGCATCCTGGCGCAGACGCTGGGGCAGAGCGGCGACACGGTGGCCGACCTCGACCATCCGGAAGACCTGGTGAACCTGGTCAAGGCCGTGAACGCGCTGCGCGCCGACGGCAAGATCCTCGCCATGCACGACCGCAGCGACGGCGGCCTGTTCGCCACCGCCTGCGAGATGGCCTTCGCCGGTCACGTCGGCGTGGCGCTCAACGTCGACATGCTGGTCACCGAAGGCGACGGCATCTCCGACAGCCGCATGGAGACCGGCGACGCCAAGAACTGGGCACAGCAGGTCAGCGCGCGCCGCGAGGAACTCACGCTCAAGGCGCTCTTCAGCGAAGAGCTCGGCATGCTGCTGCAGGTGCGCACGGCCGAGCGCAACGAGGTCATGCAGGTGCTGCGCACCCATGGACTGAGCGCGCACAGCCACTTCGTCGGCAAGACCCGTCCCGAGAACTCGGCCATGGCGGCGGGCAAGGGCAAGCTGGAAGTCTGGCGCGATGCCAAGTCGGTGTTCAGCGCCAGCCTGCACGACCTGCACCAGGTGTGGGATTCCGTCAGCTGGAAGATCGCACGCGAGCGTGACAACCCGGTCTGCGCCGATGCCGAGCACGCCGCGGCCGGGGAACCGCAGGATCCCGGCATGCACGTCTTCCTGCCCGCAGGCGCGGTTCAGGCCGAGGCCCTGGCCGCTCCCGCCATTCTCACAGCCCGCCCCCGTGTCGCGATCCTGCGCGAGCAGGGCGTCAATTCGCACGTCGAGATGGCCTACGCCTTCACCGAGGCCGGCTTCGAGGCGCACGACGTGCACATGACAGACCTGCAGACCGGTCGTGCGCAGCTCGCCGACTTCAAGGGCGTGGTCGCCTGCGGCGGCTTCAGCTACGGTGACACGCTGGGCGCCGGCATCGGCTGGGCCCGCAGCATCACCTTCAACCCAACGCTGGCCGCGCAGTTCCAGGGCTTCTTCGACCGCGCCGACACCTTCGGCCTGGGCGTGTGCAACGGCTGCCAGATGTTCGCCGAGCTTGCCGAGATCATTCCTGGCGCCGAGGCCTGGCCGCGTTTCACGACCAACCAGAGCGAGCGATTCGAGGCCCGCCTGTCGATGGTCGAAGTGCTCGAATCACCCAGTCTGTTCCTCGCGGGCATGGCAGGCAGCCGCCTGCCGATCGCGGTGGCGCACGGCGAGGGCTATGCCAACTTCAAGCACCGCGGCGACGCCACGCAGGCGATTGCCGCCATGCGCTTCGTCGACAACCACGGCGTTGCCACCGAACAGTATCCGTTCAACCCGAACGGCAGTACGGGCGGCCTCACCGCCGTCACGACGGCCGACGGACGCTTCACGGCCATGATGCCGCACCCCGAACGCGTGTTCCGCAACGTGCAGACGAGCTGGACGTCGGGCGACGTGAACGCGTTCAGCCCGTGGATGCAGATCTGGCGCAATGCGCGAAAGTGGGTGGGTTAGTTCTTGCAGACCTGCGCGAGGAGAGGCCGTGCCAGCACGGGCTGGGTGGCCTGCTTCGGATCCCATTTCCAGAGTGCCAACGTGCCCATGATGGCCGTGCGCTCCTTGCCGCCGTTCTGGGCGTAGAGCCGGTCCTGCACGTTCTGCGCCCGACGGCCGGCGCAGTCCACCGCGACGGTATGGACCATCGAGCGGTAGCCACCCAGCATGCCGCTGTCGCGTTCGCGCACGAAGTCGACCAGCACGAGTGCAACCGGGTAAGGGCGGTCGTCGTCGGCGTTGTGGTTCTCCACTTCGATCAAGCCACGCGCATCGAACTGGATCGCGGCGACGTTGTCCCCCAGGCCCACGCCCGGCAGCGGTATCCACCGCGAAGGCTGTGCAACGGCTGCCGTGCACGCAGTTGCGGCCATGAAGAAAAGTGCGGAAACACGAAGCAGCGGATGGACGATGATGTGTGGCATGGCGTGCGGCAGCAATAGAAGAAAAAAGCGGCCCTCAGGCCGCTTGAGACGTGACGGTGCAGGCCGTCTTACTCCACCTTCGCCTTGGCGCGAAGCTCTTCCTGGTACTTCTGCAGCTTCTGCTGTTGCAGCTGCTGCGTGACCTGAGGCTTGACTTCGTCCAGCTTGGGCAGTTGTGCATCGCGCACTTCGTCCACGCGGATGACGTGGTAGCCGAACTGCGACTTCACCGGCACCTGCGTCAACTCGCCCGGCTTGAGCTTGACCATGGCTTCGGAGAACTCGGGCACGAAGCTCGCGGGGTTGGCCCAGTCGAGGTCGCCGCCGTTGGCACCCGATCCCGGGTCCTTCGACTGCTTCTTGGCGATTTCCTCGAAGCTGCCGCCCTTCTTCAGGTCGGCGATGATCTTCTTGGCCTGGTCTTCGGTTTCCACCAGGATGTGGCGCGCCTTGTATTCCTTGCCGCCGTTGGCCGCGACGAACTTGTCGTACTCGGCCTTCACGTCGGCGTCGGTCACCGGGCTGGTCTTGCGGTAGTTCTCGAACAAGGCGCGGATCATGATGGCCTGGCGCGCGATCTCGAGCTGGTTCTTGTAGTCGTCGGTCGCGTCGAGGCCCTGCTTCTGCGCTTCCTGCATGAAGACTTCACGTGCGATGACTTCGTCGCGCAGCTGACTTTCCATTTCCGGGCCGACCGGGCGGCCGGAGGCGGCAAGTTGCTGTGCCAGGGCGTCCATGCGTGCCTTGGGCACGGCCTTGCCATTCACGATGGCCACGTTTTGCGCAAAAGCGCCGGCGGCGGCGAGAGTCATCACGGCGGCGACCGCAACGGTCTTCAGATTGGAGTGTTTCATTTCGGGGGAAAAAGTCCTCGGGACCCTGAGAGTGATGGCGCGAAAAGCGCGGATGGGAAAGGCGTTGTCTCGTGCGACTGTCTGGTGGACGCCAGGGCCTGAGCCCGGGTGCACCTCGACTAGAGCGTTTCGATGGCGATGGCGTGAACGCCCTGTGCAATGAAAAAGTGCAATGCATCATACACAAGGCGGTGGCGCGCCACGCGCGTCTTGCCTTCGAAGAGCGGGGATGCGACGCGCACCCTGAAGTGCGTGCCGTAGCCCTCGGTGCCCGCGCCGGCGTGGCCGGCGTGCGATGCGCTTTCGTCGATCACTTCGAGATGCGTGGGCTGCAGCTTGTCGCGCAGCACCGCGTCCAGGTCGGTGGCGTGGGGCAGGATCATGCGGCGGGCTTGTCGTCGGATTTCAGGTAGGGCGAAATGTACAGGCCCTGCGCGAGCAGGAAGACGATCGGGAAGGCGTAGCCCCAGAGCTTGAAGTTGACCCACGCCTCGGTGCTGAAGTACATCGCCACGTAGGCGTTGATGGCCGACATGAAGAGGCAGTAGCCGATCCAGCCGATGTTCAGGTTCGACCACACGCGCGTGGGCAACTGCAACTGGGCGCCGAGCATCGCCTGCAGCACGTTCTTGCGAAAGCCCCAGTAAGCCACCACCAGCGCGATGGCCATGGCGCCGTACAGCACCGTCGGCTTCCACTTGATGAAGCGGTCGTCGTGCAGCACGAGCGTGAGCGTGCCGAAGAGCAGGATCAGCGCCAGCGTCACCTTCTGCATGGTCTGCAGCTTGCGCTCCATGGCGTAGATCACGGCCATCTGCACGACCGTGGCGGCCATCAGCACACCGGTGGCCGTGTAGATGTCCGAAAGCTTGTAGGCGCCGAAGAACAGGAGGATGGGAAAGAAGTCGAGAAGCAGTTTCATGGTTCGGTTCAGCGCGTGCGGGAGAGGGGCTTATTCTGGCGCCTTGAATTCGAGCGAGGCCGAATTCATGCAGTAGCGCAGCCCGGTCGGCGTGGGCCCATCGGGAAACACGTGGCCCAGGTGGGCGCCGCATTGGCTGCAGACGTTCTCGGTGCGCGTCATGCCGTGCGAGCGGTCGACGATGTTGGTGATGGCGCCCGGCACCGCTTCTTCGGAGAAGCTCGGCCAGCCGCAGCCCGCGTCGAACTTGGTGCCCGACTCGAAGAGCTTGGCGCCGCAGCACACGCAGTGGTAGCTGCCGTCGTCCCAATGCGCTTCGTACTTGCCGGTGAAGGGGCGTTCGGTGGCGGCATGGCGTGTGACCTGGAAAGCGACCGGTTCGGCGCCTTTCTCGGCCAGCTCGGCCTTCCATTCGGCGTCGGTCTTCTGGATCTTGGGATTGAAAGCGGAAG
>Ga0247813_10002997_pt1 | contig 11113 bp, 13 predicted proteins | sample UWRJL169409C1_FD_180719 | JGI IMG/M metagenome (GOLD analysis project Ga0247813, IMG submission 180719) | Plant litter microbial communities from Arlington Agricultural Research Station in Wisconsin, United States - UWRJ-L169-409C-1 | ecosystem: Environmental > Terrestrial > Plant litter >... | reverse complement strand
AGTGGAGCGTGACCTTAAAGCGGTACCTTTTGAAAGCATCCATATCTATCGGCCGTCATTACTGGATGGGGAAAGAACACAGCAACGCACTCTGGAAAAAATCAGCAACGTTATAATGCGCGTGATTAATCCACTGTTGTCCGGGAGCCTGAAAAAATACAGGAGCATCAAGGTGTCTACTGTTGCCAGGGCAATGATCATCAATTCAATGAATGAAAACAGAGGGGTATTTGTTTACGAGTCTGATCTGGTGCAGGAAATCGGAGGCCAGACTAAATAAACAGGACTGGCTACAGGAACATTTTGCGACCAAATGTCCAGCTTAAAAATGCCGGAAAGGCTTTTGACCAGCTAGCGGTATTGTGCTGTCCGCCCACCATTTCATAGTAATACACATCCTGCGGTCTGTTATAGCCTTTTCTCATCAGCTCTTTAATGATATCAATTGTATCGTCGATAGAATCGATTATAAAATTATTGTTGCGATCGGCTTTTTCATCTTCAGTGCCGGCCATCAGCCAAAACTTCAGTTTTGCCGCAGATTTACTTTCTCTGATCACCTGGTGCATAATCCGGTCATCGTCTGTATAACCATCATTCAGGTCTTTTTTTCTCCACCAGAAAGCACCGGAGAAAACACCGGCCACATCAAAAAAACCGCCGTTGTTCCATGCGATATCAAAAGCTGTTAACCCACCCATAGAGCATCCCGCAATAGCACGGGTACCAGTTATCGCCCGCCCAACAGCCTCTTCCAGAAAAGGCATTAATTCTTTTATGATAAAACTGGTATAGTCGCCCGCCATGGCGCCCCGCCCTTTAAAATCAGGGATCCCGGCAACACCGTATTCCTGTAAACGTGCGGCAGAAGAATGCACCGCAACAACAAGAACAGGTTCTATTTTCTGGCTGCCATGTAAAGCCTCCAGAGTTTCTTCCAGATTTAAAGCTTCAGCATCCTGCCCATCGTTTAAAACTAATAAATTGATGCTGTCCGCTTGTAAAAGATGGGGCGGACAAAAGACATCAAGCACTACTGTGCGCTTCAGGTAAACAGAATCAAGCCGACAAACTACATGTCCGCCTGTTAAAATCGGTATTATATTATGCATAAACAACATTCCCTTCTCACAAACTGCGGCAAATTTACTGATCTCGCTCAACTATTGTGTCACCTGTCCGTTTTTTATAAACAGCAGCCGCTCAAATCGCTAAAACTTTTCGGGGTTAAAGAGAGTTTTTATATCTTGAATGTAAATCTGCCGTTGTGAAAGAAGAATATAAAAAATGGTATAGTCCAAATTTAAGCGGCGACATAGAGTTGTTGGTTTTTGGCCATAGCGGCCGACCTGTTATCCTGTTCCCTACCAGCAACGGGCGCTACTATCAAAACAAGGATTCAGGATTAATTGATTCTGCGTCCCATCTGATTAACGAGGGAAAAGTTAAAATTTATTGCCCGGACAGCATTGACGCAATGAGCTGGTACAACAAGTCTATCCATCCGGCCGACCGTGCAAAGAACCATGCGTGGTATGACAAAATGATCCTGGATGAAGTTTCAACACTAGCCAGAAATGAAACCGGATTTGGCCAGGTAGTTACTGCAGGGTGTAGTTTTGGTGGTTACCATGCGGCAAATTTCGCTTTCAGACATCCCTGGCTGGTTAGCCATATGTTCAGCATGAGCGGCATATTTGACATCACAGATGAAATGGACGGGTTTTATAACAGCGATGTTTATTACAATAACCCGGTAGATTTTTTACCGCATGACCAGGACCCTGACCTGTGGAAGATGGATATTGTATTAGGTACCGCGCAATATGATGTATGCCGACCGTTCAATGAACGGCTTTCCCATATCTTAAGCCAGAAAAGAGTTGACCATTGGCTGGACATCAGGCCGAACGCAGATCACGACTGGCCAATCTGGAGGGAAATGTTCCCGGCGTATCTATCAAGACTATAAACTTTCTGTTAAAAAAATATGTTTAGTGCTTTTACAATCTAAAAATTACAGATCCTTATGAAGAAAATAGGAATTTTATTCGGACAAGAGCGGTCGTTTCCGCAGGCCTTTATCAACAAGGTAAACGAACTGGAAGGAACCGAAATTGTTGCGGAATTTGTAAACATCAACAAAGTATTTCAGGGTGAACCACTCGGATACGCTGTTATTATTGACCGCATTTCGCAGGACGTACCATTTTACAGGGCGGCGTTAAAAAATGCAGCGATTACAGGGACCGCAGTGATCAATAACCCATTTTGGTGGAGTGCCGACGAAAAGTTTTTTAACAATGCGCTGGCGCTGAAACTTGGCATCCCTGTTCCCAAAACCGCATTAATTCCTTCGCATGCAAGACCGGATGATACCACAGCGGAATCATTTAGTAACCTCGCTTATCCGCTGGACTGGCAGGGAATTTTTGACTATGTGGGTTTCCCTGCATATATGAAGCCATTTGATGGCGGAGGCTGGAAAGAGGTTTACAAACTGGAGGATAAAGAAGACTTTTTTCATAAACATAGCCTGACTAACCAGTATGTGATGATGTTGCAGGAAGAGATTGTCTTTGATGAATATTACAGGTGTTACTGCATCGGGGGCAAGTATGTGCGTATTATGCAGTATGAGCCAAGAAACCCATTTCATCTAAGGTATGCAGTGGACACCCCGCCATCCAGTGAAAAACTGCTGGAAACTATCCATGAGTATGTGATTAAGCTTAACCAGCATCTGGGATATGATTTTAACACGGTTGAATTTGCTGTGAAAGACGGTATACCTTATGCGATTGATTTCTGTAACCCCGCACCGGATGCAGAAGTTTCCAGTGTTGGACAGGAAAATTTTGACTGGGTGGTGGAAAATGCTGCTAAATATGCTATTGAACGTGCGAAAGCACAGGTAGAGGGGCAGGACAATTTAACCTGGGGAGAATACGTAAAATCTTCTGTCGGACAATCTGCGGGAATCCCTTTAATCAAACTGAAAGAGGAAGTATCACCGGCAGCTGCGGATGTTACATCTGCAAAAAAGCCAGCGCCGGCAAAAATCAAAAACGGTATTCCTGTAGCAGTTAAAAAGCCTGTAACAAAAGAGAAAAAGGCAGCGGCACAACCTAACGCTACGGGTTCGGTAACGACAGATACAGCGCAGCCGTCTGCAAGCGCAGGAAAAAAAACCGCAACTGGTAAGAAAAAGTAATAATCTCCTATATTAAAGGAAAGAAAAGATGATGAACGAATTTACGCTCGGTGTAGAGGAAGAATACATGGTGATAGACCCGGTAACACGGGAACTTACCTCACACGATCAAAAGATAGTGGAGGCCGCCCAAAAAATCCATAAGGACCAGGTTAAGGCAGAAATGCACCAGGCTGTTGTGGAAGTAGGGACTGGCATCTGTAAAAACACCGAGCAGGCGAGAACAGAGATTTCGCAGCTGCGGTATACGGTATCACAGCTTGCCGGAGAACTGGGTTTGCGAATCGGCGCTGCGGGCACACATCCCTTCTCTCTATGGGAAAAACAGCTGATTACCGAGCACCCCCGATATAACGAAATTGTAAATGAGTTACAGGAAGCGGCACGTTCTAACCTGATTTTCGGCCTGCATGTACATGTAGGTTTCCAATCCAGGGAACTGGCTATACACATTGCCAATCAGGTACGTTACTTCCTGCCTCATGTATTTGCCCTTTCTACCAATTCACCTTTCTGGGAAGGCCGGAATACAGGATATAAATCTTTCCGTACCAAAATATTTGATAAGTTTCCAAGGACAGGGATCCCGGATGTATTCAATAGTATCGAAGATTACGATAACTATGTGAAGCTGCTGATTAAAACCAATAGCATCGACAATGCGAAAAAGATCTGGTGGGATATCAGGGTACATCCCTTCTTTGAAACAATAGAGTTCAGAATCTGCGATTGCCCAATGCTGATTGACGAGACAATGGCTTTTGTTGCCCTTTTCCAGGCGCTTTGCGCAAAGCTGTACAAGCTAAGGCTGCAAAACATGAGTTATATTAACTATTCCAGAGCACTGATCAATGAAAATAAATGGCGTGCCGCAAGATATGGCATAGATGGCAACCTGATAGATTTCGGTAAAGAGATTGAGGTGAATTGCCGTAACTTAGTACTGGAACTACTTGATTTTGTAGATGATGTAGTAGATGAGCTGGGCTGCAGAAATGATCTTGAGTATATACACAAGATTTTGGAAAACGGTACGGGGGCCGACAAGCAACTGGCGGTATACCAGCATACCGGAAGTTTTGAGGCTGTAGTAGACTATATTACGTCACAAACTTTGATAGGTGCGAAAATGTAATTATGGAGAATAAGGAAATTAAAGTGGCGGTGATCGATATGAATAATGGTGCGCCAAACCAGGGTTTAAGGGGCATTATTGATATCATTTCGAAATTTAAAGACGATACGGTAAACCTGCGGCATGAGGTTTTTGACCTGCGGGCGAAGAATGAGATCCCAGGTACAGATTACGATATTTATATCTCGAGCGGCGGACCGGGCAGTCCGCTGGAAAGTGAAAATGAACCCTGGGAAAATTCCTTTTTTTCTTTACTGGACGATCTTCAGTTTTACAACCAGCAGCATGATCTCAAAAAGTATGTGTTCCTGATCTGCCATTCTTTTCAACTGGCCTGCCGCAAATATCAACTGGGTACGGTTGCACCAAGAAAATCTAATGCTTTTGGTATTTTTCCGGTTACGCTGACGGAACACGGATTACAGGATGCCGTATTTTCGGGTCTCCCGAACCCGTTTTATGCGGTGGACAGCAGGGATTGGCAAGTAATTGACCCGGATAATACGATTGTGAGTAAACCAGGCTCTGATATCCTGGCGATAGAGAAGGAACGAAAACATGTAGACCTTGAGCGGTGTATTATGTCGATCCGTTTTTCTAACGAGATTGTTGGCACACAATTTCATCCCGAAGCCGATGCTGCGGGCATGAGAGGCTACTTATTAAATGACGAAAGAAAAGAATCCATCATTGCCACCCATGGCGAACAGAAGTATGAAGACATGCTGCGCAGTCTGGAAGATCCGCAAAGGATTTTGCTAACCCAAACCGCCGTGTTGCCGAACTTTTTAACAACTGCCGCGGAGGCTTATAAAAAAGCATAAAGATGATCAGTAGTTACAGGGAATATTATAACAAAAATTTCACCGTTGAAGGTTATATCCGTTTTAAGGCAGCTGTTCAAAAAGGCTACCCGCCCATCCCGATACGGTTTGCGGAAACGCCTGTATTTATACCAGCAGCACTCAAAGAACAATTGATCAGTGCCGGTGAGGAAATTATTAAAGTCATCAGGCAACCCAACTTTAAGTCGCTCACCAATGCCGCCATACCTACAGAATGGTTTGTTCCGGGAGAAAATGACCACCCTCACTTCCTGGCATTGGATTTCGGTGTTTGCAAAGATAAACATGGCGAGCTGGTACCCCGCTTAATTGAAATGCAGGGGTTTCCTTCACTATTCGGATTACAGACCCACCTGGCAGATAAATACAAGGAAGTGTTTGAATTGGATAAAATTGCTGAACTGACGCCTTTTTTTAACGGATTGAACGAGCAGCAGTACTACGACCTGCTGAAAAGAGCAGTGGTTGCCGGACATGATCCCGAACAGGTAGCCCTGATGGATGTAAATGCGCCTCATCAAAAAACTGCTGTTGATTTTTATATTACGCAAAAACACCTGGGCATAGCCGTTTTGGGGCTGAGTGATATTTTCAAAGAAGGTAACAGGTTATTTTACTTAAAAGAAGGTCGAAAGATCCGTATTACAAGGATCTACAACCGCCTGATTTTTGATGAAGTCCGGAACCAGCAGGAGCTTTTTAAACAAAGTTTTGATCCGAGGGAACCCCTGGATGTAGAATGGGTAACCCACCCGAACTGGTTCTACAGGATCAGCAAGTTTACTCTCCCCTTTCTTAAAAATGAGTTCGTCCCGGAAACCCGCTTTCTGAATACTATTGAGGTTATCCCTGAAGATCTCGAAAATTATGTATTAAAGCCTTTGTTCTCTTTTGCTGGTACAGGGGTAATTATTGATGTAACTGCTGCGGATATCAAAGCTATTCCCGATCCTGAAAACTGGATCCTGCAGAAAAAGGTAGTTTATGAACCCGTGATCCAGTCGCCCGAAGGATTGGTAAAAACAGAAATCAGGCTACTCTATATCTGGCCCGACGGAGAAGAGCCCCGGTTATGCATCAACCTGGTCAGGTTAAGTAAGGGAAAAATGATAGGTGTAAACCATAATGCCGACCTGGATTGGGTTGGTGGCACTGTTGGCCTCATGGATCGTTAAAATTGACAATCTAAAGACTCGCCAGAACGATCTATTAATTATTTTTGTTTAATGGATATACAAACTATTTTAGTCGGACTTTTATTTGCTGCGGCCCTGTTTTATATAGGACGTATCATCTACCGTGCGGTATCTCCTAAAAGTGGCGGATGCGCATCAAATTGTAAATGCGGCGTGGATTTCTCCAATATTGATATTAAGAACAAATAGCTTTTCCACCTCCCCCACGCATGCTTGATCAGTTTAAAGATTATTTACGTAATAAAATAACGATAACTGACGAACAGTTTGACCTTATTTCCACTGATATTAAAATCAAAACTTTTGAAAAAAACAAAGTTGTATTATCTCCAGGTGAGACTAATCATAAAATCTACTTTGTTCTTGATGGGTTAATGCGTTCTTATTCTGTAGACAGCAAAGGGAAATCTCATGTAATTCAATTTGCGCCCGAACACTGGTGGATTTCTGACAGGAATAGTGTTTTTAATGAGCCTTCCGATTCATTTATAGATGTTATTGAACCTACAACAGTATTGCTTCTTCCAAACAATTATTTTAATAATGCAGCGGAACATGTTCCCTGTCTGCACGACTTAAATACGACTATGCTGCATAACTCTATTCGTTTTATGCAAAAGCGGATCAATATGCTGTTAAGTGCTACAGCAGAAGAACGGTATCTTGATTTTATCAAGTTATACCCCAACCTGACTTTAAGGGTGCCACAGTGGATGATCGCATCCTATCTGGGCATTACACCTGAGTCTTTAAGCCGTGTACGTAAAGACCTTGCACACAAACACTTTAAGGCTTAACCGTTTCTTATCATACATCAACGTTCAGTTTATGTAATTGTCATAATTTTGGGTAACAATATATAAACAACCCTAAAAGAAAAAATTATGGCAACTACTAAATGGGTATTAGACCCAACACACAGCGAACTGCAGTTTAAAGTAAAACATTTAATGATCACTACTGTTACTGGAAGTTTCAATGACTTTTCAGCGGAGCTGACTACAGATTCAGAAGATTTTGAGCATTCAGCGATTTCTTTTAAAGCAGGCGTAAGTTCAATTGATACAGGTAACAAAGACAGAGACGGACACCTGGTTAGTGGTGATTTCTTCAATGCTGAAGAATTTCCATCTGTTTCTTTTGTATCCACATCATTCAAAAAAGATGGCGGTGATTACAAACTTACAGGAGACCTGACTATTAAAGGCGTTACTAAAGAAGTGACTTTAAACGTAGAATTTGGCGGAACTGCACAAGATCCATGGGGAAACACCAAAGCTGGATTTACGTTAAATGGAAAAATCAACAGAACTGATTTCGGTCTTACTTACAATGCCGCATTAGAAACCGGCGGTGTAATGTTAAGTGAAGAGGTTCGTATTTTAGGCGAATTGCAATTTGCAAAAGAAGCTTAATTATAGTTAACAAAATATCATTAATCAAATTTATGGATACCCTTATAAAATCAGTTTCTTCAGTTTTGAATGCTCCTTCACCACATATGGTGGGAGACGGATTTTTTGTGAGCAATTTTTTTCCGGGTGGATATAAAATTGAAATGAGTCCTTTTTACCTGCTCGATTTCAATGCGAAAATGGAACTTTCAGCTTCGCTGGAACCGAAAGGTGTTGGCGCACACCCCCATCGTGGTTTTGAAACGGTAACGATTGCCTACCATGGTGCTGTTGCGCATCAGGACAGCGCTGGTAATAAGGGTATCATTTATCCGGGAGACGTACAATGGATGACTGCGGCCCGGGGCATCCTGCATAAAGAATACCTGGAGCAGGAATTTAGCCTGACCGGCGGTATATTCCAGATGGTACAGCTTTGGGTAAACCTGCCTGCTAAGGATAAAATGAGTACTCCGAAGTATCAGTCTATCAAAAATGAGGAGATCGGAAAATTTAACCTGGCGAACGCAAGTGGTATTATTGAAGTAATAGCGGGAGAATACCAGGGTGTAAAAGGTAGTGCTTCGGTATTTACTGATCTGCATGTCTACAACGCTAAAATCAATGAGGGCGGAACTGCTGTTTTTAATTTCCCCGCAGGATTCAATACCGGGTTTATGGTGATTGAAGGCAGCATCAGTATTAACGGACATGATACGGCAAAAGAGGGACAGTTTGTACATTTCCAAACCGGGGATGGTACTGAAATACAAGTAGAGGCTACAGAGAAAAGTGTTGTCCTGATTTTAAGCGGAGAACCTATTGATGAACCCATCGCACAGTATGGCCCGTTTCTGATGAATACAAAAGAAGAAATCAGGCAGGCCATGGATGACTACAACAGGGGCTGTTTCGGCTACCTGGAAGCTGATTAAACTTCTGGGAACTGCTTCCATCAAGCTTAACTGATATATAAAAAATCCGCTGAACGATTAGATTGAGCGGATTTTTTATGTTTTATGGTTTAGCTGCTGGCTTGGTGGTATCAGTCTGCAGACTGTCAATCAAAGTCGTATCAGAAGCCGCTGCGGGTTCCTGCGCAGAAGTTGCGGTGATATTCGTATCTATGCTAACCGAATCAGGAACTTTTTCGCTTCCTTTATCGCCCATTGTACAGGCTGACAAAGAGAGTATTCCTAAAACTGCAACTGTAAAATATTTTGCTGAACTGTTCATAATCGATGTTTTTTAATTAAAACCTCGTCAAACAGTTAATTGTTTTATGATTTTTGAATAAGACATACCGCATAAGCGACCACACCTTCTTCTCTTCCAATAAAACCCATTGTTTCATTTGTAGTAGCCTTTATAGAAATATCATCGATATCTATGTTGATCGCTTTTGAAATATTTTCCTGCATTTGCGGGATATGTGGATTGATCTTGGGTGCTTCCAGACAGACCATGGCATCAATGTTTCCGATAGTGAACCCCTTCTCTCCGATCAGCCTCACGGTTTCCTGTAACAGGATCATACTGCTGATTCCTTTCCATTGCGGATCGGTATTTTTAAAGTGAAAACCGATATCACGCAGGTTGGCTGCGCCCAACAAGGCATCACAAATAGCATGAAGTAAAACATCGGCATCAGAATGTCCGAACGCACCCTTATGATGTTCTAACGTAACCCCACCCATCACAAACGGATGGTTATCTTTTAACTGATGAACATCGAACCCGAATCCTACTTTAATTTTCATTGTTATAATTGTTTAATACTATTAAAATATTGCTGCATGTTGTTGCAGCTGAAAATATTTTGTTCCCGCCATGCACGCTGTCAAAGTTGAACAATAAAATAATGTTGAGGGAATTTATCATCAGACAATTTTCAACATATAACGCCAAATAAAATAAATCCGGATCAACCCGCTATGGACCTGATAGGTATGAAATCTCAAAATTACAGGGCGCAAATTATACATCAGGTTTGTAGTTGAACTCAGCGGATCCAAATATAATTTTAATTAAGCAATTTTATTACAACTTATGCTTAAGCAGGTATAGCCAAAAAGCGAGAGATATTGATCCAAAGTTATTTTAATAGGATATTACCCGAATATTTTGGTGCATCGTTATTTTTTTGTGTAAATTTATGCTCAATATTACCCAACAAGTTCATATGGAAAAAACATACCTATATTCATTTGCCCTTTTATTGTCAGTTTCTTCCTTAATTTCCTGTAAGTCAAACAAAACTGCGACGTCAGAGAAAACAGGCCGTGCTTACAACAGACCAGAAAACGGGGGCTTTCAGGTAAATAATAAATTCAGACGGGGACCCGGTCCTGGTCTGGTAGAAATTGAAGGTGGTGTATTTGTGATGAGCGGCAGTGCAATCAATATGCCTGGTCAGGAATTAAAAGATTATAACCATAAAAGAGAGACTACGGTATCTTCTTTTTATATGGATGAAACCGAAGTTTCAAACACGAACTGGTTAGAATACCTGAACTGGATCAGAATGACAGATCCTACAAATTATGAGTATTATTATAATGAACTGCCGGATACATTAGTATGGCGCAGACCCCTCTCTTATAATGAGCCTTACGTTGACAATTATTTAAGGCACCCAGCCTATCAGGATTATCCTGTTGTAGGTGTTACCTGGGAACAGGCAACAAGGTTCTGCGACTGGAGAACATCTATGGTAAATGAATCCTTACTAAGAGATCAGGGTTACATGACCAGTTTTAAGGATTTGTACAGCGGTGGTAAAGGTAAAAAAGGAAATGCGGCACCGGTAGCGGCACAACCTACAGGCCCTTTTAATACAGACCTGTACCTGAACGGCCAGATTGACGACAAGGGAAAACGTGCAATGAAAGACTTTAGCCCGGGAGCGGCGGCGGCGGCAACTGCGGGCGGCCAGAAACAAAAAGGCGCACCAACAAGAAACGTGAGGTTAGAAGATGGTATTATTAAACAACCATACCGCCTGCCTACAGAGGCTGAATGGGAATATGCGGCACTAGGCCTGATCGGAAATACAGACTATGAAAATATTTCAAGCAACAAAATATATCCATGGGACGGTTTAGGTATCAGTTCCGCAAAAAACAAAACACGCGGTTTGATCCTGGCCAACTTTAAAAGGACTAAAGGAGATTATATGGGTGTTGGTGGTTCACTGAATGATAAAGGAAGTATTACTGTTGCTGTACGCTCATATGTGCCAAATGATTTTGGATTATACAATATGGCGGGCAACGTGAGCGAATGGGTATCTGATATCTATCGTTCAAGTACTTTCGAAGCTGCAGACG
>Ga0247813_10002994_pt1 | contig 11124 bp, 7 predicted proteins | sample UWRJL169409C1_FD_180719 | JGI IMG/M metagenome (GOLD analysis project Ga0247813, IMG submission 180719) | Plant litter microbial communities from Arlington Agricultural Research Station in Wisconsin, United States - UWRJ-L169-409C-1 | ecosystem: Environmental > Terrestrial > Plant litter >... | reverse complement strand
CCAAGCTGAGCCTCCTGCAGGGCACTCATCTGTCGGCGATCCGCGGCACGATGTACCAGTCGGTCACCCAGGCCTACGCGGACGGCAACCGCGAGGCGTTCGAGTGGCTCGCGAACTATCTCGACGCGAGCGGCGTGCCGGTCGAGCGTCGTGACGCTGTCACCTACGCGGATTCGCCGGATGCCGCAGCCGCCGTCGAGCGCGAGTTCGAGGTCGCACGTTCCGTCGGTCTGCCGGTCACGCTGGGAGACGCGGACCTCCCGTTCCGCACCTTCGGAGCCGTCACCCTCGCCGACCAGCTCCAGTTCGACCCCGTTGCGGTGCTCGGCTCGCTCGCGGCCGACCTCCGCGCGCTGGGCGGAGTCATCCACGAGGGTGTGCGAGTCACCGGCCTGCACGCGTCCTTCCCTGTGCGCGTGCGCACGAGCGCGGGAGAGTTGTTCGCGGAACGCGCGATCATCGCGACGGGTTCACCGATTCTCGACCGCGGGCTGTACTTCGCAAAGCTCGGCGCGAAACGCAGCTACGCCGCCTCCTTCGAGGTCTCACCCGAGCAGCTTCCCGACGGGATGTTCCTAAGCGCGGGCTCACCCGGACGCAGCATCCGCACGCACGGTTCGCTCCTGCTCACGGGAGGCAACGGCCACGCGGTCGGACGCGGCGGAAGCACGCGGGAACGGTTCGACGACCTGCGGGAGTGGACCGAGCGGCACTGGCCGGGCGCCGTACTCACCCACGAATGGTCGGCGCAGGACTACGCGACGCCGCACCACGTGCCATTCGTCGGTGCGATGCCCCGTGGCAGGGGACGCGTCTTTCTCGCCACCGGGTACGAGAAGTGGGGGATGACCAACAGCGTCGCCGCCGCCCTCACCCTGCACGCTGACCTCCTCGGCGGGCACACCCCGTGGCAGCGTGTGCTGCGCCGCCGGGTCACGACCCCGAGAGCCATCGCCACGGGCATCGGTGAGAATGCGGCAGTGGGCTGGTGGTACGCGAAGGGCTGGGCGCGGGTGCTCACCCACCCGCTGCCCGAGGTCGCCCCGGCGGAGGGCGACGGAGTGATCGGGCGCCGTGGCATCCATCCGGTTGCCGTGTCGACGGTGGATGGGGAGACCTGTGCGGTCTCCGGAATTTGCACGCACCTGGGGGCGACACTCACCTGGAACGACGGCGAGCGATCGTGGGATTGCCCGGCTCACGGATCGCGGTTTTCAGCGCGGGGCGGCGTGCTCGAGGGGCCAGCAACAGCCGATCTCGGTCGTGTCGACTAAGGTAGCCCGATGGTCAAGAACGTTCGAGATGCACGCAACGCAGCATCACACATCCGCCCTGGGGTCGTCGCGCTCGTCAATGACGCGCTTCCCCCGTGGGAAGCGATGGTCGACGACCTGCTGTTCATTCGCGGAGTGCTCGAGCGCGCCGGAGCGACGTTCCTGCTCGTGCGGGGCAACGACGACCGGCCGACTATCGTCGTCGACATCGCCCAGAGCGAGCTCGTGCGCTCGGCCCTCGTGGCGGAGATGGCCGACGAGCCGTTTCTGCTCAAGACCGAGGGCAAGAAGGCCGGCCCCGCGGTTCTCGTCGCCGACGGACTCCTGTCGCTCGGCCGCTCCGATCGCGCCTTCGTGCTCTACCGGCCGCGCGTTTCGGCGCAGGGCGGGCTGCGCTACGGAGCGAAGTCGGGCGTGCGCATCGAGTCCTGGGTCTTCGGCGAGGACGCCATCGACGCCCCGGCCGAGAACGCACTCATGCGTCGTCGCCTGCCGCGCTCAGAGGTCGTCGAGTCGACGGTCGAACGTTTCGGCCACGAGTGGCGCACCATCGAACCGATGTTTGCAACGCTCTCGAGCGATGTCACCTTCGACATCGACATGGTCTTCTCCTGGGTGGATGGCACGGACGTCGAGTTCCAGCGCGCCCGCGCCCGCCGCATGAAGAGCTACGTCGTCGGTGAGGGCGATGACCACGAGGCGCGCTTCCGCCAGCTGGACGAACTGCGCTACGCCCTCCGCTCCGTGCACATCTTCGCGCCGTGGGTGCGCCGCATCTTCATCGTCACCGACTCGCCCCAGCCGCACTGGCTCGCCGACCAGCCCAAGGTCACCGTCGTGCGCAGCGAGGAGTTCTTTGTCGACCCGAGCGTGCTGCCGACTCATAACTCACACGCTGTCGAGAGCCAGCTGCACCACATTCCGGGAATCGCGGAGCACTTTCTCTACTCCAACGACGACATGTTCTTCGGCCGACCGGTCAGCCCCGACATGTTCTTCTCTCCCGGCGGCGTCAGCAAGTTTGTCGAGGCGACGACCCGCATCGGCCTCGGTTCACCGAACCCGCTGCGCAGCGGGTTTGAGAATGCAGCCCGCGTCAATCGCACCCTGCTCGCGGATCGCTTCGGAGTGACGATCACTCGTCACCTCGAGCACAGTGCCGCGCCGCTCACGCGCAGCGTCATGCTCGAGCTCGAGGCAGAGTTTCCCGAGGACTTCCGACGCACGGCGGCGAGCCGTTTCCGTGCGAGCACGGACGTCTCGGTGACCAACTCGCTCTACCACTACTACGCCCTGCTCACCGGTCGCGCCGTCGTGCAGGAGCACGCGAAGGTGCGCTACGTCGATACGACGATGCGGCACGGACTCGTCGCGATGGAGAAGCTCCTCGCCAAGCGCAACGTCGACATGTTCTGCCTCAACGACGGAAGCTTCCCCGAGATCTCGGCCGAAGAGCGTGCTGCTGCTGTCGGGTCGTTCCTGGAGAACTACTTTCCGATCGTCGCCCCGTGGGAGACCACGGCCGCGGCGAGCCAGTCGCACCAGGCAGGCTAGCTACGGCTTGAGGGCGGCAGCGCGGATGATGTCGATCGGCACCGTGAGCACGGTGTCCTCTTCGAGCTCGTACTCTCGGGCCGGTGCGATGCGCACGCCCTCGCGTCGCAGGATCGTCGCGGTCTCTTCTGCCGTGACGTAGCTCACCTGGGCGTACTGCCCGATCGGAACTACCGAGTGCAGCACGGTGTTCTCGAAGACGTGGATGAGGTTGAACGCCTGCGCGCCATCGCGAGCCTTCGTTCCGCCGACGGGCACATTGAGGTCCTGCGTGTAGCAGGTCGCGGACGCCACGGAGACCGGGATACCAGCGAAGGTCGCGGTGGACGAGTAGTGCAGGTGCCCAGCGATGATGCTTCGCACGTCGGAACCCTGGAGCACCTCGGCGAGTTCACGCTGCTCGCGCAGTTCGACGAGCACGGCGAGGTCGAGCACGCTCGGCACGGGAGGGTGGTGGAGCGCGAGGATCGTGCCATGCGGTGCGGGGATCGCGAGTTCTTCTGCGAGCCAGTCGAGCTGCTCGGGGCTGATCTCGCCATAGTGGTGGCCGGGAACAGTCGAGTCGAGGGCGATAATGCGTAGTCCGCCGATCCAGTGGACTCGGTCGACCGGCGCGGTGCCCGGACCCTGTCCGAGAAGTCCCTCGCGAAAGCTGCTGCGGTCGTCGTGGTTGCCCATGACCCAGATGACGCGTGCGCCCATGCGCCCAGCGGCCGGTTCGACGATCGCCTTGAGCTTGGCGTACGCGGCGGGGTCTCCCTTGTCGGCGAGATCGCCGGTGAAAACAATGGCCTCCGGGCGTCCGCCGGACGCCTCGAGCTCGTCGAACAAGCGGCGGAGGTGCTTCTCGCTGTCCACGACTCCGTACAGGTCTCCCTGGGTGACGAAGTGCGTGTCGCTGAGATGAAGGATGAAGTGGTCCGGCCGCGGGTACTCGGCCGTTCTGAGGCTCATGGCCACCATTCCACCAGAGTTTTCCTGATAAACCCGCGCAAACGCCCGAACAGAGTGTGAACATTTCGTACTATTTCGGATCCGGCAATACACTCAACCCGATGAGCGATCGTTACCCGACTCCCCAATTCCGACGCACGGCACTCGCCCCTGGCATCCTCGGCGCGATCGTACTGCTCGCCGGACTCGCACTCATCGGCAGCTCGACCTACATCGTCGTCCAGTACGTCACGAGCATCCTCGCGCTCATCATCATCGTCTTCGCCTACCAGGCGCGGCAGTGGTGGTGGATGCCACTGCTTCTCGCCGTGGCAGTCGTGTGGAACCCCGTCTTCCCCGTGTACATCGCCGTGGGGGACCTCCCGACCTTCAGTTACGTCGCGACCCTCGTATTCATCCTCACAGCGGTATTCATCAAGGTGCGCAACACGGAAGACCGCAACGCACGCTGATCGCCCCCGATGCGGGTAGACTGTGCAGTAACGCCCGTCGAATCCACTGGTCGCATCGCGACCGGGTCTGGACGCTCGATCGGTCGCCGTCACGAGGCTCCAGCCTCACTGACCGTCCTTCGTTTGCACCATCTGCACACCCGTATCCGCATCGGCAGCGAGCCTGCCGGGCATGAGGAGAACAATGGCCGAATCGGGCCAGCGCCAGAAGCGCCAGCGTTCGGGCTCACAGCCCCAGCGCCGCAACACCCAGTCCCGCCGCCCACGCGCCGGTGACGACGCCGGGGTCATCCCGGTGCTCGCCCGCGTCGCACGCGAGGTAGAGACAGCCGTACAGAAGGGCGCGCTCAAGCCAGCCAACCGCGCGCGCTTCCAGGTCGCCACACTGCTGCTCCGCGAGGAGCGCGCCCGCGTCAAGGTCGACGCGACACTCACCGACTCAGAACGAGCGAACGAGCAGAAGCGGCTCGATGGGCTCGCCGGCATCCTCGCCAAGACCGCTGCTCGCGACACGAGCCTCATCGCGATGCTCGCGGAAGACGCACCTGTCACCGCCGCAGCACAGGCACTTCGTCGCGACCTCCTGCTCGCCGCTGGCGTCGAACTGAGCCCTGACGAACTCATCATCACGACGGAGCCCAAGCCGGTCGACAAGACCGTCGAAAAGCAGGTTGTGCCCCAGTCGGTGCGCCAGATGCAGATGTCGAACCCTTTTCTCGCTCCCGACTTCAGCGCGATCGCGCCGAAGGCAGTGCAGACCAACCGCCTCGGCAACTGGGAGCTCATCGAACCGTTGTTCCGTGCCTTCGAGTACGGCGCCGGCGGGGGAGCGGCCAGCATGGATCTCCCCGAGGCCGCAACCCTCACCACCCCCGGCGGGAACCTCGAGATGATGCGCCACCAGGCACGCTTCGTCGAAGAGGTCAAGCAGGGCCACCGCACGTTCCTGCTCGCTGACGAGCCCGGCCTCGGCAAGACCGCGCAGGCGCTGCTCGCCGCATCCGTCTCGAACTCCTACCCGCTCCTCGTCGTCGTGCCGAACGTCGTCAAGACGAACTGGGCCCGGGAGGTCGAACTCTGGACGCCCGGTCGCACCGCGACCGTCGTACACGGTGACGGTAAGGACGTCGACGCCTTCAGCGACGTTGTCATCGTCAACTACGAGGTGCTCGACCGCCACGTTGGCTGGCTCGGTCGCTTCGGCTTCAAGGGCATGGTCGTCGACGAAGCCCACTTCATCAAGAACCTCAAGAGCGAGCGATCCAAGCACGTGCTGAGCCTGAGCCGCAGCATCCGCGCGACGCAGCCGAAGGCCCTTTTCATCGCCCTCACCGGAACACCGCTCATCAACACGATCGACGACTTCCGTGCGATCTGGCAGTTCCTCGGCTGGATCGACGACAAGAAGCCGCTCTCTCCGCTCATCGACAAGCTTGAAGACACCGGGCTCACCCCGGCAGACTTCGGCTTCTTCGCAGAAGCGCGCCAGGCGGTCATCGACATGGGTATCGTGCGTCGCAAGAAGGTGGATGTCGCGGCCGACATCCCCGCGCGCCGTGTCGCCGACATCCCGGTCGAACTCGACGACGACCTGGGGCGGAGCATCCGTGCAGCGGAGGCCGCCCTCACGGCGCGACTGCTCGCCACCTACGCGCGAGTGCGCGCCCTCAAGCCCGACGCTGCGACGGAAGACCTGCTGCGCGTTGTCGCACACGCGGAGCTCGAGGAATCCAAGGCGGCGAAGACCGGAGACAACGTCTTCACGATGGTGCGCAAGATCGGTCAGGCCAAGGCGGCCCTCGCTGCGGACTACACGGCGCAACTGGCCCGCAACGTGGGCAAGGTGGTGTTCTTCGCAAAGCACATCGATGTCATGGACCAAGCGGAGGCGCACTTCGCAAAGGTTGGACTGGCGTCCGTGTCGATCCGTGGCGACCAGAGTCCGAAGGCCCGCCAGGAGGCCATCGACTCGTTCCAGAATGATCCTGAAGTCGCTGTAGTCGTCGCGTCGCTCACCGCTGCAGGCGTCGGACTCAACCTGCAGGCAGCGTCGAATGTCGTTCTCGCTGAGCTCAGCTGGACGAGCGCAGAGCAGACTCAGGCCATCGACCGCGTACACCGCATCGGACAAGAACTCCCGGTCACAGCGTGGAGGATCATCGCTGCGCACACGATCGACGCCAAGATCGCCGAGCTCATCGACAGCAAGGCGGGTCTTGCGGCGCGAGCCCTCGACGGTTCCGACGAAGAAGTGACGGCGGAGTCGAACATCCAGTTGGAGGCCCTCATGAGTCTCCTGCGCGACGCGCTCGAGGCCTAATACCCTAAAGGTCGGAAAATCTCCCGTAACCCTTAGTGGGGGCAGCGGGTGGGTCGCTTGACCCAATACATTCGCTTTATGCACTAGTCGGGGGACTAGGGACGACGGTGACCGAAGGCTGAGGCAGAAGTATCACGGGGGTGATCTTCTACCGCTCCACTGGAGCAGCCTCCGGTTACCGTCGTCCGAGCATCACCTCTCGAGCAGCCGGCCCACTATTAGGCGAGCGCTGCTGCGATCCCGGCGATCTCCGCGGGGCCCACGCGGCAGCATCCGCCGATAAGGGTCGCGCCGGCATCCCGCCACTCGCGCACGAGGCTCGACGGAAAGCCGGCCTGGCCCATCCAGCTGCGGTTCTTCGCGTCCCACTGCTCTCCGCTGTTCGGGTAAACGACGATCGGCTTGCTCGTCACCGACCGCGCTGCGTCGATCGCGCTCGCGACGTCGAGCGGGTCTGAGCAGTTGATTCCTACGGCGATGATCTCGTCCACCGAATCGGCGAGGGCGTAGGCGTCGGCGAGGGATTCCCCCGAGCGCAGCGCGCCCATCGCGGCCGTGACGGCGAGCCATGCGGGAACGCCGGAGCCGTCGACCTCGGCGAGCACGGCCTCGACCTCAGCGAGGCACGGGATCGTCTCGATCGCGAGCACGTCGGCACCCGAATCCGCGAGCACCTTGAGGCGCGGTGCGTGCCACGCGCGCAGTTCGGCGACCGAGAGCCCGTAATCACCGCGGTACTCGGAGCCATCGGCCAGCATCGCCCCGTACGGGCCGACAGAGGCCGCAACCCAGCCCGACCCTCCCGAGTCCTCTCGTGCGGCCGCTACGAGGCCCACACTGAGGCGCAGAAGCCGTTCTGTCTCTCCGCGGTCGATGCCGACGCGCGCGAGGCCCTCATAGCTGACCTGGTACGAAGCGCTTATGCCTACTGCCGCTCCGGCTTCGAAGAACTCCCGGTGTGCCGCGCGGATGATTTCGGGGCTCTCGACGAGCAAGCGAGCGGACCACAGTTGCGAGGTGAGGTCCTGGCCGCGGCTTTCGAGAAGTGTGCCGAGTCCGCCGTCGAGGACGACGGGGCCGGCGGCGAGAGCGTCAGTGAGGCTGTGCACGGTGCAAGCCTAGAACTGTCGGCACCGGAGCGCTGTGCGCCTAGTCAGCGGGCGTAATGAGGAGGTCGGAGGCCCAGTTCGGAATCAGGAACCACAGCGCGACAGCCGCCCCCGTGGCGAGAAGCCAGATGAGCAGGGGCGCGACGCCCTTTTGCGCTTCGTCCCTCGTGCGTGCGGCGCGCACGCTCAGGTACACGAGTGGTGAGAACAGCACCCACGCGGGATGCGCGGCGTTCGTGTGACCGGCTTCGCGAAGGGTGCGGTAATCGCTGACCGCGAGCGCGATTGTTGCAATGACCAGCACGGCGAGGAGACCCACCTGCACGAATCGGGAGTAGAAGTCAGGAAGCCAGAGCGCGAGGGACACGCCCGCGCCCATCACGATGAGCGGCAGAAGTGCCTGGGCCCACACTGCGGTCGTGTAGGCGATATCCGGGGGACCGACCGGTCCGGTGCGCACAGCCGATACCATCGCGAACGGCTGGTACTGCGGTCCGTCGTTCGAGAGGTCTCGAGCCGCACTCGACTGGGGCGGGCTGTAGCTCGGTGCAACGTAGGAGAGCGCGGGGGCAGCGGTTGCCGCCGGGGTGTACGAGGTCGATCCCGCTGGCGGTGTGGCTGACGGCACGAATGCAGCAGGCTCTGCGGGCAGGAACGACGGCGCCGACTGCGGAAACTGCTGCGCGGGCCGTGGGGAGACGGTCGGAGCCGGTGCGGGAGCCGAAAGCGGAACCGCCTGCGCGTACGAGGGCGCGGGCGTGGGGATCGGCGGGGTGAACGCTGGCTGCGCCTGCCACTGCTGTTGGGTGTGAACGGCCTGGGGTGCTGCGCTCGGCGGGGCCCACGACGCGGGTGCGGCGAAACCGGTGGGCGCGACAGGTGCAGGGGTGAAAGCGACGGGTGCGGGCTGTGACTGCGCCTGGGCCGGCACCGGGGCCACGAAGCCAGTCGGGGCGGAAGGCGCGGGCGAGCTGGATGACGCCAGCGCGAGTTGCGGATTCTGCACCGTGAGCGGTGCAGGGGATGCGGGCAGGGCCGCCGACGGCATCGCCGTGCCGTTGGATGCGTAGGCCGGGTTCGCGTAAGCGGGAAGTGCCGCAAGCCCCGGGAGGGCCGGAGGACCGGCCATCGATCCGGGCGCAGCGGGAGAGAAGGCGGGGAACGTCGCGGGCTGCGCGAATCCGGCCGGAGTGAACGTGGGTGGCGGCGCGGACGCGTAGGCGCCCCCGGCAGCGGGAGTCGGCTCCGGCGTCGGCTCGACCCAGACGGGAACGGCGGGGAGTGCAGCGAGGAGCGAGGCGTATCCGGGGCCGGACGGCAACGACGACAACTGCGATGCGCTCGTGAGTTGCATGGTCTCGGCGACAGGGTTGGCCGACGATTTCTCATCGGGGGCCGGAGCGGGAACCGCCGCCGCAACAACCGGAGCGTAGCTGCCGGTCCAGGTCGTGCCGTTCCACCAGCGCTTCTCGGGGCGCCCCTCAGGATCCGGGTACCATCCGGGAGGTGTGGCTGCAGACGATGCTACGGACATTCGGGGCCGCTTCTACTTCCAAATTCGGGAGACTCGAAAGGTATTCATCAGACTAGACACCCGATTGCTCGAACACTAGTGACGGGCTCTCCCCCGAAGTGGGGGAGCGCTGGCTGGCTCAATAGTACTCACAGCGCTCAGGGCACGCGCAAGCCCCTTTCGTTTCGCGCAGATTAACTGTTTTCGGGGCATCCACCCGGTTAAAAAAGTGCGGCGCGCGACCCGAAGGTCAGCGCGCCGCACCGGTGCTAGATGGAGATCTACTTGTCGACGCCCCAGACACCCCAGTCAGTGACCTGCCAGAGGATCCAGCCGTTGGCTCGCTCGAGGTTGACGGTGATCGTGTAGTGGCTTCCGTTGCCGGCGAGGCCCTCGCACTCGACGCTCTCGCCGATAAGCAGCGGGGGGACATCGGGGCACGAGACGCTCATCTCCGACGACGCGCTTGCGAATGCGTCGCGGGTGACGGACTGCTCGATCTGCGCGCTGAAGACAGCGGGCAGGAGCGAGATGATCAGGCCCGGGATGGCGATGACCGACGCGACGTGCAGGGCTGCAAGTCCGAACCAGACGAGGACCGGGCCGATGCCGTGTCCCGTCTCGCGGATTGCCGCGCGAGCACGGAGCAGGAGGTAGACGGGAGCACCCAGGAGCGCGAACAGCCAGTGCGCGGGCTTCGGGTTGCCGCCGGCCTTGAGCTGGCGGTAGTCGATGAAGGCGAGGCCGATGACGAGCACGTACGGCACAGCGAGAATAGCGAGGAAGATGTTGAGGTTCGCCGTCATGCCGAACGTCGTCAGCACGAGTAGCGCGATGACGAGCTGGAACAACGGGACCATCGCGATGATCCACGCGGGGCCGGTGCTGACGCGAGCGTTCGACTTGCCGACAGCGGTTGCCGGTGCGAGCGACTCTGCCGTGAGGAGAGGCGTTGCGCGGCGAGCCGTGCGGCGCTCGGTCTTTGTGCCGAACAGGTTGTCGAGCGACGTCTCGGTTGCGCCCATGAGCAGGGACGCTCCGGGTGTGGCCGAGTCGAACAGGTTGCCGAACGACGGCGTCATGTTGACGACGTGTGCCGTATCGGACATGTCGAAGATCGGGTCGGGAGTGTAGAGGGAGTCGACTCCGGGCGCCGTGGTCGTCGCTGCTGCCGCGGGCGTCTCAACGAGGGGTTCGCTGGGCGCCGCTGGTGCTGCGGCGGGGGCGGCCGGAGCAGCAGGGGCCGTGGCGGCGGCAGGTGCAGCAGCGGGTGCTGCGGCAGCTGCGGGCTCGGGCTCGTCGATCTTGGTGAACGCGCGGGGCGGCTCGAGTTCGCGGAGTGTGTCAGCGGTCGGGGCGACCGTGGCAACGGGCTCGCGCTCGTCGCGCTGGCGCTCACGTTCGCGCTCTTCGCGGCGCGTAGGCAACTCATCGTCAGCCCAGGCGAACTTCGTGTCTTGCATCACCATCGGCTGGCGCGCAGCAGAGGTCTGCTCCGTCCAGGCGTGGTTATTCCACCAACGGAGCTGCGGAAGACCCAGCGGGTCGGGATACCAACCAGCAGGTGCGCCGAAAAGATCGTCTTGAGACACGGTGTTTTCCCCTCGCTCGAAAGACTTTTCTTTCGAGTCACCTGAGTATATGGATTGGGTACTCCCCAGCGCACCCCTATAAACACGTGATTCTTGCCCCCAAAGCCGGGGGTGCCGATCACTCATCCCTCGTGAAATCGAGGGGTGGTTGTTTACCTTGATCTGGTATGAGACTGCCTCTTTTCTATGACTAGACTCGCGACAGTGGAAATCCAGCTCATGGTCGCGCTAGTCATCGCACTGGCTCTCGTTTTCGACTTCACCAACGGTTTTCACGACACGGCCAACGCCATGGCGACACCGATCGCCACGGGCGCCCTCAAGCCGAAGGTCGCGGTCGCCATTGCGGCGGTACA
>Ga0247813_10002991_pt1 | contig 11138 bp, 12 predicted proteins | sample UWRJL169409C1_FD_180719 | JGI IMG/M metagenome (GOLD analysis project Ga0247813, IMG submission 180719) | Plant litter microbial communities from Arlington Agricultural Research Station in Wisconsin, United States - UWRJ-L169-409C-1 | ecosystem: Environmental > Terrestrial > Plant litter >... | reverse complement strand
GCAGTGGCACCATAGCCTGAATTGTCCGGCGTACCTGCATGTTCAAACCCATACCTGTCTCGATTGGCCTGCGTTACCTGCGCGCCAAACGCCGCAACGGCTTCATCTCCTTCATCTCCATGGCCTCGATCCTCGGCATTGCCCTGGGCGTGACCGTGCTGATCACCACGCTGGCGGTCATGAGCGGTTTCCAGAAGGAGATCCGTGATCGCCTGCTGCAGATGACCGCGCATACCACCATCACCACCGACGGCGCCCCCATGTCCGATTGGGCGCATGCGGTGGAGGTGGCCAAGAAGGATCCGCGGGTTGCCGGCGCGGCGCCGTACATCGAAATCCAGGCCATGCTCAGCGGCCCCCGCGTGCAGGGCGCCATCGTGCAGGGCATCGACCCGGCGCTGGAGCCGAACGTCTCGGTGATCAACCAGAAGGTCAAGAAAGGCAGCTTCGACAGCCTGACCGCGGGCAGCTACAACCTGCTGGTCGGCCAGGAACTGGCGATCTACCTGGGTGTCGGCGTCGGCGATACCGTGCTGGTCACGTTGGCCGAAGTGCAGGGCACGCCGATCGGCGCGATCCCGCGCATGAAACGCTTCACCGTGAGTGGCATCTTCGAAGCCGGTTACAACGAGGTCGACCGTGGCGTGGCCTACGCCAACATGGCCGATCTGGAAAAAGTACTGCGCATCGATGGCGTCACCGGCGTGCGCCTGAAACTGCATGACATGGACAAGGCGCTGGATGTCGGCGTCGATCTGGCCCACAACCTGACCGGTGCCTACCGGGTCAGCGACTGGACCCAGCAGAACGCGAACCTGTATCACTCGCTGCGCATGGAGAAGGTGGTGATGGGCATCCTGCTCTCGCTGATCATCGCCATGGGCGCGTTCAACCTGGTCTCCTCGCAGGTGATGCTGGTCACCGACAAGCAGGCCGACATCGCGATCCTGCGCACCCTGGGCCTGACCCCGGGCGGCGTCATGCAGGTGTTCATGGTGCAGGGCTCGCTGATCGGCATCTTCGGCACCGTGCTCGGCGTGATCGGTGGCATCACCCTGACCTTGAACCTGGAGCGCATCCTCGGCGCGATCGAGACGCTGTTCAACGTCAAGCTGCTGCCGGAGGACGTGTACTACATCACCGGCCTGCCGACCGACATGCAGACCCCGGACATCATCGTGATCACCGCCGTGGCGCTGGTCATGAGCTTCCTTGCCACCCTGTATCCCGCCTGGCGCGCGGCACGTACCCAGCCGGCGGAGGCCCTGCGTTATGAATGAAGCACTCACCCTGGGCCAGGAAGTCATCCGCGCCGAAGCCCTGGCCAAGACCTATGCCGAAGGCCGCATGCAGACCCCCGTGTTCAACGGGCTGGACCTGCGCGTAGCGGCCGGCGAGACCGTGGCCATCATCGGCGCCTCCGGCGCCGGCAAGAGCACCCTGCTGCACTTGCTCGGTGGGCTGGATACGCCGACGGCGGGCGAGGTCTACGTGGCCGGCCAGCGCATGTCCGGCCTGTCCGACAGCCAGCGCGGCCAGCTGCGCAACCGCGCGCTCGGCTTCGTGTACCAGTTCCATCACCTGCTGCCCGAATTCACCGCGCTGGAAAACGTGATGATGCCGGTGCTGCTCGGTGGCGAAGAAGTGGTCGACGCACGCACCCGTGCGCAGGCGCTGCTGGAATCGGTCGGCCTGGGCCATCGCCTGGACCACAAGCCGGGCGAGCTGTCAGGCGGTGAGCGCCAGCGTGCGGCCGTAGCCCGCGCCTTGGTCAACCGCCCGGCCTGCGTGCTCGGTGATGAGCCGACCGGCAACCTGGACGACAAGACTGCCGCGACCGTGTTCGAGCTGATGCTTGAGCTCAACCGCGCGCACCACACCAGCCTGGTGCTGGTGACCCATGACCGCTCCCTGGCACGCAAGCTGGACCGCGTGCTGGAGCTGCGCGAAGGGCGGCTGCACAGCCTCGCGCACAGCGAGGTCTGAGCGGGCGTCGCTGCCCGCCTGATCGCTGAACACCCGGCGGGGTCCTCTCGCCGGGGCCACGCCGGGCGGCGCATCATTGCCGCACAGTCCCCAGCAGGAGGCGTCATGAAGCAGACCCTTGCCATCGCGGCCCTGTGCCTCGGCCTGGCCGCGTGTGCCAGTACCGGCCGGTTGTCCACCGCGCAGAAGCTCGATCTTTACCGCGCCCACGCCGGGCCGCCGCAGCAGGACATGCCGCTGTACGGCTCACTGTCCGGCTGGACCGAGCTGGGCGACAGCGCGCTGGCGGTGTGGACACGCCCGAGCGAAGGCTATCTGCTGGACCTGGCTGGTCCGTGCCAGGGGCTGGAGTACGCTGCAGCGATTGGGCTGACCAGTCGGGTCAGTCGGGTCTCGGCGCGCTTCGACAAGGTCCTGGTGCGGGACGCTACGCCTGGTCCGATCAATATGCCGTGCTTCATCAGCAGCATCCGCAAGCTGGACACCAAGGCCCTGCGCAGCTCGGAACAGGCGCTGCGGCAGGCGCAGCTGCAGGAGCGTGAAGAAAGCCAGCAGGCGCCAACCCCGTAGTGCCGGCCGCTGGCCGGCCAAGGCATATCGACGATGGCACCGCGATCTGCCGATCGCCGCATCCTCGCGGTAGATACCGACCGTTGGTCGGTATCACAGGCGATCAGGCCTCCGGTACGAACCCGGCCGGCTTCTCCGCGCCACCACTGAACAAGTACTTCACCAGCTCCGCTTCCAGGAACGCGCGGTGCTTGGGATCGCGCGGCGACAGCCGGTTTTCGTTGATCAACATGGTCTGGTGCGCCAGCCACGCGGCCCACGCCGGCTTGCCGATGTGGTTGAAGATGCGCTGGCCCAGTTCGCCGGGGTAGGGCACGAAGTCCAGGCCTTCGGCGTCGCGTTGTTCGTACTGGCAGAAAACGGTGCGGGGCATAGCGTTACTCGATGTCTTGGGATGTTGCTGCGCGCCGCATTGTACGGCGCTTGGGCTGAGCGGGCGGTGCACCGGTCTCAAGCAACTTGCGGATCGGTGCGGGTAGGCCCAGCGTGGCCAATTCCTCGGGAGCGACCCAGCGCAGGCCCGCGTGCTCGTTGCGAAGGCCCTGTACCGCGGTCACCAGCACCTGTAGATGCAGCCGGTAGTGGCTGAAGGTGTGCTCCAGCACCGGCAGCGGCTCGGCATCGTCCAGCGAGCCGTCGATGTGCGCGTCGAACCAGTCCTGCAACGCGATCCCGCTGTCGGCCTGGGGCAGGGTCCACAGCTGCGCCCAGATGCCGGTGTCCGGCCGCTTCTGCAGCAGCACCCCGCCGTGCGCATCGCGCAGCAGCAGCGCGACCGCCTCGCGCTCGGGCAAGGTCTTGCCCGGTTTGGGCGTCGGCAGCTGATCGGTACGCCCCTCGCGACGGGCGACGCAGGTGGCCTGCAGCGGACAGATCACGCAGGCAGGCTTGCTGCGGCTGCAGACACTGGCGCCGAGGTCCATCTGCGCCTGGGTGTAATCGACCATGCGCGTGTCAGGCACATGCTCGGCGTGTGCTTCGGCTACCGCCCACAGCTGCTTTTCGATCACCGGCAGGCCGGGGAAGCCCTCGATGCCGTGGTAGCGCGTCAGCACGCGTTTGACGTTGCCATCCAGGATTGCGAACCGATCATTCCAGGCCTGGCTGAGGATCGCGCCCGCGGTGCTGCGGCCGATGCCCGGCAGCGCATGCAATGCATCGAAATCGCGCGGCAGCTCGCCGCCATGCAGGTCCACGCAGCGCTGCGCGGCGGCATGCAGGTTGCGTGCACGGGCGTAGTACCCCAATCCCGCCCACTGCGCCATGACCGCATCATTGCTGGCCGCGGCCAGGTCGGGCAGGGTCGGGAACGCCGCGAGGAACTTCAAGAAGTACGGGATGACCGTGCTGACCTGGGTCTGCTGCAGCATGATTTCCGACAGCCACACCCGGTACGGCGAGCGCGGGTGCTGCCACGGCAGGTCATGCCGGCCGTGGTCATCGAACCAGTGCAGCAGCCGCGCGACGAAGACATCGTCGGTCGGCAACGTGGCGCTGGCGGGAGGCTGGCGGGTCATGCAGGTTCCGGAGGAGGGCGGGTGCCACGCCATGCGTGGCTGCATCGGCTCAGGCGCCGAGTGCTTCCGGCAGCAGTGCGTCGACAAAGGCTTCCGGATCGAACACGCGCAGGTCTTCCGGGCGCTCGCCGATGCCGCAGAAGCGGATCGGAATGCCGAACTCACGCGCCAGCGCGAACACCACGCCGCCCTTGGCGGTGCCGTCCAGCTTGGTCACCACCAGGCCGGTCACATTGACCGCGGCATGGAACTGGCGCAGCTGCGAGAGCGCGTTCTGGCCGGTGGTGCCATCGATGACCATCAGCACTTCATGCGGCGCATTGGCGTCGATCTTGCCAAGCACGCGGCGGATCTTGCCGAGCTCGTTCATCAGGCCGGCCTGGGTATGCAGGCGGCCTGCGGTATCGGCGATCAGTACCTCGGTACCGCGGGCCTTGCCGGCCTGCAGTGCATCGAAGGCGACCGAGGCCGCATCCGCATTCTGGCCCTGCGCGACCACGGCCACGCCGTTGCGCTCGCCCCAGGCCTGCAGCTGCGCGACGGCAGCGGCGCGGAAGGTATCGCCCGCGGCCAGCATCAGGCTGTGGCCGTCGTCCTTGAAGCGCTTGGCCAGTTTGCCGATGGTGGTGGTCTTGCCTACGCCGTTGACGCCGACGGTGAGCACCACGAAGGGCTTGGCGGTGCGGTCGATCACCAGCGGCTTGGCCACCGGCTGCAGGATCGCGATCAGCTCGGCGCGCAGCGCGGTGAGCAGCGCGTTGGCATCGGTGAACTCGCGCGCCTTCATGCGCTTGCGCAGGCCTTCGACCAGCGCGGTGGTCGCGCCGACGCCGACATCGGCGGTGATCAGGGCGGTTTCCAGTTCGTCGAGCAGGTCGTCATCAAGCTTGGGATTGCGCGAGAACAGACCGCCGAAGCTGCGGGCGATCACGCTGTTGCGCAGACGCTCGCGCCAGCCGCTCTTGCCGGCGGCGGCGGGGGCCATATCCTGGGAGGACGGGCGCTCGGTGACGATGGTGGGGGCGACCGGGGCAACCGGGGCAGCGGGAGCGATTGGAGCTGGAACAACCGACGGCGCAACGACGGCCGGCGCCGGGTTGCTCACAGGAGCGGCCGGAATCGGGGTGGGCGTGGCGGGCGCGACACGGGCCTCCAGCGGCGGCTCTTGAGCCGGTGCAGCTACCGTCGGGACGGGGCCGACAGGCTCCTGAACAACTGGCGCGGCCACCGCAGGTGCAGGGGCTGCTGGCGCCGGGGTCACCGGAGCAGGCACCACAGGTGCAGCCACCACGGGCGCAGGAATGACCGGAGCGGGAACCACGGGGGGCGGCGCGATCACCCGCTCTACCGGTGCGGCAGCGGGAACAGGCGTTTCCACCACGGGCGGCAGCGGCGCAGGCGCAGGCGCCGGCGGTGCAGCAGGCTCGGTCTTGGCCTGCGGGAACGCGGCAGCCAGCTCCTCGGCGGAGTAATGCTGGGTCTTGGCCGCCTCTTGCGGGGCGTCCTGGGGCTTTTTGCGACGGAAGAAGCTGAGCATTGGCAAAAGACGCTGAAATCAGAGGGCTATGCTACCACTGCGCCCCGAATGCCCATGGGCGTGCAGGTGCGGTGGGGCGGGACTCAAGTAATGGCCGATGCGGCCGTTACCGGTTGTGAAGGGCTGCGCCATGCGGGCGCGGCCGGGACGGCGAAACGGGAAACGGTGAACGATGAGCGTGATGTCCATTGCCAGCGCCGGCATGCGTGCCGCCTCGCTGGGCGTACAGGCGGCCGCCTCCAACGTGGCACGATTGCCGGTGGCTGATTCCACACGCCTGGGTGTGGCGCAGGCCGCAACGGCAGGCGGCGGTGTCACCGCCACCGTGGTCGCCGCCCCCGACGATGCCAACGCGCCGATCGCGGATATGCTCACGGCCAAGCAGGCTGCGCTGGCGTTTGCCGCCAACGCAACCGTGGTCCGGCGTCAGGACGAGATGCTGGGCACCTTGCTCGACCGCTGGGCCTGAGCCAAGCGCGCGCGCTGACCGCCGCGCGGCGCCCTGCATCGTCAACCGCGGTGGGCGCCGACCCGTGGCCGGCACCCATCGGCAGCACGACTTACGCCGACAGCTCCAGCAGCAGCTTGTTGAGCCGGCGCACATACGCGGCCGGGTCCTTCAGCGTGTCGCCCGCGGCCAGCGCGGCCTGATCGAACAGCACGCGGCTCAGATCGTCGAAGCGCGCGGCATCGCCTTCCTGGTCCAGCTTGCCGATCAGCGGATGGGCCGGGTTGAACTCGAACACCGGCTTGCTGTCCGGCACCTTCTGCCCACTGGCTTCCAGGATCTGGCGCATCTGCAGGCCCAGGTCCTGCTCGCCGATCGCCAGGATCGCCGGGGAATCGGTCAGGCGGTGCGAGACCCGCACGTCGGCGACGTCCTCACCCAGCGCGGACTTGATGCGGTCCACCAGCGCCTGCTTGTCCTTGGCGACGGCTTCCTGCGCCTGCTTGTCTTCGGCGCTTTCCAGCGCGCCCAGGTCCAGATCGCCACGCGCGACATCGACGAACGACTTGCCGTCGAATTCGGTCAGGTACCCCATCAGCCATTCGTCGATGCGGTCGGTGAGCAGCAGCACTTCGATGCCCTTCTTGCGGAAGACTTCCAGGTGCGGGCTGTCCTTGACCTGGGTGTGGCTGTCGCCGGTCAGGAAGTAGATCTTGTCCTGGCCCTCGATCATGCGGCCCACGTAGTCGGCCAGCGAGACGCTGGGCTCGCCACTGGCATCATGGGTCGAGGCGAAGCGCAGCAGGCCGGCGATCTTTTCGCGGTTGTTGAAGTCTTCGGCCGGTCCTTCCTTGAGCACCTGGCCGAACTGCTTCCAGAAGCCGGCATAGATCTCCGGCTGGTCCTTGGCCAGCTTTTCCAGCATGTCCAGCGAGCGCTTGGTCAGCGCAGACTTCATCGAATCGATGACCGGGCCGGACTGCAGGATTTCGCGCGAGACGTTCAACGACAGATCGTTGGAATCCACCACGCCCTTGATGAAACGCAGGTACAGCGGCAGGAACTGCTCGGCCTGGTCCATCACGAAGACGCGCTGCACGTACAACTTCAGGCCCTTGGGTGCGTCGCGGTGGTACAGATCGAACGGCGCATGGCCGGGGACGTACAGCAGCGAGGTGTACTCGAGCTTGCCTTCCACCTTGTTGTGGCTCCACGCCAGCGGGTCCTGGTGATCGTGCGCGGCGTGCTTGTAGAACTCCTGGTACTCGGCGTCGGTGATCTCGTTGCGCGGGCGCGTCCACAGGGCGCTGGCACGGTTGACGGTCTCCCATTCGATCTCGGCCGGGGCGTCTTCGCCGTGGTGTTCCTTGACCATCTGGATCGGCAGGCCGATGTGGTCGGAGTACTTCTTGATGATGCCGCGCAGACGCCAGCCATCGGCGAAGTCGCGCTGGTCGTCCTTCAGGTGCAGCACGATGCGGGTGCCGCGCTCGGGCTTGTCGATGCTTTCCACGTCGAACTCGCCTTCGCCGCGCGAAGACCAGTGCACGCCCTCGCTGGCGGGCAGGCCGGCACGACGGGAATAGACATCGACCTGGTCGGCGACGATGAAGGCGCTGTAGAAGCCGACGCCGAACTGGCCGATCAGCTGCGAGTCCTTCTTCTGGTCACCGGAGAGCTGGCGCAGGAAGTCGCCGGTGCCGGACTTGGCGATGGTGCCCAGGTGCGCGATCGCCTCGTCACGGCTCATGCCGATGCCGTTGTCGTCGATGGTCAGGGTGTTGGCGGTGGCGTCGAAGCTGACGCGGATGCGCAGGTCGCCGTCGTTCTCGAGCAGGGCCGGCTGGGTCAGCGCTTCGAAGCGCAGTTTGTCCGAGGCGTCGGCGGCGTTGGAGATGAGCTCGCGAAGGAAGATTTCCTTGTTGGAGTACAGCGAGTGGATCATCAGCTGCAGCAGCTGTTTGACTTCGGTCTGGAAGCCCAGGGTTTCTTTTTGGGTCTGCACGGTCATGGGTCGTGTTGCTCCTTGGGGCATTGCCGCGCCCGGCGCGGCGGCTGGCTCAAGGGGTAGGGGTGGATTGTCCCGAATTCAAGGCCGCCACCTCCAGCACGGCGCCTGTCTGTCTGCGTGGGGAGGGCGGCGGGTACGGGGTGCCGGGACGCGGCGTGAACCCCTCCATGGGGCCTCGTGGGCAGCATCCATGCTGCCCAACGGTCCCGGCCCCCCGTACCCGCCACCCTCCTGTCAGGGGGCGCGTGTGGTGCGGTTGGATCCGTGCAGTACATGGACGTCGTTGCCCCGGCACATGATTTGGTCCGAGGACGAGGCGGCTCTTACCGCTACAACCTAGAATGTCGTCCTGAACCGTCTGCCATCCGTGCCCATGACTCTCTTCCGCCCGTTCGCCCATCCCGTTTCCGTCTGTCGCCGGAGCCACGCATGAAGCCGCGGCAGCCGGCGGGCGCCGTGGGCCAGGTGCGGATCATCGGGGGCAAGTGGCGCAATACGAAGCTGCCGGTGCCGCTGTCACCGGGGCTGCGGCCCAGCAGTGACCGGGTGCGCGAGACGCTGTTCAATTGGCTGATGCCGCGGCTGGGCGGGGCGCGGGTGCTGGATCTGTTCGCCGGGAGCGGGGCGCTGGGGCTGGAGGCGGTGTCGCGGGGGGCGGCGCAGGCGACGCTGGTGGAGCGGGATGTGGCGTTGTCCCGGCAGCTGCGTGAGTCGATCGCCAAGCTGGGGGCGCAGGACCAGATCGCGGTGGTGCAGGCCGATGCGCTGCAGTGGCTGCGGCAGCCGGCCGGGGCGCTGGCGGATATCGTGTTCATCGATCCGCCGTTCGCCGATGGGCTGTGGGAGGCGGTGATCGCCGGGCTGCCGTCGCATCTGGCCGCCGATGCCTGGCTGTACGTGGAGTCCCCGGCAGATCAGGCGCCGAAGGTGCCCGCGCCGTGGCTGCTGCACCGTGAGGGGGGCACCCGGGAGGTCCGTTTTGCCCTGTATCGGCGCGCCACTGCTACACTTTCACCAGACCAACACGCGTAGCTGACGTATGACCGTGGCCAACCGCCGCATTGCTGTCTACCCGGGCACCTTCGATCCGATCACCAACGGTCACATCGATCTGGTGAACCGCGCTGCACCCCTGTTCGAGAAGGTGGTGGTGGGCGTGGCGCAGAGCCCGTCCAAGGGGCCGACCCTGCCGCTTGAGCAGCGCGTGCAGCTGGCTCGCGATGCGCTGGGCCACAACCGCAACGTGGAAGTGCGTGGTTTCGATACCCTGCTGGCGCATTTCGTGCGCTCGGTACAGGGCGGCATCCTGCTGCGCGGCCTGCGCGCGGTGTCCGATTTCGAATACGAATTCCAGATGGCGAGCATGAACCGCCATCTGATCCCGGAGGTCGAGACCCTGTTTCTGACCCCGGCCGAGCAACACAGCTTCATTTCGTCTTCGCTGGTCCGCGAGATCGCCCGTCTGGGCGGCGACGTGTCCGGCTTTGTGCCGTCCGCTGTGCTTGAGGCGCTGCGCAAGGTCCGTGAAGCGAAGTCGGCCCAAGCGTAGTACCTGCAAGACCCATACATACCAAGAATCACCAAGGGAGGAATTCCATGAACAACACCATGCGTGCCATGTTGATCGCGTCGTTCGCGCTGGCCTTCACCGCCTGCAAGAAGGAAGAGGCCGCGCCGGTCGTCGAAGCCCAGCAGGCGCTGGTCGCCCCGGCTGCCGATGACGATGCCGGCTGGAAGAAGTACCTGCAGGCCGTGGCCGTGCAGAACATGGGCAACATCAGCAACAGCCCGTACCTGTACTACCTCGCCCCGGAATCGGATCCGGAATTCGCGGCCAAGTATGAGCGTCAGGTCGAGAGCGCCACCCAGGCCGTCGGCCGTGGCGTGCAGCCGGGCAACATGCTGGCCTTCGGTTCCTCGGCCTCGGCCAAGATGGCCGACATGATCCAGGCCGTGTTCAAGGACGTCTCGCCGGATTCGATGAAGGGTGTGCGCGTGGTGTTCATCGGCAAGGCTGCCGACAACGCCCGCGTCCAGTCGATCATCCAGCCGACCGGCGCCGAGTACATCTTCGTCGAAGCCAAGTAACCCGTGCAGTGGCGGCTGCGCCTTGTGCGCGGCCCGGGTGGCGCCCGCAGGGGCGTCACCGATGACCGGCCCGCGCGCCCGCGTGGGCCGGTTCTCATCCGCCGGCGCGGGCGTGGAGTAACGCCATGTCGCTGAAAATCAATGAGCTCTGCGTCAATTGCGACGTCTGTGAGCCGGCCTGTCCCAATCAGGCCATTTCGATGGGTGAAACCATCTACGTGATCGATCCGGCCCGCTGCACCGAGTGCGTGGGGCATTTCGACGAACCCCAGTGCGTGGTCGTCTGCCCGGTCGAATGCATCGATCCCGATCCGGACATTCCGGAAACCCAGGACGCTCTGCTGGCCAAATTGCATGGGCTGCAGCGCGATCATCCCGAATTGTATGTCACGGAGTTTGTGCCCAAATGAGAACGCTGTCGCGTCGCTGGTTGCTGCTTGTCCTGCTGGTGGCCCCGGGTGCCTGGGCCGCGGAACCCGCGCAGGCGGCCCTGGCCAAACATCCTGACGGTGCCGCCGTCGCCAGTGGCCATCACCTGGCCACCGAAGCCGGCATGGAAATCCTGGCCAAGGGCGGCAACGCGTTCGATGCGGCCGTCGCGGTTTCGGCCACGCTGGCCGTGGTCGAGCCGATCAGTTCCGGCCTTGGCGGCGGCGGTTTCTTCCTGCTGCACGATGCGGCCACCGGCAAGGATGTGATGCTGGACGCGCGCGAAACCGCGCCGCAGTCCGCCACCCCCGAAGCCTTCCTGGACAAGAAAGGCGAGCTGGACCGCGACCGTTCGGTCAACGGTGCCTGGTCGGCGGGTATTCCGGGCCTGCCGGCGGCGCTGGTTGAGCTGTCCTCCAAGCACGGCAAGCTGCCGCTGAAGACCTCGCTGGAACCGGCCATGCGCATCGCGCGCGAGGGCTTCCCGGTGTATGCACGCATGGCCAAGGGCTATCAGTCCCGGCGTGAGGTGATGCAGCGCTACCCTGGCAC
>Ga0247813_10002990_pt1 | contig 11145 bp, 9 predicted proteins | sample UWRJL169409C1_FD_180719 | JGI IMG/M metagenome (GOLD analysis project Ga0247813, IMG submission 180719) | Plant litter microbial communities from Arlington Agricultural Research Station in Wisconsin, United States - UWRJ-L169-409C-1 | ecosystem: Environmental > Terrestrial > Plant litter >... | reverse complement strand
ATCAAATTTCTGCGTGCAGCATCCATCAGTGTTTACGGACGTGACCTGCTGCTGTTTACCAAATTCCCGCTTTACGATCCTGAGATAGGTACGCTAAACAGAAATAGGATAGAGCCTGGTTTTGAAACCGGTCAGTTTCCGTCAACAAGAAGTTTCGGTGCCGTACTCAAAGCATCGTTTTAAATTGCTATCACCATTGAAAACAAATTTATACAGATGAAAGAGATATTAAATTCCCTGAAACTGGTCATGATGCTGAGCCTTGTTTTTACCCTCAGCTCCTGCACTAAGAATTTTGACCTGATCAATACTGATCCCAACCGCCTTACCGCTGTTGCACCGGGCACATTACTGGCACCGGCACAGTTTGATACCATGTGGCTGATTACCAAGAGGGCACACCGGATTAATAATGAACTGATGCAATATGCTGTGGAAACAGGATTGCTGAATGACTTTGCACGATATGCTTTTAAAGAAAATGAGTTTGATGCCATTTGGACCACCTTATTTCTGAAAGCAAATGATATGCATGAAATGTATACGCTGGCAGAAAGAGTAAATGACGTCAACAATATGGGAGCTGCCCTGGTGATGAAGGTATGGATGACAAGTAACCTCACAGATATGTTTGGTGACATTCCTTATTCAGAGGCATTTCAAGGCAAGAATGGCTTGCTGACACCCAAATTCGATACCCAGCAATCTATTTATGTAAGTATGCTGGCAGATCTGAAAAAAGCGAACGACTTATTTGATGAGACTAAGACTTTTGAAGGTCAGGACTTGATTTATAACAATGATGTGGTAAAATGGCAAAAGTTTTGTAATTCCCTGCGACTTCGTCTGCTGATCCATGTATCCAACAAGGTGGAAATGAATGTACCGGCGCAGATAGCTGAGATGGTAGCCGATCCGGCAAAATACCCATTAATAGCGAGTAATGACGATGAAGCAATGATGCGGTATTCGGGCGTAAAGCCATTTATCAATCAGTTTTTTGAGATGTCTGCCACAGAATTCAGCGGGAGCAGAAAAATGGGCAAGACATTAATAGACATGATGAATACCACCGTTGATGGCAGAAGGTTCAGGTATGCTACCAAAAATACACCTGGTGCCTATGTGGGAATTGCAAGTGGATATACACAGCAGGAAACCTCTGTTATGGGTGCAAATGGAGGTCTTGGTACCTCAACTTATGCAACTACATTAAAAGGAGACGATTATCCTTTTCCAATACTAACCTGGTCTGAAGTGAATTTCAATCTGGCAGAGGCTGCGCTTAAGGGCTGGATCTCTACCGGTACTACTGCCCAGGTATACTATAATAAAGGTATTGAAGCCTCATGGAGACAATGGAATTGTACCTGGGATGGAACAGCCGGTACGGCTTATCTGGCCAGAACGACTGTCAGGTTTACCGGTACAACCGCAACAATGGAGCGTTTGATGGGACAAAAGTATATCGCCATGTTTTTCTCGGGTTTTGAATCATGGTACGATTACCGCCGTACGGGTTTGCCAGTCATGCCTGCAGGGCCGGCAGTAGAAAATGATGGCATCCTGCCCCGAAGATTTGAATACCCGCTGATCGTGAAAGCGACGAATAAAACAAATTATGAACAAGCTGCTGCAAGAATGGGTGGCGACAACTTAAAAAGTAAAGTATGGTGGCAACAATAATTTATAGCAGAACGGTTAGATATATCGTCGCTATTTGTGCATTTATGAGTCTTTCCTGCAAGCAGGATATGGCCAATATCGAGATTGCATCTTCGGGCGCTGCAGAGCAACACCTGGTAAGTGGGAATAAAAGTATGAGCACACAGACCGCTGCGGCTGATAGCTCGCTCAAGATCCTCTCTTATAATATTTACGAGGGATTCAGGAGTGATGAAGCGCTGAAGAATTCCTTCACACAGTGGATAGACAGCTTGAAACCAGATGTGATGGCTTTTCAGGAACTAAACGGCTTTACCGGTGAAACCTTCAGACAATATTTCAAGGATAGAGGTTACCCTTATACGGTAATGCTCAGAAAATCTGCCTTTCCAATGGGACTGGCTTCGAAATACCCGATTACCAACATCAAAAAGGTTGTTGATGGAATGCGTCACGGCTGTTTGTATGGCAAAATATTGGGCCATCATTTTTATGTTACCCATCTTGAACCTAATGATTATAACAACAGAAGACTCGAGATTGAAATCATTAAAAATGAAATCGGACAGATTCCTTCAACAGAAAAAATACTTTTAATGGGAGATTTAAATAATATGTCGCCCCAGGATAGTCTTGCCTACCAAAATGAAGAAAAGATGCGACTGGTAAGAGTTACCGAAGCAAATAATCCGGCGGTACACATTTTAAACAATGGGAAGATTGATTATTATGTGCTTCAGGCCATGTTTGACATCAATTTTCAGGATACCTGGAAGTTATTTCATACGGAATATGAAAAAAGCGCACCTACTAAAGTTAAAAATCATAATAACTACACCAGGATCGACTATATCCTGGTCAACCAAACTTTAAGACCCAATTGTCTGGATGCTTATATCATTAAGGATGGCGTTACAGATTTTTTGTCTGATCATTATCCTATGTTTCTTAAGCTAAAAAGATCTTTATGATAGCGTTGTTCAGAAATACGCTGATGGCTGCGCTGTTAACGGTTTTGTATTTGCCGCTGATGGCACAGCAAAAATATCCGGGCAACTATGTGGATGCCGCAAGTCTGACTATTGTGGGTAAAAGCATGGCTACAGCGAATACTTATGATCGTGCAGATACGGGTAAGTATAATGGATTGCCTGCTCGTGTTAAACAACTGTTGACCAATACCGCAGGTGTAGCTATTTGTTTTACCACTAATAGTACGTCTATCTCTGCGAAATGGTGTGTTACACAAAGTAAACCTTATCCGAATCTGACGCCAATTGCGAATAAAGGATTGGATTTATACATTAAAAAGGATGGCAAATGGCAGGCAGCGGGTATCGGTAAGCCAACTGGTGTGTGCAGTGAAGGCATGCTGGTAGAGCAAATGGACAATAGGGAAAAGGAATGTATTTTATATCTCCCTATCTATGATGCAGTCAGAAAAATGGAGATTGGAGTTGATACGAAAGCATTTATTAAAGCTGGTCAGCTGCCGCTAAAAAACAGGATCCTGATTTACGGCTCAAGCATTGTTCAGGGGTCAGGAGCAAGCCGTTCCGGAATGGCTTATCCGGCACAGCTTTCCAGGTTCACCGGAATAAATTTCATCAATCTGGGCTTAAGTGGTAGTGCAAAAATGGAGCCGGAGGTGGCAGACATGGTCGCTGCTATTGATGCCGATGCTTATGTGCTTGATTGTGTTCCCAATAGTTCGCCCGCGCAAATTACGGCAAGAACAAGCTATCTGGTTCATCAAATAAGAAAGGCACATCCTGCAGCTCCGATTATAGTCATGCAAAGTATTGTGCGCGAGCAGGGGTATTTTAATGAGAAGGTAGGAGAGACGGTTAAAAATCAGAATATTAACATTCAAAAAGAAGTGCTGCGCTTGCTGGAAAAGGGCATGGAGCATCTTTACTTTATCACCTCAGAGCAGCTGATCGGTTCTGATCATGAAGGTTCGGTAGATGGTACTCATCCAAACGATCTTGGATATTACAGGATGACACAGCAGCTGGCGCCACAGTTAGTAGATATTTTAAAGAAACATGGTATTGCTAACAATTGATAATTAGGTGTATTGATTGATCATCGTTATAAGAGGTTATTTTGAACTGCCCCCAAATAGTGTCTAACTTTTGGGGGCTTGTATTTACAGCCTTTTTTCTTTGCATGTAATGTTACGCTACAGCGATCGCTGTGTTGAAGATTTCAGCTCTAAGAGGTAATTTACTATCTAAACCAGTTAAAATAGGTGATGAAAATCCAGCCGATGTTTGATAAATTGCCACCTTAATCACTATTGTCAGCTATCCTGAAACAGGTTTTGGTCAGACAATAAATAAATGGGGCATCAAATCATGAATAATTTTTTCCGTATTAAACTCTCTCTCAGTTTAGTTACCACCATTTTCAGTTCCATCGTATTCGCACAGGTAGCTGAAAAACCAAAGGTATATACACGGCAGGATACGCTCAGGGGGTCCCTTACAAAAGAACGTACCTGGTGGGACGTGAAACGTTATGAGGTGACCGTTAAACCTGATTTCAAAAGTAAAACTATCAGTGGATCAAATGAAATCCAATACCAGGTAGTGAAGCCAAATAACGGTGACACTAAACTTCAGCTCGACCTGCAGGAGCCATTGATCATCGACAGTGTGATTTATAATGGTAAAAAATCATTGACATTTACACAAACAAAAAACGTTTGGTATGTCGCTGTTCCAGCTCAAAAACTAGCTGCAAAAAACAATATTCAGGTTTACTACCATGGAAAGGTTCATGAGGCCATTAATCCACCATGGGACGGTGGTTTTATTTTTAAGCTGGACTCACTATCCAGACCATGGATGACTGTAGCCTGCCAGGGACTGGGTGCATCTGTCTGGTATCCTAATAAAGACCATCAAAGTGATGAGCCAGACCTGGGAGCATCACTTACCATGATTGTTCCCGATACGCTGGTAGCCGTTGGCAATGGGCGTATGGTTTATAAAAAAGACAATAATGACGGGACTGTAACTTATAAATACAATGTGAACAGCTCCATCAGTAATTACTGTATCATTCCTTATATTGGTAAATATGTAAACTTCAAAGAGGTTTATCAGGGAGAAAACGGAGCATTGGATGTGAATTACTGGGTGCTCGACTATAACCTTAAAAAAGCAAAACCTTATATGCCAGAACAGGTACATCTGATGCTTAAAGCTTTCGAGCATTGGTTTGGACCTTATCCTTTTTATCAAGATGGTTATCAATTGATAGATGCTCCGCATAGCGGGATGGAACATCAGTCGGCCGTATCTTATGGCAACGGCTATAAATTCGGCTACCGCGGTCGCGATGCTTCGGGATATGGCTGGGGTACCAAATGGGATTTTATCATTATCCATGAAAGCGGACACGAGTGGTTTGGAAACAATATCACCACCAATGACCTGGCAGACATGTGGGTACATGAAGGTTTTACGAACTACAGCGAGACCCTCTTTGTAGATTATCATTATGGTACTACCGCAGGAAATGAATATAATTATGGCATTAGAAAAGGCATCAGGAATGATAAAACGATCATTCCGGCTTATAACGTCAATGCGCAGGGAAGTGGTGATATGTATCCTAAAGGTGGAAATATGCTGCACAGTATCAGGCATAGCATGAATGATGATGAAGCATTCAGACAAATTTTACGTGGTCTCAACAAAGATTTTTACCACAAAACGGTGAATACAGCGGAAATAGAAAATTACATTTCCAGGAAGGCGAAGTTTGATTACAGCAAGGTATTTGATCAATATTTGCGCACTGTCCAAATTCCTGTATTTGAGTACAAAATTGAAGGCGCAAAAGTGACTTTCCGTTATAGCAATTGTGTTAGTGGTTTCAACTTGCCATTGGTGCTTACAAAAGACAAGGTTACCTTAAAAATTACGCCTTCCACAAAATGGCAGACTATCCCGCTAAAGACAGGACAAAAGCCCTTATTTAATACTGATGCTATAGAAAAGATGTATTTGATTAATTGCCAGGGCAATTAATCACTACAAGATCCCGGCGGTTCTGCGTGCACCACTAGACATGATAATTGTTCTTTTGCTTTTTGGCAGGTAAGCAAGCAACATAATCTGATCTGTTTTGTCAGCTCCTTCTTCCTGCAGATCGGCCTTCCAGGTGAATTAAAGCCCTGGTTTCTACCACTTTTACCGCTGGTTTAGCAGGAGCAGGTATAGTTCCCTGCGCTACAACCAGTTTTTTAAAGTCGGTTTTCTGATTTGGATATTTTCCCTTTACAGTAACTTCTTTATTGATTGAAACAGAATAACTTTTTGGCCCTTTTCTAGGATCAGCTACAGACTGAAAACCGAAACGAAGGAATTCCTGAATTTTGGTTGACAGAACGAACATATCAATGGGCGTTACAGATTCGATATCGGCGGTGGTCTGCTTATGGTTTAGATAGGAACCTGCTCAAGTGCAGTTCGGGTATAGTATATGAAGGAAGCACCGTCGAAGAAGTATGGAAACATGAAAAAAGCAGGTTTTTCTGGAAAAACGTGCTTTTACCGTGCTTCCACCTTGCTTCCGACGTGCTTGCATGCCGACCAAAATACGAACTATTATCGATCTGAATCCGACTTATCTCAGAGACAGATACGATCCGTATATATGGAAACCCCGGAACTCCATAGTTCTTAAAGAAAATCTAAGATTCATACAGTCACTATTAGGATAGGTGGCCAGATTCAAGGTACTAGGTTAACTATTACTATAGGGTTGACTGCATATCTAGGAGGGGTTGATATAGAGAGCATTATAGGCTTGGAATAGCTAAAGGCTATATCAACCCTAAGCCAACCCCATAGCAATACTCATGTTAATACCTCCCTGTCTCATCCGTGTCTTATACTGATATTACATCCACTCTACAAGTGTAATCACTTGACAGTCAGTTTTTAAATTACGTATGTGATGAATTATTTATCTAACACTGTGCGGATATTTAATTTTACTCAGCATGGCATATAGCCCAATTAACTAGCGGCCTTATTATGATCAACCGAGTAATATTCAAATACAATTTGAATATTACTCGGTTGATTGGTTGTATTTCTATATAATTAAAAGAAAAATACAAGAAGAATTAGCTTTGCTTCTTAGTTCCTTTCCAGCTTATTCAGATAGCTAAGGCCAATTATAGACCAACGAAGGACAGTCGGACGGTTTATTCTTACAGGATCTGCTTCACCATTACGTATTCCAGCAGCATGCCAGCAAATAACCATTGGCTTACTGCTAATAGTAATTCCCAGCTAAAATGTAATAATATTAATCTATTTTAGACTTGAACCAATTTGAAAACAAGTTCAATTGGTTATCGATGTATGTTTAAATTAAGATTGATATGGAAAACATAAATATAAAGGCTGCAATTCTTTCGGTCATACTATTGATGTTCACTTACCTGTATTATGTCAGGCAGCCTGGAAGCCTGCTGTCTCCTGTAGCGGCAATTGCTGTAAGTGTGATAGGAATCGTGATATTCTTTGCCTATTTCTTTGTCGTAAAAATAATAGCCTATGCTAGTTCTTCCGTAATATATCCGCACTTTGGTTTCCGTATCTTATTGCCGTTTATGGTCTTTATCATTATTGCCTGGCTGATTTATGCAGCGGTGCTCATCAAACCATTTGGCCAGACCAGCTACTATTTGAATATCCTTAAAAAGTTTTTTATTACACATGGACTATTTATCGCAATTTGTACACTGGTTATCGGTCTGACAATTACCTATCCTGTTCCCAAAGTAATAACTGATAACTCCTCATCATTGCGGAGCAGCCGGAACTTTCTGGCCATTGCAGTTGCAGTATTCTTTGCGACAGTCTTTCTGTTTTATATGATCAATAAAATCAAACAGCCGGGTTTTGATGCGACATATAAAAACTACAAGAGTCTGGATGAGCTACCATCCTCGGCAAATCATCAAATCATACACTTATTGGGAAGTGGCGAGTATAAAGAGATGGAACAGCCTTATTTGTTACCTCATGCTAATCAGGTGATCATTATATCAAACCATAGCAGTAACAATACGCAAAAACCTGTTCAAACTATTTACAGGTTAAATAAGGATGGAGATATCATAGAAAAAATTGAAGATCAGGAACTCACTAATGATGACTTTTATCCGCTTATTTATAATGAAGGGCTGTTAACGAATTACAACGGAAAAGAAGTAATTACCTGGATTTTTAACAGCGATAGAGAAAGGAAAAAAAAGAATGACATTCAGCTGCTGGATAATTGGGTGATTGATTCATTGAAAGAGGATTCAAACTTAAAAATGGTCAATTTTGAGAAAATTAGCGAATTTCACTGCAGGAATAGTGATGCCGTCAGGTATAATGGAACCAGGTACTACGAACTAAAAACTAACAATGAATTGCTACTACTTAAATTAAACAGCACTTATACTGAAGGAGATATTTATGACCATTGCCAGGAAAGGCGGATGGATTACTACCGATCTGACAAACTAAACTTCAGTCTGCTCCGCGTTAATCAGCATGAATTGTATATCATTAAACAAAGGAAAGAGAAATAACAGTTTATATCTGTGGATTAAAGCCCTTCGTAACCGCTAAACAAAAATGTATCCTAATGAAATTTAAGATCTCTCTATATGTAATTCTTCTTTTGATCACTGTCCGCGTGTTTGGGCAAAACAAAACTGTTTACGAGATAAAGGTAGACTCCTTAGCTCAGGCCGGCAGGCTGGAAGAAATAATTCCCTATCTGGAAAGGGAGGTGAAAAAGAAGCCCCGGAACGAAATACTGTTGAGGTTAACTGGCTTCCGGTACCTGCAGGTTAACAATCTGGAAATGGGCAAGAAATATTACCTGGAAGCTTTAGCAGTTAATCCAGCTTGTGCCCGTTGTTATTTAAATATCGGTCGTATTTATGCCAGTGAATCTGATTTTAAACAGGCTTTAAATTACCTGAATAAAGCGGTGGCGGCGGATTCCAACGATGTACTGGTTTATTTTAACAGGGCTGAAATTTATTTTGAACTGGAAAATATGGATGCTTCTTGTCAGGATTATACGAAAGCGAAAAAGCTGCTGGGAAAGCAAGGGAATTATGATCCTCAATTGATAAAAACAATTGAGGAGTCAATACAGGATCTTTGCGATGCCAGCAAGGCCAGTTACTATTATCAGCGTGGTGTAGCTTTTTATAACTTAAAACAATATGGTAAAGCTTTAGCCATTTATTCATCGGGTTTACACAAATTCCCTGCTAACGCTATGATTTTATCATTCAAAGGAAATGCTCACCTGGCCCTGAAGGATTATCAAAATGCGGAGGCAAATTATAAATTGGCACTGGAAAATAAGCAGGGATTGTTGCTCGAATACGAGAAAAACCCGCGCTTTGCAACTTCAAGCAGGCAAGAAATGCTGACTTACTATAATGTTGCTGTGGCCTCTATATATTATACTGATGCCGAATGTAAAATCTATGCCGGTCAGTTTGATGTGGCATTAAGTGATATGAATGAGGCGATTGCGCTTGTTCCGGACCTGCCTGGTTTGAATAAAGAAACTTATTTTAACAGGAGGGGAGAAATCTACCTGGAAAATAACCAATACGATCTGGCTCGGACTGATTTTAACCATAGTATACAGATCAATGATAAGTATGCGGTATCTTATGTCAATAGGGCTATAGCAAATGTAAGCCTACTGGGAAAGGTGCAGGACTCAAAAACTATGATCTCCGCCAGATTGGCTAACCGGCCATTTCAAAATTATTTGGTGTTAAAGGCCGGAGCGTCATCGCAAAAAGTAGAACCAATACTGCGCGCTGCTATAGAAGATTGTAATAGGGGCATAACCCTGGATGGTAGTACAGGTTTTTCGTACTATGTGAGGGGACAGATTAAAGAGATGCTGGCTGATAAAGGTTACTGTCTGGATTTAATTAAAGCAAAAAAAATGGGGGTTGAGGTAGAACCATCGCTTTTAGCAGGTTGCTCTTTGTAACACTTGCAGACCGCTGAGATTAAACTATCTCCATTACTTTATTTATATTTCCAATTCTTGTAAACAAAACGTAGCGCATCATAGTATGCAGGAATTGGTTCTGTCATGTGGTCTTCATGCTGATAGTAGGTATACTTGTGTTCAAAAGTTTTCGAACTATACTTTCTGAATAGCTTATCAAATTTCAACAAGTCATTTCGAAAAGTGCCACCTTCGCTCCCTACGCTGTAAAAAAGAAATTTATCCCTAATTGACAGATTTGGTAATTTTTGTTCTGCCAGTCGTAAAACATATTTATCTCCAAACCATAGTGAAGGACTTATGGCGATATATGAATCAAACATATCAGGGCGCATAAGCATACAATTAATTGCCGTAAGACCACCAAAAGAATGTCCGGCAAATATTTTAAAAGCACTGGTTCTATAATTTGCGTCGATGTAAGGCATCAATTCCTGTTGAATAAAGTCCAGAAATTGCTCATTGCCGCCAGATGTCTTATAATTAGAATCAACTTTGCCATCGAAGTTGATGAGGCTATTCGTAGGAGTGAGGTCTTTTACACGGTCTACGCTAACAATCCCTACTACAATCGTCGGGGGAATAATCTGCCAATGCCTTAAATACTCTATATATGCGGATAGAATGTGAAAATGATTCTCTCCATCTAAGAGATACAATACAGGCAATGGCTTGTTTTTATCCGCAGAATCAAGCTTTGGAACATGAATATATAGTAGGCGGTTTTGGTTTAGCAGACGGGAATGTATTACATGTACATCATTGGAGGTGTGATTATATAACTTCGGTATTTGAGCTGTTGCCCCTGCAGTGAAAAAGATAAAGAATACGATGAAATATTTCATATAATTAACGTGAGATCAGAATGGGATAAACGATAAAACACGAGCAATGGGGATGTTTTCTATTTATAAATCTTTGTAATTCATTTTATTAAATAAACTCAATACGCTATGCCCAAATATAAAATTATCGAAATTTTCAGAAACGTTGAAGATTCTTGGAAAGAAACAGAACCCCAATTTCAACAAAAATAGTTGATCTCTATCTATTTTATATGATCCATTAATAATGAAGATGCTGTGGTTGACGAGGGGGGTATTGATAATAGAGTAGTTAAAGGTGGTGCAATGGGAGATTTAACAGATAGGCAAAAGGAAGTACTGGCAATTATTAGGACTGATCAAAGTAGAAGTTATAGCGCTATTGCAGAACCGCTAAGTATTAATGAATCAGCAGTGTTAAAACATATAGAGATTTTAAAAAACAAAGGATATATTATCCGCATTGGAGAGACAAGAGGCCATTGGCAAATTATAAAGTAAAATTCACCGAATCTTAATTGGAGCATGTATTTATAAGCCTACTACAAGATGAGAAAATGGTTCGTCAGGTACGTAACCACCG
>Ga0247813_10002989_pt1 | contig 11146 bp, 5 predicted proteins | sample UWRJL169409C1_FD_180719 | JGI IMG/M metagenome (GOLD analysis project Ga0247813, IMG submission 180719) | Plant litter microbial communities from Arlington Agricultural Research Station in Wisconsin, United States - UWRJ-L169-409C-1 | ecosystem: Environmental > Terrestrial > Plant litter >... | reverse complement strand
TACGGTTCGTGCGACACCACGGATTTCCAGCGGAAGCGCGACATTGTCACGAATGGACAGATGTCCAATCAGCGCGTGCGATTGAAAGACCATTCCGATCCGCCTCGACCGGAGCTCGCGCAGGGCTTTTTCACCGAGGGCGAGAATGTCGCTGCCATCAATACGCACCCGGCCGGCGCTTGGCTCCTGAAGGCGGTTGATCAGCCGCACAAGCGTCGACTTGCCGCTGCCGGAAAGCCCCATCAGGCAGACCAGCTCGCCTCTTTGCACGGAGAGGCTTGCGCCGCCGACACCGACGACGGCGCGCAGACGCTTGAGGACATCCTCCCGGGGCACCGCGTTACGGGCTTCCCGAAGGACTGCCCGCTCATCGGTGCCGAAAACCTTCCAGACGTCCTCAAGCTCGATCATGGCCTAGTTTCCGAGCCAGCCGGCGACGACGTTCGGATTGGCCGCGATCCATTCCTTGGCGGCATCGTCCGGGGTTTTTCCTTCGACCGCAATCGCGTAGGCGAGTTTGCTCACCGTATCGGTCGTGAAGGTGACTTTCTCCAGGATCGCCGCCACGTCCGGTGCGCTCTCTGCAAGCGACTTGGAATAGGCGATGTGGATTTCGGCATCCTTGTAGGCTGATTTGATCTTGGACTTGTCCAGCCAGTTCGGATCGGATGGCTCGACAAATGTCCAGGCTGCATCGTCATGTGCGGGTTCTTCCAACACTTCCAGCTCGTAGCGGGCAAAGTTCTGGTGCGGCCCGTAGCAGTAGCCCAGCCACCCGGTTCCGGCTTTCACGGCCGCATCGAGATCAGCGGTCGCGACGGCTTCGTCCGTGGTCTGCAGTTCGAAGAACTCGGCCAAGCCATAATCGCGGGCACGCACACTCTCGATGTTGGTAGAGAGCCAGCCAGCCGCGCCGATCCAGATCTTGCCCTTACTCTTGCCGTCGGCGGAGAACACGGCCGCTGTCGCCGGATCGGAAAGGTCAAAGACCGAATGGATATCGTGCTTGTCCGCCGTTACCTTGGTGGTGCAGTATCCCTGCGTACCCGCATAGGAATTGGCGGCAAGCTTTACCTTTCCGCCTTCGCCGGCATACTGCGTTACCAGCGCTTGCTGGTTCGGCAACCAGACGTCGGTCCAGATGTCGATCTCTCCGGCATTGCGGTTCAGCGCTTCCCAGATGACCGGAACGGAACCGGACTTGACGGCCTTAACCTCCTTGCCAAGCTGTTCTTCCAGAAGCACCTTCACGACATAGGCTGTGCCTTGGGCTGTGGCATAGCCGGGATCGGCGACGGTGATGGGATTGGCTTGCGCGAGCGCTGGCCAGACGATCGCGAGGGCAGCGGAAGCCGAAAGAAGTGTCCTGATCGCAAAATGCATGGGTGGGTCCATTCGATTTAGGTGGGGTTGATCTTTCAGGCACGGTTTCGCGCCGGAAGCGGGGAGGCCGGCGTTGGCCGGGGAAGCCCCAGCCGCTCGCGCAGCGAGCCGCTGTCGCGGCCGGTATGCAGCAGATCGCGCTCGCGCAGGCGAGGCACGACCGTGGCGATGAAATCGTCCTGACCCTGCGGGAAGGTTGGCGGCAGTAGCATGAAACCGTCGGCAGCATTGCCGGAAATCCAGTCCTCGATCTGGCCTGCAATCTCTTCCGCCGTGCCGATCACTTGCCAATGCCCACGGGCACCGGCGATGCGTCGGGCAAGCGCCCCGACCGACAGGCCTTCCCTGCGGGCGAGATCGCTTAACAAAGCCTGGCGGCTTCGGATGGAATTCGAAACCGGCAATTCGGGAAGAGGGCCGTTGATGTCGACACCGGACAGGTCCACGTCGCCGAGATAGGTCTCAAGCAGGGAGAGCGCAACATCGGGCTGAATGAGGTCCTGCAGCGCTGCGTATTTATCCTCGGCTTCCGATTTTGTCTCCCCGATAACGGGGAAAATACCCGGCAGGATCAGCACGTCGTCTGCATTGCCGCCGGACGCAGTCCGCAGCCTCTTGATGTCCTGATAGAAGCCGCGGGCAGAGCCGATATCAGGTTGCGCCGTGAAGACGACGTCGGCGGTCCTTGCAGCAAGCGCCTTGCCGGCCTCGGAGGAACCCGCCTGAACAAGCAGCGGCCGGCCCTGGCGCGAGGGAATGACGTTTAGCGGTCCCTTGCTACGAAAATATTTGCCCTGGTAATCCACGGCTCTTGCGGTGTCTTCGTCAAAGAAGACACCGCTTGCCTTGTCCCGCACGAAGCCATCCAGGTTCCAGCTTTGCCAAAGGGAAATCGCCGCATCGACAAATTCTGCGGCCCGCGCATAGCGTGCGGCGTGATCGAAATCCGGCCCGGGATTGAAGTTTTCGCTTTCCTGCACGAGCGAAGACGTGACGATATTCCAGCCGATACGGCCGTTGCTGATGAGGTCGAGCGAAGCAAACTGACGGGCGAGATTGTAGGGCTCGTTGAAAGTCGTTGAAGCCGTTGCCACGATACCGATCGAGCGCGTCGCTGTCGCCACGGCGGCAGCAAGGGTCAGAGCCTCGAAGCCGTGCGACCATTCATCGACGCGGCGTAGCGCTTCCACCCGACTGTTGGGAACCCCGAGGCGATCGGAGATAAACGCGATTTCGAAACCCGCCTGCTCCGCATCACGGGCGGCGCGGATATAATGCTGCACGTCAATATTGGCATCAACTTGCGTGGAGGGGTGCCGCCAGGCGGCGACGTGGTGGCCACTGGGGTAAAGGATGGTGCCGAGGACGAGTTTTCTGGAAGACATGCTGTCACGATCAAAGGAGAATTTCCTTCGAAAATACGCGTCTGCGCACCCGGCGCCAGGAATGTCTATTTATTTTATGGAATATATGCGGAATATTGTGCTGCTTGCGCTGCAATCGAGCCCTGACATCCTAGCCCATCACATTTGCGGCCCGATGACGATGGCCGCCTCCAGCAAACAGGGAAATTGTGTCCCGCATCTATCCTGTCCATCACCGCAGTGCATCTTGTCGCACCCCATCGCCATGCGACGGCGCAGATCCACAAAACGCATGCTGGCACCAAACTGTTTCACCAGCGCCTTGCGATCGAACTCGCCTTGTTGCCCGCACGGTTTGCATTGCACGGTGATCACCGGACCCTTGAAATCTCTAAGCGTCAGCAGTCTGGACATATTTCTGTTTTCTCATCCACGATATTTTTCCATCACATTGCACATCGAATTGAATCTGTTTGATGAATCCACCGAGCAGCAGCCGTCTCGTGAGGCCGGCTGCAGTCCGGTTGACTCACTTCGTTTAACGAACAAAAACGGAACCTATCAGCTTTTTTTGGCTATGCAATGCACGCTTGACGTAGAAAACCGATGCCAATCACTGCCACCAACCGCGTCATTTCCGAGCTTCATGACCGCAAGTGCCCTGCACGAGTGAAGGGTAGTAGCTTTCCTTCTGATGCATCTACCTTCGTCCAGAACGAGCGAATGTTTGCTCCATCTCGGACCAGCCGTACTCTTGCTTCCACCAGTCCGCTCTCAACCGGGTCTCCTAAGGCAATTGGGCGCAACTGAGATCATCGCCGAACACGAGTAACCCATCATCGCGCCTCGAAATTCGAAGGGCTTTGCAAAACGATCCTGCAGCGGAGTCGCCGGGGACGAAATCGGTTATCTTCATTGACACGGCACCAGATCGCCCGCGACAAGCTATGAAACGCTGGGATTATCGTCAAATTGTGCGTGAGGAATTACACCTCTTGGTCCGCTGAGGCCGAACTCGGTCTTCCAACGCGTTTAATTGTGCTTTCGCTCCAGGATTACCGGAAGTCTCGGGCTTTAGGGAAGGCGCTCTGCATCGTGTCGTGCTCGGGATAGATACCCGACTTGCACATTAAGTGAAGAGCCGGAACTTTCAGTCCGTTTGCTGATGGCTACAAATGAGATGCGGTCAAAAGCAAGGCCACTGGAACGCTCAGCGCCGATGCGGCTAATGCCCACACAGAAGCCAGCTTAAACAGACGCAATCTTCGCGCGCGCTTTTCGTCCCACTCATATGTCATAAACAGTCCTCCGAGTGGCAATGAAGCATTCCAAGGGATCTGAGTCGAGCCCAGAAAGATTGCGACAGTGGTTGGAACCCCATCACAGGCCAAGAAACACAAGGCTGCGGCTGCTCTGCGCCTCCACACCGATCATTCGCTCGACCCGCATCAGTTCCCAGAACCGGTCAGTCTGCTATTCGGGTAGCTGCGGTACGTCACCAACGCCGCCATCGCCCGATGAGGAACAGGATGAGCCGGCGACCGAGCTTGAACGGTGCGACTGGTGCCCGGAGTTCTGCGGCTGCGTCATCGATCTCCCGCGCTCTTGAAAACGGACGTGGGCGCTCATTTTTTACTCCGGGATTGCCTGTGTGAGTCCGTGTATCTTTATTGTGGCAGTCACCCTTCTTGTTGCCCAGCTATTCTTCAACCTGGCGCACGACCTTTTGGGTCTGGAGGACCATGAACTGGAGTTCAAATGCTGACAGGACGTGGAGACGAGGCCGCACACCGGCTCGCCGGGTGGGCCGGACTAACGGATTTGCTTCAAATCGACAAGTCAACCGAGGGATATTTCCTTCCAGGCTCGCCTGTCGACACTTTCAGCGGAGGGGCGCGCAATCTGAATGCCAGACGTTTCAGTTGTGCGGCCTCTCTGACATCTTCCTTAGAAAGCTGCGGAGTTTAGAGAGAAACATCTCGGGCTCGTCAAGATGATCGCTTTGATGGGCTACCACATCGGTGCGCCGCATTTCGAGCCCGCGTTTGGCCAGTATTTCCAGGCTCTTCACCAGCTCTGGCTTCCCAGCGATCGCAGCGCTCACAGCCTTCCTGTCCAGCCGATAGGATGTCACATGCGTCAAAGCCGTTGCAGTTGCCGCATAGGGTGTTCCGGTAATCATGCCAATCGCACCCAGGCTTCCACCGGGTCCCAAGCGGTAGATTGCCTTGTCTGTTCCAGCCCCGATGTCGGTGATTTCGACCGTGCCGGCCGCAATGATAAACAAGGCATGTGGATCGTCTCGCTGTTTGATGAGCGTGTCACCTGCCGCATACCAGACTTCCTCCAGATGCCCTACCAGGACCTCGCGGTCCTCGGAGCCAAGAATTCCAAACCAATCGGACTCTTGAAGAAGGATTGCCGGCGTTGGAACCTCAAGACTTGTGAGGGCCTCGACTCCAGCAACAGCCAACGAAATTCCAGCGTGGCGCAGGTGGTTTTGAACATGACCAAGCAACTCCGTCCGAGCATCAACGAAAGCCTCGATGCTCGGAATGGAAAAGCTGATGTCGTAGGCGACGCCGTCGCCATGCAGTTCGCTTCTGGCAACGGTTGGGACCGGTTTGTCCGCCAACAGCATACAAGTCTTCACCGCGGCAGTGAGCACCGTCATGCAGCGGTCGGGCCGCTCATTGGCCGCGAGGCGAACAGTGATTGAAACGCCGCGGATGGTCGTCGGCATGCTATGATTGACCAGCCGGGACTTGGCCATGACGTTGTTCGGCACGATGGCCACATCCCTGTTCAGGGTGGCGATATGCGTCGATCGCCAATTCACCTGAATGACGCGACCTTCTATCCCACCCTCGACCCAGATAAGATCGCCGACGCCATAAGGGCGCTCAATACCGACGGCGATCCCGGAAAAGACATCCGAAAGACTGCTTTGAAGCGCCAGACCAAGAACGATGGCGATGACACCCGACGTCGCCAGCAGTCCACCGATCGGTACAGAGAAGACGAGGTCGATAATTGCGAAGAGGGCGACGAGATAAATAACGGCAGCCAGGAGATCGGAAACGATCCGGGTTTCCCGCGGCTTGGTCTCGAAGACGACGAACAGTCGTGTGAGCCCGATTGCACACTGGGCCGCGACCACCCACCACCCGAACTCAACGGCCTGCTGCCAAGCCTGCACGCCTGGCTGCTGCAGATCAAATTGAGGGGCGAATGGAGACCCAAGCGCCTTCTGAACGAAAATAGTCAGCACGACGAAGGCGGCTACGCGCCAGGCCGCCCGTGCCCAAAGCGCCCAGCGCGATATCAGCAGCGGGATGATTGCAGTGGCAAACAACAATAACGTCGCGCCAACAAGGGCGGCTTCCGTGGTCATACTCATGCTTGCCCGCTGCTGTTGGTTCGCGGCCCATCCGTCGCGAATGATTTGCTCTCATTTTGGGCGACTATATCGATGCCGATGGCGCTCGTCCTCAGCAATCCTCAGGATTATGCCACAGTCCGTTCACCCGTTGTTAGTCTAAGTCCCGGCAGAGCGATGAATGCCGTAGCGGCGTCGACGTAAAGCGACTTGGATAACAAAGCCTCGGTCCTTCGTGCTCAGCCCACCAGCCGGGCAATACGGGAACGAGGGTGTTGGCGCGCAATCGACAGCAAGCTGCATGGTTTCCGATCTGGTAAAAATGATAATCGGAACTCTCATAACACGAACGCAAATTTGAATTCGAGCAATGGTCATCCAGCAGAAGACCGGGCGTGCGGTCCAGTTCGAAATCACCGAGAGATAAGGCAAGTATCCGGTTTGAACGACGCGGTGGAACAATCGACGATGATGCATTTCCACGCCGCCTCGACCGCACGGATCATCTGTGTACACGCCAATCTGCTCGATCGGTCGATGAGGGGGTGATCGCATTCGGGCTCTGATGCGTAGACTATGGGACGCACTCGATTGGGCAGGTAATTACCGCGGGATCCAAATCCTTTTGGGCACACGAAGGTCGAAAATGCGGTCAAATACCTCGGCGTGGACAGTGAGATGCTCTGGCCGAGCATACTGAGATTTGAAAGAGGGCTGCACCGAACCCAGCGGGGCCGCACATTATGGGCAGTGTCTCTCCGGCCGTCATTAACGTCGTTTGCTTCAGCGGCGGAAGTGCCTGAAAGCTGTCCGTCAGGTTGGGGAGTTGAAAACGCAGCTAGGTCGCATTCCGCGAGCCATCACGCTTAATGCCGACAAAATCGGAGAGGGCCTTCATCAGTCGTAATAGGCAGGCAGAAGCTTGAGATGATCTGCCTGCATCTTGTCATGGTTGATGAAAAACTGCGCGTCGAATTTCTCGATGAGATCCCGCACTCGCTGCATCGATCGCAACGACTGTGCCTTATCGACATTCAATGTCGGCACGATGTTGTGGTCGAAATTGCCCTCGAGATGGACGACGTCGCCAGAAAGGATGACGTACCCATTATTTTTGAGGTGGACCATCAGCGATTGACTACCTGGCGTGTGCCCGGGAGTGGAGACAAGTTGAACGCTACCATCGCGGAAGAGATCGACGTCGCCAAAGATCAGTTCCAGACGCTTCGGTTGGCCCAGAAGCTTGAGGGCGAGCGTGACCAGAATATTCAGGTTCGGATTGGAGGGCAGCGTTGACGTTATCCACTCGTATTCTGCCTTTTGCATGACGACAGTGGCGTCGGGGAAAAGCCTGACGTTTCCGATGTGGTCGCCATGAGTATGGGATATAAGGACGAAGTTCACGTCTTTTGGCGTCAGTCCGATCTCGGCGAGTTGCGAGGTTATGGTCCTATCAAGATGATAGACGATGAGTTTCGGCAAAGTGGACCAGCCTGCCGGATTATTCACGGTGTCGTCGGGTACCCCAGTGTCCCAGAGGAGAATATCAGAGCCATGGCGAATGAGGTAGCAAGTCGATGAAAACTCGATAGTCTTGCCAATATTTTCCCCAGGCGTCCATACGGACTCGTCGTTGGCTCTGGAGTGTCCGCAGTCCAGTCGATAAAGGCGGTCAATTGTTGCAGGACTTGGTCGCTCATCTGCAATGGGTGTTGCGTCGACGGACGTGTGCCATGGAAACAGTGCCAAAATGCCGACGACGCTCGGAAAGCAAAATCGCGAAATCAGGTTCAACCTCATGTTGATGGTCCTCTTTGTCGGAAAACAGTAGAATTCCAATTAGAACGTTGGGTGATGATTTCGCTATCGAACAATGGTATCCCCCAAACCTCAACGACCGGCGATACCGACACCATTGGACAATAGGTTTGTGATTGCACGCGGCCTACTATTCCGCGCATCGCGCGTGAAAGGTTTTCAATGAGAATCGATTTCGGAGGCATTCTTGATGCGATACCGAACATGGTTTGGGCCATGCCCTGTAAAGGCGGAATCGAATATGCCAATCAGCTTTGGGTAGATTACACCGGGCGGGACCCCACCACGTCGCCGAACCTGAAATGGCAGGACGTCCTCGACCCGGCAGAATTGTCGGCCGTCCTTGAACGCTGCCAAGCCATTCATGCTTCCGGAGAGCCAGGTGACATGGATGCGCGCATGCGTCGTTCCGACGGTGCTTGGCGTCGATTCCGTATCCGGTGGACGCCTCTGGCAACCGATGGCGGTATTGCGATGTGGTGCGGGGTAGCGACGAGCATAGACAGCTTTGACGTGGCCGTCGCAGATGAACCGTCCATGCGCGATTTCCAGTTAGATGTCGATAGTATTCCTGTCCCGGTCGCCGTGACCACGCCGTCTGGCGAAATTGAGGGACTTAATCGGACAGCCATCTCTTATTTCGGAATGTCATTGGATGATTTGAAAAGCCTGAAAGCGTCTGGTGTCGTGGATCCGGATGATCTCAAAAATGCGATTTTCGGAGAACTGGCAGCCTACTTAAGCGGCCATCCCGATGATGTCGAACGCCGGCAGCTTTGCACCGACGGGCCCCACCGACGGCACAACGTTGTCGGACTTCCTTTGAGAAACAAATCTGGTGAAATTGAACGCTGGCTGCACTTGCTTATCAATATCGAAGACCCGAGGCGGGTTCAGGATCAACAAAAAACGCGTGAAAGTAATCTTCTTGAAACAATCAACGCTCTTCCCACGACGGCATGGTCAACTCGACCAGACGGGTACTGCGACTTCCTTAGCGATCGCTGGCTTGATTATGCTGGCATCACCTTTAAGGAGGCTGAAGGCTGGGGTTGGGCACGGATAATCCATCCCGCTGACGTTGGACCATTGTCCGAAGTTTGGACTGAATGCTTGGCTACTGGGGATCCGGTTGATGTCGAAGCGCGCATGCGCGGCCGAGATGGAGAGTATCGATGGTTTCTCTTTCGAGCGAACCCGTTGCGTGACGAGCATGGCGCAATCGTCAAGTGGTATGGCACCAACATCGACATCGAAGACCGGAAGCGCGCTGAGGAGGCGTTGATCGAGAGTGAGCGAGACGCCAGATCTATCTTCAACAGAATACCGGCTCTCTTGGCAACAAACGGGCCGAATGGTGAAAATGACGGTCTTAACGATCAGTTCCGCACCTATCTCGGACTGTCTGGAAACTCGGCGAAGAGTTGGCGCACCGATGGAATTGTCCATCCTGACGACCTCGCAATGGTGATAGCGACGATAGAAAGGTCGGGTGCAACTGGAGAGCCTTCCCAATTCGAGTGCCGGCTCAGAGGCGCCGATGGCACCTACCGCTGGTTCTTGAGGAGAAGTCTTCCCTTCCGGGACAACCAGGGCAATATCGCAAGATGGTACAGCGTTTGCACAGACATCCATGATCGACGCGTGGCGGAAGAGAAACTCCGCGAAAGCGAACGCCAACTGCGTCTCATCGTCGAAACGATACCCGGACTTGTCGTGGTATTTGGCCCGGAAGGCGACACGGTGGGCGCCAACGACCAGACACTAGCCTACGCCGGCCAGACCTTCGAAGAGTTCAAGAACTGGGCGATCAACGATACAGCACATCCTGACGATCTGGCGTCGGCGATGGCCTCCTTCATGAGGTCGCTGGCCAGTGGTGAGCCCTATGAGTTTGAAGTGCGGCTCAGACGACACGATGGAATCTATCGCTGGTTCCAGATCCGGGGCCGTCCCGCACGCGACAACAGTGGCATCATTACGCACTGGCACGCTCTAATGACCGACATCGATGACCGCAAGCGCGCCGAGGAAGCTTTGGCAAGGAGCGAGCGCGAGCTTAGCCTTATCGTGCACAACATGGCAGGAATGATCGCGATTTTCACCCCCGATGCTTTGTTGGACGGCTGCAATCAGCAACTGCTTGATTATTTTCAACTTCCCTTGATTGGCATTGCAACCTGGGCCACGAATGGGATGGTCCATCCTGAAGATCTCCAGCACTGCATCGACAGCTTTATGGGATCGATTGCATCTGGCGACCCTTACGACTTCGAGACCCGTTTCCGCCGTTTCGACGGTGTTTATCGATGGTTCCATATCCGTGGTCACCCGGTAAGGGATGAAAAAGGGCGCATTCTGCGCTGGTACGGCCTCTTGATCGATATCGATGATCGCAAGCGCATGGAGGACGAATTGCGTCGAAAGGAATTGTTTCTTGCCGACGCCGCACGCATCAGTAAGACCGGTTACTGCTCATGGAGAGTCGGTAGCGAAGAGATCGAGTTTTCTGAAGAATCCTACAAAATTTTTCAAACTGACCCGACTCAGCCGATGACGGTAGGCCTATGTCGGCTTCGCACCCACCCCGACGACATCTCCACATTGCACCAGGTGATGGAGGACGCGGATGTAGAAGGTTCGACGTTTGACTACCAAGTCCGACTTGTGATGCCCGAACAAACGATCAAGCACATTCATGTCGTGCAAAATAACTTCAGAAATGAAAATGGCGACTTGATACTAAGGGGCGTTGTGCAAGATGTTACCGCGAGGCATTTGGCGGACGAGGCGCTTGGAAAACTTCGGTCGGAACTGGCACATATCTCGCGGATTGCGACGCTCGGAGCCTTTACCGCGTCAATCGCTCATGAAGTCAACCAGCCGCTATCCGGTATTGTTACAAATGCCAGTACCTGTCTCCGCATGCTGGCTGCAGTGCCGCCCAATATCGATGTGGCGATCGAAACAGCGCGACGGACGATCCGCGATGGTAATCGGGCTGCGGCTGTGATTGCCCGACTGCGGGCATTGTTCACCAAGCAAACCGTTGCGTTTGGAGCGGTGGATCTCAGTGACGCAGCTCGAGAAGTGATAACTCTCTCGTCTAGCGATCTGCAGCGCGGGGGGGTCGTATTGCACACCGAGCTGACCAAGGGATTGCCGCCGGTATACGGTGATCGTGTGCAGCTCCAACAGGTCG
>Ga0247813_10002988_pt1 | contig 11151 bp, 11 predicted proteins | sample UWRJL169409C1_FD_180719 | JGI IMG/M metagenome (GOLD analysis project Ga0247813, IMG submission 180719) | Plant litter microbial communities from Arlington Agricultural Research Station in Wisconsin, United States - UWRJ-L169-409C-1 | ecosystem: Environmental > Terrestrial > Plant litter >... | reverse complement strand
GCAATGACGTGGCGGACCTGATCAACCAGTTGGTTGGTGCCGGCATGGAGCTGGACAAGGCCATGGCCTACGCGCCGACAGCAGCCAAGTTTGCGATTGGTCAGGGCGCGTCCGGCGTCGACACGGCCAGCATGATCATGGCCCTGCAGCAGAACGCGAAGATCAACGACCCGAAGGTCATGCAGCAGGCATTGGAGGCTATCGCCTACCAAGGCCAGGCGGGCAGCTTCGAGGCCAGCGACATGGCGCGCTGGTTCCCGCAACTGCTGGCCAGCATGGAAAAGAACGGCAGCACCGGCTTGGATGCGGTGACGTCGCTTGGTTCCATGCTGCAAGTGCAGATGAAAACGGCGGGTAGCTCGGACGAGGCGGCCAACAACTTCAAGAACTGGGTAGAGAAAATCGGTTCGGGGGATGTGGTCAAGGCCTACGCGGATGTTGGCATCGACTACCAAGGCTCGCTGAATACCGGCATTCAAAAGGGCATGAGCAGCATTGAGTCGTCGATGGCCCTGGCGATGAAATATGTGGAAGCCACGGACCCGGCGAAGGCGCAAAAGATCAAGGACGCCAAGGCCAAGATCAGCAGCGAAGTCGACCCGGAGAAGGCAAAGGCGGCGCTCGATGCGCTGGAGAAATCCTTGCGCACCGGCGACCTGTTTGCAGACATGCAGGTCAAGGCCGCGCTTACGGCTTACTCGCAAAACAAAGAGCTGTATGAGCAGCTTAAAAACGACTCCAAGAATTCGTCGGGGATTCTGGACAAGAACCTGGCTGAGCGCCGCGAAACATCGGCGCAGCAGTGGGCCGAGCTGTCGCAATCGGTCGATGACTCGATGCGCAGCATTGGCGATGCCATCCGGCCGGCCACGGACGCGGCTGCCAAAGGCCTGACGTGGGTAGCGAAAGGTATCGCCGGCCTGTCGGACAAGTTCCCAGGCATGGTAATGGGCGCTGCCGGCGTGACCGCCGCTGTCGCGGCGCTGATCACCACGTTTAGCGCTGCCAAGATCGGTATCGGCGTCTTCAACGTGGCGCGCGGCTCGATCATGGGGCGCACCCAAGGGCGCAATGCAGGCAGTACCGGCGATGTGCTGCCCAAGACGGGCAACCGTGTTGTGGATACCGGCCTGAGTGCGTTGGGCAAGGTGTTTGGCGGTGCGGCGGCCAATGATGGCGGCTCAGGCCTCAGCAACGAGCCGCAGCGCGTCTTTGTGGTCAATGCCAGCGCATTGGGTGGGGGTGTTGGCGGCGCTGCTACGGGCGCCGGAGAGCGCGCAGGGAGTCGCCGCAGTCGTCGCCGCGCCCGGCGGCAGGGTGCAACGTCTCGCGCCGCGCCACGGACGGCGGCCAAGGCGACTCGACCCGCTGCCAAGGCGCCAAGCGTACCTATTGCGCCGAAGGCGCTGGCCGAAGGTGCGGGCGAGCTGGCCGGCCTGGGCAAGACCGTCAGCAGCATTCGCAACGTCACACGGCTGGCCAAGCGCCTGCCGGGCGGCAACGTGATTGACGCGGGCATGGGCGCGATTGATACCGCGATGAATGCTACGACTCAGGACGAGAAGGCCGAAGGCTACGGCGGGGCCGCTGGCGGCTTGGCCGGGGCTATGGCCGGCGGCGCGATGGGTGCGGCGCTTGGTTCGGTGGTACCGGTGATCGGTACTGTGATCGGCGGCGCCATTGGTGCGGCCATCGGCGGTATGGGTGGCGAGTCGCTGGGCGGGTTCCTCGGTAAGAAGTGGTTCGGCGAGGATGAGGAAAAGCCCGAGGAACCGGCGCCGGCGGTCAAGCAAGAAGATCCGCCCGCCGCGCCTGTATCGCCGGCAGCGTCTTTGCCGCCGCCTGTGCCTGTCTCATTGGCCGCGTCTGCAGTGCCGCCGGCGCCGGCTGTTTCTTATGACCCGCGTGACCCCAACTCAAAAGACCCGTTCCTTGTGCCGGCGCTGACGGCCAACAAGGTTCGGTTCCCTGGGGCTGCGATGGTCAAGCCGACAGCGGCAGCCGATACGGCTGCTGCAGCTGCAGCCCCGGCGGTTTCGTATGACCCGCGTGGTCCCAACTCGAAAGATCCGTTCCTTGTGCCGGCACTGACGGCCAATCGCGTGCGCTTCCCTGGTGCCGGCCTCGCGCCGCCAACGGGCAACGTGGTGCGCGATATGGCTGCAGCTGCAGCACCGGCAGCGAGCGCCCCCGAGCTGGCCAAGGCGGCAGCGCCCAAGGGTGAAGCGCCAAAGGTCGATCAGGCGTTCACGTTCTCGCCGACCAGCACAATCACGGTGCAGGGGGATGTTAAAGACCCTGCGCAGCTGGCCCGCGAGCTGGAACCGCACATGCGCGCCCAGTGGGAAGCGTTCCAGCGCGAGCAGGGCGCCCGCATGGCCTCAAATCAACTATTCGATGCAGCCCACCTGTAAGGGGATGATATGACTTACATGGAATCAATGGGGTCGGCGCTGTCGTCGCTGGTCGCGGCCGGGGAGGCTGGCCGGACCACCCTTGACGGCATGTTGGGGCCGCTCAACGGGGCGGTCAGCGATATGACGGGGGCAGCCTCGGAGCTGGAGGGTATTCCCTTTATTGGCCCGGCCATCGGCGCCAAGCTGCAGCGGACCATGCGGGCGATCAATGCCGCCCAGTCCGTTGTGGGGCAGGTGGCGTCGACCTACAGCCGCGCGGTGACCGCAGCCAGTCAGGTGCAGGAGCGAATCGGCGCGATGAAGGAGCAGGCCGCCCGGGCGGGGGCGGCGATCAACCGCATCGCCGGCAAGATCAGCCCTTCACTGGGCAACATCGTGCCGACCAGCGCCCTGGGCGTCGAGGCCACCCCGGCGGCCGAGGCCGTGAAGCCGTTCCCGCACCTGCTGATCATGCAGCCGCTCGACCCCAAGCTTGAGCCGTATTACTTCAATCTCGACACGGCGGGCTTTGACGAGCTGCGTCGGCAGACGGGTTTCCGTTGGGCGGGTCAGGAGCGGTTGACGCGGGACATTGCGCAGCAGGCGGTCGGCCAGGGCGATGACAAGCTGACGATCAAGGGCGCGATCTTCCCTAGCTTCAAGGGCGGTATCGGCCAGCTGAACACGCTGCGCACCATTGGCCGGCGCCTGCAGCCGCTGAGCCTTATCTCAGGCTATGGCGAGGTGCTGGGTAACTGGTGCTTAACGAACGTGGACGAAGACCAAGGGGCGCTGCTGCCCGGCGGTATCCCGCGCAAACAAGGGTTCTCGCTGGAGTTCGTGAAGTATGGCGATGACATGCAGAACGTCTGACGGGGATCTGCTCGACACCCTCTGTCACAACGTCTACGGCCACCTGCTCGGCACTGTCGAGACGGTGCTGGAGGCCAACCAAGGCTTGGCCGATGAGCTGCAGCCTTACCGCGCGGGGCTGCTGATCCACTTCCCGGATCTGCCGGCACCGCAGGCCGAGTCAATCATGCTGTGGGATTGATCCCGCGTTACGCGTAACGAAGCCCCGCTAAGTGCGGGGTTTTGCATTTCTGGAGCACGCACACATGAAACCGATGTTTCGCATCGTCGCGGACGGCAGGGACATTACCGCGCTGATCAATGATCGGCTGATGCTGCTGCGCACCACGGACAAGCCCGGCATGGAGTCGGACGAATTCGAGTTGCGCATTGACGACCGCGACCAGCTGGTGACGCTGCCCAAGCGCGGCGGCAAGATCGAGGTTCACCTGGGGTACGCCGGTCAAGGCCTGGCGCGCCTGGGCAGTTACACGGTCGATGAGGTGGAAGTGACCGGCCCGCCGGACACCATCACCATTCGCGGCAAGGCCAGCGACATGCGCGGCAGCGGCAAGACCACGCGCAGCGGCAGTTGGGAAAACGTACCGCTCGCGCAGATCGTGCGTGACGTGGCCGCGCGTAACGGCTGGACCCCGGTCTGTTCGGTGCAGACCAAGGTGGCGCGCATCGACCAGAACAACGAATCCGATTTCAACTTCATCACCCGGCTGGCCAAGCAGTACGACTGCACGGCCAAGGTGGGTGATGGGAAGTTGTTGATCATGCCCAGGAACGGCAATCAAAGCGCGAGCGGCAAGGCGCTGTCGGCCGTGACCCTCACCCGCGCGGACGTCAGCCGGTATTCGTTCCGCCTCGGTGATCGAGGCACCCAGCAGGCGGTCAAGACCAAGCATCAAGACCCCAAAACCGGCGTTTTGAAAGTGGTGGAGCTGGGCAACGACGAATCGCCCGATGGCCTGCCGGCCGTCCACACCGACCGCCATATCTACCCCAACGAGTCGGCCGCCAAGCAGGCCGCCAAAGCCAGGCTGTCGGCATTCAACCGCAGCACCGCCGCCGTGCGGCTGGAAATGGCCGGGCGTACCGACCTCTTTGCGGAGCGCCAGATTAACGCCAAGGACTTCAAGCCCGGGCTTGATGGCGAGTACCTGGTGGACAGCGTAGAGCAAGTCTTTACCCAGTCTGGCTGGACTACGACCGTCGAGTGCAACGGCGGCAAGAAGGGCAAAGCGAAGGCCGTCGGCAAGAAAACGAAGAAAGAAAAACAGCCGCTCAAGATCGAGCCGCTGTAACCCAAGCACAACCCTCCCGATCTGCCGCGCCACTGCGCCGGCATGACGTTTGAAACCAACCTGTTCAAGGATGTTTCCTGATGGCGATTACCGAAAAACAACTCCAGCAGATCCTCCCCAACGCCGGCACTAAAGCCGGCGTTTTCATACCTGGTCTCAATGCGACCATGGGCAAGTACGCGATCATCACCCGGCTACGCATGGCCGCGTTCATTGCCCAGATCGGCCATGAGTCCGGCCAACTGCGCCACGTGCGTGAGCTTGGCAATAATGCCTACCTGGCCAAGTACGACACCGGGCGCCTGGCCCAGCGCTTGGGCAATACGCCCGAGGCGGACGGTGACGGCCAGCTCTATCGCGGTCGGGGGCTGATACAGGTGACCGGGCGGGCAAACTATGAGGCCTGCAGCGAAGCGCTGTTTGGTGATAGCCGCTTGCTCAATACCCCAGAGCTGCTGGAGCAGCCGGTGTATGCGGCGATGTCGGCGGGCTGGTTCTGGCAGCGTGCTGGGCTCAATACGCTTGCCGACAAAGGCGACTTCCTCACCATCACCAAGCGGATCAACGGCGGAACCAATGGCCTCGACGACCGCAATGCGCTCTACCAGCGAGCGCTCGAGGTGCTGCAGTGAACGTGCTCGGTTGGCGGTTAGCCGGCCTTGCGCTGCTACTGGGCATCTACGTCGGTGGTCGTGGTGCCTGGTTGTGGCAAGCCAACCATTACGAAAAAGCGCTGGCTCAACAGTCCGGCCAATACCAGCGCGAGCGTGAAGCCGCGGCACTGGCCGTGATCGACTGGCAAGCCGAAGAACAGGATCGCCGTCGCGGTCTTGAGGACCGTCTCAAGTCGACGGCCGAAACTCACTGGAAGGAGATGAACGATGCTCAACAATCTCAGGCTCGCTTGCGGGACAGGCTTGCTACTGCTGATCGGCGGCTGTCAGTCGTCCTCGCCGCAACAGTCGGCGAGAGTGGTCGCTGTGGGGTGTCAACCGCCCCCGGCGCCCGAGGCGTGGTACATGGAGCCGTACGCGCCGACCTTGACCCAGCGCATGCTCAACGAATTGTCGCCATCACCGATGAAGGTGATCGAGGACTGATCGCGCTCCGGGCCTGCCAGGCCTACGTGCGCGGAATTACGCGTTGAAAAGAGCGAGCCGGCGAGGGTGCGTCAACACCCCAGTCGGCCCGCCGAACCCGCAGACCCTTCCTGCAAGTCCAGCCGAGGCTCTCGCTCCGTGCACAAAGCGCGGCGAGCCTAACACCTGTCTATCCATACAGTAAAGACTTGCGAACCTATGACCTCTCCAATCATTCCCTGGATGGGTGGCAAACGCCGCCTGGCCGACCGCTTGATCCCCCTTTTTCCCCCTCACGAGTGCTACGTCGAAGTCTTCGCCGGCGGCGCCGCTTTGTTCTTCATGCGTCCCCAGCCCGCGCCCGTGGAGGTGCTTAACGACCTGAACGGTGACCTGGTCACCCTCTACCGCGTTGTGCAGAACCACCTTGAGGAGTTCGTGCGCCAGTTCAAGTGGGCGCTCAGTTCGCGGCAGATCTTCGAGTGGCAGAAAATGACCCGCCCTGAGACGCTGACCGACATCCAGCGCGCGGCCCGTTTCTTTTACCTGCAGCAGCACGCATTCGGTGGCAAGGTCACGAGCCAGACGTTCGGTACCGCGACCACGGGGCCGGCGATTAATCTGCTGCGCATCGAGGAAAACCTGTCTGCCGCGTGGCAGCGCCTCGCTGGCACCTATGTTGAGAACCTATCGTGGCTTGACTGTGCCGAACGCTATGATCGAGCGCACACGTTCTTCTACATGGATCCGCCTTACTGGCAGACTGCCGGCTATGGCGTGGATTTCCCCTTCGAAGAGTACGAGCGCATGGCCGACTTCATGCGCCGTTGCAAGGGCAGGGTGATGGTCAGCATCAACGACCACCCAGACATCCGGCGAGCTTTCGACGGCTTCCACTTTGAGTGCGTCGATATCCGCTACACCACGGCCAACCAACGGGAGGGCAAAGCTGAAGTTACTGGTGAGCTAGTGATCATGAACTGGCAGCCTGCAGGACTGGGCCAGCTATTCTAGCGGCGGTACCGCGACCTCTTCGATCAGCTCTTCGCCCTGGTTGCGAACATTGCCTACCTGCTTGCTCACTGGATACCACTTGAAATCGGCGGCAGACCGGCACCCTGTCTGCACGATCTCTGCGGCACGTTCGATGGTGGTGCCCTCATCGATCCACTCGCGTGCAAACTCAGGCGTCAGGACCAGTGGCTTGCGATCATGGATATCGATCAGCCCCTGATCAGCGGCAGCGGTGATGATGACGAATCCATCGCGCTCGTCAGGCTCTAGGCCCGCGTGGACTTCGGCCAGCGCTGCAAAATACAACGGTTCGTCGTTTGCGGCCGTGATGTAGAAGGGCTGCTTGCGTTTTGGGTCAGCCGGATCCTTGATCCATTCAAACCACCCGTTTGCAGGCGCCAAGGCCCGGCCTCCTGGCCAGAGCGATTTGAAGAACTTACCCTCCATCACCGTTTCGGCCCGCGCATTGATCGGGTCGGGACGTTTCCCCTTCGCCCAAAAAGGCGCCCACCCCCATTTGACCCGGTCAACGCTTACCCCTCCATCGACCGGTCGAATCAGCTCGACGCGCGTTGACGGCGCTACGTTGTAGCGGTTGATCCGCTCATGGTCGTAGCCATTGATCACCTCAAGGTCCAGCGACAGCTGTTTGAGATAGTGATCCATTGACTCGTAGATCGAGTACCGTCCGCACATACCTCACCTCACGTTGATCGGCTTCTCATCGTATTGGTATTGACCAGAATCAGTCTGACTAGTTTACTGTATGAATATACAGTTTGAGTTGGATCAGCCTGCCATGACCATCACGTTTCTCGGAACCCCTAAGGGCGGTCCCGCTTTGCTCCCCGTTTATTCCTTCCGCGTGCCGGCGGGATTTCCCTCACCTGCAGCTGATCACCTTGAGCGACACATTTCCCTCGATGAGCTGTTCGATCTGCGAGCGCCGCATGTCTATCTGGTTCAGGTGGAGGGGGATAGCATGCAGGGCGCCGGCATTCATTCCGGTGATCTTCTGATCGTCGACCGCAGCAATGAGGCTGAGCACGGTGACATCGTGATTGCCGCAATCAACACTGAGCCGGTGTGCAAGCGGTTGTACCGGCGCAACGGTGCGCTGATCCTGCAGTCGGAGAATCCTGCATACCCGCCTCGACATGTGATGGAGGGTGACGACCTGGTCATCTGGGGCGTTGTCCGCTATAGCGTGCGCGATCATGCGCAATGACCAGGTGTTCGCTCTCATCGACTGCAACTCGTTTTACGCGAGCTGCGAACGCGTGTTCCGACCTGACCTGGCAAAGACGCCGATAGTCGTCCTGAGCAATAACGACGGCTGCGTGATTGCCAGATCGTACGATGCAAAGCCCTTCGTCAAAATGGGCGAGCCGTTCTTCCAGGCTAAAGAGAAATTGCGGCGGCATGGCATTGTGGCGTTCTCCTCCAACTACGCGCTGTATGGCGACATGAGCGAGCGCGTGATGTCACTGATCGAGGCCATGGTGCCGGCAGCAGAGGTGTATTCGATCGATGAGTCATTCGCAGACCTCACCGGCATCCCTGGCAATCTGACCCAGTTCGGCCGTGACATGCGCACCAAGATATTGAGGTGCACCGGCATCCCTGTAGGTGTCGGTATTGCGAAGACCAAGACCCTGGCAAAGCTGGCCAACCACACCGCGAAGCGCCTACAGGCAGAGACTGGTGGTGTGGTTGATATCTGCGACCCTTTTAAGCGCGACTGGGTGCTGCGCAATACTGAAGTCAAAGAGGTCTGGGGAATCGGTAAGCGGATGACCGCGCATCTTGAGGCCATGGGGATCCGCACTGCAATGGATCTTGCGAACGCTGATCCGTGGACGCTTCGCCAGAAATTCAGCGTCGTGGTTGAAAAAACGGCCAGGGAGCTCGCCGGCACGCCGTGCCTTGAGCTCGAGGAGGCTGACCCACCAAAGCAGGAGATCTGCTGCAGCCGGATGTTCGGCAAGCGCTTGACTGAGATCGGTCCAATCAAGCAGGCGGTGGCCACGTACACTGGGCGTGCAGGGGAAAAGCTGCGTGCCCAGGGGGCAGTCTGCAAACGCATCCGGGTGAGCATCCGCACCGGCATGTTTAACCCCGATGAAGCTCGCTATGCCCAAGGGGTAATGGTCGAGCTGCCATACCCCACCAATGACACGCTGCTGCTCACCCGGGCCGCCACCGATGCTGTTGAGCGGATCTACCGGCCAGAATTCCGGTACAGCAAGGCAGAGGTGCTGTTGCTGGATCTGCGTCAGCCTGGCGAGTTCAGTGATGATCTATTTGCAGTCACACAGCCGGTGGCCAGCAACCGACTAATGTCGGTGCTGGACGAGATCAATGGCAAATATGGTCGGGGCACGATGCATACAGCGACGGTTCCGCGGACCCCCGATTGGGGAATGCGCCGGGAAATGATGAGTCGGTCCTACACGACCCGAATCGATCAGCTTTGGATCGTGTCAGCAAGTTGATTAATTAAGCTGCTGTAATTATTGACTTTCAAGAAGATCTTCACGGCGATTAGCAATGCTGGCGATGATTACAATGATGCTTGCTTTGAGGTCTAAGGCTGCATTGCTGGAGGGAGAAAGCCCTATGATTTTCATGATTTCCAGAATGTTGTTGCTGTAGTCGCTATGGGCTTCATGGGCAATTTTGTTTCGAACTATGTTAAGAATCTTCATGGCTTTTATATAGTCCTGATCTAGCGGCTCCATTAGCCTGATGAAATTTTTAATTCCGGCAGCGCTCATTTCGGTGGGGATCGGGTTTTTCGCTATAGCGCCCGCCAGTGAGCGTAGCGCTCTCTCGATAAGGATGTCTCCACGAATTACGATAGAGTCAAGCTCTGTAATGTCTTCAAATCCATGATTGATTGAGTGCCAGTCGAGGATCTGATTGGGATTTAATTTCTCTATGAATTTTATATATTCAGAATTGCTTGATTTGCTAATTATTAGTTCTTTAATTTTATTCGTCAGCATGCCTGATTTGTTTTTGCTTTTCATGGGGGCTCGTTGTGATTAGAACTCTTGCCTCAAAATACGTAAAGCTTGAGAGGCCTCAATGTTTTGGGTTTCGGTAGGGTTATATTATTGTCAATGACATGTTATTTGCTGATATTTTTCCTCTGCATTTTATTTTTGATTCGGAATAACCAGCTAGATATTTTCGTGTAACTCTTTCCAATTACATGAGTTCCTATCACGCCGCTGTGAAAAATTTCAGCTTGGCTATAGTCATCGTAATCTCCAAATGTGTATCCAATCTTCTCTACCGATAAGGTATTCGTTATCGATCCTGTCGATGTCTTGAGATACTCCTCAAGCTCGGTTGTTTTTTGGAAGTCGTCCACATTCACAGGCAGTCCATTGATTGAGTAACTGTTTCCCCGATAAAGGTAGTGCTCGATTGAGTTGCCATCAATTATCTCTTTCACTACATACTGCAGGGCATCGCTGTATTCTTTGCTGTTGTACCATTTTCGTACCGGGCGTACAGGAGTGATAAAGTGATTCCTCAGGGATTCAATATAAATATTCCAGAACTTTTTATATTCTTTTACTTTGGAAGTACCTTGGGGTGTGGCGATCAAAAGTGTCTTGCGAATTTTTCTGTCAGCAAGGAGAGAGTCGAGATTGACTTTGTATGTTGAAGAAATGTAACCGGACACTCCCTCCTTTAAAACAATTTTCACAGTTTCGAACGGCGCTATTATTCTTGGGGAGTTGTCGTAGTCGACAAGCTCCAGGTAGATGTTGCTGCCAATTCTTAAGTATATATAGTTAATAGCTGACGCTTTATCTTTTTTATTTTCAAGTATAATTTCTGAAACGTATCTTTGCTGGCTCCATATGCTGCTTGATGTTACGTAGATTCCATAGAATTTCGTGCCTTTCTTTAGTATGAACTGATAGCCCGTATATATTAGTGCGATCATGGCTACGGCAAATGAAAGAACTGCAATGAAGAGTGATGTGATGGATATTAGTAGATTTAGTAATTCGGTGTTGTTTAGTTTTGCGGGGTCTATGGTTGTTATGCTTGAAATTATAGGCTGTATGTTTTCCATTGTTCCCGGAGCTCCTTGAGTTCGGTATTGTGTTCCATAACTACTGAAAATTATTCCTCTGCTTTGGCGAGGTGGCAGTGGGTGGCACCATAGATAGCATTTTGCCCGCGAGGGCTGTCAAGATAATAGAAGGCCTCACAGGCAGGAGCTGATGCAGTTGTGCGGGTGCGCATGAGTAATCGATGATGCTGGGTCGCGGCGGCCCACAGAGAGCGGCGTTAGTGATTGACGCTCGGTAGGTGCTAGCAGAAGCCCAACTCAGAGCTGAGCCACTAATGGATGTTATGCTAGCGTTGGTACGAAATTGGTACGAAGCCCTGGCTGGCGCACTAGAGGTACCGTTAATCAGGGCTTCTGAGTTTTATCTGCCCGATCCATCATCGTGCCCTGCTTTGGCTCAC
>Ga0247813_10002986_pt1 | contig 11157 bp, 8 predicted proteins | sample UWRJL169409C1_FD_180719 | JGI IMG/M metagenome (GOLD analysis project Ga0247813, IMG submission 180719) | Plant litter microbial communities from Arlington Agricultural Research Station in Wisconsin, United States - UWRJ-L169-409C-1 | ecosystem: Environmental > Terrestrial > Plant litter >... | reverse complement strand
GCCGGCTGCGGCTACTTCGACGTCAATCAAAAACGCGGCATCCGCTGGAACACGGCTAAGGCGTATTTAAAGCCGGTCTCGGCGCGGCCCAATCTGACCATCATGACCGGCTGCCACGTGGAACGTCTGCTCATCGAAAAAACCGACGGCGGCACGATATGCAAAGGCGTGGTGTTCAGCGGCGGCGGCCTGCTGCACAGCGCGACCGCCATCAAGGAAACCCTGCTGGCGGCAGGCGCCGTTAATTCTCCGCAGATTTTGCAAACCTCCGGCATCGGTCCTTCAGCGCTGCTACAACAGCACGGCATCACGCCGCTGGCCGACTTGCCCGGCGTTGGCGACAACCTGCAGGATCACCTGCAACTGCGCATGGTCTACAAGCTCGGCAAGAACGCGCGCACCTTGAACACGCTGGCGGCCGGCTGGTTCGGCAAGATGAAAATCGGCCTCGAATATGCGATGTTCCAGAGCGGGCCGATGTCGATGGCGCCGTCGCAGCTGGGCGCGTTCGCGCGTTCCGACGACAGCCAGGGGACGCCGAATCTGCAATATCACGTGCAGCCTTTATCGCTGGAAAAGTTCGGCGATCCCTTGCACGCCTTCCCCGCGTTCACCGCCAGCGTCTGCAATTTGCGGCCGACCTCGCGCGGCCATGTGCGCATTTCCGGCGCCGATTCATATGCGCCGCCGAAGATCACGCCGATGTATTTGAGCACGCCGGAGGACCGCAAGGTCGCCGCCGCCGCGCTGACCCTGACGCGCCGGATCGTCGCGGCGCCGGCGATGCAACAGTACGCGCCGGAAGAATACAAACCCGGCATCCACTACCGCACCGAGGAAGAATTGGCGCAGGCGGCGGGCGCCATCGGCACCACGATTTTCCATCCGGTGGGCACCTGCAAGATGGGCCGCGCCAACGATCCGAGCGCCGTTGTCGGCAGCGATTTGCGTGTGATCGGCGTCGCCGGTTTGCGCGTCGTGGATGCGTCGGTCATGCCCTTCATCACATCCGGAAACACTAACTCGCCGACGATCATGATCGCGGAGAAAGCTTCAGAACTGATCCGTTCAGCTTGGAAATGAAAGCTTGCGCACGCTAGCTGTAGATCAAAAATAGACCGTATTTATACTGTATTGTTAGCCAAATTGTTACTGTGTATGATCTAGAAAAATTTAGTACTTTGAAAAGAATAACAGGGAGACAGGATGTCCGGCGTTATCTTGGAAACAAAGAATTTGACCAAGGAATTCAAGGGTTTTACCGCGGTCAATGACGTTAATCTGAAAGTACAGCGCGGCCACATCCACGCGCTGATCGGCCCCAACGGGGCTGGAAAAACCACGTGTTTCAATTTGCTCACCAAGTTTCTGGTGCCGACGTCGGGCCAGATTCTGTTCAACGGCAACGACATCACCGCTGCCCGCCCGGCGCAGATCGCCCGCATGGGCGTAATCCGTTCGTTCCAGATTTCCGCCGTTTTCCCGCACCTGACGGTGTTGCAGAATGTTCGCATCGGACTGCAGCGCCAGCTGGGCACCAGCTTTTATTTCTGGCAGAGCGAACGCGCGCTGGACCGGCTCAACGACCGCGCCATGCAGCTGTTGGCCGAGGTCGACCTGACCGAGTTCGCCGACACTATCACCGTCGACATGCCTTACGGCCGCAAGCGCGCGCTGGAAATCGCCACCACGCTGGCGATGGAACCGGAGCTGATGCTGCTCGACGAACCGACCCAGGGCATGGGCCACGAAGACGTGCACCGCGTGACCGAGCTGATTAAAAAAGTTTCCACCGGCCGCACCATTTTGATGGTCGAACACAATATGAAAGTGGTGTCCGGCATCTGCGACAAGATCTCCGTGCTGCAGCGCGGCGCCATGCTGGCCGAAGGCAGTTACGCCGAAGTCTCGACCAACCCGCAGGTGATGGAAGCTTATATGGGCACGGAAGCCGCAGTGCTGGAAGGAGCGCACTGATGACGGCTGCTCTGGATATCTCCAACCTGCAAACCTGGTACGGCGAATCGCACATCCTGCACAACGTCAACCTGACGGTGCAGCCTGGCGAAGTGGTGACGCTGCTGGGCCGCAACGGCGCTGGCCGCACCACCACGCTGCGTTCGATCATGGGCCTGACCGGCGCGCGTAAAGGTTCGATCAAGGTCAACGGCGTCGAGTCGATCGGCATGGCGACGCACAGGATCGCTCACCTCGGCATCGGCTATTGCCCGGAAGAGCGCGGCATTTTCTCGTCGTTGTCGACCGAGGAAAACCTGATGCTGCCACCGCAATTGTCGACCGGCGAGAAGGGCATGTCTGTCGAGGAAATCTACGCCATGTTCCCCAACCTGGCGGAACGCCGGCACAGCCAGGGCACGCGCCTGTCCGGCGGCGAGCAGCAGATGCTGGCGGTGGCGCGCATCCTGCGCACCGGCGCGCGCTTGTTGCTGCTCGATGAAATCTCCGAAGGCCTGGCGCCGGTGATCGTGCAGGGCCTGGCGCGCATGATCACCACGCTCAAATCTAAGGGCTACACCATCGTCATGGTGGAACAGAATTTCCGGTTCGCCGCGCCGTTGGCGGACCGGTTTTATGTGATGGAACACGGTCAGATAGTCGAGACCTTTGTTGCATCTGAATTGAGCGCCAAGATGCCGGTCTTGACCGAGCTGCTGGGCGTCTAGGTAAGTGTACGAAAAATAAGCAATAACACACCTTCCCGAACGGAGACGAAATGAAACTCAAAGCCATCACCATCGCAGCCGCCATGTGCGCATCGTTTGCTGCCCAAGCCCAGGTTTCTGGCGACACCATCAAGATCGGCATGATCACCGACATGTCCGGCCTGTACACGGACATCGACGGCGCCGGCGGCGCCGAGGCGATCAAGATGGCGATCGCCGACGCTGGCGTGGTTATCGCCGGCAAGAAGGTCGAGTTCATCTCCGCCGACCACCAGAACAAGGCCGATATCGCCGCCTCCAAGGCGCGCGAATGGTTCGACCAGCAGGGCGTCGACATGCTGATCGGCGGCACCAACTCCGGCGCCAACCTAGCCATGGCCAAGGTCGCCGCGGAAAAGAAAAAAGTCTTCATCTCGATCGGCGCCGGCTCGGCACGTTTGACCAACGAGGAATGCACGCCCTACACCGTGCACTACGCCTATGACACCATCGCACTGGCGCGCGGCACCGGCGGCGCCATCGTCAAGCAGGGCGGCAAGAACTGGTACTTCATGACCGCCGACTATGCCTTCGGCCAGTCGCTGGAAAAAGACACATCGGACGTGGTGAAGGCGGGCGGCGGCAAGGTGCTGGGCGCGGTCAAGCATCCGCTGTCGGCGTCGGACTTCTCCTCCTTCCTGCTGCAGGCGCAATCGTCGGGCGCGCAGATCCTCGGCCTGGCCAACGCCGGCGGCGACGCGATCAACTCGATCAAGGCCGCCAACGAATTCGGCATCACCAAAAAGATGAAGCTGGCCGGCCTGCTGATCTTCATTAACGACGTGCATTCGCTGGGGCTGAACATGACCCAGGGCATGTACCTGACCGACGGCTGGTACTGGGATCAGAACGCCGAGACGCGCGCCTGGTCCAAGCGCTACTTCGAGAAGATGAAGAAAGAGCCGTCGATGCTTCAGGCCGCCGACTACTCTGCCGCCAGCAACTACCTGAAGGCCGTCAAGGCCGTGGGTACGGACGATTCCGACAAGGTCATGGCCTACCTGAAAGCCAACAAGATCAACGACATGTTCGCCAAGAACGGCGTGATCCGTCCGGACGGCCGCATGGTGCACGATATGTATCTGATGGAAGTGAAGAAGCCGGCGGAATCGAAATATCCGTGGGATTACTACAAGGTCGTGGCCACCATCCCTGGCGACCAGGCCTACGCCACCAAAGCCGAGACCAAGTGCAGCCTGTGGAAATAAGCTGAGTTGTGCACAGGGCAGGCCGCGCGCCTGCCCTTTTTCCCTGATTTTTATTTAGCGATCCTATGGAAATATTCGGCTATCCCTTGCCCATGATTATGAGCCAGCTGACGCTGGGTCTGGTCAACGGCTCTTTCTATGCGATGTTGTCGCTCGGCCTGGCGGTGATCTTCGGCCTGCTGAACGTGATCAACTTCGCCCACGGCGCGCTGTACATGATGGGCGCTTTCGTGGCCTGGATGGGCATGGCTTACTTCGGCCTCAACTACTGGTTCATGCTGGTGCTGTCGCCGCTGATCGTCGGCGTGTTCGGCGTCATCATCGAAAAGACCATGCTGCGCCACCTCTACAAGCTCGACCATTTGTATGGCCTGCTGCTGACCTTCGGCATCACGCTGCTAGTCGAAGGCATTTTCCGCTCGTTCTACGGCGTGTCCGGCCAGCCGTTCCAGGTGCCGGAGGCGCTGGCCGGCGCGACCGACCTCGGCTTCATGGTGCTGCCGAACTACCGCGCCTGGGTGGTGGTGGCGTCGGTCGGCGTCTGCCTGTCGACCTGGTACGTGATCGAGAAGACCAAGCTGGGCGCCTATCTGCGCGCCGGCACCGAGAATCCCAAGCTGGTCGAAGCGTTCGGCGTCAACGTGCCGCTGATGGTCACGCTCACCTATGGCTTCGGCGTCGCTTTGGCGGGCTTTGCAGGGGTGCTGGCGGCCCCGATCATCCAGGTGCAGCCCCTGATGGGTCAGAACCTGATTATCGTCGTGTTCGCCGTTGTGGTGATCGGTGGCATGGGTTCGATCATGGGCTCGATCCTGACCGGCCTCGGCCTGGGCGTCATCGAAGGCTTGACCAAGGTGTTCTACCCTGAGTTCTCGTCGACGGTGGTGTTCCTGGTGATGGTCATCGTATTGCTGATCCGCCCTGCGGGTTTGTTTGGCAAGGAAAAATAATGTATAAAAAATATGGCTACCTGATCGCCTTCGCGATCGCCGTGGCGGCGCCGTTCGTCGGCTACCCGGTGTTTCTCGCCAAGCTGCTGTGCTTTGCCCTGTTCGCCTGCGCATTCAATCTGCTGATCGGTTTCACTGGTCTGCTGTCCTTCGGCCACGCGGCGTTCTACGGCGGCGCCGGCTACGTCGCCGGCAACGCGATGAAGATGTGGGGCTGGCCGGTCGAGCTCGGCATCCTGGCCGGCGTTGCCGCCGGCGGCCTGATTGGCCTGGTGATGGGCGCGCTGGCGATCCGCCGCCAGGGCATCTATTTCTCGATGATCACGCTGGCGCTGGCGCAGATGGTGTACTTCGGCGCGCTGCGCGCCGGCGAGTTCACCGGCGGCGAGGACGGCTTGCAGGGTGTTCCACGTGGAAAACTGTTGGGCGTGATCGACCTCGCCAACGACACCAACCTGTACTTCTTCGTGCTCGGCATCTGCGTGCTGGCGTTTGCGCTGATCGTCCGAACCGTGCATTCGCCGTTCGGCCAGGTGCTCAAGGCGGTCAAGGAAAACGAGCCGCGCGCCATTTCGCTGGGCTATGACGTGGACAAGTACAAGCTGCTGGCCTTCGTGCTGTCGGCCGCGCTGTCCGGCCTGGCTGGCGCCACCAACATGCTGGTGCAGGGCTTCGAGACGCTGACCGACGTGCACTGGACCATGTCCGGCCTGGTGATCCTGATGACGCTGGTCGGCGGCATGGGTACGCTGGCCGGTCCGATGCTGGGTGCGATCATCATCATCGCACTGGAAAACAAGCTGGGCGACTGGGGCATTTTCCTCACCAACGCAACGGGCATCGAATGGTTCAACACCATTGGCGAGGCAGTCAACATGGTGGTCGGCCTGATCTTCATTATCTGCGTGCTGTTGTTCCGGCGCGGCATCATCGGTGAGTTCATCGCCTGGTTCGGCCGCAACGGCGGCAAAAAAACCGCTTGATGTAGCACACGCGCCGGACGTTCTGTCCGGCGTTTTTTTTCAATAGATAGTAAATTTTTATCTGGCCGCTGGCCGGAGTGGGAGTAGTCCGTCCGTAATTTGATTCTTTGAGAAGAAAGAGGATGACATGCAAAACAAAAAAATACTGCTGGCGCTGACCGGCATCGTGCTGACCGCCTGCGGCTCCAACGACCACGACGATGTGGAAGAGCTGAACCAGTTGCCCAGCTACCTGGGCACGATCAGCAGCAAGAGCTACGACGGCGCCAGCGACGACTTGCTGACCGCCGGCCTGGGCAGGACCGGACTGGCAGGCGCCGCGCCGGCCTACGCCGACCCGGCCAATCCCAGCGCCGCTGAGCTGCGCCGCAATGCCATCCACGCCAACTACCGGGCGGTGCTCGATATCGCCGCCAACAGCGGCTACGGCACGCTGTACGGCCCCAACGTGGACGCCAAGGGTGTGGCGGGCACAGGCGAGGGCAAGATCGCCGGCACCGAGTACATCGCCTACAGCGACGACGGCAGCGGCAACCAGAACGTGACCTTGATGGTGCAGGTGCCGGCCGGCTTCGACATCAAGAATCCCTGCATCGTCACCGGCACGTCGAGCGGCTCGCGCGGCATCTACGGCGCCATCGGCAGCGCCGGTGAATGGGGCCTGAAGAACAACTGCGCCGTCGCCTACAGTGACAAGGGCAGCGGCACTGGCTTGTACACCTTCGACGACGACAGCGTGAACCTGCAGAACGGCGTGCGCTCGACGCGCGCGGCGGCCCGCAAGAATTCCAACTTCACGCCGCCGGGCTTGAACGACGCCGACCGTGCCGCCTTCGCCGCCGCGTCGCCGGGACGGGTCTCGTTCAAGCACGCGTATTCGCAGCAGAACCCGGAAAAGGACTGGGGCAAGTTCACGCTGCAGGCGGTGGAATTCGCCTTCTACGTGCTGAACGAAAAGTACGGCACGCTGGCCAAGGACAACAAAAGCCACGTAGTGGCGCTGACGCCGAAGAACACGGTCACGATCGCCTCCAGCATTTCCAACGGCGCCGGCTCGGCCTTGCTGGCGCTGGAGCAGGATACGAAGGGCCTGATCAGCGGCGTGGCCGCCACCGAGCCGCAGATCCAGCCCAAGACCATGACCGGCTACACGGTGCGCCAGGGCGGCGCCAACGTGACGGGGCAGGGCAAGGCGCTATTCGATTACTCGACCTATGCCGCGCTGTACCAGCCATGCATCGCCGCGACTGCGGCCGCGCCGGGACGCTGCACCGCGCTTGCTGCCAAGGGCCTGCTCACTGGCGCGGACCTGACTGCGCAGCAGAACGACGCCAAGGCCAGGCTCAAGGCCTATGGCTGGCTGGCGGATTCCGATGTTCTACAGGCCGCGCACGCCGGCACCAACATCCTGGTCGCGGTGACGTATGCCAATGCCTACGGCAAGTTCGCGGCGGGTGACAAGGTGTGCGGTTTCTCGTTCGCGCAGACTGACGCCGCGGGCGTGCCGCTGGCGTTCACGGCCGCGCAAAAGGCCAGCAGCTTCGCCACGCAGAACGGCATCATCGGCAGCGTTGTGTATGAGGATTCGGTCGGCGGCGCCAAGGCGTACAACCTCGGCGTCTCGCCGAGCAGCACACTGGCGGACCAGTCGCTGGACGGGTTCCTGTGCCTGCGCGCGTTGGCGACCGGCGTCGATCCGATCACCGGCGGTGGGTTGAGCGCGACGCTGGCGACGCAAAGCGCCAAGGTGAGGGCGGGTGCGGCGGAGGTGGCCGCGACCGGCAATCTGCGCGGCAAGCCGGCCATCATCGTGCAGGGCCGCAGCGATACCTTGATCCCGGTGAACTTCGCGTCGCGCGCGTATCTGGGTTTGAACGCGTCGGCGGAGGGCGGGGCGAGCAAGCTGCGCTACATCGAGGTGACCAATGCCAACCACTTCGACTCGTTCGCCAATGCGCTGCCGGCCAATGTCGTGCCGCTGCACGTGTACCTGTTCCGCGCGCTCGATGCGATGCTGGCCAACCTGCGCAGCACAGCCACGCCGCTGCCGCCGTCGCAGGTGGTGCGCACCGTGACGCGGGTGGATAACACGACGCCGATCACCATCGTCAACGTGCCGCCGATCGCCGCCACGCCGTCCAACGGCAACACCATCACCGTTACCGGCACGGCGGTGGATATCCCCAACTGAGACCGTCGATTGAGCTGCGCCGCAACCCGGTGAGGCGGGGTCAGACCCCGAATGGGGTCTGACCCCTGCGGAGCGCCGTGCGGGGTGAACGTCACCCGCCGCTACGCCGCATCGAAAGGCACTGCCTACCCCGCTACAACGCCGCCGCGTAGATCGCCCGCGCGTCTTCACGTGTGACGACGCGCGGATTATTTCCCAGCAGACGGGTTTGCAGCATGGCCTCGTCTGCCAGCCGGTCCAGGTCGGTTTCCTTGATTCCGACTTGCTGCAGGGTCCGTTCTATCCCGGTGATAATGGCTGTTTGCTGCATCGCAACAACCAGCGCCTCCGCCCTCGCCTCGATGCTGCCGGTCGCTTCCGGCACCACGATCCCCGCCAGTTCCGCATACAGCCCGGCCGCCTCCGGCGCATTGAAGCGCAGCACGTGCGGCAGCACCAGGGAATTCGACAGTCCATGCGGCACGTGGAATATGCCGCCGATCGGGTAAGCCAGCGCGTGCACCGCCGCCACGGGCGCGTTGGAAAACGCCTGACCGGCCAGGATCGCGCCGAGCAGCATGGCCTGCCGCGCCGCCAGGTTCTTGCCGTTTTCGCAGGCAGGAATCAAGCTGGCCGACAGCAGCTCAAGCGCCTTGCGCGCCAGGATATCCGACAGCGGGTTCTTTTTATGCCGGCTGGTGTAGGCCTCGATCGCATGCACCATCGCATCGATCCCGGTCGCGGCGGTGACCATGGCCGGCAAACCCAGCGTCAGTTCCGCGTCCAGCAATGCCATATCGGCATAGAGTTGCGGCGCTACGACGCCCATCTTTGTGGTAGCGCCGGTGGTGACAATGGCGATGTTGGTGACCTCGGAACCGGTGCCGGCGGTGGTCGGAATCTGCACCAGCGGCAGCCGGGTGCCCTTCACATTGCCGATGCCGTAGATCGCGCTGATCGGCTGGTCGCTGCCGGCCAACACGGCGATCAGCTTGGCGACGTCCATCGAACTGCCGCCGCCCAGGCCGATGACGATGTCGGTGCCATGCGCGCGCGCCGCGTCGACGGCCTCCAGCACCACCTGCTCGGGCGGATCCGCCACCACCTTGGGGTAGACCTCGACCGCCACGCCGGCGGCGCGGAGGCTGGCGGCCGGCGCATCGACCAGGCCGGTCTTCAGGAAGCCGGGATCGGTGACAAGCAGGGCTCGCCGTGCCGTCGGGAAGCGCTGCCTGATGTGCTCGCCGAGCCGTCCTGCTGCGCCAAGTTCGGAGACGATGTGGGCGACGGTACTGAATGCAAACGCTGGGAAATCGTTCATGGCTGCTTCCGCTGGGTGGTGGATTTCACGTGAAAGCTTACCTCAAGCCGGGCATGGGGTCATGCGGCATCTGCATGAACCGGGAGGAATTTCTTCCGTACAATGTAGCCTTTGGGCATATCAGGAACGGCGGGAATTATGGAATATCTGGTGTTGGCATTGGCGGCATTCTCCGCCGGTCTGGTGGACGCTGTGGTCGGGGGCGGGGGACTGATACAGTTGCCGGTGTTGTTCACGGTGTTTCCCAACATGGCCCCGGCCACGCTGGTCGGCACCAGCAAGCTGGCCGGCATCTTTGGCACTGGCGTGGCGGCGGTCAGCTACGCGCGCCGTGTGACCATCGCCTGGACCGTCGCTGCGCCGGCCGCCATCGCGGCGCTGGTGTTCTCCTTCTGCGGCGCCTACACCGTGACCAAGATCTCTCCGGACTTCCTGCGCGGTGCGTTGCCCGTGGTGTTGCTGCTGGTCGCCATCTACACATTCGCCAAAAAGGACTTCGGCAACGTCCACGCGCCGCTGCACACCGGCGCCAAGGAGCAGACGTTGGCGCTGCTGGTCGGCGCTGGCATCGGCTTCTATGACGGCTTCTTCGGACCGGGCACCGGCAGCTTCCTGGTATTCCTGTTTGTGCGCATCTTCGGCTTCGACTTCCTCGGTGCCTCTGCCGTTGCCAAGATCGTCAACGTTGCCTGCAACTTTGCAGCGCTGGTCTGGTTCGGCTACAGCGGTCACTTGCTGTGGCAACTTGGCTTGCTGATGGCGGTGTGCCAGATCGGCGGCTCGATCATCGGATCGCGCTTGGCGATGAAACATGGCAGCGGATTTGTGCGCAAGCTGTTCCTGGTGGTAGTGTCGGTGCTGATTCTGAAGACAGGGTACGACGCCTGGATACGCTAAGGATTGTTTCCCGTGGAACAAAAAGGGACGCTTATTGGGAACGATAAGGGTCCCTTTTTCAATGTTTCACGTGGAACAATCACCGAATATTTTTTGCTTAAAAAAGTCGCAGCTGCAAAAAGACTCTATAATCTGACCTTGATCCCTTCGCTTTAAACCAATCCAATCATGTTATTTCCAACTAATTTCGACGTCATCGTTGTCGGCGGTGGTCACGCCGGCACCGAGGCGGCCCTCGCTTCCGCCCGCATGGGCCAGAAGACTTTGCTGCTCACCCACAACATTGAGACGCTGGGCCAGATGTCGTGCAATCCCTCCATCGGCGGTATCGGCAAAGGCCATCTGGTCAAGGAAGTCGACGCCATGGGCGGCGCCATGGCCATCGCCACCGATGAATCGGGCATCCAGTTCCGCATCCTGAATTCCTCCAAGGGCCCTGCCGTGCGCGCCACTCGCGCCCAGGCCGACCGCATTTTGTACAAGCAGGCGATCCGTTCGCGCCTGGAAAACCAGCCGAATCTGTGGCTGTTCCAGCAGGCCGTCGACGACCTGATGGTGGAGGGCGACCGCGTGGTCGGCGCCGTCACCCAGATCGGACTGAAGTTCCTGGCGCCGGCTGTCGTGCTGACCGCCGGCACTTTCCTCGACGGTAAGATCCACGTCGGCCTGCAGAACTACTCGGCCGGCCGCGCCGGCGATCCACCGGCGATCTCGCTGTCGGCCCGCCTGAAGGAATTGAAGCTGCCGCAGGGCCGCCTGAAGACCGGCACGCCGCCGCGTATCGATGGCCGCAGCATCAACTTCTCGCTGATGACCGAACAGCCTGGCGACCTCGATCCGGTGCCGGTGTTCTCGGTGATGGGCAATGCCGCCATGCACCCGGAGCAGATGCCGTGCTGGGTTAC
>Ga0247813_10002984_pt1 | contig 11163 bp, 12 predicted proteins | sample UWRJL169409C1_FD_180719 | JGI IMG/M metagenome (GOLD analysis project Ga0247813, IMG submission 180719) | Plant litter microbial communities from Arlington Agricultural Research Station in Wisconsin, United States - UWRJ-L169-409C-1 | ecosystem: Environmental > Terrestrial > Plant litter >... | reverse complement strand
CATTTTTTTGGTTACTTTTTTGGGGCGTTTGCCAAAAAAGTGACTCGCCGTAAGGGCGAAAGGGGCCCGCAAGGCCACCACAGAGAATGGATAAGCACGCAGCACCAGTGAACAACCAGAGATCACCGGGGCCGCTACGCAGCCCTTCGCGGCTAACGGCCGCTCCCACAGGGACGCGTAGATCGCTAATTCAGGGATTCTGCGCCAAATGCCCAGCCGGCAATACTCGCTTGGCCTGCAAATACGCCTTGGCCCAATAGCTATTACTCAGGTAATCCAACCGCACAGTCCCGCCAGTCCGCGGCGCATGCACAAAGCGCCCTTCCCCGACATAGATCCCGGCATGGCTAACCTGCGAGCCGCCCCCGGTAGCAAAGAACACCAAATCCCCCGACTGCAGCGAATTGACATCAATGCTAGGCGCCCGCATCACAATCATCTCGCGAGTCGACCGCGGCAAGCTGATACCAGCAGCATCCCGGTACACATAGCCAATCAGCCCACTGCAATCAAACCCCGAATCCGGCGTATTGCCGCCCCAGCGATAAGGCGTGCCAACCAACCCGATAGCCCGGAACAACACATCCGCCGCAACCGGCGAAGAGCTGGGTTGTTGATTGAAGATGATTTGTGGCTGAACCACAGGTGCCGGTGCCGGAGCACGGCTGGAGCAGGCAGCGAGCATCGCCACCAGCGAAAGAAATGCGAAGCGCGCCACTGTCACCATGGCTGAAACTTCCTGTAGAGGCCGATCGACCGCAGTCGAAAAGAGTTGAGAAATTAGATTAGACGCTTTCTGTAAATGCGCACGGCGGCGAGCTTTTTAAGCATCGCCGCCGTGCGAATATAGCAACTGGCTATCAGTTACGCGAGATCATCGTTGGCGCCATGGCCAGGGCGCGCTTGGCCTCGATAAAGGTCTTGCTCCAGTAACGATCCTGGAGATTATCGATACGCACACCACCGCTGCGACGGCTGCTCGAGTGGATGAACTGATTGTCACCCAGGTAGATGCCGGCATGGCTTACGCGACCGCGGCCGTTAGTGCTGAAGAACAGCAGGTCGCCTGGCTTGAGCTTGTTGCGGGCTACTTTCGGTGCATCGACGTTGATCATCTCGCGGGTCGAGCGTGGCAGGTTCATGCCAGCCTCTTCGCGGAACAGATAACCGATGAAACCGCTGCAATCGAAACCGGACTTCTCCGAAGTGCCGCCAAAGCGATAGCGGGTGCCGATCAAGGCCATGCCGCGCTCCAGGATGCTGTCGGCAAGGACTGGCAACTGGTAAGGCTTGCTGCTGGAGAACGCCTCAAGGTCTTCGTCGGTAGCCATTGGCTCTTCGCCGAAGACCGAAGAAGCGGAAGGTTTGATCAGGTCCGCAGAATGTGCGGCAACCTGTGGGTGATCCTGGGGCTGAGAAACCGGGCTATGCGCCGCGCAGCCAAAAAGCAGGGTCACAAGTGCGAGTGGCACGAGGGGTGCGAAGTGCTTGAGCATGTGCACGACCGTGTCTTTAGTTCTAAAGGAGGCTGCGACTATGCCTTCTATCAGGGTCATTTGCAAATTTTATCGAAAAAAATGTGACTTTTCCGTTTTTACGCTGTAGCCCGCTGGTTTCAGGGCTTTACCAGCCCAGCGTTTCTTTCAGAAAAGGGATGGTCAGCTTGCGCTGAGCCTGCAGCGAGGCCTGATCAAGCCGCTCGAGCAGATCGAACAACGCACTCATGCTGCGCGCGCCGCGGGTGAGGATGAAATGGCCGACCTCGTCGGTCAGGTGCAAACCGCGGCGCGAGGCACGCAGTTGCAGGGCGCGCAGCTTGTCTTCATCGGACAGCCCGCGCATCTGGAAGATCAGCGCCAGGGTCAGGCGCGACTTGAGGTCGGCAAGCTTGATCGGCAATTCGCGCGGCGAACTGGATGCGGCCAGCAGCAAGCGTCGGCCGCTGTCGCGCAGGCGGTTGAACAGATGGAACATGGCCTCTTCCCAGTCGGCTTTACCAGCGATCACATGCAGATCGTCGATGCACACCAGCTCGTACTGTTCGAGGTGATCGAGCAGCTCGATACCGCGATCGAGCAACTGCGCCAGGGGCAGGTAGACCGCCAGCTCTCCGCGCTGCTGGAAACGCTGGGTGGCAGCCTGCAACAGGTGGGTGCGACCCACACCCTGCTTGCCCCATAGGTAGATGAGGCTCTCGGTCCAGCCGGCGTCGGCTTCGCACAAGCGCTCGACATAGCCCAGTGCTGCGGCATTGGCGCCCGGATAGTAGTTGATGAAGGTGGCGTCATCTCGCAGACGCACACCCAGGGGCAACTGGATCGGTTTCATGCTGGGCTGACGGTCACGAGGACCACGGGGCCTTGGAGGAAAGTCTGCAAAGTCTATACCTGCAGCGCGGGCGGCACAATCAGGGCCGGCGAGAGGGCAAGTAAAATCAAGGGCTTGCACCGAAGCGGGGCTGTACTCGCAGCCCCCTCCCCCGCGTTAAAGCTGAGGGTCTTCTTCGCCGCCGTACAGGTCCGACTCCTTGTACATCTCGTGGGCATGGCGCAGCAGCACCATGATCACCGCGGCTACCGGCAAGGCCAGCAGGACACCGGTGAAGCCAAACAGCTCACCGCCGGCGAGGATGGCAAAGATCACCGCCACCGGGTGCAGGCCAATCCGGTCGCCTACCAGCAGCGGAGTCAGGACCATGCCCTCAAGCGCTTGGCCGATCATGAACACAGCAACGATACCCAGCATCGGATAGAGATCACCGCCGAACTGGAACAGCCCGGCAATCAACGCCGCGCCAATGCCGATGATAAAGCCCATATAAGGCACGATCGCAGCAAGGCCGGCCAGCAGGCCGATCAACAAGCCAAGCTCGAGGCCGACCAGCATCAGGCCACTGGCATAGATCACCCCCAGCGCCAGCATCACCAGCAACTGCCCACGAACAAATGCACCAAGCACTTCGTGGCATTCACCTGCCAGCTCGACGATCTGTTCCTCGCGCTGACGCGGCAGCAGGCTGCGCACTTTGGCCATCATCAGGTCCCAGTCACGCAGCAGGTAAAAGCCCACTACCGGGATCAGCACCAGGTTCGCCAGCCATGCAAGAAGGGCCAGGCTCGACGCCGTGGCCTGACTCAGTACCGCACTGACAATGTCGGTGGTCTGGCCCATATGCTCGCTGATGGCGGCCTTGATCTTGTCGAACTTCCAGAAACCATCGGCCAGGCCCAGGCGGCTTTGCACCCACGGCAGTGCCACATGCTGCAGCCAGTCGAGCATCTGCGGCGTCAGCTCGTACAGGCGTACCAGCTGCTTGGCCAGCATCGGGATCAGCACTAGCAGCAAAGCCATGAAGATCAGCGTGAACAAGGCGAAAACCACCACTACACCCCAGGTGCGAGACAGACCCGCCCGCTCCAGGCGGTCGACCAACGGGTCAGCCAGATACGCCAGAAGGATGCCGACCAGAAACGGCGACAAGATGTTGTGCAGGCTATACAGCAGTACCGCCACTACCAGGGCCACGCCCAGCCATACCCAGCGACGCTGATCAGTCATCATGTTCATGTTTTCTCTTACCAGGCAAAGCGCAAGCCATCGAAAGGTTTCGCTGCCGGAGCTTGCGCAGCCCCGGCTGGTTCATTTGTAACAGGGGCTGCAGGTGCGGCGGCGGCCGGTTCGGCTGGCAGTTCACGGAGTTTGGCCAGGCCCAGCTGGGCGCGCAGTTGCTCGCGGTTGCCGCTGACCTGATAGGTCAGCTTGTCGCCATCGGCCAGTTGCAGGCGCGGACCGTAGGGTTCGAGCACGCGGCTGAGCTCTGCATAACGTTTGAGGTTCATGCCTTGTACCTGCACCAGCAGCTCGCTGCTGGCACCCGGTCGAGTGACATAGCGCGGCGCCAGACGAGTACTCACCGCCAGCATCACCGCGTCGGCCAAGGCAGCCTGATCAGCGCCTTCGGCATCGCCTTGCTCACGTTGGTCACCCAGCCACAGCTGCCATTTGCCCTGCCACTTGCCGTCGGCTTCACGAGCGTGCACGGCCAACAGCGCATCGGCAGCGTAACGCTCGGAAGCTTCGCGCAGCGCGCTCGGATCCTTGCCTTCCAGCTGCTTGGCATTGGCGACCAGTTGCTCCTGCAGGTCGGCCAACGGCAAGCGCAGCGGCAGGCCGCGATGTTGCGCAGCGCGGCGTAGCGGCTCAGCGGCGCTCTGGCCATCGCCGACCAGGCTGCTGCCGTCGACGCTGTCGTTCAACCACCAGCTGAGGATCGACGGCCGATTGCTGCCCCACAAGGCCAGGCCAGCCTGACGCAAGGCACGCTCGGTACTGCCTGCGTCAAACTCGACCAGCACGCTCTCGGGCGGGCCGGCCTCGTTGCCGACCTGATTGATGATCTGTTGCGGGTCCTTGCGCAGCGCGGCCAGGGCTGGCGACTGCGGCGCCTTCGGATCGCCGGTCAGACGCAGGATCAACGTGTCGAGCGCACGTGCTGTGGCCTGGGAGCGGGCCTCGCTGCCCTGGCCGTCGACCGTTTCACGTACTTGATAAAGCCCGGCAACACTTTCGGCCTGGGCCGCACTGGCCAGCAAGGCGAGGCAACCGGCAGCCAGGTAATTGAGAAAACGCATGGAGGATTCCTGTCCAGATGAACGAGGGCGCGGAGCCTGTACCTGCTGGCTGTGACCGCAGCGCCTGTCGATCGCTCCGTCCGCCGGCAATTTTGTCCCCGCGCCATACCTATACCTTATACAGCGACCGATCAGGCAACCAGTCGCGGCCCATGAAAGGATGTTTTTAAACATTTACCGCCCTGCCCGTCGGCCTGAGGATGGCCGCTGCCCGGCAACCCTGATAAAATCGCGCGCCTTCGCAGACCAGTGACGAACAGGCAGCCGCCGCTGCAACAGCCGGCCTTGGCCGTCGCGGTCGTTTTTCCGTATCCCTACCTCTAAAGGCCTGGATCAATGAGCAAGCAACCCTCCCTGAGCTACAAAGACGCCGGTGTAGACATCGACGCCGGCGAAGCACTGGTCGAACGCATCAAGGGCGTGGCCAAGCGCACCGCACGCCCTGAGGTCATGGGTGGCCTGGGCGGCTTTGGCGCCCTCTGCGAGATCCCGGCCGGCTACAAACAGCCGGTGCTGGTCTCCGGCACCGACGGCGTCGGCACCAAGCTGCGCCTGGCACTGAACCTAAACCGCCACGACAGCATCGGCCAGGACCTGGTCGCCATGTGCGTCAACGACCTGATCGTCTGCGGCGCCGAGCCGCTGTTCTTCCTCGACTACTACGCCACCGGCAAGCTCAACGTTGACGTTGCAGCGACCGTGGTAACCGGTATTGGTGCAGGTTGCGAGCTGGCTGGCTGCTCGCTGGTCGGTGGTGAAACCGCCGAGATGCCTGGCATGTACGAAGGTGAAGACTACGATCTGGCCGGCTTCTGCGTCGGTGTGGTCGAAAAAGCCGAGATCATCGATGGCTCGAAAGTCGCCAGCGGTGACGCCTTGATCGCCCTGCCTTCGTCCGGCCCGCACTCCAACGGCTACTCGCTGATCCGCAAGATCCTCGAAGTCTCCGCGACCGACATCGAGAGCACCCAGCTCGACGGCAAGCCGCTGGCCGACCTGCTGATGGCGCCAACGCGCATCTACGTCAAGCCGCTGCTCAAGCTGATCAAGGACACTGGCGCCGTCAAGGCCATGGCCCACATCACCGGTGGTGGCCTGCTCGACAACATCCCGCGCGTCCTGCCGAAAAACGCCCAGGCGATCATCGACGTGGCCAGCTGGCAGCGTCCGGTAGTGTTCGATTTCCTCCAGGAAAAAGGCAACGTCGACGAGCACGAAATGCACCGCGTCTTGAACTGCGGCGTGGGCATGGTCATCTGCGTTGGCCAGGACCAGGTCGAAAACGCCCTCAACGTGTTGCGTGCAGCCGGTGAGCAGCCATGGGTGATCGGCCAGATCGCCGATGCCGCCGAAGGCGCACCTCAGGTCGACCTGCAGAACCTCAAGGCGCACTGATGCCGGGCAAGACCTGTAATGTTGTGGTGTTGCTGTCGGGTTCCGGCAGCAACCTGCAGGCGCTGCTCGACAGCTGTAAGCCAGACGGTCCGGTGCGCATCTGCGCAGTGATCTCCAACCGCGCCGATGCCTATGGCCTGGAACGGGCCAAAGCGGCCGGCATCGCGACTGCGGTGCTGGAGCATCAGGGTTTCACCGGTCGTGAGGCATTCGATACAGCGCTGATGGCGCTGATCGACGGCTTCACCCCGGACCTGGTGGTGCTCGCCGGTTTCATGCGCATCCTCAGCGGCGGTTTCGTGCGTCACTATCAAGGCCGCCTGCTGAATATCCACCCTTCGTTGCTGCCCAAGTACAAAGGCCTGCATACCCACCAGCGCGCCCTGGAAGCGGGTGATGGCGAGCACGGTTGCAGCGTGCACTTTGTCACCGAGGAACTCGATGGCGGGCCTCTGGTCGTACAGGCAGTGGTTGCGGTGGCAGCAGATGACACCGTGCAAAGCCTGGCAGCCCGGGTTCACCACCAGGAACACCAGATCTACCCGCTGGCGGTGCGCTGGTTCGCCGAAGGACGCTTGCGTCTGGGCGAGCACGGTGCGTTACTGGATGGCCAGCCGCTGGCGGCCAGCGGTCACTTGATTCGTCCCTAGGAGATTTTATGCGTCGCGCCCTGCTGATGGCTCTCGCCGTGCTTGCCCTGCCTCTTCAGGCAGCTGATCTGAAGCCCTTCTCGGCCAGCTACACCGCCGACTGGAAGCAGCTGCCCATGAGCGGCACCGCCGAGCGTAGCCTGGTGAAAAATGCCAACGGGACCTGGAGCCTGAACTTCAAGGCTTCGATGATGATTGCCAGCTTGACCGAGCAAAGCACCGTACGGGTGGACAAGGATGCGTTGTTGCCGCAGACCTACCACTTCGAACGCGGTGGCCTGGGTAAGGCGAAGAAAGTCGACCTCGACTTTGACTGGGCGAGCAAGAAGGTCACCGGTAGCGACCGTGGTGATGCGGTGAGTCTGCCGTTGAATCGTGGCGTGCTGGACAAGTCTTCGTATCAGCTGGCGCTGCAGCACGACGTAGCGGCGGGCAAGAAGAGCGTGTCGTATCAGGTGGTCGATGGCGATGAGATCGATACCTATGACTTCCGGGTTTTGGGCACTGAGAAGGTGACTACCAAGACTGGGCAGGTCGATGCGATCAAGGTCGAGCGCGTGCGTGATCCTAGCCAGAGCAAGCGGATTACCGAGCTTTGGTTCGCCAAGGATTGGGATTATCTGCTGGTGCAGTTGCGTCAGGTTGAGACTGATGGCAAGGAATACGTGATCGTGCTGCAGGATGGTACGGTTGATGGGCGGTCGGTGAAAGGCAATTGATTTTGTCTTGAGCTGAATCCGCTGTGAAAGGACCCCACTTTGATGTGGGGTTTTTTATGGGTTGAATATGAGTGCGTTTGCGCTGGACCTGAGGGGCTTACCGAGAGTGTCCATCAGAACGATGGAGCTCATCGGTGAAAGACTCCTCAGTTGTAGTGCATCGGTTGTCGGCTTTCGCTGGCCTACGGGCAGCGCGTGGTTTTTTCGCCGGCCGCTGGCCCGGGCGGATGGCCCAAAGATGGGCGTTCTCACGCAGGCGTTCCTGGATATGAGGCGGTCTGTCGGCCAAAGTCGTCAGCGGCGGGATGGGTTTTCCGGGTAGCCCTGCTTCGCGGATGATTTTTGGCCAGCGCGGTTTCCAGCACAACAGCAGGCTTAGCCAGTGGCTTAGGCCGAGGATGAGGAAGGCGGGCGAGATAAGAACAAGGCCTAACTTGATGATCCGCGAAGAATGACGAAAGATTGCGGCAGGCGCTCGCGCAAGCCGGAGTTGCCGCCGACGGCGGCGTAGCGCAGCGGCAGAATGGTGAAGCTGCGGGTGCAGCTGACTGCAGGGCCTGCGGCTAACGGTACGCTGAGGGCCTCGCAGGCAGCCCGATTAATAGCGAAGAGCTCGTCCATGCTGATCATGGTGGCGTCCTTTTCAGCGTCTGCAAGCGTCGCCGATAGGGTCGATGAGTTGCCGACGGGGCGGGGGGCGGGCCGCGTTTTTTCACGGCTTTTGTTGCCTGCCAACCATACCGAGCTGACGCTTTTCAGGGGCCTGGACGGTTTCTGATAAGGGTGTAGGAAAGTTCGCTACCCAAGGCAAAGGGCTGCCCAGCCGGACGCCTGATCCCGCCGCACAAGAACCAAAGCCAGCGCTGCCCACAGCAACAGTGAGCAGTTCAGAAATAGCCAAGGGCGCTGCGTAGCCGCTTCCGTCCGGCCCTGCGCCCGGCAAGGCTGCTCAGAAAGCGCACGATCCTTGGTCGATGAAAAATCCTTCATGCCGAGTTTATTTACTTAGCCTGCTAATAAACCCTATAACTAAGCCCTGCGACACTCTGCCGCAGCCAACTCAAAGTGGAGTTTTCAACGATGACAGTCCAAGTAACCGAACGCGACGAATCGAAAATGTCCCATGAAGGCCTGGCCGCCGGTGTGCGGATCTGGGACGTCCACCAGCAAGGCGAACTGGTCGGCATGTTCCACCAGGAACACGAAGCCCAGCAATACCGCGCCGAACTCGAAACCCTCGAGAACCAGCGCCAGCAGTAACCCCTGTATCGATCAACGCGCCTGGCAGTTTCCCCACCAGGCGCCGCATGAAAAAGGGCTGCCAAGCAGCCCTTTGTAACTAAAGACACCACCCGTGACGGGCGTTACCACATCAAATCATCAGGAATCTTGTAAGCCGCATACGGATCATCCTCATCGGCCTCCTCGACATGCGTGTTGAGCAACAGAATCCGCCCAGGATCACGCTCCTGAATCTTCACCGCCGCCTCCCGCGGGATCACCTCGTAACCCCCACCCAACGCCACTACAGCCAACGAGCCATTGCTCAGTTTGCTGCGCATCAGCGCGTTCACCGCAATCCGCTTGACCTTCTTGTCGTCAACGAAGTTGTAGTAATCCTCGGTGGTCAACTTGGGCAGGCGGGTCGCCTCGATCAACTGCTTGACCTGCGCCGCCCGGGCCTTCTGCTCGGCCTTCTCCTGCTGCTGGCGATTCAGTTCCTGGTCACGCTTGGCTTTTTCCGCCATGGCCTCTTTGGCCAGACGCTGCTGGGTGTCGTCCACCTCGACCTGGCCTTTTTGTTCCAGGCGCTTCTGTTTCTTTTCTGCTTTGTTGGTCTGCTGGACCTGCTTCTGGTTAACCAGACCGGCCTTGAGCAATTGGTCGCGAAGGGAAAGGCTCATGGATGTTCACTCACTTATGCAACAGCTCAGCCGCAGCTGGGCAGGTTCTTTTCTTGGCGTTTGGCTTCACCCCAAAGGGCGTCCAATTCATCAAGGTTACAGGATTCGATAGGCTTGCCGCTGTCGCGCAAGGCCTGTTCGATGAAGCGAAAACGCCGCTCGAACTTGCGATTGGCGCGACGCAGGGCGTTTTCCGGGTCTTGCTTGAGATGGCGGGCGAGGTTGACCGTGGCAAACAGCAGGTCACCGATCTCGTCTTCCAATGCATCGGCGTCATTATCCGCCATGGCCTGCAACACTTCATCCAGCTCTTCACGGACCTTGTCCAGCACCGGCAGCGGGTCGGGCCAGTCGAAGCCGACCGTGGCCGTGCGCTTTTGCAGCTTGGCGGCGCGTGACAAGGCCGGCAAGGCTGCGGGAACGTCGTCAAGCAATGACAACTGCTCGGGCACGCTGTGTTCGGCGCGCTCCTGGGCCTTGATCTCTTCCCAGCGCGACTTGACCTGGGCTTCGCTCAGGCTCGGCGTGTCCAGCGGCGCGTACAGCTCGCCGGTGGGGAACACATGCGGGTGGCGGCGGATCAGCTTGCGGGTGATGCCGTCGACCACGCCGGCAAACTCGAAACGGCCTTCTTCGCGGGCCAGCTGGCTGTAGTAAACCACCTGGAACAGCAGGTCGCCGAGTTCACCTTGCAGGTGGGCGAAATCGCCCCGCTCGATGGTGTCGGCCACCTCGTAGGCTTCTTCGATGGTGTGTTGGACGATGCTTGCGTAGTCCTGCTTCAAGTCCCATGGGCAGCCATGCTGCGGGTCACGCAGACGGGCCATGAGGTGCAGCAGGTCTTCAAGGGTGTAAGTCATGGCAGGTCCTTCGGTTGCGCTCTTTTCGCGGCGGTCCGGCGTCCCGGTAAACCCACTCCCAGGGGCCCTGATCGACCTGTGGGAGCGGGATCACCGGGACGCCGGACCGCCGCGAAAGAGTCCCCGCGGTTCTAAGGAGTACGGTTACGCCGCGTCTCGATGATGTTGGGCAACTGCGAAATCCGCCCGAGCAGACGCCCGAGGGCATCCAGACCGGGGATTTCGATGGTCAGCGACATCAAGGCGGTGTTGTCTTCCTTGTTCGAGCGGGTGTTGACCGCAAGCACGTTGATCTTCTCGTTGAGCAGCACCTGCGATACATCACGCAGCAGGCCTGGGCGGTCGTAGGCGCGGATGATGATGTCGACCGGGTAGGTCAGCACCGGCACCGGGCCCCAACTGACCTGGATGATCCGCTCCGGCTCACGCCCGCTCAGTTGCAGCACCGAGGCGCAGTCCTGGCGGTGAATGGTCACGCCGCGGCCCTGGGTGATATAGCCAACGATCGCCTCGCCGGGCAGCGGCTGGCAGCAGCCGGCCATCTGCGTCAACAGGTTGCCGACACCCTGGATCTGGATATCGGCACGCTTGCCGTTACGCACGCCAGACGGCTTGCGCGGGGTCAGCTCGATCTGCTCGATCCGTTCCGGCTCAAGCAACTGCTGGGCTGCGTTGACCAGATGCGCCAGGCGCAAGTCGCCGGCACCGAGCGCAGCAAACAGGTCTTCGGCGGTTTTCACGTTGGCTTTTTCGGCCAACCGATCGAAATCGACCTGAGGCAGGCCAAGCCTGCTCAGTTCGCGCTCGATCAGGGTTTTGCCGGCGGCGACGTTCTGATCGCGCGCCTGCAGCTTGAACCAATGGACAATCTTCGCCCGTGCACGCGAGGTGGTGACGTAGCCAAGGTTCGAGTTCAGCCAGTCGCGGCTTGGGCTGCCGTGCTTGCTGGTGATGATCTCGACCTGCTCACCGGTCTGCAGGCTGTAGTTGAGCGGAACGATGCG
>Ga0247813_10002982_pt1 | contig 11166 bp, 9 predicted proteins | sample UWRJL169409C1_FD_180719 | JGI IMG/M metagenome (GOLD analysis project Ga0247813, IMG submission 180719) | Plant litter microbial communities from Arlington Agricultural Research Station in Wisconsin, United States - UWRJ-L169-409C-1 | ecosystem: Environmental > Terrestrial > Plant litter >... | reverse complement strand
TTGCTGCCCGACTGTATCGCTGTGAGCACCAGGCGTATTTTTTATTGTGAACCTGCTAACTTCGGGATTACGATGAACTTCACGGATATTTCCTGGAAAAGCATAAAAGAAGTATCCTTTAAAGAGGAACTGTTTGGCTCAAAATTTATCTGTGTACCGCAGCATGGAGAGAATATCATTACCGAATATATCCCAAAAGTACAGGCCCGTAAATTATACCAGGCTGCGTATGAACAGCTGGAAGGATTTAAGGAGCAGCAAAGATTAATCGAAGTTGAAGAAAAAAGGCCCCATCAGCCGGTAATGACGATTGATATCCCTTCAGAGGAAGTTCCTGCTGCTGAACCGGCAACCTTCACTGAACCGGCTCCAACTGAAGTATCAGCACCATACACAGCTCCTGCTCCTGTTGAGGAACCGGAAGATGAAACCACCCTCAAACTAAGGAAACTTAAAACTTTGTACGATAAGCAACTGATTACCCAGGATGAATATGAGGCGAAAAAAGCCGATATATTAGATAGCTTCTAGTACTGACCAACCAGAATGAAATTAAAATCACCACTATTACTCGCTTTATTAAGCGCATTCCTGATGTGGCTGGCCTGGCCACCCCATACTTTTGCCGCTCCGCTGTTACTGATTGGATTTGTGCCGTTGCTGATTGCACTGGACACCATTATCCTGAAAAAAGAGGAGAAAACCGGAAAAAAAGTATTCCTTACAGCGGGGCTGACATTCCTGATCTGGAATACGGCCTGTATCTATTGGGTGTACAATGCAATCAGTGCCTATAACAATGCCGCAGTAGCTTTGGTCATCTCACTGATCCCTTACGGGCTGGGTGCTTTACTCATGACTTTCGCCTTTTGGCTTTACTACAGGTTCCGTATAATAGTCAGCAACAAAAAGATTGCCTACCTGGCGCTGGTAAGTTTTTGGGTGGGTATGGAATATCTTCATGCCACGTGGGACCTCGCTTTTCCATGGATGACACTTGGAAACGGATTTGCAGGGATGCACCAGCTGGCACAGTGGTACGAAGCGACCGGAGTATACGGCGGTTCAGTATGGATCATGGTCAGCAATATCCTGGCTTTTGAAGCCTATAAAAACTACAGGCTGAACCATGACCGCATATATTTAAAAATCAGGCCTGTACTGGCCTGGCTACTGTTTCTTATCATTCCTGCAGGTATCTCATTAGCCAAATATTATGGCTACCAGGAAAAAGTGGTCCCGGTGAATGTTGTAGTGGTACAGCCAAATATTGATCCGTATGAGAAAAACGGGGGTATCTCTACGATGGATCAGTTGAAAACGCTCACCAAACTATCAGACTCGGTCGCACAACTTAATACTGAATATTTTATCTGGCCTGAAACCGCTATCCCAAGTTATGCGAATGAAGATAATATCCGCAGTACGATAGAGTTTATGGATGCGCAGCATTTTTTAAATAAGTACAAAAACGGTTCACTGCTGACAGGTATAGAAAGCGTTAAGCAGTATAACGATAAAAAAACCATATCAGCGAAATATGATGAACAAAGCCGTACTTTCTACGACAACTTTAACTCGGCTATGCAGGTAGAAAACTCTGCGAACGTACAATTTTACCATAAATCCAAACTGGTACCCGGCGTAGAGAAAATGCCATTTCCAAAAACCTTATCCTTCCTCGCACCGGTATTCGCCGGATTGGGCGGAACAGTTTCGGGATGGGGATGGCAGGAACATCCAGGTGTCTTCTACGCTCAGAGTGGCGTTGGTGTAGCCCCGGTAATCTGTTATGAGTCGCTTTGGGGCGGATGGATAGGGGAAGCTGTAAAAAATGGCGCCCAGTTCATCGCTATCATTACCAATGATGGCTGGTGGGGCAATACAACTGGTAAAGACCAGCATTTCCTGTATGCTAAACTCCGTGCAATAGAAACCCGCAGATGGGTAGTCAGATCGGCAAATACGGGTATCTCCGGATTTATCAACCAACGAGGTGATGTGCTTAAACAATCGAAATGGTGGACACGCGATGCGTTAAAAATGGATATCAACCTGAACGACGAAATAACTACTTATGTGAAAAGCGGCGATATCATCGCACAGCTGCTCAGCATTGCCGGGATTATACTAGCTTTGTTTATTCCTTATAATATCTTCTTCAAAAAGAAAGCCGCCTGATTAAAAGGTTATTCTCCAAAATAAAGCAACACCTCTTTTCTTCGAGATTCTTCAGATTGAAGAATCCATGTCAGAAAAGAGGTGTTGCTTTATTTTTTTATAAGATCATCTCACACCAAATAGCATAAAAGAACTTGCCTCCTAACGCTATTTTTACAAGGAAATTCCAAAAAATACGTATTGTTTTAAAAAGATCATCTCACACCAAATAGCATAAAAGAAACTACCTCCCAACGCTATTTTTACAAGGAAATTCCAAAAAATACGTATTGTTTTAAAAAGATCATCTCACACCAAATAGCATAAAAGAAACTACCTCCCAACGCTATTTTTCCAAGCAAATTCCAAAAAAAACGTATTGTTTTAAAAAGATCATCTCACACCAAATAGCATAAAAGAACCTACCTCCCAACGCTATTTTTACAAGGAAAAGGTAAAGCACCCTGCCCGGATGCCCCCCCAGATTATCTTCATAAAAAAAGAGTATCTCTGTTTTCTGACATGCATTCTTCTTTTTCAGAAGAATGGCGAAGAAAACAGAGATACCTTTTTTTACCTGGAGACAATCCCCCCTTACAAGACCTTATGCTAAGTACTTACCTACAATCGGCATCCTGCGCCCCATTCCGAAAGCCTTCGGAGAAACCCTCAAAATCGGTGGAGTCTGGTATCGCTTAAACTCCGCGGCATTAACCATTTTGATGATTCGCCTCACCAGCTCTTCATCATATCCTAAAGCTATAATCGCCGAAGAACTTTTTTTCAATTCAATAAACTCGTACAGTATCGCATCCAGCGTATCATAATCAGGCAAAGAATCAGAATCCTTTTGTCCCGGTCTAAGTTCCGCAGATGGCGGTTTAACTATCGTATTTTCGGGAATTACCTCTCCATCCTTATTGATATAATGGGCAAGTTCATATATCTGTGTTTTGTACACATCCCCTATTACTCCGATCGCACCGCACATGTCCCCATATAAAGTCCCATACCCAACCGCACACTCACTTTTATTGGAAGTGTTCAGCAAAATATATCCGAACTTATTAGACATCGCCATCACTACAATCCCCCTGCTTCTCGCCTGGATATTTTCTTCCGTCAGGTTAAAAGACAGACCCGTAAAAGCACTTGCCAGCATACTATCAAAAGCATTTGCAGCTTCTTTGATCGGGATGATCTCATGTTTACATCCAAAGTTCTCTACCAGGTCCAGTGCATCCTTGATAGAATGATCAGAAGAATACTGGGATGGCATCAGCACAGCCATTACATTTTCCGGTCCCAGTGCACGGCAAGCCAGTGCGCATACGATTGCGGAGTCAATCCCGCCAGACAACCCCAATACTGCCTTAGAAAAACCAGACTTACGGAAATAATCCTGTATACCCATTACCAGCGCATCATGGATCTGCGCCGTGTCTTGCACAGGCCGGTGTTCAACAGGTGTATATCCCTCAATTTGCTTTCCTATGAGCGTATACGTCTTTAAAAACTCCTTAAAATAAGGCATTTCATCCAGGAGGTTACCCTCTTTATCATAAACCAGTGAACCGCCGTCAAAGATGATCTCCGTCTGCGCCCCTACCTGGTTCACATAAAGTAATGGCAGCTCATATTTTTTCGCATTATCCGCCAGAACTACCCGGCGTACATCATCATGCTGATATGAAAAAGGTGAAGCAGCGATATTGATCATTACATCCGGATTCTGAGTAATCAGGACGTCCATTGGATTAGAAATATACAATGGGTTATTATTGATATTCCAAAGGTCTTCACAGATTGTCAATGCGATCCGGGTACCCATGAAATCTATACAAGCAAATTCACTGGCAGGTTCAAAATAGCGGTATTCATCAAAAACATCATAGTTTGGCAGCAGTGCTTTTCTTGTTACCGCTTTTACTTCACCATTTTCGATAAAATACGCCGCATTGTAAAGGTCTTTACCCGCTGGGGCATCATTTTTAACCGGTAAACCGATAATACAAGCTATACCATGGCAATGGCTCGCAATTTCCTTTGCCGCATTCTCGCATAACATGATGAATTCCTCAAACTCCAGGAAATCACGGGGAGGATAACCGCATACAGCAAGTTCAGCGAAAACCACCAGGTCTGCCCCCTCGGCCTTTGCCAAAGCAATATGTTCAACAATTTTTTTTGTATTATGCTCAAAATTACCAATATGGTAGTTAAGCTGTGCTAATGCTATCTTCATCATCTGCTAAAAGAATACCCCAAAGTTAATACCCAAATAGTGATTTTTCACACTCCTGCTTTTATCATCGGAGATATCCGTAAAACCATTATTAAACGTTAACCCGGTAGTTACACTAGTGTTTTTCGCCACATCATATTCTACCCCGCCCCCGATAATCAGTCCGGCACGGTAAAAATTAATATTCTTTTTGGCATGCAGATCATCATAAAGTACCTTTCCCGCAACAGAAACGTCCTGTCTCGCACCGATATTAAAATCATTTGAAAGCCCGAACTGGCCATACCAGCGTACATCGCCGATTTTTTCCGTTTTTAACTTCAGCGTTAGCGGGATCTCTACATACTGCAGTTTATACTTTAAATCATACACAGTTGTGGCAGGGTAAAGCGAGGCATCATGATAAGGGCCCGGGTTAATCTCCGACGTTTTACCATTGATCGTAGTGATCGTCAGTCCCGTGGTAAAACTATAATTCTCCGCAAAATTAAAATCCGCCATTAAACCATAAGAGAAACCCAGGTTAACACCATTACTTTTTCCAGTTTCAGGTTTTGCCCATCCGATCGTGGGGTGTGCCGTTAAACCCAGTCTGAATCCGTAATAAGGTTCAGCATTATATTGTGCGAATCCGCTGGTGGTCAGCAATGTAAATAATAGTCCTGTAAGAATTCTTTTCATTCGTATCTGTTTTTAAATTAGTAAAAACCGGGTATAACTATGCCGTTATATTTTTTGGCTCCAGTTGATGTTGGTTTCCTGTATGATCTGTTTATATTTGTTATAATGACTTATAACGCAAAACATCCCCAAATTTATCTAATTTTTCTGTGTGTACTTACATTTTTTTCCTGTAAGCAGGGCAATAAGCCCGATGTGGACGATATCAACTTAAATATCAAAATCGAGAGATTTGACCGGGACCTGTTTGCGGGCAGGAATAAAGGTATTCCGCAGACAGACCTGCTGCTTAGAAAAAAGTATCCTGCTTTTTACGATGACTATGTACACCGGATGGTAGGCGATGTGAGTTACAGCAATGAAGAAATCCTGTCCACCCTTTACAATGACCAGGCTTATGCGGACCTGAACCAGGAAGCGGATAGCGTTTTTAAAAACATGGAGCCAATTGAGAAGGATCTGACGCAGACTTTTAAGTATATTAAGTATTATTATCCGAAGATCAGGGTACCGGAATTTATCGCTTTTATTTCCGGTTTTTCGGTGCAGACGCCGATCGGGGATAATTATATGGGGATTGGGCTGGACATGTTCCTGGGCAGTAACAGTAAATTTTACAGGGCCATTGTAAAAAGTGTACCATTGTATTTATCAAGGCGATTTACACCCGGGTATGTTGTTCCGCGCCTGACAGAAACATATGCGAGAGAAGAGCTGTTTCCTGGCCGGGATGAAAACCGTTCGTTGCTTTCCAAAATGGTAGAAAACGGAAAGATTCTTTATTTTATGGATCAGGTGCTGGACGATAAAGTGGCAGACAGTGTAAAGATTGGTTATACAGATAAACAACTGGCCTGGTGTCATACTTATGAAGGGGATATATGGGCGTACTTTGTAGAAAATAACCTGCTGTTTGAAACTGATTTCCCGAAGATTCAGCAATTTATCAGCGAAGCCCCGTTTACACCCGGTATCGGAGAAAAGAATGAGTCGGCCCCCAAGCTGGGTATCTGGATTGGCTGGCAAATGGTAAAAAAATATATGAAAGAGAATCCAACTATTACCTTACAGCAGCTGATGGCAGAACAGGATGCACAGAAAATACTGAACGGATCGAGGTATAAACCAAAAATGAACTAAGACAAACTATGGCGAAAGTTGGAATTGTACTATCCGGAGGCGGTATCAGGGGCATTGCTCACCTGGGCGTGTTAAAAGCTTTAATTAATGCAGGCGTAAAAATCAGTCATATCAGCGGTACCAGTGCGGGTTCTATCGTCGGTGCTTTTTATGCTTCAGGAATAGATCCGGAAGAAGGGCTGGAAATTTTTATGCGTACAAAACTGCTTCGTTTTATCCGTCCCGCAGGTTCCCTCGGCCTGGTCAGCATTGAACATACATCCGCCTTGCTGAAAAACTTTTTTCCGGAAGACCGGATAGAGGATTTAAAGATACCGCTGACGATCGCCGCTACTAATTTCAGTGAAGGAAAAATTGTTTATTTTAAAAAGGGGCCGTTAATAAAGTCCATACAGGCGTCGTGCTGTATCCCTGGAATCTTTCGTCCTATAACGATAGACGGACAGCTGTATGTAGATGGCGGGATCTTGAATAACTTCCCTGTAGAACCCTTAATGAGCGATTGCGACTTTATTATCGGATCTTCCTGTAATCACTTAAAACCAATAACCAGCGTTACGAATATCACCTCATTGATGGCACGTGCCGGATTGATGACCGTAAACAAGGATATGGAACAGAAAGCAGCCTTCTGTAATATCCTGATTGAACCTAAAGGTATGGGAGAGATCAGCACTTTTGATATGAAAAAGGCAGAAACGATCTACTGGCTCGCCTATGAAGAGACTTTGAAAACCATCCGGAACAATGAACAGATCTATAACCTGCTCCATCCCGAAGCTCCGAAAGATAACTCCTAGACAGGTACTTTTAAAGCGATAAGGTCATCTCCTTCCAGTACAGGGATAGCTTTACAGATATCCAGTTGCAGGCAGAAGTTGATATCATCCTCTATATTCAGCGCCATCATTCTGTGGCTGTGGGCCGACTTACCAATGTAAGCCCTTAAATTATCTTTGGCCATCAGGTAAAGGTCTTCAGCAGCGACACCTGCATCATCGAAATGAGTAAATAAAGACCGGAGTTCGTGGACTACCGCCCCTGCGAAAATGGTATCTTCCAGGTTAAACTGGTCTTTCCATCCCGCACAAAGCAACAACACATTTTTGTCCTGCGTCTTTAGCCAGTCGCACAATGCAGTAAGGTTCAGGAATGCACCAATAACTACCTGACTTGCTCTTTTTCTCGCCAGGTGTAATGCCTTCGTACCATTAGTGGTAGTTAAGACTACCGTTTTACCAGCCACCTTTTCCGCAGTATAAGAAAACGGGGAATTACCGAAGTCATAGCCTTCAACTACTTCCCCGTTTCGCTCCGCAGCCAGCAGATAACCTTTATTAGCATAGTTCAGACAGTCATCAACCTGTGCCACAGGAATGATCGCCTCTGCCCCGTTATCAATCCCGTAAACCATAGATGAAGTTGCCCTGAGAATATCAATCACAACAACAATACTATCTTCAATAGCGTATAAATCAATCAGGGCGGGGGTCAGGCAAACTTCTATTTTTCTTTGCATATAAAGGCTGGGCGGCAGGTTATTTATAAAAAGGGAACTTTACGATTTTAGCTTTAATGTTATTGTTACGGATACTGATGTAAATTTCGGCTCCTTCTTTAGCATTGGCCTTGTTTACATAACCCATTCCGATCGCTTTCTGTAATGATGGCGATTGCGTACCCGAAGTAACTTTTCCGATTACATTACCAGCTTCATCAACAATTTCATAATCATGACGGGGAATACCACGGTCTATCATTTCAAAACCTACCAGCTTACGCTGTACACCCGCTTCTTTCTGTGCCAGTAAAGCTTCAGAATTAGTGAAAGCCTTCGTAAATTTCGTTACCCAGCCTAAACCAGCTTCAATTGGAGAAGTGGTATCATCAATATCATTTCCATATAAACAGAAACCCATTTCCAGACGTAATGTATCTCTTGCACCTAAACCAATTGGTTTAATATTGAAAGGGGCACCAGCTTCAAAAACAGCATCCCATACTTTCTCCGCGTGTTCGTTATCGCAATAGATCTCAAATCCACCCGCGCCAGTATAACCAGTAGCCGAAACCACTACATTTTCTACTCCCGCAAAAGTACCTTTGGTAAAAGTATAGTATTCCATTGAAGCCAGGTCAATCTCTGTCAGGCTTTGTAATGCTTCAGCAGCTTTAGGCCCCTGAACAGCTAAAAGAGAAGTTTTATCAGAAATATTGTGCATTTCTACACCTTTGGTATTGAACTTCTGGATCCAGTTCCAGTCTTTCTCAATGTTAGAAGCATTTACAACAAGCATGTACGATTGCTCATCTATTCTGTAGATCAGCAAATCGTCAACAATACCGCCGTCTTCGTTCGGAAGATAGGCATACTGTACTTTACCATCATATAATTTCGAAGCATCATTACTGATTACACGTTGAATCAGGTCCAATGCGTTTTCACCTTTAAGGATAAACTCGCCCATATGGCTGACATCAAAAACACCCACAGCTTTTCTTACTGTAGCATGTTCTGCATTAATGCCTTCATACTGAACTGGCATATTGTATCCTGCAAATGGCACCATTTTGGCACCCAATGAAATGTGTTTGTCTGTTAATGCGGTATTATTCATGCGCTATTGCTCTTAAAATTGTGGGCAAAAGTACATAAAATTTATCCATTTACTAACCGCTGATAGACATTGAGCATCCTTTCTGAAATGACCGAAAGATTATGGTCACGCTCCGCCGTTCTGCGAGCGTTTTCACCAATTTCACGCCATCGGTTGGGATGTGTAACGCATTGCAGGATACAGCGGTAAAACTCATCGGGTGTATCAGCGATCAGGATATCTTTTCCGTTTTCATAGTTCAGCCCTTCAGCTGCGTAGGTGGTGGCGATCACGCATTTCTGCATCGCCATACCTTCAATAATCTTTACCCGCATCCCGCTGCCTGAAAGCAGCGGAACGATCATGATCGCCTTTGAGTTCATAAACTCTACCGCATCAAAAACTTCTCCTTCAACCACCAGGTTGTCTGAGTCATAATCATAGAAATGCTGCGGCATAGCTTTCCCGGCAATATAAAAACGGAGTTCACTGTTCAGTTTTTCGATATCGGGCCAGATCTCGTCGATAAACCATTCCAGCCCTTCTTTATTCGGCCGCCAGTCCATCGCACCCAGATGGAACAAAGTCGGGAAGCTGGTCTTCTGTGTATCAATCACATATTTTTCAAAATCCAGCGCGACAGGAAAGACATCCAGACAGGTTTCGCAGCCAAAATGAAGGATACTCTGACGGTCGGGTTCACTGATCGCAAAAATCTGGTGAAAACGGTTAATCTGTTCCGTTTCATAAACTTTCAGCCTGCGGGCCAGGAACTGCAGGTAACGTCTTCTTGGTGTGAATCTTTCTGAATGCGCCAGGCGCTCCCATACATCAAACACAATATTATGCGCCCGGTAAATCAGCTTGGCTTTGCTGTTATTTTTAACTACTTCGAGATAGGGTACAACAAACAACCCTTCAAACTGGATGATATCAAACTCATTTTCGTGCAGAATATCTTCCAGCATCTTGGCTGCATCATCGTCAAAAAAGCGAGAAACATTGTAAGATTCATTAGAGAAGATATTGAAAAAAGCACCCCACAGGTTTACCTCTGTATCCAGATCGAAGGAGTGGAACCTGATCTGTTCAAATACCGGATCATAGATATCATCCACATCTACCCGGTGTTTATTGGTGTTGATACTGAACAAAGTAATTTCCACCCCCACCTTCAGCAATCCCTTTATCGTGTTATAAACCACGATAGGATAGCCGCTATTCGGAGGAAATGGTACCCGGTTGCTGAGGATCAGTGTTTTCAATAAGGTGAAAATACAAATTATACCTCACTATCTGAAACAAGATAAATATCGGGATCACTTATGGCAAAAGTTTTACGATGGTAAGGTGTCAGTCCGTGAAGCAGGGCTGCCGAACGGTGCACCTTAGTCGGGTACCCTTTATTCTGTTTCCATTGATATACCGGATATTCATCGGACAGGTTATCCATATATTCGTCGCGGTGGGTTTTCGCCAGTACGGATGCGGCGGCAATATTAAGATATTTGCCATCCCCCTTAATGATACAGCTGTGCGGGATATCAGGATAAGTTTTAAAACGGTTTCCGTCAATACTCAGGTATTTCGGCTGTATCTTCAATTGTTCTATTGCCCTGTGCATCGCCAGAAAAGATGCGTTCAGGATATTGATCTCATCAATTTCATGATTATCTACAGCAGCTACAGCCCAGGCGATCGCCTCTTTTTCGATTACAGGTCTTAATGCGGCACGCTGGTTATGGGTCAGCTTTTTAGAGTCGTTCAGCTCTCCGGCAACAAAATCCGCCGGCAGGATCACAGCGGCGGCGAAAACGGGCCCGGCTAAACAGCCTCTGCCAGCTTCATCACAGCCGGCCTCTAAAAATTCCAGTTGATAACAATTCAGTAACATCGGGCTAATTTAAGAAAAATTGATTTTATACGGTTACACTTTGAGATTTCACATCAAATGCATCACGTAATCCGATTGCCATCAGGTTGAATGCATAAACACTCAACATGATCGCCAATCCCGGTAATATAGCCAGATAGGCGGCATCCATGACAATATAACCATAGTTTTCCTTGATCATACTTCCCCAGCTCGGCATGGGGGGCTGTGAACCAAAACCCAGAAAACTTAAGCCCGTTTCCAGCAAAATAGCAGCAGCGAAGTTTGCTGAAGCGATCACTAAAACCGGACCGGCAATGTTTGGGAGAATGTGTTTAATGAGGATCCTCGAAGCCGGAAATCCCAATGCCCTGGCTGCTTCCACAAATTCCGCTTGTTTAATAGCCATTACCTGTCCCCGGACGAGCCGGGCTACATCTACCCATGTGGATAATCCAACGGCGATAAAG
>Ga0247813_10002979_pt1 | contig 11183 bp, 1 predicted proteins | sample UWRJL169409C1_FD_180719 | JGI IMG/M metagenome (GOLD analysis project Ga0247813, IMG submission 180719) | Plant litter microbial communities from Arlington Agricultural Research Station in Wisconsin, United States - UWRJ-L169-409C-1 | ecosystem: Environmental > Terrestrial > Plant litter >... | reverse complement strand
TAATTGCTCTACATTAACCATTACACTGGCTGCATCAAACTGTTTTGTAATTACCGTTTGCCCTAACATATTTACTATTTTAATACCAGAGATAACATTGCTGTTAGTAATATTTATTGTACTGGCAGCAGGGTTAGGATACACAATAAGGCTTTTAAAGGTATAGCTGCCTGTACCCGTAGTTGAATTTACGGTAAGCGTATAGTCTTCTGCCTCTCCCCTAGCATTTCTAAAAGCACAAGCGTCATTCGGGGCAGCGTTATCAAAGTCGGCCAATATCCTCATCCTGTGGCTGCCAATGGTTGCTGTAGCAGGAACTGTAAAGAACCCATTTGCTGTGGTAGAATATGTGGTAGACCTGTAAACCTGTTCGCCGGTATCGGCAAAATCATAGTCATCGTTCCAGTCTACCCAAACAGCAAAACCATAAGTACCTGCGCCATCACCAAATGATGCTGTAAAATTAACTGTGGTAAGGTTACTTTGCGATACAGATATACTGGTAAAGTCGCCATATCCATTTTCAGAAAATCCTGAAGCCGCATTATTAATGTTTGTTATAGCACCACTTGTTGCAAAGTTATTTATAAAATTATCCGGTGAAGAACTATTTGGACTACAATATCCTGCATAGAACGCTACTACTGCCCAGTCGCTGTAGTTATCCTCGCCACAGTTGCTGCGCAAATATAGATAATTTGTAGCATTTGGTACTAACGTCACAGGAGCAGACGTTGCAGTGGTAGCTGTCCCGCTGCCTGTTGGTAGCACTTCAGATGTGCTTGAAACATATTCAAACTCTATAGGTGTGGTTCCCGTTGCAGGGGCCGTCCAGCTAAATGTACCTGCAGTACCGGTAGTAGTAACTGTAAGGTTTTGCGGTACAAAACAGGTAGGCGCATTAGCTACAGTAACAGTATAATCTTCTGCCTCACTCCATGTTATTAAATCGCATGGGTTAGTGCTTGTTCCATTATGCGAACGTACCCTCATGCGGTAATTGCCAAGCGGCGTACCTGCCGGGATTGTTATAGTACCGGTAAGTGTACCTGCCGGTGCAGCAAAATTGCCAATTTGCTCCTCTGTGCCGAAAGTAAGGTCGTTATTCCAGTCTACCCAAATGGTAACTGCAGTAAAGCCATTAACCGTAACACTATAGTTAAAAGACCCTCCCGGAGCCTGTTTAACCGCCATATAAGTATAATCTGTGTAACCTGACACCTGCCCTGTTGTATTTGTAATGTTTACAAACCCGTTTGTAGTAGTAACATTTGTAATACTGCTTGTAGTGTTAGCAAGAGAGTCATTTGCATTATTAGATGGGATACATGGCATTAGCACTATGCTGCCCGTTACATCTTCAGATACACAAACCCCGTTATCAGCCCTTACTTTATAATAATAAGTGCCAAGTGTTAATCCAGTAACAGTAAGCGTTTGTGCTGTAACGTTAAATGGTGAGCCTGCAACAGGTACTGTGTAAGCAGGATCGCTATATATTTCTACTACATAAGTAGGTGTTGTACCTGTACCCGGTGCAGTAAGTACCCAGTCAAGTTTTATGCTCGATGCTGTAGCTATAGATGGGGTAACACTAATAACTGCACAGTTTGCAGATACAATTTTTAAGGTATAGTCCTCATAATCTGCATTTCTGCCAAAACATGGTTCTGGACCTGTTTCACCAAACCTGTTTTGTGCAATACCTATCCTTAAACGGTGGTTTCCTATAGATGCATCGGCTGGTATAGTAAATGCATTAGTAGCTGTAAAAGGATATTCTGTGTTATTGTCTATAACAGTAACCAGTTCTCCCTCATCATCAAAATCAGTATCATCATTATAATCTACCCATATTTTTGTCTGGTAGCCTTCGGTACCCGGATTTGCCGATATACTGAAATTAACAGTACCACCCGGCCATGACGTAGCAGAAAGGCTGCTGTAATTATCATACGTATTATTCGCATTCGATTCTGAAGTAGTATTATTAAGAGTCCCCATTACCACATTAGTTATACCCATGTGAGGTATAGAAAAAACTGTAGGTATACAATAGGAAACATTAATAATATCTGTTACATAAGCAGACGTACAGTTTCCATTATTAGCCTGAATCCTTACGTAATATGGCATATCCATAGTAAGGTTTGTCAAATTATAAGTAGTTTCCTGGATGTTTTGAACAGGAAAACCCGTAACCGCTGTAGTATACGTTGCATCTGTGTAAACACCTACGCTGTAAGTTACAGCTGTAGCCCCTTCACCCGGAGTTGCAAGCGACCAGTTTAAGGTAGCAGCCGATGTTGATGTAGTAGTATGCGTAACCCAGTTTAAAGCCGGGCAGTTGGTTAGAATACGCCCTGACAATGCAAATATGTTTGGTATTTCACCATCTGTTTTAGTAAATTCTACGCCCGTAACAATTTTACCCTGATTTGCCGCATCGACAGTAACCGGGATTTGGAAAATCTTTGAACCTCCCTCATTAGCATTTTGATAGTCGTCTATCCTGTTTACACGGCCAATGCCCGATACAATAGCGTTACCATCACCAAACCAGTCGCTAATAGGCACATCGTTTACTTCCTGGGTAGAATTGTCGTTAAATAATATTTTTATATTTACCGTAGATGGCCCAGCACCAGATGTAGCTGCAACCGTAAAGCTGGAAAGCTTTGCCGGTGTAGCAAGATGTAATGTACCAGTAGTAGTGCCACTGCCCAAGCGAAGTGCATTATTGCCCGAATAATCAGCAAGCAGGTATTTCATTCCGTCAGGGCTTGTTATGGTCCTGTTCATAGGCAAGCCGTATGAATTACCCCAAACATCGATATTGTTCCTGTAATCCTGTGCAACATAAGAATATTCTTCGTTATCTACAGGCTGTGTGGTAGATGTGCTTGCAAAACCGGGACCGTTAGCAATAACATCTGCATTAAAATCAGCAGGCGTTATGCTTAGGGGCGTTAAACCACTCGTCGCGGTAAAACTGCCGGTAGAAAAAGCACTATCTGTACATGATGCATCTGTCAGTCCTTTTACCCTAAAATAATAAGTAGTACCTTCTGTAAGGCCTGTAAGGTTAAAACTTATATCAGTCAGGCCATTGTGTGCAGTGCCAAACAGGTTTGTAAATTCGGCATCAGTATATACCTCAAGATCATAAGTTGGATTACTGCCCGCTATTTTGCTCCAGTTTATTGTCGCCGAGATATTTGTTATATCACTTGTTGCAGCAGCTACAGTTGCCGGTACACACGTTGTTGCATTTATTATTGTCGCTAAGCTGTATAATGGGCCTCCGCCACAGGTAGTACTGCTGTAAGCATAAACAAAATAATAGTAACTTGTATTAGGCAAAAGCCCCGTATCATTAACCGATGTCTGGTTACCCACAGAGAGTACCGGGTTTCCACCAAGAGAACTAAAAGGATAATATATAGTGCCCGTAGCAGGCGGTATAGTTATAGTAGGAAACAAACTCCTGATAACTATATAACCGGTAACAGGTGTTTCAGATGGTGTTATTGCCACAGTAGCTGCTGTAGTAGTTACACTGTTTGCAACTGCTACAGGTGGTGCAGGGGCAACACATGCGGGCGGCGGTGTATATGAAAATTTAAGGCCGTTAACTGGCATAATGATTGGTGAAGTTGCTACTGAAGCACCGCTAAAAGTTGCCGATGTAGTAGCTGCCCATGAGGTAGATGATGTACGGCTGTTATAGTCTGATGATGTTGCGCCCCTTATCCCTACCTGCACTTCAGCTCTTGATAGTGTGGCTGTACAGGTACCATATACAATATCTGCAACATTTGTTGTTTCATGAAGTTGTATCTGAAAATTTAATATATCCACACCAAGTGCAGAGAACCTTTTAGCATTATTCCATTGTACAATAAAAGTACGGTTAGGTGCCGTTCCTGTTGTTGTATAAGTAATTCCTTCAGTCCCTTTTAAATTTACCCCAAAGGCTGATATAGCACTGCTATATAATTCATTGCTTGCAATAGGCAAATATGTATCTTCTAACGGCAGGTTTGCACCAAAAGTGATATATCCATTATAGCTCAGGTTTGCCGTTGTGTAGCTCGTACCGTTCATCACAAAATCAAACCCTATAGGCAGGCTGGTGTTGCCATCATCCCAGGCTGCAGGTGTTGTAGTCGCCTCTGTACCTGTAATTGCGGTATAGGTGGTTGTACTTTGTGCAAATGTATAGGCCGAAACCGGGTAAATTTGCGCTGTCGTTGATATAGACGATAGCAATAATGCGATATACAAAAAACTGCTTTGTATGCAAAACCTCATATTGAGGATCTTGTGGTGTAAAAGAGGTACTTTTAGTACCCTACTTTTCATAAACTTGTAGTCCTGATTCATAAATTAAGTATTAAATATTGGTTATAGTAATAGTGTATAGTTTATAAAGAATAGCTTCCTGGCTATCGTTTCATTGCAAAGTGAGCTTTAAACTCCCTCACTGTATCTCCATCAGGGAAGGTAACTGTAAACCAGTAATCATCTGATGGTAGCGGGTTACCATTAAAGGTACCATCCCATCCTTGTCCTGCTGCAGGGTCACTGCCCGGTGCTAATTGTTTTAGTAGCTTACCATATTTATCGAAGATATAGATCCTTGATGATGGGAAGTTAGCAAGGCCTATGATATTCCAGTAGTCGTTGTAACCATCTCCGTTTGGCGTAAAGTATTTAGGGTAATCTATTGTACTTACATCGCTTAGTGTTATAGGGTCGCACGCATCGTTACCGTTTGTTATATCCCTTACGTAAATGTTATGGTACCCGGTGGTAACATTTGTAAATACGTTAGAGTTTTGCCAAGGCCCGTCTACATACATACTGTACTGGTAATCGCCGTAACCTTCTACTAAAACGGTTATAACCTGGTTGTCTGCAAAAGCATTGCTTACTACATACCCGTCGCCTATAAGGCTTGCAGGCCCGGACATGGTTACATCCCATCCCGGTAGTGCATCAGATACGCAGAAGTTAGGTGCACCACCTGTTACAACTACTGTATAGATACCAGACTCGTAAGCATTATAGTTTGCCGATGTGGCGCCCGGTATGGCTACCCCATCTTTAAACCACTGGAAGGTATTATCCGGTGCCGTAATGTTGCTGCTTAGCTCTACATAACGCAATACTTCGTTAGTTTCAAAATCAACACAGCTGGTGTGGCTGTCGTTCAGGCTCGATAGTACCGGTGCCGGAAGCAGGTCTATTGTAACCGGTACCGCGGTGTAAGCAGGGCAGCCGTAAGGCAGCGTACTTCTTATCATAGCCCATAGTACAGTTGTACCGGTAGGGTATCCAGCAGGGTTTTGTATGGCTGCTGTAATATCTCCCGCCCTTGCTTCTGCCTCAGTCCTGAAGTAGAACACTTCATAAGTATACGTAGTGTCTATTGGTACCTGTGTACCTATTATTACAGGGGTGGCTAAGGTTAGGTCTACCGTAGTTTCTCCATTATTATCCCCGTCATAATCACAGAACCTTAATACCGTATCATCTACCGGGTTAGCAATGGTTTGTGGCTCTACAGAAAGCTCAAGCGGCAATACCACGTAGCATTCTGTTGCAATATTTTGTGCATACACCCATATTGTCTGGTATCTGTATACTGTATTAGTATAACGGAAGTTGAGCGTAGGGTTTGCTGCCCCCGGAGGTGTTACCCTTGGGTCTATTGCATAGAAACGAACTATATAGTCGGTTTGTACAGCTCCTGCCGGTAGTATTGTACTGCGGTAGTTACCAAGGTCGAACTGCGCAAAACCTGTAAAGTTTGCCTGGCATACCCCATAAGGCGCTATTTCTGTTGCCGGTAGTGGGTTTACCCTAAGCTCTAACGGTACAATGGTATAACACGTAGGGTCATTAGGCTCGCTTCCCTTAAGGTTTGCACGAACATAGATTATCTTGCTTACGCTTAAATAAGCAGTAGGGTTAGCTATGGAGTCTGTCCCAATTTCAGCCTTTTCAAGAGTTTCAAAATACGTTAATGTTGTTAGTGTAGAGTGCTGTAATATATTGTCTTCTGCAAGGGTAAGGTCAAATTCTTCCTGGCCTTCTTCCTGTCCGCCTTCGCTTGGCCTTACAACATCACACTTTTCAAGTGGTTCCGGCGTAGGGTTAGGGTTAGGTTTAGGCAATACTTTTAGTGTAAGGAACGTGTAGCTTACACAGCCTTTAGTAGTTGTTACCCTTACATAGATGTCTTTAGGGTTAACCGCTGTACGCACACCCCCAACAAGTATAAAGTTGCTATATGCTGTAGGGTTGGCTATTGGCACGTTGTTATCCATATCTGTCTCTGTAGCAAAGTACTCCACTATGTTGTCCTGGCCAAGGCTGTCCGGAGACAGGATCTCGGTATCCCTTGATGTAAGGTCGAACACTGTGATCATGTCATTAGGTAACGCCTCGTCACACAGTACATAAGCAGCCGGTGCCGTAATAAGTGCCGGTGCATTAACTTTAAGTTTAAAGCTTGTGATGCTGAAACACTCCGTTATTGGGTTCTCAACACGTACCCAGATGCTATCGCCGCCGTGCCCATTATAGGTTGCAGGGTTTACTATCATTGGCTGTCCCGCCTGTGCTGCTGCTTCGCTTGCAAAATATTGTATGGTATCGTTAGCACCTACCTGCGGCCTTATAATAAGGTCCTGCTGGGTAAGGTCAAACGTAGCAAGGTTATCATGCCCGTCATCATCACGGTCGTCACATGCTTCAAGATCGTCAAGTTCCGGTACTATACTTGCCGGGTTAACAATAAAATCAAGTTGCTGTGGTGCCGACACACAGCCAGTAATTGTGTTTGTAGCTACTACATAAACTGTGTGGTTAGCAGGATTTGCGTTAAGGTACGACTCTAAGTTTACTATTGGTAAAACACCGTTAGTAGCATTTAAAAATGTCTCATAAAACTTAACATCTATATTAGCGCCGTTGTTAACAAGGCCTTCAATAAGTTCCTGAAGGTTTATGGTAGCAACACCATCACCATCGGTATCACACAATGTAAGGTCATCTAATGTAGGAGGTGTAAGTGTAGGCAATGGCTCTACCCTTAAATCCATCAATACAACCCTGAAACATCCTGTCTCCCTTGTAGTGACCCTTACAAAAAGTGTTTCTACAGTACGGGTGTTAATATAAGCATGTGTATCTGCTTCAGCAATAGCATTATTAGCCAATTGAGCATCCTGGAAGTTGTGGTAGAACGTAACATCTACACCATTAATACCGGCAGTAATCTCGCTTATCTTAGTGGTAAGGTCAAATACTTCCCTTTCATCAGGAGGACCAAGTGCTGGGTTAACATCGCAAAGCGTGTAAGCTGTTGGGAACACAGCAACAGGTAGCGCATTAACTGTAAGCTGTAATTTTACGATATCATAACAGCCGGTAACATTATTAGTTACCTTAATATATATAAACTCACCTTCTGCTGTGCTTGCACTTGGGTAAGCGGCAGGATTAGGTATAATGTTTGTATTTGCTATGGCATCTGCCTCACTTGTAAAGTAGGTTACAATAAACTGCGTAGGGTTCATTGTATTAAGCACTTCCGGCTCATAGCTTGTAAGATCAAAAACACCTATTCCGTCATTATCGTTATCACCATTATCACATATTGCATAAGGCTCTGTAGGCTCTGTAGCTTCAGGAACCGGGTTAACAATAAGCTGTAATGTTGCTATACTAAAACAATCTGTAGTATTAGACTGCACACGTATATACAGTGTTTGTATACCGTTATCAGTCAATCGGGCAACATTTGTATATGCGGTAGTATTTTGTATAGGGTTGTTTACGCCGTTAAAGTAATACGCATCATCTCGGGTTTCATAAATGGTTACTGTTACCCCGCCTACTGTAGCCGCCAGGGCATCAAGCGTTGGCTGAAGGTTAAAGCTGGCAACCCGGTCGTTGTTAGGGTCACATTCGTTAAGTGGCTCCAGTACAGGGACTGCAGGTGCAGACTCTACAGTTAACCTAAGAGGCACTACAGAGGCACATCCTGTTCTTGAATCTGTAACACGGGCATATACAATTTCCCCGTTTGCACCAGAGTATGCAGTATCTGCAAGGCTATCTGTACCACCTGCGTTTGCAGAAGCTTGGGTACTATAATATTTAACAGTATACCAGGGTGAATTATTCGTTATTTCACCATTCTTATTGGTCAGGTTAAAAATTCCCCTTCCCGTGTTTCCCTCTCCGCAAACATTAAGCGGCGATGGAGTAACAACCGGCGGCAATTTAATATAAAACGCAATGGTAGCCACACTGTAACAATCGGGCTGGCTTGCGTGTTGTATCCTTATATAAATGAGCTGCCCATCGATAGCTGTAAAGCCATTTGCCAACATACCCGTATTAGCCTGAGCATCATTTAATGTACCGTGGTAGCTAATGGTATAATTAGCGAGGTTAGCATCCTGCGCTGTAGCGGGATCAAGAAGCGGTATTGCCTCCAGGCTGCCATTGCGCAAACTGGTCGCGATGGTGTTTAAAGATGTAACAACAGCACTGTTAGTACTGCCCGCATCGGGGCAAAGCACATATTGAAACGGATTACCAACCGGGTTTAAAACAGGGCTTCTTAAAACACTGATTGAAAATGAGGTTACGCTGTAACATGCCGGGGCAGCTATATTAGATACCCTTGCATAACGCATAGCATCTGAAGACACGTGTGCCTCCGGTGTAGTAATAGCAGTACCCACAGAACCTGCATTTGCTAATGCTTCTGTTGTATAATAACTCACCGTATATGCTATAGGATCCTGCGAACCCAAAATAACACTGGTGTTGCGGGTAAGATCAAAAGTCGCGGTTCTGCCTGTACTACAAGATGTTAAATTACGGGCAGAATTTGCAACCGGGGTAATTACCCTTTTTGCATCAAACTGGGTAAATGAAAAACAGCCTGTTTCGTTGTTTGCGATTTTTACAAGAACTGTTTGTGAAGCCGTACTATGGGTAAGCGTTGTAATAGCATTCCCCGCATCTGCGTCAGCTTGCGATGCATAATATGTTACTGTAAAATCAGCTGCTGCCTGGCTGCCTAAAACAGCCGGCGTTTGCGATGTAAGGTTAAACGTTGCGGGCTGCCCTGTTGCCACACACATACTCATATCTGGTGGCCTGTTGGCAACAGGAAGTGGAAGTATGGTAATTTCTTTCTGTAAGTTAATAACTTCCGGGCCAGAATTTAAAATAAAATCTACCGATACCGTATAGGTACCCGGAGTGGTATAAGTATGTTGTGTGGTTATATCTGTTGATGTTGTACCGTCGCCAAAACTCCAGGTCGCGCTGCTTATATTGGCATTTATGGAAATTGAAAAATTAGTTGGGCTATTGCTGCAAAAATCACTTGCCCTTATTTCCTGCCTAAAGTAGGATTGTATAAATGGTGGCAGGCCATTGCGGGAAATCTTGCCATCAAGGTCTATAGCATGCTGTACAAAACTACAGCCTATTCCCACTACGTTTGGATTGTTTATTACGCCCAAAGTAGCCACTTCATATTCTGCTGCATAAATTTTGCCGTCAAGCCCTAATTGTAGTGAGCCGTACCAGCGAAATTGAGGAGTAAGCATAAATTGTGAAGCCCTGATAGTTGCCTGTGTACCCAAGGTAATGTCGTACTGGTAGATAGGCGACACACCTCCTATAGCCGTTGTGCTGCAATACAACACTTTACTGTCAGGCGAAAATTCTACACCATATGGATTTTCACTCGGGCTGTTATTTCTGTCCAGTAAAGTAACCGGATTAGAAACGGCTCCTGTCTCATCATTAAAGTCAAACAACTGTAAGCCGCCGGATATACCGTAACTAATGGCTGAAGCCAGCTTTTTTCCATCGGGTGAAGCCTTTAAACATCCTATTGCACCTATGCCGGCACTGTCATCCATTACCACACCAACGGTACTTATAACAGGTGTCGTTGTAACTCCGGAGGGAGTTACGCGATACGCTAAAAAGTTTGCATTGCCCATTTTATGTGCAATAACCCAAATATCCTCCTGGTTAGCATGGTATACCGCTGTAACTTTTTCTGCTACAGATCCTTCCAGGTGCACTATTCTTTGAGAAGCTACCATATCCCCTAAACCTCCGTCTAACGTCATGTCTACTACCCCATAATTCAAGCCGTTAGGGTCATTAACTGCTGCAACGGTAAATATATAATATTTTGTATTATCATTAGGAAAAGGAATGATAATGGCAGACTGCGAACTTGACGGGTCTCCCAATAAACCTCTACCGTTTGGCATTATCCTGTGGTTTCGGTTCCATACCTTAATTCCATCGGTATAGAAGATAAGGTTACCATCTTCATCTGATATGGTGGCGCAGCCTTCATCTGTAATTAAGCTCCCGTCTGTTCTGGCAACGGGGCTTCCGGCACTGAAACTAACGCCTGCATAGTCGCCAAAAAACCAATTGGTTGCCTGTTTTTGCCCAAAAGCAAAAGATGAACAAAATATAAGCAAGATAAAAGTACTTTGTCTTAAAAAAGATAGGGTACTATTTTTAATAGCCATGGCTAAATAATTTAATAATTTGTAAATGATAAAAGAAATAGTATTGCAACTTATTTCTTCACAATAAGGAATTCGCTCCTTCGGTTCTGTGCGTGCTGCTCTTCGGTGCAGTTGTCGCCACAGGCTACCTTAGGCAGGCTCTCGCCATATCCCTGGCCGCTTATCCTCTCTTTGGCAATGCCTTTAGAGATGATGTACTGTACCGTACTCTTGGCCCTGCGGTTAGACAGGCTCATGTTGTACTGGTCAGAACCACGGCTGTCGGTGTGCGACTTGGCCATGATCACAAGCTCCGGTTTCGATTTCATCGCTTCTACCAGCTTGTCAAGCTCAAAGGCTGCCTCTTTGGTAATGTTGCTTTTGTCAAATTCAAAGTAGATTGGGTTAAGTTCTACAACTCCTTCTTTGATGATTTTAGCGATCGGGTTCAGCGGTGCATCTACGTTTACTACGCCCCCGGCTGATTTGGTTACCGGGAAGGTGCCGTTCTCATACCCGTCTGCCGATGCCTGTATCGTGTAGCCCCTGTCGCAGTCTACCGTATAGTCGGTCTTGCCGTCTTTACCGGCTGTCTTTGTTTCTATCACG
>Ga0247813_10002978_pt1 | contig 11184 bp, 7 predicted proteins | sample UWRJL169409C1_FD_180719 | JGI IMG/M metagenome (GOLD analysis project Ga0247813, IMG submission 180719) | Plant litter microbial communities from Arlington Agricultural Research Station in Wisconsin, United States - UWRJ-L169-409C-1 | ecosystem: Environmental > Terrestrial > Plant litter >... | reverse complement strand
GAGCGCGCGATAAAAAATGCAAGTAATAAAGATACTGCTAACTATAAAGAGATTTTGTTTGAAGGATATGCTCCTCACGGAATTGCGATTTTGATTGAAACTGCCTCTGACAACAATAATAGAACTGTAGCCAACATTCGCAGCTATTTTAATAAATGCAACGGTACAATGGGAACTCAGGGTTCTGTTGAGTTTATGTTTGACCATACTTGTAATTTCAGAATTGCAAAAGGTAATCTGGATCCTGAAGAATTAGAACTTGAACTAATTGATTTTGGTGCTGAAGAAGTTTTTGAAGACGAAGACGGAATCTTAATCTACGCTCCTTTTGGAAGCTTTGGTGCTTTACAAAAAGAATTAGAAAACAGAGGTCTTGAGATTTTATCTTCTGGTTTTGAGCGTATTCCGCAAATCACAAAAGAACTTACTGAAGCTCAAATCGCTGACGTTGAAAAACTAATCGAAAAAATTGAAGAAGATGATGACGTTATGAACGTTTACCATACTATGCAAGAAGCGTAATATTTCTCACATACGATATAGCAAAGCTCTGGATTTTTCCAGGGCTTTTTTTATTTATAAATTTTAACCTTACAGATTCAAATAAAAAATTATATTTGCTAATCTCAGCAACAAATTAATTTAAATATAACTTTATGCAAACCTCAAAAATCACAAGATATGCTGTAATATTACTAGTAGTTCTTTTTATAGTAATCAGCGTAATTAGTTAAAAAAATGGCCTTCTGATTTTAGAAGGCTTTTTTTTTAGAATAAACTTAGTGTAAGGCAATATAAAAATAGGTAACCATTTTCAGTGCAATAAAGACGTCTAATTTCTCAAGGATTTTTGTTCCCTCTCATTGTTTATACATACTCTAAATAAGTTCTGGATCGTTTAAACAGCATATTATCTCATATATTTGTTCCAAAACAAAAAATCAAAGATCTCTATGAAAACATCTAAATACACTAAAGTTGCCGTAATCATTATGGTAGTTTTATTTGTGGCTATTAGTGGTATTAGCTGCAGCACTCATGTTCACAATAGTGGGAATAAAATCCCACCAGGACAAGCTAAAAAAATGTCCGGAAGCAAAAGTGCAAAAGCATATGCTCCGGGACAGCAGAAAAAGAAATAATAAAAAACGCCTTCTCTAAATCAGAAGGCGTTTTTCTATTTGCAAAAACTTAAATCACGTTCTAATACAAAATGCAATTAGAAATCCGATTTAAGATTTGATTTATATTGTAATTTACTTTTTAGAAGGATTATTTGTCACTTTAATCAAATATGTTCCTTCTGGTAAATCTCCAATATTAGAAGCATTACTTCCGGCTATTTTTTTTCCTTGCGAGAAAACCTCAACAGTTTTAGAACCAGTATTTACTTCAGTGGTACTTGCCGAAGCAGACGGTAACGATTTTGCAGCAACTACAGCTTTTGCAGGACTAGCTTTTTTTATTGCATTAGAAGACTGAGCATTTTCCGTTACAGCTGTAGTAGTTGGCTTCGAACTATTATAAGATTCCATAACTTGCTCATCTGTCATTGCAACGCTGTATATTTTAAGGTCGTCTACGTCAGCATTAATCCCAACCGTGCCATTTAATGCTCCCAATCTTAGAATGTATCCTTTTGTTAAGCGCGAAACTCCTTCAACCGATTTTAATAATTCTCCGTTACGGTATATTTTTGATTTACTACCATCATAAGTCACACTATATTGATACCAAACGTCTTTTGCAAGAGGAACTGAAACTATAGTATTATTTGTATCTCCCCATCCAACAAGACTTAAATCTGAATTTCCTGATGATGCCGCCTGTTGTAATAAACCAAAATACTGAGTATTTACTGCGCTGCCATAGCCAAAAATATAATTAACCGAAGCAATAGTATTAAATTTTATCCAAATAGATATTGATCTCGGTTTGTTGTCTTGAGGAAGATCTCCTACTACACCCTGCAACGCTTTGTTAGTGAGGCGCTGTGCTCCTTTTGCGACTCCCATTCTGTCATTTACAAAATTAGGAGCACCTAAAAATGAGATTGTATTATCGGTATTGTTCAAATTTCCATTGAAATTGAATTCCTGAACCGGATTTTGGGCATTCGTATTTAAAAAACTTACAAACAGTAATGTCAGTAATAATTTTTTCATATGTAACAGATTTTAGGGGATTTTAAAAAGTGTTCTTACAAACACCAAATTATAATATAATGCACAAACTAAATTAAAACTACATAGCAATCAATTAATAAAAATTAATAATTAAATTCATTTAAAATTCAATTGTAGTTTCATATTTTTTGTTAAAACTATAAATTTTATTCAAAGTTACCAAACTACTATTGACTATAAGTACGATATTCTTATTTTAATTAATAAAAATCAAAACTAAATGACATTGTTATTACCATTTGTAAAAACATCTTTACAAAATTTTTTTTTACATCAAAGAAATAATTAAAAGGCCACCTAAAGCAAAACTTTACAAGGCCTTTACTATCTAAAAAAAATAAACTGAGACTAAATAAAAAACAAGTAATATTCACTAAAAAATAAAATGTTCTTTTTAATTTGAAGTTATCTTTTTTGAAGTTGCGTTTGTTATTTTCAACAAATAGGTTCCTTCAGGAAGATTACTTATACTAATTGTATTATTATCGTTTCCATAAATCTTCTCTCCTTGCGAGAACACTTCAACATTTTTCGTGACATCATTAAGATCCGCCGGTGCAATAATTGTTGGAGAAGTAGGCTTTGTACCAGTTTTTGATTTAACCGCGGCCTTTTTTATTGTTTTTGCAGTAGTTGCCGGTTCAACAGCAGCTATTCTAACAGGTTTAGAGCTATTATACAATGCCACAACCTGCTCGGCAGTCAAAGCCACCTCATAGATTTTTAAGTCGTCTATATCAGCATTAATACCCACTGTTGTATTTATTTCCCCAAGTCTAAAAATATTCCCTTTTGTAGCACGTGTAATTCCATCTACAGATTTTAATAATTCTCCGTTACGGTATATTTTAGAAACTTTTCCCTCGTAAGTTATCGTATAATTGTACCAGGTATCTTTTGCAATCGGAGTAGAAACAATTACATCATTAGAAGCTCCCCAACCAGCCAAACTTAAATCTGAGTTAGCAGAAGTGGTTGCTTGCTGTAATAAGCCACAGTATTGTGCATTATAAGCTGTACCATAACCCCAAATATAATTTGCAGAAGCAAGATCATTTAATTTTACCCATATACTAACTGATCTTGGACTATTGCCCTGAGGAAGATCATCCACAACGGCTTCCATAGCTTTATTAGTTAATCGTTGCGCTCCTTTTACCAATCCGGCTCTGTCTATAACAAAATTGTTTGCTCCAATAAAAGAAGTGGTATTAGCTGTATTATTTAAAGTCCCATTGAAATTAAACTCCTGAATTGGATTTTGAGCATTAACATTCAAATAACTTACAAACATTAAAGTGAGTAGTAATTTTTTCATAATAGTAGATTTAGGGATTAAAAAACATTGTGTCTTTTAACACTGCTAAACTATATTATTATGCATTCGACCTGAAATTTATTCGACAACGAACCTAAATAATCGTTTAAATAACAAAAATAGAGGATTTCAAAATCTTAAGTTTATTATTATACTAATAGTCATTTTATAAAAATGATAAATTAAAATCATTTAAAAATATAATTTCTTACGTATAAATACGGTATTCGCAAATAAAATTAAAACATTAACACTTGATAATAACGTGATTAATACTAAACTTAGCAGAGCAATCAAAAACTCTTTAGAAAGCACAAAAAAAGCTCCATTCGATTTTACGAATGGAGCTTTATATTTAAAAAAAGCAGTTGAACTACTTTACAAATTCAATTTTTTGAACTTCTTCTTCATTGACACTGTCAAAGAATCCTTGTTCGTTCATCCAGTCATCGCTAAATACTTTACTCATATAGCGAGAACCGTGATCGGGGAAAATAGCGATAATATTACTGTCTTTAGTAAATTCACCTTCCTCTGCGTATTGTTTAATGGCCTGCATTACTGCTCCTGAAGTATATCCAACAAATAATCCTTCTTTTCTGGTGATCTCTCTGGCAGAGTGAGCACTTTCCTCATCAGTTACTTTAATAAACTTGTCGATGATGTCGAAATCTGTAGCAGATGGAATAAGGTTTTTACCTAAACCCTCAATACGATACGGATAAATTTCTTTGTTATCGAATTCTCTTGTTTCGTGGTATTTCTTTAAAACTGACCCAAAAGCATCTACACCTAGAATTCTAATATTTGGATTTTGCTCTTTTAGGAATTTTGCAGTTCCGGAAATCGTTCCTCCGGTTCCGCTACAAGCTACAAGATGTGTAATTTGTCCTTTTGTCTGTTCCCAAATTTCAGGTCCGGTAGTATTATAGTGGGCATCAATATTCAATTGATTAAAATACTGATTGATGTAAACTGAGCCTTTTGTTTCTTCGTGCAAACGTTTGGCTACGTTGTAGTAAGATCTCTCATCATCTGCTGAAACGTGTGCGGGACAAACATAAACCTTTGCTCCTAAACTTCTCAGCATGTCAATTTTATCTTTCGATGATTTTGAGCTTACTGCTAAAATACAATTATACCCTTTTATAATACTCACCATTGCCAAACTAAAGCCCGTATTACCTGATGTCGTCTCAATGATCGTATCACCTGGCGTTAGGATTCCTTTTTTCTCAGCTTCTTCAATAATATATAACGCTATTCTATCTTTTGAGGAATGTCCTGGATTAAAAGCTTCTACCTTTGCGTAGAAATTACCTTCTAACTCTTCGGTAATTTTATTTAGCTTAATAAGTGGGGTATTACCTATTAACTCTAAAACATTATTATAAGCGTTTATTTCTTCTTTCATAAAAAAATAGTTAATCGAAGGTATTTTTAAATACCCTTGATAGGTTGCAAATTTAACAAAAAATTTCTAATTAGCTTTTAATTTTTTCTAAATCTAATAAAAAACTAAATTCCTTTGCTAAGTCTCTTAAAGCTTCAAAACGTCCAGAAGCTCCACCATGTCCTGCATCCATATTGGTATCTAAAAATAAAAGGTTATTATTTGTTTTTAGATTCCTCAATTTAGCCACCCATTTAGCTGGCTCCCAATACTGTACCTGCGAATCATGCAATCCGGTAGAAACATACATGTTGGGATAGTTTTGTGCTTTTACATTATCATACGGTGAGTAAGATAACATATAATCGTAATATTTTTTATTGTTTGGGTTTCCCCATTCGTCGTATTCTCCTGTTGTTAATGGGATACTGTCGTCTAACATTGTTGTAATAACGTCAACAAAAGGCACCTGAGCAATCACCCCGTTATATAATTCCGGAGCTTCATTTATGATTACGCCCATCAAAAGTCCTCCTGCAGATCCTCCTTCAGCATATAAATGTTCAGGAGATGTAAGATTTTCGTTAATTACAAATTTAGAGCAATCAATGAAATCTGTAAAGGTATTTTTCTTTTTTAACAGTTTTCCGTCTTCGTACCATTGTCTTCCTAAATCTTCTCCGCCTCTAATATGTGCTATGGCATATACAAAACCACGGTCTAATAACGAAAGTCGCGTCGATGAGAAATAAGTATCCATTGTAATTCCGTAGGATCCGTATGCATAGAGCAATAACGGATTTTTACCATTTTTTTGTAATCCTTTACGATAAATCATCGAAATTGGCACCTTTACACCATCTCTGGCAGTTGCCCAAATACGCTCTTCAATATAATTTTCTTTATCAAATTTTCCGCCTAAAACCTGTTGCTCTTTTAAGATTTCTTTGGTTTTAGTTTTCATATTAAAATCAATCACAGACGAAGGCGTCGCCAGCGATTGATAACTGTAACGTAAAACATCTGTATCAAAATCGATATTGGTTGTCGTGTAAGCGTTATACGTTTCACTGCCAAAAGGAAGATAATAATCTGCATCGTCGTTCCAAGGCATGATGCGAATATGATTTAAACCGTTTGAGCGTTCTTCAACGACCAGATAATTTTTAAAAATTTCGATATCTTCTAGCAAAACATCTTCTCGATGCGGAATAACATCTGTCCAGTTTCTCTTTCCTGTCTTATTTTCAGGCGTTTTCATCAACTTAAAGTTGGTTGCCTTGTCTTTATTCGTTAAAATGTAAAAAGAGTCCTCAAAATGCGAAATACTGTATTCTAAACCACGAACACGAGGCTGGAACACAACAAATTCTCCATCAGGAGTATCTGAATTCAAAATTCTGTATTCAGTCGTCAAAGTGCTTCCTGAACCTATTACAATATATTTTCTTGATTTTTCTTTGCTTACAGAAACATTAAAAGTATCATCAGTTTCATTAAAAACTAAAACATCTGTAGTAGATGCTGTATTTAATTTATGTCTAAAAACCTTATCCGCTCTTAAAGTCACCTCATCTTGTTTGGTATAGAAAATAGTATTATTATCATTTGCCCAAACAGATCCTCCGGTTGCATTTTCGATTTTATCTGATAAAATTTCGCCTGTTTCTAAGTTTTTGATCTGAATCGTGTAGATTCTTCTTCCCACAATATCAACTCCAAAACTGGCAAATTTGTTATTGGGACTCACACTTAAACCTCCCAGTTTAAAATAAGTATGGCCTTTTGCTAGTTCATTGCAATTGAATAAGATTTCTTCATCTGCCGAAAGGCTTCCCTTTTTTCTTGAAAATATTGGATAATCCTGACCTGTTTCGAAACGAGTGATATAATAGTAACCATTATAAAAATAAGGAACTGATGAATCATCTTCTTTTATTCTGCCTTTCATCTCTTCATACAAATTTTCCTGAAGCTCTTTTGTATGCGAGGTCATTTTCTGGTAATATGAATTTTCCTGATTCAGATAATCAATAACTTCGGAATTTTCGCGGTCATTTAACCAAAAATAATTATCAATTCGTGTTTCTTTATGTTTTTTTAATGGTTTTGGAATTTCTTTGGCTTGTGGAGCCATTATATCGTTTTGCATTGATTAAGCATTAGTTTTTAAATACGAAGGAGCAAAAATACTACAAAGACAATAGAACCAAATTAATTTTTTCATAAAATATTCTATTGATATGATAAAGCAATATACTAATTTTGTACGAAACAATTTAAAAAATCAACAAAAATGGATTTAATGGGAATGATGGGTAAACTTAAAGAAACCCAACAAAAAATTGAAGATACTAAGAAGCGTTTAGATACTGTTTTGATTGATGAACAAAGCGCTGACGGATTACTAAAGGTAACATTAACTGCAAATAGAAAAGTAAAATCGATCTCTATTGATGATTCTTTGCTTGAAGATAAAGAACAATTAGAGGATTACTTGGTAGTAACGCTAAATAAGGCAATTGAAAGAGCTACAAGCGTTAACGAACAAGAACTTGATGCTGTTGCAAAAATGGATATGCCAATGATTCCAGGAATGGATAATTTATTCAAATAAGAGATTTTTTTTACTTCTTTTAAATAAAATCCGATACATTTTTAACTAAATGAATCGGATTTTTTTATGTCTTTCTCCTACTCTTTTTTCTTTTAAAATTTCTTTGTTGCAATCGAAATAGTTCTGTCTTTACGTTTTTTTTACCACTATAAATTTACTTGCTTTTTCTTTTTTTAAAGATCGCAAACTCCCCCTTTCCATACTTCTTTTTAGCTCGTTTTTTTAAGCATAAAATAGTGACTTTCAACAGAAAACGTTTGCGTAGATTTTTTTTTCGACTGACAAATATCAGCTTTATTCTCTTGATATGTCTTGATATTTGATACAGATAAAAAGCTAAAACCAACAGGATTTTATTTTTATCAGAAGTAAAACCGCATCAATATTTTTTCTTTAGTAAGCGAATATTTGTAAGGATAAGTCAAATCAAAAACAGTAAAAACAACACAAAACACAGGATAAGAAATTAGTTACAAAATAGATTTTTAGAGTTAATTATACATCAGACTCAAAAAAACTTTTGTCCATAAAATAACTAGTTATCACAATCTATAAAACTGCATTAAAAGTGAATATTAACTATAACACAAATTATTATGAATGAGAAAACTTTAAGTCCAAATGGAACCGAAAACAAAACAGCAGAAAAACAAAGTGCTGGATTAGTAAAAGATACCGTAAAGGAAACTCTAAAAGTTGATGCTATTGCTCATGTCGAAGAACTTGCCAAAAAAGGAGCAATTGCTCTGGAACAATTCCTGGACCTTAATCAGGAGCAAGTTGATTATATTGTGGCCAAAGCCTCTGTTGCTGCCGTAGACAAACACGGCGAACTTGCTTTGCATGCTGTTGAAGAAACAGGCCGTGGTATTTTTGAAGACAAAGCAACCAAAAATATGTTTGCTGCTGAAAATGTAACCAATAGCTTAAAAAATTTAAAAACCGTAGGTATTATAGGAGAAGATCAATTATCCGGAATTGTAGAAATTGCAGAACCAGTGGGAGTAATTTGTGGTGTAACACCAACAACAAACCCTACTTCTACTACTGTTTTCAAGGCTTTAATCGCCCTTAAAACCCGTAATCCAATTATATTTGGTTTCCATCCTTCGGCTCAACAATGTTCTAAAGCTGCTGCAATTGTAGTTCGCGATGCTGCAGTTGCTGCAGGAGCTCCGGAAAATTGTATTCAATGGATCGAATATCCATCGGTAGAGGCAACAAATGCTTTGATGAATCACCCTACAATTGCAACCATTCTGGCTACCGGAGGAAACGCAATGGTTCGTGCCGCTTATTCTTGTGGTAAACCTGCGCTGGGTGTTGGTGCCGGAAACGTTCCTGCTTATATCGAAAAAACCGCCAATATAAAACAAGCTGTCTATGACATTGTACTTTCAAAATCATTTGACTGGGGAATGATTTGCGCCTCTGAACAAGCTGCTATTATCGATAAAGAAATCTATGAAGAAACAAAAGCAGCTTTTAAACATCATCATGTTTATTTTGCTAATGAAAAAGAAAAAGCAAAACTAGAAGAATTAATGTTTGGAGTTACTGCAAAAGGTGTAAACTGCGGTGGTGCAAAATTAAATCCAAATATTGTTGGAAAGTCTCCGCAATGGATTGCACAACAAGCTGGTTTCTCGGTACCTGAAAATATTGTAATTATTGCAGCAGAAGTAACAGAAGTTGGCGTAAACGAGCCATTGACCAGAGAAAAACTTTCTCCTGTACTGGCAATTCTAAAATCAAATTCAACTGCTGAAGGTATAAAATTATCTGAACAAATGGTCGAATTTGACGGATTAGGACACTCAGCAGCCATTCATACAAAAGATGAAAAAATAGCCAAAGAATTTGGAGTGGCAGTAAAAGCCATTCGTGTAATCTGGAACTCTCCTTCGACTTTTGGAGGTATCGGAGACGTTTACAATTCATTTATTCCATCTCTTACCCTTGGATGCGGATCTTATGGAAAAAACTCTGTTTCAGGAAATGTTGGAGCAATAAATTTAATCAATATCAAGCGAATTGGTAGAAGAAACAATAATATGCAGTGGTTCAAAGTCCCTTCAAAAATCTATTTCGAGCCTAACTCGATTCAATATTTAAAATCAATGCAATCTCTTGACAAAGTTATGATCGTAACTGACTTGAGTATGCTAAAACTTGGTTTTGTTCAAAAAATTATAGACGTATTAAACCGTCGTGCCAACAAAGTCGATATTAGAATTTTCTCTAATGTAGAACCGGATCCAAGCATTGAAACTGCCAGAGCAGGTGCCGAAACAATGTGTGAGTTCCAGCCGGATAGTATTATTGCATTAGGAGGAGGATCTGTTATGGATGCTGCCAAAGTTATGTGGCTACTGTACGAACAACCTCAGGTTTCGTTTGATGATGTCAAACAAAAATTCCTGGATATTCGTAAACGTGCGGTAAAAATTCCAACTTTAGGAACAAAAGCAAAAATGATTTGTATACCAACGACCTCAGGAACTGGTTCAGAAGTAACTCCTTTTGCCGTAATTTCAGATCATTCTGTCAATAAAAAATATCCTTTGGCAGATTACGCTTTTACGCCTACTGTTGCTATTATTGACTCTGAGTTAACGAAAACTGTTCCTCCGTCAGTTATTGCAGATACCGGAATGGATGTACTTACGCATGCAACAGAAGCATACGTTTCTATTGTAGCGAATGATTACACAGACGGACTTGCGCTGCAAGCTATTAAAATGGTATTTCAATATCTGGAGAGAACCTACCTTGACGGTAAAAATGATGACGAGGCACGCGATAAAATGCACAATGCATCAACAATTGCAGGTATGGCTTTTGCCAATGCAATGCTAGGAATTTCTCACTCTATGGCCCACAAAATTGGAGGAATGTTCCATACGCCGCACGGTCGTACAAATGCCATTTTATTGCCTTATGTTATTAAATACAATGGCGAAGTTCCCGGAAAACTTTCGGTATGGCCTAAATACTCTACTTATAAAGCAGATCAAAAGTATTTCGAAATTTGCCAGGTGTTAGGTCTTCCTGCAAAAGGACCAAAAGACGGTCCACAGGTTTATGCTCAGGCCTGTTACGAATTGGGTAAAAAAGTAGGAATAAAAATGAGTTTTAAAGAACAAGGTCTTGATGAAAAAGAATGGCTTGCAAAACTGAATATACTTGCCATGAATGCTTTTGAAGATCAATGTACTCCGGCAAACCCTCGTTTACCTTTAGTAAAAGATATGGAAGAAATTATGCGTAAAGCATATTACGGAGAAAAAATCTAAATATAAATTTAGATAAAAACTTAAAAACCGCCTTTAAATTAAGGGCGGTTTTTTTTATTTTTTTAAAACAGGAATTAAAACTTCTGAAGCGTTTCAATTACATAAGTATGCATTACTTCTTTATAATCTAAATGAGTTACAACCCTTAGTTTATTGTGCCCCATTGAGCTTATCAAAATATTTTTTTGTTTCAATTTTTCAATCAAAAGCTGATCACTATAGCCCTCTGCTAATGAAAAAATCAAAATATTAGTTTCTACAGGTTCAATATGAGATACCCAGGGTTTCGTACTTAAAATTGCCGCGATCTCTTTTGCACGTCGATGATCTTCTGCCAATCTTTCGATATTATTGGCCAAAGCATATAATCCGGC
>Ga0247813_10002976_pt1 | contig 11187 bp, 11 predicted proteins | sample UWRJL169409C1_FD_180719 | JGI IMG/M metagenome (GOLD analysis project Ga0247813, IMG submission 180719) | Plant litter microbial communities from Arlington Agricultural Research Station in Wisconsin, United States - UWRJ-L169-409C-1 | ecosystem: Environmental > Terrestrial > Plant litter >... | reverse complement strand
CTTGCACTAAGGCGACGGTCGCCTTGATGCTCGCATTGGTATCGACGGTGCTGCGCGTCGCGGACTGGATCGCGGCGATCTTGGCGGCGATGTCGTCGGTCGCGCGTGCGGTCTGGTTGGCGAGGCTCTTCACCTCCTGCGCGACCACCGCGAAGCCGCGACCGGCGTCCCCGGCGCGTGCCGCTTCGATCGTTGCGTTCAGCGCCAGCAGGTTGGTCTGCCCGGCGATGTCGCGGATCAGCCCCAGGATCGATTCGATCGACTTCGCATGCTCGCTGAGCGTCTCGGACATGCCGACCGCCTGGCCGGCCTGCGCCGATGCCCGCGTGGCGATCTCGGCGGCGGCCTCGACTTCGGTACGCGCGTCCTCGATCGCGCGGATCAGCCCGGCGGCGGTCTGGGCTGCCTCGCGCATCGCCACGGCCGACTGTTCGGCGGCGGCGGCGACCTCGCTCGCCTTGCCCAGCACCGCGCGCGTCGACGCGGAACTGCGGATCGCCTGTTCACGCAGCACATGGCCCTCGTCGGTCGCGGTCTCGACCATCATCGCGATGCCGTCGCGGAATTCGGCGGCCAACGTGTCGCGCTGCCCCTGCGAGGAATGCGACCGATAGGCGTTGTAGATCGCGACGGTGATCTCGCCCTCCAGCGCCGATAACCGCATGAGGGTGTCGATGAACACGGGTAGCCTGTCGCTGTTCCGGTCGACGCGGCGCATCAGTACGTCCAGTGCGGCGCGGTCGCTCGCGCTGATCATCGACAGCAGGGCCATCGGCGAGACGTCGGCGCTGTACGCGGTCGCCACCGAGCGCTCGATCGAATCGATCCAGGCGCGTCCACGGGTTTCCAGGAAACGGTTACGCAAGAACGTGCAGCCGATCTCGATCATCTGCTCGGTCTCGTGCGCCGCCCAGGCCCGCTCGTCCGCGAAACAGCGCAGCCACTGTTCCCAGAACGCGCGCGACACATGCGTGATCTCGGGCGCGAGCGCCGCCCAAGCCTCGCGGCTCGCGGCTGCCAGCGTCCCGTCGAGGTCGAACACGCGCAGCCGGGCCGTCAGATCGATAGACGCTGCGATCGAACCGGGGACGGGCAGGTCGGTGGTGGTCAAGACGATTCACTCCGCGGGCGGGATTGGGAACGTGATCGACTGGTAACCGCCAATGGTTAAGCGCGGGTTAGAATTGGGCCGACTCCATCCTTCCCTGGCGGGGGAGGATTACAGTCCCAAGAGCTCCGTCCTTCCCCTCAATGGGTTGCATCGCGGCACGCTCGGTCTAATAGGTCGCCAAACCCATTCGAGGACTCCGCCCTTGGCATCCCGCAATCCTGCCCGCCCGCTATCTCCCCATCTGCAGATCTACAAATGGGGCCCGCATATGCTGGTCTCGATCCTGCACCGCGCGACCGGCAGCGGGATGGCGACCGTCGGCACCGGCCTGCTGGTGTGGTGGCTTGCCGCGATCGCCGGTGGTGCGGAAAGCTATGCGACGTTCATCGAGTTTTTCACCACCGACACCGGCGCGCTGAACATCCTTGGCTATGTCATTGGCATCGGCCTGACGCTGTCGCTGTTCCAGCACATGATGACCGGCATCCGCCATCTCGTGCTCGATACCGGCGCCGGCTACGAACTGAAGCGCAACAAGATGGGCGCGCTGGCGACGATGGTCGCATCGGTCACGCTGACGCTCGTCTTCTGGCTCTATCTGGGGATCAAGTAATGGGTACCGGTACCCCACTCGGCCGCGTCCGCGGGCTCGGCAGCGCCAAGGAAGGCGCGCATCACTGGTGGCATCAGCGGCTCACCGCCGCCGCCAACATCCTGCTCATGCTGTGGCTGATGATTTCGGTCGCGCGGATGCCCGGCTATGATTACGGCGCGGTCCGCCTCTGGCTGCAATCGGCCTGGGTCGCGGTACCGATGATCCTGCTGATCGTCTCGGTCTTCTATCATTTCCGCCTGGGCCTTCAGGTCGTCATCGAAGATTACCAGCATGACGAGACCCGCGTCGTCTGGATGATCGTCCTCAACCTCTTCACGGTTGCGACCGCGGGCATCGCGCTGTTCGCGATCCTGAAGGTCGCCTTCACCGGAGCCCCCGCATAATGGCTACCAATTCTTCCGGCGCCTACAAGATCATCGATCATACTTATGACGCCGTCGTCGTCGGCGCGGGCGGCTCGGGCCTCCGCGCGACGATGGGCATCGCCGAGAGCGGCCTGAAGACCGCGTGCATCACCAAGGTCTTCCCGACCCGCAGCCATACCGTTGCCGCACAGGGTGGCATCGCCGCGTCGCTCGGCAACAACTCGCCGGATCACTGGACCTGGCACATGTTCGACACCGTCAAGGGTTCCGACTGGCTCGGCGACCAGGACGCGATCGAGTATCTCTGCCGCGAGGCACCGCAGGCGGTCTACGAGCTCGAACACGCCGGCATGCCATTCAGCCGTAACGAGAACGGCACGATCTATCAGCGTCCGTTCGGCGGCCACATGCAGAACATGGGCGAGGGCCCCCCGGTCCAGCGCACCGCCGCCGCCGCCGATCGTACCGGCCACGCGATGCTCCACGCGCTGTATCAGCAGAGCCTGAAGTACAACACGGACTTCTTCGTCGAGTATTTCGCGCTCGACCTGATCATGGAAGATGATGGTTCTGGGGGGCGTGTCTGCCGCGGCGTCATCGCGCTGTGCATGGAAGACGGTTCGATCCACCGTTTTCGCAGCCACCAGACCGTGCTCGCCACCGGCGGCTACGGTCGCGTCTATTTCTCGGCGACCTCGGCGCACACCTGCACCGGTGACGGCAACGCGATGGTGCTCCGCGCCGGCCTGCCGCTCCAGGACATGGAGTTCGTCCAGTTCCACCCGACCGGCATCTACGGTGCGGGCGTTCTCATCACCGAGGGCGCACGCGGTGAGGGCGGGTATCTGACCAACTCCGAGGGCGAGCGCTTCATGGAGCGCTATGCCCCGTCGGCGAAGGACCTCGCCTCGCGCGACGTCGTCAGCCGCTCGATGGCGCTCGAAATGCGCGAAGGCCGCGGCGTCGGCAAGAACGGCGACCACATCTTCCTGCATCTCGATCACATCGATCCCAAGGTGCTGGCCGAGCGCCTGCCGGGCATCACCGAGACTGGGAAAGTCTTCGCCGGCGTCGATCTCACGCGCCAGCCGCTGCCGGTCACGCCGACCGTGCACTACAACATGGGCGGCATCCCGACCAACTTCCACGGCGAGGTCGTCAACCTGGTCGACGGCGACCCCGATCGTGTCGTTCCTGGCCTGTTCGCGGTCGGCGAGGCGGCGTGCGTTTCGGTCCACGGCGCCAACCGTCTCGGCTCGAACAGCCTGATCGATCTCGTGGTATTCGGCCGCGCGACCGGCCTGCGGATCAGGGAGATCCAGAAGCCCGGCCAGTCGCACGCGCCGCTGCCCAAGGGCTCGGAAGAGCTGTCGCTGTCGCGCCTCGATCATTTCCGCAACGCGGATGGTGGCTCGACCACGGCGCAGATCCGCCTCGAGATGCAGCAGACGATGCAGAAGCATTGCGCGGTGTTCCGCGACACCGAGTTACTCAACCAAGGCGTCGAGAAGATGGCCGGCATCTATACCCGGATGGCCGACATCAAGGTGAAGGATCGCAGCATGATCTGGAACACCGATCTGGTCGAGACGCTGGAGCTCGACAACCTGATCGGCCAGGCGGTTGTGACGATGAACTCGGCGGCCAACCGCACCGAGTCACGTGGCGCACACATGCACGAGGATTTCCCCGAGCGCGACGACGCGAACTGGATGAAGCACACCATCACCACCTTCAACGGCTGGGGCGGCAAGGGCGGCGAGACCAAGATCGATTACCGTCCGGTGCACGACTACACGCTCACCGACGACGTCGATTACATCAAGCCCAAGAAGCGGGTGTACTGATGATCTGGGCCATCGTCGCGGTCGGGTTCCTGATCCCGGTCGCGGCGGGGCTGTTCACGCGGTTGCAGCCGATGATCATCGGCTTCGTCTGGCCGGCACTGGTCGGTCTGGCGGCTGCGTTCTACGTTTTCGTGATCGCGGGCCATGCGGGCGGAAGCACCGGCACGCTGGCGGTGCCGTTCTTCGCCGTGCCCTCGCTGGCGGGCGGTGTTCCCGGCGGACTGCTCGGATGGATCCTGCAGCGCCGCCGTCTGGGTGAACCCGAAGACCTTTAGCCGCGAATTTCGGAACCTAGTCGGGCGACATCGGTTACGCGCCGCATGACCGACACCTCGCCGCAGTCCAACGCCCGCAACTATCCGCTGCTCGCAGCGCCGCACGTTCGGTTGCACGGTCCCGTCAACGACCAGATGTACGATGAATTCCAGTCGCAGCTGGTCGCGGCACCCAACGACGGCCCGCTCGTCGTCTCGATCACCACACTCGGCGGCGATCCGGAGGTCGCGCGGGCAATGGGTGACAGCATCCGCCTGCTGCGCGAATACACCGATCGCGAGACGCTGTTTTTGGGCAAGGTGGCGGTATATTCGGCCGGCGCGACCTTCATGTCCGCCTTCCCGGTGCATAGCCGCTTCCTGACCAAGAGCACGCGGCTGATGATTCACGAACGCTCGATGCAGAGCACGATCGAACTCAACGGGCCACTCAATACACTCTCCTACATGCTGCGCGCGAAGCTCAACGAGATCGAGGACTCGATCCATATCCAGGACGAGGGGTTCCGCGATCTCGTCGCGGGATCGAAGGTGGCGTTCGAGGATCTGAAGCAGCGCGCACCGAACAACTGGTATATCGAGGCGGAAGAGGCGCTTGCACTCGGACTCGTGCTTGACGTGATATAGTGCCCGTTATGATGCAGCGCGGCGAGACGGGGTTTGCGGACACCCCGCCTGTCATGTATCGGCCCTGCTAACATTCATCCACGAACGGACCGCTCGCAATGGCCGAATTCTCGCTCCCGAAGAACAGCGTCGTCAAGAAGGGCGTCAAGCATGCGTCCACGACCGGGGGCAAGCGACTGAAATCGTTCAAGGTCTACCGCTACGATCCCGACAGCGGTGAGAACCCGCGCTATGATACCTTCCAGCTGGATCTCGACGAGACCGGTCCGATGGTGCTCGACGCGCTGATCAAGATGAAGGGCGAGCAGGATTCGTCGCTGACGTTCCGCCGGTCGTGCCGTGAAGGTATCTGCGGCTCGTGCTCGATGAACATCGACGGCCGCAACGGCCTCGCCTGCACCACCGCGATCGAGGACATCAAGGGCGAGGTGACGATCACCCCGCTGCCGCACATGGACGTGATCAAGGACCTGGTTCCAGACTTCACGCACTTCTACGCGCAGTACAGCTCGATCAAGCCGTGGCTGCAGACCGTCACGCCGCCGCCCTCGGGCAAGGAGCGGCTGCAGAGCCCGAAGGATCGCGAGAAGCTCGACGGCCTGTACGAGTGCATCCTCTGCGCATGCTGCTCGACCAGCTGCCCGAGCTATTGGTGGAATTCGGACAAGTTCCTGGGTCCGGCGATCCTGTTGCAGGCCTATCGCTGGCTCGCCGACAGCCGCGACGAGATGACCGGCGAGCGCCTCGACCAGCTCGAGGATCCGTTCCGCCTGTATCGCTGCCACACCATCATGAACTGCGCGAACGCGTGCCCGAAGGGGCTGAACCCGGCCAAGGCGATCGCCGAAGTCAAGAAGATGACGGCCGAACGGATCGTCTGATCCTTCGGTTCACTCCGTTCGTGCCGAGTAGAGATCGAGCGTAGTCGAGAGCTCGTATCGAGTTACATGTCCTTCGATACGCCATCTCGACAAGCTTGATGTCTTCTCGGGAACGAACGGAATGTATGACTGACAAACCCCATTTCGTCGAAGCCGAAGACCCCGCCAACCCCGGCTGGCACAGCTGGTCGCTCTCCGACCCGACCCGCTTCAACACGCTGCTCGGCCCCATGCTCTACCGCGTCGACGGTCCGATCGTCCGCGTCCGCATCACCCCCGAGCATCGCCACTCCAACCTCCAGAACAACGTCCACGGCGGCGCGCTGCTCGCGTTCATCGACGTAGCCCTGTTCGCTGCCGCACGAGGCTTCGGCCTGATCACCGCCGGCACCGCGGTGACGCTCGACCTCAACACGCAATTCATCGGCGGCGGTCGCGTCGGCGAGCCGATCGAGGCGCAGGTCGAGGTGCTCAAGGAAACCGGCCGCCTCTTGTTCCTGCGGGGCCTCGTGGTGCAAGGGGATGACGACGCGAAGATCGCCGCCTTCTCGGCCACGATCCGCAAGCCGATTGCCAGATAGCACCGGCACCTCACTGTTCTCCCGCCCACGGGGGAGGGCAGGGGGCATATACACAACGCCTGGGGGCCTAGGCCCCCGCCTGCGCGGGGGAACGGAATGACTGTACTCAAGGCCTATGAGGCGCTGATAGCCTCGGGCGAACTCCGCCCCGACCCGGAACAGGCCGCCGCCGCCGCGCGCCTGAACACCCTCGCCACCGAACTCGCCACCCCCAAGTCGACCGGCTTCTTCGCGCGCTTCTCCAAGAAGCCCGACCCGCGCGGCGTCTACCTCTGGGGCGGTGTCGGCCGCGGCAAGTCGATGTTGATGGACCTGTTCTTCGCCAACGCCCCCGTCGAAAAGAAGCGCCGCGTCCACTTCGGCGAGTTCATGCTCGAGGTTCACGCGCGCGTCGCCGCCGAGCGCCGCAAGGAAGTCGGCGACCCGATCGTCCCGGTCGCCACCGCGATCGCCGACGAGACACGGCTGCTTGCGTTCGACGAGATGATGGTCACCAACAGCCCCGACGCGATGATCCTCTCGCGGCTGGTGACGTCGCTGCTCGATTCCGGCGTGACGATCGTCACTACCTCGAACCGCGCGCCCGCCGATCTCTACAAGAACGGCCTCAACCGCGAGCATTTCCTGCCCTTCATCGCGACCATCGAGCACCGCCTCGACGTGCTCCCGCTCAACGGCCCGGTCGACTATCGCCGCGACCGGCTCGGCAGCCAGGACACCTGGCTCGTCCCCAACGGCCCCGAGGCGACCGCGCAACTCTCCGCCGCATTCTTCCGCCTCACCGACTTCTCGACCGACGACAGCGAGCACGTCCCCGCCGAAGACCTGATCGTCCAGGGCCGCACGCTGCGCGTGCCGAAGTCGCTCAAGGGCGTCGCGGTGTTCAGCTTCAAGAAGCTGTGCGGAGAGGCGAGGGGGGTGGCCGACTATCTCGCCATCGCGCGGAAATTCCACACCGTGATCTTGGTCGGCATCCCCAAGCTCGGCCCCGAAAACCGCAACGAAGCGGCGCGCTTCGTTGCGCTGATCGACGCGCTGTACGAGCACAAGGTGAAGCTCCTCGCCGCCGCCGATGCGCAACCGGGCGACCTCTACGAAAGCGGCGACGGCAGGTTCGAGTTCGACCGCACGATCAGTCGCCTCGAAGAGATGCGGTCCGAGGACTATCTCGCCGAGGGCCATCTCTAGGCTTATTGCACATGCGAACGAGTTGCAATAACAGCCGACTTTTGTCCTTTTAGCGGTTGCCGTAGCGGGATAATGCGCGTAACCGGCGTCACCAATCACCCCGCACATCAGACGGAGACGGATTGGAATGGCTCGCAAGAAGATCGCGTTGATCGGCGCCGGTAACATCGGCGGTACGCTCGCGCACCTCGCAGCACTCAAGGGCCTTGGCGATATCGTCCTGTTCGACGTCGCCGAGGGTATCCCCCAGGGCAAGGCGCTCGACCTGTCGCAGTGCGGCCCGGTCGAAGGCTTCGATTCGACCATCACCGGTTCGAACGACTACGCCGACATCGCCGGCGCGGACGTGATCATCGTCACCGCTGGCGTCGCGCGCAAGCCCGGCATGAGCCGCGACGACCTGCTCGGCATCAACCTGAAGGTCATGAAGGCCGTCGGCGAGGGCATCAAGGCCAACGCCCCCGACGCGTTCGTGATCTGCATCACCAACCCGCTCGACGCGATGGTGTGGGCGCTCCGTGAGTTCTCCGGGCTGCCGCACCACATGGTGGTCGGTATGGCCGGTGTGCTCGACAGCGCGCGCTTCAGCCACTTCCTCGCCGACGAGTTCAAGGTCTCGGTCAAGGACGTCACCAGCTTCGTGCTCGGCGGCCACGGCGACACGATGGTCCCGGTCATCAGCTACTCGACCGTGTCGGGCATCCCGGTCCCCGATCTCATCGCGATGGGCATGTCCACGCAGGAGAAGATCGACGCGATCGTCAAGCGCACGCGCGGCGGCGGCGGCGAGATCGTCGCGCTGCTGAAGACGGGCTCGGCCTATTACGCGCCGGCGACCAGCGGCATCGCGATGGCCGAGGCGTATCTGTACGACCAGAAGCGCGTGCTTCCGGCCGCGGCGTATGTGTCGGGCGAGTATGGCCTGACCGATCTGTACGTCGGCGTGCCGGTGGTGATCGGGGCTGGCGGCGTCGAGAAGATCGTCGAGATCAAGCTGGACGACGAAGCCAAGGGCAACCTCCAGGTCTCGGTCGACGCGGTCAAGGAACTGATCGTCGCGTGCAAGGGCATCGACGGCAGCCTTGGCTGATATCGCCGGCCTTGTCGTCATGGCAGCCTTGGGGGCGGTGCAAGCGCCGCCCGCAGGTGCGCCGAACGAGGCGATCGCGGCTGCGCTGCGTACGTGCATCGAGGCGACCAGCGCCACGGGCATCGACGAAGCGCGGTTGCGGTCGGCGGGCTGGGATGCCTACGACATCGATCTCAGCAAGGATGACGATGGCTCCAGCGGCATGCGGGTATATAATCGCGGTCGCGGGCCGATATTGCTGGCCGGTAGTGGCGCGGAGTCGCGTGAAACCGGTTGTAATGTCATCGCCCCGTTGACGACCGTTTCGGGTTTCGGCGCGGTTGTCGAGGCGTTTTCGACCGAGCTTCGCGCGCAACCGACCGAGCGCAAGGCGACCGAGGTATTCTGGGTGATTGGCGATAAGGGCATCCTGCTCGCCGTCACCGGTGGAAAGACACGACCTGCCGTTCGCGCCACGGTCGTCCATACTGCAGAGGAAAAATAATGAGTATTCTGGTCGACAAGAACACCAAGGTCATCACGCAGGGGATGACCGGCAAGACCGGCACCTTCCACACCCGGGCGGCGCTCGATTACGGCACGCAGATGGTCGGCGGCGTGACGCCGGGCAAGGGCGGCACGATGCATGAGGAGCTGGGCCTGCCCAACTTCAACACCGTCGCCGAAGCGGTCGCCAAGACCGGTGCGAATGCATCCGTGATCTACGTTCCGCCCCCCTTCGCCGCCGACTCGATCCTCGAGGCGATCGACGCCGAAGTGCCGCTGATCGTCGCGATTACCGAGGGTATTCCGGTGCTCGACATGGTCCGCGTCAAGCGCGCGCTGTCGGGCTCCAAGTCGCGCCTGATCGGGCCGAACTGCCCCGGCGTGCTGACCCCCGGCGAGTGCAAGATCGGCATCATGCCCGGCTCGATCTTCAAGAAGGGCTCGGTCGGCGTCGTCAGCCGTTCAGGCACGCTCACCTATGAGGCGGTGTTCCAGACATCGAACGCAGGCCTTGGTCAGACGACCGCGGTCGGCATCGGTGGCGATCCGGTCAACGGCACGAACTTCATCGACGTGCTCGAGCTGTTCCTCGCCGACGACGCGACCGAATCGATCATCATGATCGGCGAGATCGGTGGCGACGCAGAGGAGCAGGCCGCGCAGTTCCTGATCGACGAGGCCAAGCGTGGCCGCAAGAAGCCGATGGCCGGCTTCATCGCCGGTCGTACGGCGCCTCCGGGCCGTCGCATGGGCCATGCCGGTGCGATCGTGTCGGGTGGCAAGGGCGACGCGGAGAGCAAGATCGCGGCGATGGAAGCTGCCGGGATCAAGGTCGCCGAAAGCCCCAGCCTGCTGGGCGAGACGCTCGTGAGCGTGTTGAAGGGCTAACTCTTACGTCCCTCTCCCGTTGGGAGAGGGAAGGAGCCGCCTCTTGGCGGCGGAAGGGTGAGGGCGATGGGCGCCCGTCACCCTCACCCTCCCACCGCTCTACGAGCGGCGGGCCCCTCCCTCTCCCAGTGGGAGAGGGGCAGAAGGATGCGGTAATGGGCTACGAAGGCCAGGAATTCAGCGAAATCGCCGCCGGCGTCAGCCCGGCCTTCGTCGAGACGCTGTACGTCAAGTACAACGCCGACCCCGCCTCGGTCGAAGCCGGCTGGCGGAGCTTCTTCGAGGGTCTCGAAGCAGGCGCGCAGGGCCCGAGCTGGGAAAGCGCGCGCTGGCCGCTGACCACGACCGACGATCTCACCGCGGCGCTTGATCCCACCCAAATGGAGCCGGCGCCGAAGCCCGCAAAGGGCGGCAAGCCCGCGCCTGTCGCGACACCGGCGCCAGCCGTCAGCAAGGCGGACATCACCAAGGCGGCCGGCGATGCAATCCGCGCGCAGCTGCTGATCCGCACCTACCGCGTCCGCGGTCACCTCGCCGCCAACCTCGACCCACTCGGCCTCTCCAAGCGCGAGATGCCCGAGGATCTGCGCACCGAATATCACGGCTTCACCGATGCCGACATCGATCGCCCGGTCTATCTGGGTGGCACGATGGGGATGGAATGGGCGACCGTCCGCGAGCTCGTCGACACGTTGCGCAAGAATTACTGCGGCAATGTCGGCCTCGAATACATGCACATCTCCGACGTCGAGGAGCGCCGCTTCCTCCAGGAGCGCATGGAGGGTCAGGACAAGGCGATCGAATTCTCCGTCGACGGCAAGAAGGCGATCCTCAACAAGGTCATCGAAGCCGAGCAGTGGGAGAAATTCCTCGGCAAGAAGTATGTCGGGACGAAGCGCTTCGGTCTCGACGGCGGTGAATCGATGATCCCCGCGCTCGAATCCGTCATCAAGTATGGCGGCCAGATGGGCGTGCGTGAGATCGTCATCGGCATGGCGCATCGTGGGCGCCTCAACGTGCTCGCGAACGTGATGGCCAAGCCATTACGCGTGATCTTCCACGAATTCGCCGGCGGTTCGGCCAACCCCGACGACATCGGCGGCTCGGGCGACGTTAAGTATCACCTCGGGACCAGCACCGATCGCGAGTTCGACGGCCACAAGGTTCACATGAGCCTGGTCGCCAACCCGTCGCATCTCGAAGCCGCCGACCCGGTCGTGCTTGGCAAGACG
>Ga0247813_10002975_pt1 | contig 11192 bp, 9 predicted proteins | sample UWRJL169409C1_FD_180719 | JGI IMG/M metagenome (GOLD analysis project Ga0247813, IMG submission 180719) | Plant litter microbial communities from Arlington Agricultural Research Station in Wisconsin, United States - UWRJ-L169-409C-1 | ecosystem: Environmental > Terrestrial > Plant litter >... | reverse complement strand
CGCCAGCCTGGTCACCGGCACCAACGCCCTGGTCGGCCTGGTGGTCGGCTCGCTGCTCGGGGTCGCCGCGGCGGTGGTCGCCGCCTTCGTGCGCGTGCTCGACGAGATGTTCGCCCCGCTGATCGCCGCGGTCGCGGTCGTGCCGATCGTGGCGCTCGCCCCGGTTCTCTACACGATGTTCGGCGCGAGCCTCGAGATCGCGCGGGTGATCGTGGCCGCGATCGCCGTGTTCGTGCCGGTCTTCATCAACAGCCTGCGGGGCCTGCGCCAGGTGCGCCCGGTGCAGCGCGACCTGATGCGCGCCTACGCGGCGAGCGGATGGCAGACCGCGCGCACGGTGACGATTCCGAGCGCCCTCCCGTTCATGTTCACCGGCCTGCGCATCGCGTCGTCACTGGCCGTCATCTCCGCGATCGTCGCCGAGTACTTCGGCGGCCCGCGCTCGGGCATCGGCTCCCTCATCACCTCCGCGGCATCCGGGAGCAACTACGCCCGCGCCTGGGCCTTCGTGGTCGGGGCGATCATCGTGGGCCTCGTCTTCTTCGCCGCCACCCTCGCCATCGAGAGATTCTTCACGCGCCACGTGCGCGCGAGGTAGCACCGCACCACACTCCCCACCCACGGCAATCCAGGAGGCACCAGTTGACACACGGCAAACGGTTCACATTCGGCGTCGCAGCGGCAGCGGCGGTCGGCGCACTCGCCCTCTCCGGCTGCGGCACGGGCACCGACGGCGGCGACGACACGGCGAGCGGCTCCGGCCTCACCCCGGTGACGCTGCAGCTGCAGTGGCTCACGCAGGCGCAGTTCGCGGGCTACTACGCGGCGGTCGCCGAGGGCTACTACGAAGACGAGGGGCTCGACGTGGAGATCGTGCAGGGCGGCGGCGACATCGTCCCACAGGACGCCCTCGCGGCCGGCGACGTCGACTACGCGATCTCCTGGGTGCCGAAGGTGCTCGGCTCGATCGAGAACGGCGCGAACATCACCAACGTCGCCCAGATCTTCGAGCGCTCGGCCACCCTGCAGGTGTCGTTCGCCGACCAGGACATCACCTCGGCCGCCGACCTCGGAGGCAAGACCATCGGCAGCTGGGGCTACGGCAACGAGTGGGAGCTGTACGCCGGCCTCAACAAGGCGGGGGTGACCGACGACGTCACGGTGGTCTCGCAGAACTTCGACATGAACGCCCTGCTCTCCGGCGACATCGACGCGGCGCAGGCGATGACCTACAACGAGTACGCCCAGCTGCTCGAGACCGTCGACCCGGAGACTGGCGAGCTGTACACGGCCGACGACTTCACCGTCATCGACTGGAACGAGGAGGGCACCTCCATGCTCCAGGACGCCATCTGGGCGGATGCGGGCCGTCTCGAGGACGACGCCGACTACGCCGACACCACGGTGAAGTTCATCAAGGCCTCGATCAAGGGCTGGGCGTTCGCCCGCGACGACGCCCAGGGCGCGGCCGACATCGTGACCGAGGCGGGCTCCACGCTCGGCCTCTCGCACCAGCTCTGGATGACCAACGAGGTGAACAGGCTGATCTGGCCGTCCACCACCGGCGGCGTCGGCACGATCGACACGGCGGCGTGGGACGCCACGGTGGCGATGGCCCTGGACACCAGCAACGAGACCGGCGCGACGATCATCAGCGAGGAGCCGCCGGCATCCGCCTACAGCAACGAGTACGTCGAGAAGGCGCTGGCCGAGCTGGAGGAGGAGGGTGTCGACGTGGTCGGCGCCGACTACGCGCCGCTGACCGTGGAGCTGAAGGAGGGCGGCGAGTAGGCCCGTCCCAGACCGAGCGGTGCCCCGCCGGGGCGTGTCCTCGACACGCTCCGGCGGCATCCGCTCGATAGGGCGTAAGATCGACGGCTGTGTCGAACTTCACCCCCACCCCGTTCACCGTTGAGGTGTACGACCTCATGCACCGCCCAGGCGAGATGCGCGAGCGCGACCTCGACATCACCGTGCCCGAGTCCTTCGGCAATGCCCTGATCGGCATTCCCGAGGGCGCGAACATGCACCTGGATGTGCGCCTCGAAGGCCTCCACGACGGCATTCTCGTGTCGGCAGACGTCACCACGATCGCCACCGGCGAGTGCGGCCGATGCCTCGATGCGATCGAACTGCCGGTCGAAGTCGAAATCCAAGAGCTTTTCGCGTACTCTGTTGACGAAGCTTTTGACTACACGGTTGTCGAGGACCATATTGACCTCGAGCCGTCCGTCAGGGATGCGGTAGTGCTGTCACTGCCGTTTCAACCGGTATGTCGTCCGGATTGCCCAGGACTCGACCCGGAGACGGGCGAAAGACTGGCCGACTTTCCAGACAGGGAACCCAAGGTAGTAACAGATCCGCGATGGTCTGCGCTTGCCGGGTTCCAGTCATCCGAATCAGATGTTGCAGGCGCAGCGGCAGGCGATGCCGACCGCGCCGAGAGAGAGAAGAGAAGCTAATGGCTGTACCGAAGCGCAAGATGTCGCGCGCGAGCACTCGTATGCGCCGCGCGCAGTGGAAGGCGACCGCCCCCACCCTGGTCAAGACCGTCGAGAACGGCAAGACCACCTACAGCCTCCCGCACCGCGCGAAGGTCGTCGAGGACTCGACCGGCAACCCGCTGTACATGGAGTACAAGGGCCGCAAGGTCGCGGACGTATAGTCCACTTGAACTACTGCGAGTCGGCTCGTGACTGGATCTCCTGAGGCCAGCCGGGCCGATTTGTCGTCCCTGCTGGGAATCGACATCGGCCCCGACCTGCTCGAGCTCGCTCTGACACACCGCTCCTTCGCGTATGAGAACGGGGGAGTGGCGAACAACGAGCGCCTCGAGTTCCTCGGCGACTCGATTTTGGGTCAGGCCGTCACCGTGATGCTCTTCACCGAGCACCCCGACCTCGACGAGGGCGAGCTGGCCAAGCGCCGGGCGAGCCTGGTGTCGACCGTGGCGCTGGCGGAGGTGGCCCGGTTCATCGGGCTCGGCCAGTTCCTGCGCGTCGGCCGCGGCGAGGAGCTGACCGGCGGACGCGACAAGTCCTCCATGCTGGCCGACACCGTCGAGGCGATCATCGGCGCCGCCTACCTCTCCCGCGGAGGGGACGAGGCGACCGCCCTGGTGCACCGCCTCATCGCGCCGCTGCTCGCCGACCCGGAACGCTTCGGCGCCACCATGGACCCGAAGACGAGCCTGCAGGAGCTCTCGGCCCGCCGCGGACTGGGCGCCCCGAGCTACGTGATCCTCGACAGCGGCCCCGACCACCTCAAGCGCTTCCACGCCACCGTCGTGGTCGGCGGCGAGGACGTCGCCACGGGCACCGGCTCGAGCAAGAAGCAGGCCGAGGTCGCCGCCGCGCTCGAGGCCTGGACGCGGCTGAGCTCCCCTCCCGCCTAGTGCCCGAGCTGCCCGAGGTCGAGGTGGTGCGCGCCGGCCTCGAGCCGGCGGTCACCGGCGCCACCGTGGCATCCGTCACCGTCTTCGACGAGCGCTCGCTGCGCCGGCACGACGGCCCGGGCGAGGACTTCGTCGACCGCCTCGCCGGCCGCGGCATCCTCTCGGCAGAGCGGCGGGGCAAGTTCCTCTGGCTGCCGCTCGGCCCATCCGCCTCCGCCTTTGCCGCCGCGCCCGAGGCGCTCGTGGTGCACCTCGGCATGAGCGGCCAGGTGCTGCTGCGCGACCGGGTCACCGACGACCGGCTCACGCGCATCCGCCTCGACATCGACCACCCGCAGCACGGCCCGCTGCGCCTCAACTTCGTCGACCAGCGCATCTTCGGCTCGATGGCGGTGGACACGATGCTGGCTACAGCGGATGTGCCAGGCGGGCGGGTGCCCAGCCAGGTCGCGCACATCGCGCGGGACCCGCTGGACCCGGCCTTCGACGACCGGCGCTTCCTCGCCCGGCTCGCCGCCCGCAACACCGGCGTCAAGCGCGCCCTGCTCGACCAGACCCTGCTCAGCGGGGTCGGCAACATCTACGCCGACGAGGCGCTCTGGGCCGCCCGCGTGCACTACGACCAGCCGACCTCGTCGCTCAGCCGCGCCAGGGCGAAGCTGCTGCTCGCCGAGGTGCGCCTCGTGCTGGCCAAGGCCCTCGGCGAGGGCGGCACCAGCTTCGACGCGCAGTACGTGAACGTGAACGGGGCGAGCGGCTACTTCTCGCACTCCCTCAACGCCTACGGGCAGCAGGGCAGGCCGTGCCCGCGCTGCGGGCGACCGATCGTCCGCGAGTCGTTCATGAACCGCGGCTCGCACTTCTGCCCGTTCTGCCAGCGGGTGCGCCCGTGAGCCGCGCCGCGACGGCCGCGGTCGCCGTGGGCGGCGCGGTCGTCGTCGTCGCTGGGACGCTGGCGGTGGTCTTCGGCGTGGTCGGCATCGGCCAGACCGTGACGGCGGGGACGCAGCCCATCGTGTGCGGCGTGCGGGTGGGAGTGGCGTCCTCCGACCAGTCCGTCCGCCTGCTCGGAGTCTCCGACGAGCAGCACGCGCCAGGGGATCGGGTGCGCGTGTCCGATCTCTGCGTGGTCGAGATCGTCGGCATCGACGACCAAGCGGATGCCGCGGACGAGGACGGCGCTGGCGCGCGGGTGCAGCTGTGGTGACAGTGATCGCCGTCGCCTCGGAATAGGCTGCGCCGGCGCCCGGTTCGGTTCACCATGACAACAATCGGCAGCTCCTCCCTCGACGTCTTCCCCCTCGCCCTCGGCGGCAACACCTTCGGCTGGACCAGCGACGAGGCCACTTCGCACGCCGTGCTCGACGCCTTCGTCGCCGGCGGCGGCAATTTCGTCGACACGGCGGACGGCTACTCCTCCTGGGTGCCCGGCAACTCGGGCGGCGAGTCCGAGACGATCATCGGAAGCTGGTTCGCCGCGCGCGGCAACCGCGCCGACGTGGTGCTCGGCACCAAGGTGAGCCAGCACCCCGACTTCGCGGGACTCGGCGGAGCGAACGTCGCGGCGGCGGCGAACGCCTCGCTCGCCCGTCTCGGCACCGACTACATCGACCTCTACTACGCGCACTTCGACGACGCGAGCACCCCGCTCGAGGAGACCGTCGCGGCGTTCAACGACCTGCTCGTCGCCGGCACGATCCGCGCGATCGGCGTCTCGAACTACACGGCGGAGCGCGTCGCCGAGTGGTTCGCCATCGCCGAGCGCAACGGCTTCGCGCCGCCCGTCGCCCTGCAGCCGAACTACAACCTCGTGGAGCGCGCGAACTACGAAAGCACGCTCGCGCCGATCGTGGCGGAGAAGGGGCTCGGCGTCGTTCCCTACTACGGCCTCGCGAGCGGCTTCCTCACCGGCAAGTACCGTACCGCCGCGGACTTCTCGCAGAGCCCGCGCGGCGGCGGCATGGCCAAGTACCTCGACAACGGCGGGCTCGACGTGGTCGCAGCGCTCGACACGGTCGCCGCGGCGCACGAGGCGCCGCTGGCCACTGTGGCGCTCGCCTGGCTGCGCAGCCGTCCGGGCGTCGTGGCCCCGATCGCGAGCGCCCGCACCGTCGAGCAGCTGCCCGACCTGCTGGCGTCGGCGTCGCTCGAGCTCACGGCGCACGAGATCGCCGCGCTCGACGCGGCATCCGCCACCTTCTAGCCCCGTCAGCCCGCCGCCAGCCCCTCGCCCCGAGCCCGAGCAGTGGGGCAAGCTTTCGACCTTCCTGCCCGCTGCGGCCGTCGATTGTTTGCCCCTCTGCCCGTGGCGGCGCGCTTCTCTGAGCAGTGGGGCAACGTTTCGACCTTCCTGCCCGCTGCGGCCGTCGATTGTTTGCCCCTCCGCTCCGAGGGCGCGCGCGTGCTGCGCGCCCGCCTCAGCGCAGCCGCTTCATCCAGGCGCCCTCGTAGCCGATCGGCACGAAGCCGACGGCCTCGTTCACGCTCAGCATGTGCCGGTTCTCCTCGGCGTTGAAGGTGATCACCGAGGGGTGCCCCGGCCGCCGCTCGGCGAGGTGGGCCAGGTTCGCCACCTTGAGCAGCATGCCGAGCCGGTGCCCGCGGTGCTCCCTGAGCACCAGGGTGTCGTCCTGCAGCACCGCGCGGGCGGCCTGCGGCGGCACCGACAGCGAGCTGTAGCCCACCAGCGCCCCGCTCGGAACGTGCTCCACCGCCACGGTGAGCATCTCCCGCGGGCTCGCCGCGTCCCGCTCCTCGGACTCGACCACGCGGGCCGCCGTCCAGACGTCCTCCGGCTCCTCCATCCCGGCGCTCGGGGCGTCCGTGCTCATGCGCGTGAACATCAGCGCCATGTCGTCGAGCCAGCGCTCGGGGGTGCTCCGCGTCCAGCGGTGCACCCGGTAGTCCCCGCCCGATGCAGCGGATGCCGCGGCGACGGCCGCCGCGAGACGCCCGGGTTCCATCGGCAGCGGCAGCCGGCTCGCGCGCTCCACCTGCTCGAGGGAGTAGCCGCGGTGCCGCAGGAACCGCACCTCGGGGTTGGCGAGCGGGACGGAGCCGAATCCGGTCGGTGGAACCAGCCGCTCGCCCGGCCCGTCGGGGGAGACCGCGTAGACGAACAGGCGGCTGCGGTCGTGCGCGAGCCCCTCGACGTGCTGCGCGAGGGCCGTGCCGATGCCGCGCCCGCGGTAGGCGGGCAGCACCTCCACCACGGCCCAGGCCACCGGGTCGTCGGAGTCGACGTTGATCTCGTACATCGCGCGCGCCGCCAGTGCGCCGTCCACCCGCACGCCGAACAGCCGGCGCGGCGCGTTCCGGGTGTCGAGGTAGCCGGGCAGCTCCTCGACCGGCTCCGTCGCCAGGTCTCGGGTGCCGTAGCCGAAGGCCTCCACCTCGTTGCGCAGGTCGATGCTCGCGACGTAGTCGGCGGCATCCGCTGAATCGATCGTGGCGGGGATGGCGAGCTCTTCCACGGTGAACGTCATTCGCCCATTCTCGATGCTCGGCGGGCCGGGCACAACGACGCCCGCGCGGCACGATCCGCGCGATACCGCGCATCCGGTACCGTTGGGCGAGTCGCGACAGCCGCAACGGGAGGGGAGCTTCGTGTATCTGAAGAGCCTCACGCTCAAGGGCTTCAAGTCGTTCGCGCAGCCGACCACCTTCGCCTTCGAGCGCGGGGTCACCTGCGTGGTCGGGCCGAACGGCTCGGGCAAGAGCAACGTGGTCGACGCGCTCGCCTGGGTGATGGGCGAGCAGGGCGCGAAGACCCTGCGCGGCGGCAAGATGGAGGACGTCATCTTCGCCGGCACCTCCACCAAGGGCCCGCTCGGTCGCGCCGAGGTGGTGCTCACCATCGACAACTCCGACGGCGCCCTCCCCATCGACTACGCCGAGGTGTCGATCAGCCGCACGCTCTTCCGCAACGGCGGCAGCGAGTACGCCATCAACGGCTCCTCGGTGCGCCTGCTCGACGTGCAGGAGCTGCTCAGCGACTCCGGCCTCGGCCGCGAGATGCACGTGATCGTCGGGCAGGGCCAGCTCGACGCCGTGCTGCGCGCCAGCCCGGAGGACCGCCGCGGCTTCATCGAGGAGGCCGCCGGGATCCTCAAGCACCGCAGGCGCAAGGAGAAGACCCTGCGCAAGCTCGACGCGATGCAGGCCAACCTCACGCGGCTCAGCGACCTCGCCGGGGAGATCCGCCGGCAGCTCAAGCCGCTCGGGCACCAGGCCGAGATCGCCCGCGAGGCGCAGTCGATCGCCAGTATCGTGCGCGACGCCCGCGCCCGGCTGCTCGCGGACGAGGTCGTCGAACTGCGCGCCGCGATCACCCTGAACAGCCGCAGCGAGGCCGACCGCAAGACCGAGCGCGTCGTGCTGCAGGAGCAGCTCGACCAGGCCAAGCTGCGCGAGCACCGGCTCGAGCAGGAGCAGGTCGGCGACGCCGTCGACCTCGCCCGGCGCACCGCCTTCGGGCTGGAGTCCGTGCAGGAGCGGCTGCGCAACCTCTACTCGCTCGCCAACCAGCGCCTCGCGATGCTCGGCCAGCAGGGCGAGGTGGCGCAGACGGGCCAGAGCGTGACGCCGACGATGGTGGCGGATGCCCGTGCCGAGGCCGAGCGCCTCACCGGCACGATCGCAGAGGCCGAGTCGCACTGGAGGGAGGCGCAGGCCGCCACCGTGCTGGCGCGCACGACCCTCGACGCCCTCGACGAGGAGATCGCCCAGCAGAGCGCGCTGGTCTCCCGCCACGATCTCGAGGTCTCGAAGCTCGGCGGGCAGGCCGCCACCGCCGCCTCCCGGCTGGCCGCCGTGCGCGGCGAGGTGCTGCGCCAGCAGAACGCCCTCGACGCCGCCGCCTCGCGCGGAGCCGCCGCCGCCGCGAACCTCGCCGAGATCGAGGCCTCAGCCACGCTCGGCGACGACAGCGAGACCGACCTCGACGCGCACTACCAGGCCGCGCAGGCCGAGGTCGCCGCCGCGGAGACGCACATCGAGTCCCTTCGCGAGGCGCTGCACGACCACGAGCGGGAGCGCGACGCCCTCGGAGCCCGCGTCGGCGCGCTCTCGCTCGCCCTCGACCAGAAGGACGGATCGAGCGCCCTGGTGGCGGCGCGGCTCGACGGTGTGCGCGGGCTCGTCGCCGAGCACGTGCGGGTGCAGCCGGGATACGAGGCGGCGGTCGCCGCCGCGCTCGGCTCGCTCGCCGACGCCGTGCTCGCCGACGACCGCGACGCCGCGCTGGCCGCGATCGCCCACGCGCACAGCGACGAGCTCGGCCGGGTCGAGCTGCTGATCGCCGACGCGGCCCGGTCCGCGGAGCCCGCCGCCGGCGCCGCGGACGGCGTCGTCCCCGCGCAGAGCGTGGTGGCCGCGCCGGACGGGGTGCTCGCCCTGCTGGGCGCGACCTGGATAGCCGACGACCTCGCATCCGCCCGCGCCTTCTGGGCCGGCCTCGACGACGCCTCGGCCACCGTCATCACCCGCGCGGGCGACGTGCTCAGCCGCTTCGTGCTCAAGGGCGGATCGGGCGCGAAGCGGTCCAGGCTCGAACTGGTCGCCGACCGCGACGCCGCCACCCACCGCCTCGGCGAGGTGGAGTCGCTGATCGAGCGCGCCCGCTTCGCGCTCGCGGAGCAGCGGGCCGCCGTGCAGGTGGCCAAGGAGCAGTCGGTGCGCGCCCTGGCCAGCCTGCGCGAGTTCGACTCGCAGCTCGCCGCGCAGACCGAGCGGCTGAACCGCGCCCGGGTGCAGGCCGAGGCCGCGGCGGCGGAGGCCGAGCGGCTGAACCACGCCCTCGCGCTGGCCGCGGACACGGTGGCGGATGCCGCGGCGGCGGCCGAGCGGGCCCAGTCCGAGCTCGACACGGTCGCCTCGCGCCCGCGCCCGATCCTCGACGCGAGCGCACGGGAGGGCATCGACGCCGAGCTCGACGCGGCGCGCGAGCGCGAGATCGAGGCGCGGCTGCAGGTGGAGACCGCCCGCGAGCGGGTGCGGGCGCAGGAGCTGCGCGCCGCCCAGCTCGCCGAGCAGCTCGAGGCCGAACGCGCCGCTGCCGAGGAGGCGGCCCGCAGGGCCGTCATCCGCCGTCGACAGGTGGAGGCCGCGCAGTCCGTGATCGACGCGCTGCCCGCGGTGCTCGACTCCGTCGACCGCTCGGTGTCCGCCGCCCGGCTGGAGCTGGCGTCCGCTGAGGCCCAGCGCAGCGCCCAGAACGAGGAGCTCGCCCAGCTGCGCAGGCACGAGCACGAGCTGCGCGACCAGCTCACCACGGTGAGCGAGAACGTGCACGGTCTCGAGATGCAGATCTACGAGAAGAAGCTGCACCTGAGCAGCCTGCTCGAGCGCGCGGGCGAGGAGCTCGGACTGGTCGAGGAGGTGCTCGTCGCCGAGTACGGGCCCGACCAGCTGGTGCCCGACGACTCCACCACAGGCGTCGAGCGCGGCGACGGGGTCGAGTTCGTGCGCGAGCAGCAGCAGGCCCGCCTCGCGCGCGCCGAGCGCAAGCTCGCCCAGCTCGGACGCGTCAACCCGCTCGCGCTCGAGGAGTTCGCGGCGCTGGAGCAGCGGCACAGGTTCCTCGCCGAGCAGCTCACCGACCTCACCGAGACCCGCAAGGACCTGATCACGATCATCGAGGAGATCGACGAGAAGATGCAGGACATCTTCGCGGCGGCCTTCGAGGACACCAGGGCGGCGTTCGACACGGTGTTCCCTGTGCTCTTCCCCGGGGGCACGGGCAGCATCCACCTCACCGACCCGGAGAACCTGCTCACCACGGGCATCGAGGTATCCGTGCGGCCGGCGGGCAAGAAGATCGAGCGGCTGTCGCTGCTCAGCGGCGGGGAGCGGTCGCTGGCGGCCGTGGCGCTGCTGATCGCGATCTTCAAGGCGCGCCCCAGCCCGTTCTACATCATGGACGAGGTGGAGGCGGCGCTCGACGACGCCAACCTCGGCCGGCTGCTGACGATCTTCCAGGACCTGCGCGAGACCAGCCAGCTGATCGTCATCACCCACCAGAAGCGCACGATGGAGATCGCCGACGCGCTCTACGGCGTCTCGATGCGCGCCGACGGCATCAGCGCGGTGATCGGCCAGCGCGTGGCCACGGAGCAGCCCCTGCCGAATGACCCCCTGCCGAATGAAGGAGATCTCGCGTCGACGACCCCGTAGGCCGCACGACACCGTCCGGCCGCACGGCGATCTCCTTCATTCGGCAGTGCGCTAGGAGACCACCTCGGTGAGCGGCTCGTCGTTCACCGTCAGCACGCGCCACTGCTCGCCGACGCGCTCGAAGGTGGCCACGGAGCCGTTCTTGATCTGGTCGAACTCCCGCCCGGCGAGCGAGGCGAGCGTGTAGCGGATGATCGTGCCGTGGCAGACGATGAGCGTGTTGCGGTCGCCGTACTCCGCGTCGATGCGGTCGAGCGCCGCGCGGCCCCGGGCGGCCACCGACTCCAGGCTCTCCAGCCCGGGGTACTGCTTGTCCGGCCACTTGGCCGCGATGTCCTCGGCGGTGGCGCCCTCGCCGTCGCCGTAGTCGCGCTCGCGCAGCTCGTCGTAGGCCGGGCCGAGCTCGATGCCCAGGCCCTCGGCGATGATCGACGCGGTCTCCCGCGCGCGGCTCAGCGGGGAGCTCACGATCACCTCCCAGTCGGTTCCGGCGAGGCGGGCGACGGCGTCCCTGGCCTGCTCGCGGCCGGTGTCGTTGAGCGGGATGTCGGTGGCGCCCTGCAGCCGCTGCTCGAGGTTCCAGTCGGTCTGTCCGTGACGGATGAAGGCGAGAGCCATGAGCTCA
>Ga0247813_10002974_pt1 | contig 11193 bp, 6 predicted proteins | sample UWRJL169409C1_FD_180719 | JGI IMG/M metagenome (GOLD analysis project Ga0247813, IMG submission 180719) | Plant litter microbial communities from Arlington Agricultural Research Station in Wisconsin, United States - UWRJ-L169-409C-1 | ecosystem: Environmental > Terrestrial > Plant litter >... | reverse complement strand
TTTTTAAAAAGTGGTCCCGACGAGAATCGAACTCATATCTAAAGTTTAGGAAACTTCTATTCTATCCGTTGAACTACGGGACCAATGTACTACCTCACAACGCTTCCATTTGCATGGTTTTTTGAAGGTGCCACAAAAGTAAGTTTTCCATCTGAATTTTCAGACATTAAAATCATTCCTTGTGATAAAATTCCTTTTATTTCTCTCGGGGCAAGGTTAGCTAGCAAACTCACCTGTTGTCCAATCACCTCTTCTACAGTAAAATATTCCGCAATGCCAGAAACTACAGTCCTCTGATCAAGACCCGTATCCACTGTAAGTTTTAATAGTTTTTTAGTTTTTTCTACCTTTTCTGCTGCGATGATCGTTGCTACCCGAATATCCATTGCACTAAACTGGTCAAAATCTATATTTGCTTTTGCAGGAGCAACAACAGCATTCGCTAATGTATTGGCAATTTTGCTTTGGTTTAATTTATTGATCTGCGCTTCTACTTCCGTATCCTCAATTTTCTCAAATAACAAGTGAGATTCGTTTAACTGATGCCCAACAGTCAGCAAGTCCATCTTACCAGCCTCTTCCCATAAATTAGTTTCATGGTTTAACATTTTCTGCAGCTTTTCAGCCGTAAAAGGCAGAAAAGGTTCAATCAGGACTTCTAAAGTAGCTACGATCTGCAGACTGATATTAAGTATTGTGCGTACCCGGTCTTCATCAGTCTTAATCACCTTCCACGGTTCCGTTTCTGCAAGGTATTTATTGCCTAAGCGTGCCACATTCATTACTTCTGTTAAGGCTTCTCTGAAACGGTAAGCCTCGATAGATGTACTGATTTTTGCAGGGTATATGCCCAGCTCATTAATGACTAACTGATCTTCTTCAGTAATGGATGATATAGCAGGCACCTGGCCACCAAAGTATTTATGGGTAAGCACAACTACCCTATTGATAAAATTACCCAGTACAGCGACTAATTCGTTGTTGTTTCTAGCCTGAAAATCTTTCCAGGTAAAATCATTATCTTTTGTCTCAGGAGCTGTTGCCGTCAGAACATAACGCAGTACGTCCTGCTTATCCTTAAATTCAACGAGGTATTCATTTAACCATACTGCCCAATTTTTGGACGTAGATATTTTCTGTCCTTCTAAATTCAGGAATTCATTTGCAGGAACATTATCAGCCAGGATATAATCACCATGCGCCATTAACATGGCCGGGAATATAATACAATGGAAAACGATATTATCCTTACCAATAAAATGTACCAGTTTTGAAGAATCATCTTTCCAGTAATCTTCCCAGTTTCCCTCTGCATTACCATTTTCAGAAAGATAGTATTCAGCAGCTTTAGGATTTGGCTGGTTTTTACCCGAATATTTAAACAACTCTTTAGTCGCAGAGATATAACCGATTGGCGCATCAAACCAAACATACAACACCTTGCCTTCAGCGTCTTTAACTGGAACTTTTACGCCCCAGTCCAGATCCCTCGTCATTGCCCTTGGCTGCAAACCTGCATTTAACCAGCTTTGACACTGACCATAAACATTTGGTTTCCACTCTTTGTGACCTTCAATATATGTTCTTAGCTGTTCTTCGTATTTTTCTAAAGGAAGAAACCAGTTTTTGGTTTCTTTTCTAACAGGAGGCTCTCCTGATAAAGTGGATTTAGGATTAATGAGGTCAGTTGCGTTTAGTGTACTCCCGCAATTCTCACACTGATCGCCATAAGCGTGCTCGTAACCGCATTTCGGGCATGTTCCAGTAATATATCTGTCTGCCAGGAATGACTGGGCTTTTACGTCATAATACTGCTCCGTAACTTCTTCAGTAAAGATACCTTTATCATAAAGGGTTTTAAAAAAATCTGAAGCGGTTTCATGGTGGGTAGCTGATGATGTACGATGATAGATATCAAATGACACACCAAAGTCTTTAAAAGAATCACCGATAATCTTATGATATTTATCCACCACAATCTGTGGAGTAACACCTTCTTTTTTTGCTTTCAGTGTGATAGGCACCCCATTTTCATCAGAACCGCATATAAATTTAACATCCCTTTTATTGGAGCGGAGAAAACGTACATAAGTATCCGCAGGTAAATAAACACCAGCTAAGTGCCCGATGTGTACCGGACCATTCGTATAAGGCAAAGCCGCCGTTACGGTATATCTTTTTATCTTACTGTTATCCAAAACTATTTTTATTATTTTGCCAAATATAAGTGTTTTACCCATGATTCAACAGCCGCCATACCTAAAAAAGGGAGACAAAATCGCTATCGTCTGCCCAGCCAAGAAATTGAAGAAATCTATAGCCCCTGCAATAGCACTGCTGGAAGAATGGGGATTACAAATTTGCATTGGTAAAAGTGTAAGTGCAGCATACCATCAGTTTGCGGGAGATGATACCTTGAGAGCAGCAGATATGCAGGATTATCTGGATGATCCGCAAATTAAAGCCATTATATGTGGAAGGGGCGGTTATGGCACTATCCGTATGATTGACCTGCTTGATTTTACAGTATTTAAAGAACATCCGAAATGGATAGTTGGCTTTAGTGACATTACAGTTTTGCTTTCCCATACTTTTGCTGCATTGCAGACACAAAGCATACACGGACAAATGCCTGGTACTTTTGAGGACGCCACTCCTGAATCATTGGAGAGTCTTAGAAAAGCACTGTTTGGAGAGCCGCAATCTTATCATGTAAAAAGCAATTTTCTAAACCGCAGTGGTGAGACAGAGGGTATCTTAATAGGCGGCAACCTTAGCATACTTATGGCAATGGAAGGCTCACCATCTGAAATGGATTATTCTGATAAAATTTTATTTCTGGAAGATGTAGGGGAATATGAATATAGTATTGACAGAATGATGCGTCAATTGAAACGCAGTGGTAAACTTGCTAAATTAAAGGGTCTGATTATTGGCGTCTTTAATGAGATTAAAACAGAAGAAATCCCGTTCGGACAAACTCCGGAAGAAGTAATTTGGGAAGTTGCAAAGGAATACAGCTATCCTGTGTGCTTTAATTTTCCATCCGGGCATATTGATAATAATATGGCTTTGGTAGTAGGAAAAAAAATATCACTAACAATTCATGAACAAACCGTAAGTCTTATTTAGCTTGTCAGTAATAATAGGCTGTCATTAAAATAAATACATACTAAAAACTAAAGAAGGGCACGGAAATTTCCGTACCCTTCTTTAGTATATATTTTAAAATGTATTGGTGATACTATGGCCTCATTCCTAAATAAGTATATGTCTCTTCAAATGAGCGGGCAGCTGCGACCCATTTAACATATAAAACTTTAGTAGTAGGATTATAATTACTTGCCGGATCAGTAACAGGTGTACCTATACCTCCAGAGTTGGTCACAGTAACTTTATTAGTTACTGGATCAATGCTATAAACTACCATGTTTGAGTAACCGTTTACAAGAGCTCCTGTCACTGTATTCTTACCAACAGTTTCTAGTTCAGCATTGTTATCATTAACGTTAGCACGTAATGAAGTGGTTGCACTTGTTTTGTAGTTATAAATACCATCGTATTTATTCTTCGCCATAGTTTTAACAATGATGTTACCAAAGTTGCCACTAATTGGCACAGAAGATCCGCTAACAGATACGATTTTAAAAGCTAAAGCAGAGTTTTTATCAAAATCAAATAAATCAGGCTTCACTGTAACTTTTAATGTTGCGGTTCTTTGACCTGCAGGAATGACTAAATTTAATGAACCTACTGAATAATTCAGCGGATCAAGTATTTCATATAAGTCACCCGCAACATTTGCTTCAGCAACATCTGGGTTCTGACCTAAGACTATCGCAGCGGCTCTTGCATCTGCTACAATCTTAGCATTATATTTTGTCAGGATTGTTGGATCTACAGCAACAGTTACATTGATGTCATTCGGTGCATTGTTTACACCTGCATAATTAACAACGATATCAAGTGTACCTGTAGGGCCCGCATTAAATGTTCGAGCATAAACCGGATAGTTACTACTTGTCCCTGATGTAATGGCACCAACATTTTGAAACTCAATAAGATTCGGGATAGCTCCTTCAGCATCCGGCTGTATTAAAGACTTATCTTTTAAGCAAGAACTAAATCCTACAGTGATAAGGCCTAATAAAAATATATTTATAATTTTTTTCATGTCTATTTATTTAATAGTGAGACTACTTAGCCCAGAATATTTTTGATGTGTATTTATCCACATTTGGTACATTTGCTGGGTTGTACTGGTTTTCTGTAACTGGATATAAGATTCTTGCCGGAAGTTTATCTGGAGCGCTAGATTCAGAAACAGTTGACACAAATGATTGTGTCGCAGAAGCACCAGAATTCTGAATAGAAGGATATCCTGTTCTTCTATATTCATTCCAGGCTTCATGTCCGAAAACCATGTTAAATGCAATATATTTCTGTGTAATAATTGCTTCTAATTTTTGCGCATCCGTAGTCGCTACACCAAAGTTCACTAAGCGGTTAGTAATATTTGCAGTTTTATAAGCCGTAGCGTCTGCCTTTGGATCTTTACCCGCTGTAACCGCACCCGCATTATTAGTATATAGGTATCTGTAAGAATTCTCAATACCCAGTTCATAATTTGCTTGTGCATTGCCTGTTAAAGTACCATTTAGATTAGCTTCAGCTTGTAAGAAATTACTTTCAGCAAGTAACATGATTGGCTGGCTAGCATCAGGACCCTTTAATATACCGATTCTTTCAAAACTAGTACCACTTGTTCCTCTAAACCAAGAGCTTGGAGATGCTCCTCTTCCTGCGTCAGAAAGCTGATAGCCCAGTCTGTTAACAGGAGTGTTAGTACCACTTTTAAAAACCACATTAGCACGTGCAGCATCGGTGATTTTTGTTCCATTGTAGAAACTCATAATCCATGGTGTAGGTGCATACTGAGTTGCTGCGCCCATAGAAGCGTTAGCAGCGGTATAGGCCCATCTGTTCCACGCTGGATTTTGTTTACCTTCAACTTTAGCATAACCAGGCTGTACATTTGCGTCCTCAGCAATGAAGCCAACTGTCGCATCAAAAGTTGTATTAGTAAAAGCAACTTTACCTTTCCCTTTAAGTACCAGTTTTAGTTTGATTGTATTTGCTAGTTTAGCCCATTTAGCTGCATTACCATTATACAATGGATCTGCTGAAACAAAAGCAGGCGTAGCCGAACCAATGGTTTTAAATGTAGCTATAGCCTCATCACAAAGATCAGCTAAGCTTTTATAAATATCAGTTGCTTTATCATACTTAGGCTGCACATTAGCAAGTCCTAAATTCGCTTCTGTATAAGGAATATCATTATATGTATCAACCAATAATTCGAAATTATAAGCCTTTAACACTTTAGCAGCAGCGTTAAACTCAACTAAATCAGTAACACCTGCAGATTGATCCAATACAAACTTAACATCAGTCAGGATATCATAAGTACCAGACCATAAGCCTGTAAATTCATTATTCTGGTAGTTGTAAGAAATAATAGAACCCCATCCGCTTATACCACCGCCATTAGCAAAATAACCAACCACTCCTGCGCCATAAGTATTGAATTGCGTTATATTATTCGCCGTCGCAACTATTGATTGAGGTAAAACCGTTCTAACGGTACCTGTAATTGGCGTGTTAGGATTAGTATTAATATCCAGCTGTTTCTTGCAAGAAAAAGCAGACGTAATAACTAATAATCCTAATATATATTTAAAACTTTTTTTCATAATTATAGATATTATAAGGTTAATGATACAGTAGCTCCAAAGAACCTAGATGGTGGCGACTGATTTAAACTGGTTAATCCAATGGCATTACCACTGCTTGAACCATTACCATCACTATACTCTGGATCTGTATAAACGTTTGTATTTGGTAAGAAGATAAACAAGTTTCTACCTTGAACACTAACTCTAGCAGCTTTAATCACTTTTGATTTTGCAAGAAGTTTACCCGGAAGATCGTATCCAATAGAGATCTCTCTGATTTTCCAGAAAGCACCTGAAGTAATATAGTTTTCTTCGATACCTGTTCTCGGTCCGGCAATTGTCCAGTAACCAGCACCACCGTCTTTAACGGAGATATTAGTGTTAGCTACATATTGTCCTGTAGCAGGATCTCTGTAAGATGAATTAGGGATAATGAAACGGTCTCTGTTATATTCAGCAGAGTTATAACCAGCACCACTAAAGTCAAATGTACTACCTGCATTGTTATAAATGACGTTTCCAGTACGGTATTCAGCAGAACCATAAATTGTAAATGATTTATATTTTGCTGTTACATTTAAGCCTAAAGTTTGTGTAGGAAGAGCTTGTCCCATTACTTGTAATCCATTAGTTGCGGATGGATAACCAGTAATCGGATCTACAATAATTCTGCCCTGATCATCACGAACATAACCTTTAGCCATAATTACAGGAAAAGGCTGCCCCTCAACTGCATAAGATCCTGCTGAACTACCGTAAGCTCCTAATGTTAATTGGGTTAAACCATTACCAATAGCATCAACCTGATTATTATAATGTGTAAACGTACTTCCGAAAGCAAGTTCCCAATCGCGGGTTTGTAATGGAATTACATTTAAGGATGCTTCGATACCTTTTGAACTTGTCTGACCAGTATTCACTAAGAATGAAGAGAAACCACTTGCATTAGATACACCTGTTGGAACAGTTTGGTTTTTCGTTTTAGTATTAAAATAAGTTAAAGCACCAGTGATTCTTGATTTAAACAAACTTAAATCTAAACCTGCTTCATAACCCTGAGTAATCTCTGGTTTAAGATTTGGAGAGATTAATCTGTTTGCAAGAGTTAAACCACCTGCTCCGTTATAAGGATAACCACTACCCTGTCCATATGTTGGAACCAGGCTATATGGATCAATGTTTACCAAACCTACTTTAGACCAACCACCTCTTACTTTGAAATAATCAATTTGTTTGATATCCTTTAAAGCCGCGATTGCATCTGTTGGTACAAATGAAGCCTGAATACTTGGATAGAAGAAAGAACGATTTTCTGGTAATAATACAGAAACCCAGTCATTACGTCCTGTTGCTGTTAAGAACAAGTAGTTTTTGTATGAGATATCTAATTTACCTGCTATACCATAGCTACGGCTTAAAGTATTGCTCTCTGAAGCTGTAGGGGTATTTGTACTGTTTCCTAAGTTAAAAACACCAGGAACTACTAAACCATTAACAGAAGCTGTTAAGTTTTTGTATTGCTCTTGTTTTAACTGACCTAATAAAGTAAAATCAAATTTGAAATCTTTAACTTTTTTCTGTGCGTGAGCAATGAAGTCAGTTACAATGTTAGTTGTATAATTAGCATTGTCACTAACGCTACCTAAAATATCCTGGAATTTATATTCTGTAGTACCTACGATACTTTTTGTGTATTCACTAAAAGTAAAAACATCAGTATATGTTTTAGAACTTGCGTTTTGTGTAGTCAAACCAACTCGACCTGTAAAATCTAACCATTCTAATGGTTTGTACTTTAATTCAGCACTTCCAATAAAATAGTCATTTCTTGTTTTTTGTCTGTTATTATCTGCAATGAAATACGGGTTGTTGTAATATGCATTGTAATAACCGTTTGGATTTGCGAATGGATTATTTCTCCAGTCGCTTAAGTCCGGAATATATGCCTGACTTGGTGCATTTAATAAATTGTTATAGATACTACCAGTTTGTGTAGTAATATCATATCTGTTCTGTGCGTAATAAGTAGAATAGTTCAGATCTAATTTATCAGACAATTTACGTGTTCCACCAGCTCTTACAGTAGCCCTATTGTATTTATCTCCAGGTGTAGTTCCTGAAGCATCCAGGTATTGACCTGAAACATACATTGTACTTTTTTCACCACCTGAGTTCACAGAGAAGTCAGTCATGTTAGTTACACCGTTTTTCCAGAATTTGTCTTTACCGTTAGTATAAGAATAAGGTACAGACTGAATTGAACCATCTTCAAGAGGACGTCCAATTTCTCTGATCGAACCATCAAATCTAGGACCATATTGCTGATTTTCATAAGCAAGGTATTCCTGAATGTCGTTTGATGAACCCGAACCGAACTGATCTTGTAATTTAGGGAAGAAAGCAGTACGCTCTAATGTAGTTGTGTTAGTGATTTTAATATCTAAACCACCATCTTTTTTTCCTCTTTTAGTTGTAATGATCAATGCACCGTTAGAAGCTGCAGAACCATATAAAGCCGCAGAGCTACTACCATTTAGCACCGTTAAATCTTCAATATCGTCTGGGTTCAGATTACTCAAAATTGAGTTTGGAACAATAACGTTATCAACAACAATCAGTGCCTGGTTATTACCAGTTAAAGAGCGCATACCCCTTAAAACAACGCGGAAGTTAGGGTTAACACCACTACCTACACCCTGAATGTTTAAACCAGCAACTTTACCAGTCAAACCAGCAACGATGTTAGATGGTTTACCTTGAGTTAATTGATCGTTTTTTAATGTTGTTTGTGCAGATCCTAATGATTTTTTAGAAACCTGTAAACCAGCACCTGTAATTACAATCTCGTTTAATGATTGTGCATCCGGAGCTAAAATTACGTTGATAGTACCATTTGCAGTTAATGTCCTCAGTTGAGAAGCATAGCCGATAACTGAAAATCTCAATCCTGTTGCATTAGATGGTACGGTAATTGTATATCTACCGTTAGCACCTGTTTGAGTACCTCCGTTAGAGCCCTCGATTCTAACGGTTACACCTGGTATAGGCTGTCCGTCATCTTTACCGGTAACTGTACCAGAGACTGTTCGATCCTGGGCTATGGCATTGACAGCCAGCAGCACCAAAACGAATAAACTTAGTATAAGTTTTTTCATAAATTTGTTTAGATTAATAATAGTTTGCTTCGAATATAATAATTTTGACAAATCACTTCTCTATAAATGTTTTAAATTAGTATTAATTTGCTGTTAAACCAGAAGAGAATTACTTTTAGATGACAATTCAGTGCTGTTAAGTAAGTGTTTCTCATTAACCCTCCTAAAATACTCCGTGCAAAAAAAGGCAGGATTTCCATAAAAACCCATTATTCTTTCCGAAAGTCTTAATAAATCAAATAACCATGTCAATTATTTGACTAAAAAGGACTTTTATTAGGGCAAAAAAGCACTTCATGGATAAAAAAAGCGTTTAAAAGACAATGTTTTATTATTAAATAGGAACCAATCTTATTTAAATGATGAAAGTTGGCCCAATGAGTAAACAAAAAATTGAATTTGAAACGTTTTGTTTATAATCAAACATTCATAAGGATTAAAGAACAATCTTTCCAGACAATTCATTTAAAAGTTATTGTCATTTGTACGTGTAAGATCTTCAACTTTTACTTCCTGAGCAGCACACGGAATTCATTCTGTTTCGTTGAACATCTATAGCATTTACGATAACTCCAGACAAATCCTGAACGTCAATTGCTAAAACTGCATTAAAAATAGTATTGAAATCAACAATTTCAGTTTGAGATAAATACCCTGAATAAGAAAAAGTAGTGGATGCATTGCCGGATGTTAATTCTGCGAAAAATTCCCCGTCTGAATTAGTTACAGAATCTTTTAAGGCTCTAAAAATTTTGATGGTTACATCTGCAAGGGGCAAGCGCTCTTCTTGTGCCTTCACAGTACCAATTACAGTTCGTTTCTGTGCACTCGCATTTCGTGCTAGCATAAGGATTACGAACAACCCTAATATAAGCTCTTTCATAAATAAGTATTTAGATAATTAATTACGCAAACATACGAAATATTACAACATAAATTTAATTGAAAGAAGATTTATTTAATAATTGATATTACCATAGCCAAAACAGTTACTCTTCACCTCGTAATTAATTTCAAATACGGAATAGAAAGTGAATCATTATGAGTGTGAAGCATTAATGAATCTTAATAAGATGCTGTAATCACAACAAAAGCACATTCTAGTTATGTTGCTAGTCTATAGAAATACCCATTTCAAAAGGATAATAAAACAATAGTTTCAATAATAAAAAACACCCTTAACATTTAAAGTCAAGAGTGCCAGTACATCATATTTCAGGAGAGACATAGTAATTGAAAATCTCAATCAGATTTATTAATTAACAAGAAACAATGCGTTAATAAAAAGTTGTTTCCCGCCTTCCCAAAAGGAACGAAACAAAACATCGCCAGATAGATAAATGATATTTCCCTTTCCCGAAGGTTGAACGGCGAAGAGCATCCCCTCATTTAATTTCTTTTTTATATTTTTCCCAGCAATACCAGCCAGGTAACCACCATTTTTTAATATCCCTACATTCCATCCGTTTTCAAGTGGCTCGAATATTCGGTCATCTGTCTTTAATGTATAATAAATAGCTCCAATCCCAAAAGCGAGAGGGTGGCTGCTATCAAAGTTCACCTTATAAACAGCGCCCGGAATAGCGTCCTCCTGTTTATCCTTATCTTTTTCCTTATAAGTACGCCCGATATTATCTTTATCCCCGGACCCGGGAAATTCTTTCTTTTTAATATCGAATGGCTTTATACCAACTACACTGGATATCGCATCTTCCATTAAAATTACTTTTCCACCCATCCTGATCCAATCCTCCAATTTTTCAATGTTCTTACGCAAATAAGATCCATCGGGCAAAATAAGGACATTAGTAGTACTAAGTTCTAAAGCGGTTAACCGCTGCTCCGGAATAATATTCAGCGGATAACTAAGCTCCTGCTCAAAGAAATGCCAGACTTCCCCAACACTTTGTGAAGAAACATCAGATCCGGCAACCATAGCCACTTTAGGCATAGTCAGCAATGGATAAATAGAAGAACCAAAATCTTTCCCCTTATCTACAAATCCGCTGGAAATGCCTGAAAATGTTGTTTTAAATTCTTTTTCTATTGACATTATCTGACTAGCCAGCTGCTTGTTCAATTTTTCATTTTCAGCACGGTAGATCAGTAATGATCCCATTGGATAAAGTTTCCCTGCGGAAGTAAACTCCTGCTCAGCAATACGGACTCTGACACCAATACTTTGCAATGCGATAAGCACTCTTGCGTCTTCAATCGAGTTCCAGGGCAAAACCCAGGCGTATGGAGCAGAAACCGGGGATATGGCGGTTTTGAAATCTTCCATGCCAGCATATATCCCGCTC
>Ga0247813_10002973_pt1 | contig 11196 bp, 12 predicted proteins | sample UWRJL169409C1_FD_180719 | JGI IMG/M metagenome (GOLD analysis project Ga0247813, IMG submission 180719) | Plant litter microbial communities from Arlington Agricultural Research Station in Wisconsin, United States - UWRJ-L169-409C-1 | ecosystem: Environmental > Terrestrial > Plant litter >... | reverse complement strand
CGACTGGGCCGAACCCTTGCCGACGTCACCGAAACCGGCGACGCAGGCGACCTTGCCGGCGAGCATGACGTCGGTCGCGCGACGGATCGCGTCGACCAGCGATTCCTTGCAGCCGTAGAGGTTGTCGAACTTCGACTTGGTGACCGAGTCGTTGACGTTGATCGCGGGGAACGGCAGCTCGCCCTTCTTGGCGATCTCGTACAGGCGGTGGACACCCGTGGTGGTCTCTTCCGAAACGCCCTTCAGGTTCTTGACGGTCTCGGTCAGGTAGCCGGGGTTCTTCGCGACGTACGCCTTGAGCGCACGCTGCATCTCGACCTCTTCCTCGTTCTCGGGCTCGGGCATCGTGTGACCGGCCTCGAGCTTGGCGCCCCAGAGCGCGAACATCGTCGCGTCGCCGCCGTCATCGAGGATGATGTTGGCGGTCTGGCCCGACCCATCGCGGTCCCAGCTGAAGATGTCGCCGACATAGTTCCAATAGTCCGCGAGGCTCTCGCCCTTGATCGCGAACACCGGCACGCCGGTCGCGGCGATCGCTGCGGCGGCATGGTCCTGCGTCGAGAAGATGTTGCACGTCGCCCAGCGGACGTCGGCGCCGAGCGCGGTCAGCGTCTCGATCAGCACCGCGGTCTGGATCGTCATGTGCAGCGAACCGGTGATCCGCGCGCCCTTCAGCGGCTGCGACGGACCGAACTCGGTACGCAGGCTCATCAGGCCGGGCATTTCCGTCTCGGCGATGTTGATTTCCGCACGGCCGAAATCGGCGAGCGCAATGTCGGCGACGACGTAATCGGTCTTCGCGGGGGCGAGGGTGGTGGCCACGATGGGTCTCCTGGAATCGATGATCGGCGAGCCTCATGCCCGTGCCGGATGCCGTGCCACTTAGGCGATCGGGGGCTCCAAATCAAATATAAAGATATCTTTATATGAGGTGTCGAAGGCTGACCTCGCTTGCTCCACTACGCCGTTCTCCTGCGAACGCAGGAGCCAGGGTACCGAACACTACCCTACGAAACCCTGGGCTCCTGCGTTCGCAGGAGAACGACTAGGCGTGCCCCGTCTCGGCAACCAGCAACCGCGGATCCACCCCAGCGTCCGCAAACGCACGGGTCCAGCGATCATCCGCATCGGTATCGAACACCAGCGACGGGTCGCCCGCGACGTTGAACCACCCCGGCCGCGACAATTCGCCCTCCAGTTGCCCCTCGCTCCAGCCGGCATACCCCAGCGCGGCGACCCAGCGGCTCGGCCCCTTGCCCTCGGCGATTGCGCGCAGCACGTCGACCGTGCTCGACAAGGCCCAGCGGCCAGCGACGTCGACCGTCCCCTGCCCGCTCCAGTCGCGCGAATGCAGCAGGAACCCACGCCGCGGCTCGACCGGACCGCCGAAATGCACGGGTGCGTTGGGCGTGTCGCCCGGCTCGATCTCGAACTGTTCGAGCAGATCGTGGAAACCGATTCCGTCGACCGTCGCGCCCAGCCCAATGCCGATCGCGCCGGTCGCGTCGTGGCTGCACATCGCGATCACCGCACGCGCGAAGCGCGGGTCGCTCATCCCCGGCATCGCCAGCAGGAACTGGCCGGACAGAAAGGCGGTTTTTTCCATCGCCATCAGATAGCGCGCCACGGCGTACGCCGCCACGCTTGAAATCAAGAGCGTTCCGCCCGAACTACGGCCGGCCGCTACACGTGCGGCGCTTAGGAGAATTCCATGACGATCAGCGTCGGCGACCGGCTTCCCAACACCATCCTGATCAAGGCGACCGCGGACGGTCCCGATCAGGTCGATTCCGACAGCTTCTTCAAGGGCCGCAAGGTTGCGCTGTTCGCCGTCCCCGGCGCGTTCACGCCGACCTGCTCGGCCAAGCACCTGCCGGGCTTCGTCGAGAAGAGCGCCGAGCTGAAGGCCAAGGGCGTCGACGAGATCGCCTGCACCTCGGTCAACGACGCGTTCGTGATGGGCGCATGGGGCAAGTCGACCGACGCCGGCGACATCACCATGCTGGCGGACGGCAACGGCGATTTCGCCAAGGCGGTCGGGCTCGATTTCGACGGCTCGAAGTTCGGCATGGGCCAGCGCAGCCAGCGCTATTCGATGCTGGTCAACGACGGCGTCGTCGAGCAGCTGCACGTCGAGCAGCCGGGCGAGTTCAAGGTATCGAGCGCCGAACATCTGCTGAGCGAGATCTGACCAAAGCGTCATCCCGGGCTCGTCCCGGGATCCAGAGTTCCAGGGACCGCCTTGCGTGACTCTGGATCCCGGGACGAGCCCGGGATGACGAACTCCCCAGTCTTGCCACCGCAACATCCCCCGCGTAACACTGCCCGATGACAACCGCTTCCGACCTCGTCGCCGAACTCGACCGCCTCTACCGTGCGTCCGTCGATCGCCTGCAGACCGCGCTGGGCGCGTACATCGCCGACGGCACGATCCCCGACCCCGCCTCGCGCAGCGACGGCTCGTTCGCCTATCCCGAAATCCGGCTCACCTATGCCGGCGGCGTCGATCGCCCCACCCCGCTCCGCTCGTTCGGACGCCTCGTCACGCCCGGCGAATACAAGATCAGCGTCACCAAGCCCGCGCTGTTCGCCGACTACATCACCGAACAGCTGACATTGCTGATCGAGGATTACGACGTCACCGTCGAGGCGGTCGAGGGCCGGCAGGAAATCCCCTTCCCCTACGTCATCGATCCGGGCCACGCGTTGAGCCTCGACGAGGTCTCCGCCACCGAACTCGCGCGCTTCTTCCCCGCCACGGAGCTCGCGCATATCGGCGACGAGATCGCCGACGGCCTGTGGGTCGCGCACGACGAGGCGCGGCCGCTCGCGCTGTTCGACGGCCTGCGCACCGATTTCAGCCTCGCGCGCCTGCGCCACTATATGGGCACGCCCGCCGAGCACGCGCAGCGCTTCGTATTGTTCACCAACTATCACCGCTATGTCGATGAATTCGTTCGCTGGGCCGGCTCGCAACTCGGCGAAGGGAGCCGCTTCACGCAGCTGTCCGGCGCCGGCGGCATCACGATCACCTCGGCCGATGACATCGACAAGATCGTCAGCGACAGCGCCTGGCGCCGCCACCAGATGCCCGCCTATCACCTGATGGCGGACGACCGCACCGGAATCACGCTGGTCAACATCGGCGTCGGCCCGTCGAACGCGAAGACGATCTGCGATCACCTGGCCGTGTTGCGCCCCGAAGCGTGGCTGATGATCGGTCATTGCGGCGGCCTGCGCCCCAGCCAGCGGATCGGCGACTATGTCCTCGCCCACGCTTATCTGCGCGACGACCACGTCCTCGACGACGTCCTGCCCCCCGAAATCCCCGTCCCCGCGATCGCCGAAGTCCAGGTCGCGATGGCCAAGGCCGCCGAGATCGTCTCCGGCCAGTCCGGCGAGGAACTCAAGCGCCGCCTGCGCACCGGCACGATCGTCACCACCGACGACCGCAACTGGGAACTCCGCTATTCGAAGTCGGCGCTGCGCTTCTCGCTCAGCCGCGCGGTCGGCATCGACATGGAGTCGGCGACGATCGCCGCACAGGGCTACCGCTTCCGCGTCCCCTACGGCACCTTGCTCTGCGTCTCGGACAAGCCGCTCCACGGCGAACTGAAGCTGCCCGGCCAGGCCAATCGCTTCTACGAACGCGCGATCAACGAGCATCTCCGCATCGGCATCGAGACCTGCGAACAGCTTCGCCAGGAAGGCGCCAAGCTTCACAGCCGCAAGCTTCGCGCGTTCGACGAGCCGCCGTTCCGCTGATCGGCTCCGGTTGACGGCCGAACTGATCGGGCGTGTTGACTGCGGAGCGGATCGGGGGATGATGCGTTACGCACCCGGAACCATTCAGGAGCTTTGCATGGCCGACACCCCCGAGACGCCGACTCCAGAAACACCGAAGCCGACGCCGCGCCGTGCGCCTCGCAAGGCGCCGGCAAAGCCGTCCAAGACGGCCGCGCCAAAACCAGTCGCCGCCGCCAAGGCCGAGACGCCATCGGCGCCCAAGGCCGCGAAACCTTCCAAGCCGGAATCGGCGAAGCCCGAGGCTGCGAAATCCGCCTCCGGTAAATCCGGCACCAAGGCGGTCAAGCCGCGCTCGTCGAAGCGCAGCACCCCGCGAACGAAGTCCGGCTCGCGCAAGGTCGCTCCTGCGACACCGCTGTCGCGTGCGACCGACAAGGTTGGCAGCAAGTGGGGCGCGGCGGCGATCGCCGGCGGAGTCGCCGCGGTGGGAGTCGCAGCCGTCGGTGCGCTGCTTTCGCTGCGGGGCAGCACGCCCAAGCCGAAGCTCCTCGAAAGCAAGGGCGCACACCAGGCCGACGGCACCGACTCCTCAGCGTCGTTCGAAGCCGGCATTGCCGACGAAGGCACGGTTCCGGACTAACCCCTGGGGCGCACGTCCGATCGTCGTTCGGCCATGAAGGCGCGGGTCCCGGGATCCGCGCCTTCACAGCATCACGGTTGCTAGCGCGGTTCCAGCCGGAAAGTGACCGTCAACGTGACGTCGGTCGCCACCGTGTCCGTCGCCGCCGTCCCCGGCAGTCCGAACGATCGCAGCATCTGGCCGATATAATCTACCGAACCGATGTCCTGCCGCTCACTGATCCCCGCTAGCGTAACCCGGCCAAGCGCCAGCGGCCCGGCATAGGCCTCCGCCTCGGTACGCGCCTTCGCCAGCGCCTGTTGCTTGGCGGCCCGTCGCGGCGCGGTATCGTCGGCCAGGATCGGCGTCACCACGTCCGACGGCTTGGCGTCAGCCGCCTTCAACGCCGCGATCGCACATGCGGCTGTCGCGCGGTCGGGCGCATCGAACGACAGGCTGGCATTGGCGCCCAGCTTCGGCTCGCCATCCTTCGTATCGCCAGTCTTCGCCTCGCCAGCCTTCATCGGGTTCAGCAGCGCGGTGACGTCGCTGTTGCATTCACTCGTGGTCCGCGTCGCCATCAGGCCGGCAATCATGCCGGTCAGCGAAGGCTTCTCCGCACCCTGTGCCTTTCTTACACCTATCGCCGCCATCGACCGGTCGATCGCCGCGGTCTTCTGCGCCAGCAATCGGTCCGCCTCGACCTGCGTGGCGGCACAGGCCAGCACGCTGCCAGACACGCGGTACGCGTTCGCCGGCGTCTCGACATGCCCGGCGGCGATGATCTCGACCGTCACCGGCGTCATGCCCCCCGACACCGACGCAGCGGCCACCGCCGCAGCGACTGCTACCATCACCATCCCTGCGGCTTCCCTTTGTTCTGGACGTCCAGCCACGCCTTCAGCGGTGCGAAATATTCGACCAGCGCCTTGCCCGACATCTCGCGGCTGCCCGTGAACACCTGCAGCGCATCCGGCCAGGGCTTGGACTGCCCCATGCTAAGCATCGCGTTCAGCTTGGTACCGACCGCCTTGTTATCGAAGAACGAGCAGCGGTGCAGCGGACCCTTCCACCCGGCCTGGTCGCACGCCGCCTTGTAGAACTGGAACTGCAGCACGCGCGCCAGGAAGTATCGCGTGTACGGCACCGCCGCCGGGATGTGGTATTTCGCGCCCGCGTCGAACTTGGTCTCGTCGCGCGCGACCGGCGGGACGATACCCTGATACTGCAGGCGCAGCTTGTCCCAGGCGCCCTGATACCCGGTCGTCGGAATCTCGCCCGAGAACACGCCCCAGCGCCATTTGTCGATCAGCAGCCCGAACGGCAGGAACGCCACCTTGTCCATCGCCTGGCGCAGCAGCAGCCCAATGTCCTTGTCCGGGCTCGGCACCTTGGCCTGGTCGAGCAGCCCGATCTTCACCAGATAGTTCGGCGTGATCGACAGCGCGACGGTATCGCCGATCGCCTCGTGGAAGCCGTCGTTGGCGCCGTTCTTGTAGAGGAACGGCTGCTTATTGTACGCGCGCTGGTAGTAGTTGTGCCCCAGTTCGTGGTGGATCGTCACGAAGTCGTCGGCATTCACCTTCGTGCACATCTTGATGCGCAGATCATCGACATTGTCGACGTCCCACGCCGACGCATGGCAGATCACCTCGCGGTCGGCGGGCTTCACGATCTGCGACCGCTCCCAGAACGTCCCCGGCAATGCGGGGAAGCCGAGCGACGAGTAGAACGCCTCGCCCTGCTTCACCATCTTCACCGGGTCGTAGCCCTTGGCCTTCAGCAGCTCGCCGGTGTCGTAGCCGACATCGCCCGCGCCCGCCGGTGCGACGATGTCATAGATATTGCCCCATTCCTGCGCCCACATGTTGCCGAGCAGGTCGCTGCGGATCGGCCCGGTCTTCGATTGCACCGCATCGCCGTACTTCGCGTTGAGCTTCCAGCGCGCATAGGTGTGCAGCGCCTTGTAGAGCGGCTCGACCTCGAGCCAGATCTTGTCGGTCAGCGCGGCGAACGCGTCCGGCTTCATGTCGTAGCCCGACCGCCACAGCGCGCCGACGTCCTTGTAGCCGAGCTCGCGCGCGCCCTCGTTCGAGATTGCGGTCATCTTGGCATAGTCGCCGCGCATCGGTGCGCCGACATTGTCGTTCCAGCTGATCCACATCTCCTTCAGCTTGGCCGGATCGCGGCTCTCGCCCATCGCCGCCTCGATGTCGGATCCGTTGATCGGCTTGCCGTCCAGCGTGCCCTTGCCCTTGCCGTACGCCGACGACATCTTGGTCGTCAGCGTCGACAGCTCCTCGGATGCGCCCGCGCGCGTCGGCGCCGGCAGCGTCAGCCCACCGCGCAGCAGGTTCAGCTTGCGCTGCGTATCGAACGAGAGCCCCGGCAACGTCGCGTATTTCGCCGCCCCCAACGCGTACTGCACCGCCAGATCGGTCGATTTCGCCCCCGACTTCGCCGCCAGCGCATCGGTATCGTCGGTGATGTAGGTCGCGTTGACCCACGCCATGCGCGCCGCATCAACGCCATCCGCCGCCAGCGTCTTCTCCGCCTCCGCGACATAGGCATCGGCCTCCGCCACGGTAGGCTTGGAGCTAGGCTGCGCGGCGGGCTTGGCGGTGGCCGGCGCGGTCTGTGCAGCAGCGGCAGAAACGCCGAAAGCCGCGCAGGCGAGCGCGATCGTCGAAACGGTGAACCGGATCATCTAAAGTCCCTTTTACTGATAGCGAAGAGTGCGGCGGCGGCCGGGTGGCGTCAAGCCGCCAGGAAGTCGGCGATCGCCTGCCCCAGCTCGGGTTTCACCACCGCGCTCATATGCCCGCCGGGGGTCTCGACATAGCGCCCGTCGGGCAGCGCATCGGCCAGGTCCTTCGCGGATCCATTGTCGAAATCCTCCGCGCCGCACACCACCAAAGTCGGCTGCGGAAACGCCTTCACGGTCTCCAACGGGGTGTCGGCAAACGTCTCGAGAATGCCGAGCAACGCGACCGGATCGCCCCCCGTGGTCTTCAGGAACGCCTCGACCAGCCATTCGGGGGTGCCCCGGACATGCTCGCCGAGCTTAGTCAGGATGCCGCGGAAATGCCCGCTGCGCCGATCGGTATCGGTCAGCCCCTCAAGTCCCATCCCCGAGAAGATCACCCGCCGCGGCGTCGCGCCGGTCGCCAGCATCCGCGACGTCGTCCGCGCGCCGAGCGAATAGCCGCCCAGATCATACTCGGTCAGCCCGAGATGCGCGATCAGCGCATGGCCGTCGCGGGTCAGTGCGTCCTTCGGATAGGCGGCCAGGTCGTGCGGCCGGGCGCTGTCGCCGTGCGCGCGCAGGTCGGGCATGATGACTCGAAAGCCCCGCTCGGCGATCTTCGCGGCGTGGCCGTACTTGATCCAGTTGGTCTTCGCGTCGGACAGATAGCCGTGGATCAGGACGACCGGCTGGCCCTCGCCGATCTCGTGCCACGCTAGGCGCGTGCCGTCGAAGCTCTCGAAATACTCAGTCGGGTAATCTGCCACAGGTCTCGATCCACTTGGCTGTAATGCGTTCGTTCTGGTCGGTGCGTGTGGCGGGCAGCGCCGACGTGTCAAGCCACGCCGCATGCCGGCTTTCGACCCCCGAATGGCTGTCCGGCACGAACCGCGACGGATCGTCGAAGCTGCCGACGGTCAGGTCCATCGTCGCCGCGTCGTCGCCCTCATAGGTCAGCGGCGTGCCGCATGCGGCGCAGAACCCGCGCTTGGCGAACGGCGACGACGCGTAGCGTTCGGGTTGAACCGTCGTCCAGGTCACCGCGCTCTTCGCCACGCCCTTGAACGCGATCGACACGCCGCCGGTCGCGCGCTGGCACATCCGGCAGTGGCAGAGATAGGCGGTATCGTCGTCGATCTCGACGGCATACCGCACCCGCCCGCACTGGCACCCGCCCTGCATTTGGGTCATCGCCATCCCCTCCACCGCTCCGTCACCCCGGACTTGTTCCGGGGTCCATCGCACCGCGTGATCCAAGGCTTCGGATCTTGCGGCCCGTTGGATGCCGGAACAAGTACGGCATGACGGGGGCGGGTTAGCCGAGCGCCGTCTTCAACAGATCGTTCACGACCCCCGGGTTCGCCTTGCCGCCCATCGCCTTCATCGTCTGCCCGACGAAGAACCCGAACAATTTGTCCTTGCCGCCACGGTAATCCGCAACCTTGTCGGCGTTCGCCGCCATGACATCGGCGATCACCTTTTCGATCGCGCCGGTATCGCTGGTCTGCTTGAGCCCGCGATCCTCGACCACCTTGGCGGCGCCGTCGCCCGTCTCGAGCATCACCTCGAACACCTGCTTGGCAAGGCTGCCCGACAGCGTGCCGTCGGCGACGAGCGCGAGCAGTTCGGCAGCCTGTACCGGGCTGACCGGCGAATCCTCGATGCTGCGGCCGAGCCGGTTGAGCGCGCCGAACAGTTCGGAATTGACCCAGTTCGCGGCCGCGACCGGCTTCGCGCCGGTGTCGAGCAGCGCATCGAACCAGCGCGCCGCCTCGACCTCGGCGGTTAGCACTGCCGCCGCGTACGGCGTGATGCCCAGCGCCTCGTAGCGGCGCCGCTTGGCGTCGGGCAGTTCGGGCAGCGACGCCCGGCACTCGTCCAGGAACGCATCGTCGAGTTCCAACGGCAACAGATCAGGATCGGGGAAGTAGCGGTAATCATGCGCATCTTCCTTCGACCGCATCGACCGCGTCTCGTTGCGGTCGGGATCGTAGAGCCGCGTCTCCTGCTGGATCTTGCCGCCGGCTTCGAGCACCTCGACCTGGCGCTTGGCCTCCTGCTCGACCACTGCCATCACGAAGCGCACCGAGTTGACGTTCTTCGTCTCGGTCCGCGTGCCGAGTTCGTCGCCGGCCTTCCGCACGCTGACATTGACGTCGGCGCGCATCGAGCCCTCTTCCATGTTGCCGTCGCAGCTGCCGACATAACGCAGGATCGACCGCAACTTCCGCAGATAAGCCCCTGCTTCGGCGGGAGAAGCCAGGTCCGGCTTGCTGACGATCTCCATCAACGCGACGCCCGAGCGGTTGAGATCGACATAGGACTGCGTCGGATGCTGGTCGTGCATCAGCTTGCCCGCGTCCTGCTCGACATGGATCCGCTCGACGCCGATCCGCTTGCCGGCGGCGTCGGGGTTCTTGTCGTCCAGGCTGATGTCGATCGCGCCCTCGCCGACCAGCGGGTGATAGAGCTGGCTGATCTGATAGCCCTGCGGCAAATCGGCGTAGAAATAGTTTTTCCGGTCGAACCGCGACCATTTGTTGATCTGCGCCTCGATCGCCATGCCGGTGCGCACCGCCTGACGGATGCACTCGCGGTTCGGCACCGGCAGCATCCCCGGCATCGCCGCATCGACAAGCGACACCTGCGTGTTCGGCTCCGCCCCGAACGCGGTCGCTGCGCCCGAGAAGAGTTTCGCGTTCGACGTCACCTGCGCGTGGACTTCCAGGCCGACCACGACCTCCCACTCGCCGGTTTCGCCTGTGATGGTATAGGTCTCGGTCATGCTTCGATCTCTGGCGTGATAAGGGTTAGGTCGGGAAAGTACCGGCGATAATGGCGAACGTCGCGGGTGAGAAGGGTCGCACTGCGTGTTTCGGCATGCGCACCGATCAGGAAGTCGCCCAACAGGCGCTCCCGCGTACCGCCGGCGGCGCGATAGGCCCGCTGCGCCCAACCGGCACGGTGAGTCGCGCGGGCATCAAGATCGTGCACCGCCATCCCGAACCCCTCCATCACCGTCATCAAGTCGTCGAACGAAGCAAACCGCGTGGCGAGTTCGCCGACCACGACAACGCTGATCGCGACGGTTGCAAGGCCGCGCGCGACCAGTATCTGGTCCAGCGACCATTCCAGCCACGGTCCGCGCGCCTCCAGCAGATCAACGACGACGTTGGTGTCGACCATGATCAGGGCGGGAATGGATCGTCGCCCCGGATCTCGCGCATGATTTCCTCGGTAGTCTGCCCGGTCCGATACGCGGCATACCGCTCGGAAACGGCCAGTATCTGCGCACGTGCGGCGTGGTAGTCGGCATCCGCATCCCGACTTGGCTTGCGGATGATGGCCTCGTCCGCACCGTCCCATATGAACTCGACCGGCTCGCCCGGCTTCAGCCCCAACGCGTCGCGGACGTCCTTGGGGATCGTCACCTGCCCCTTGACGGTAAGATTGCTCTGCTTCGTCATCGCGCCGTTATTACCACCTACGGGTAATACCGTCCATCGCGCTCACCGCGCGTTCCGGTGGTGGACGTAGTTGACCGCCGTCAGCACCGCGTTGCTACCGAGCAGCGCGACCACCCAGCATGCCGACAGGATACGCAGGATCGCCCCTTCGAACCCCAGCGTCAGCGCGGCATGATGCGCGAAGATTGCCGCCAGTCCGGCCAGCAGCAGGAACACGCCCCCCAGCCGAAAATCGCCGCGCAGGATCACGCTGTTGCCGACGCACAGGCACAGGATGAAAATCGCCAATCCCAGAAAGAACCGCGCGAGCACTTGCTGGTCGAACGGATGGTTGTCGATCTCAGACAGCGACACGCCGACATAGGCACTCAGGATCGCGCCGAACGCGACGTTCAATGCCGCCTGCGCCTCGCGCAGCACCGCGACGTTGCGCGCTACGAAGGCGCGATCCTGCACCATCTGTTACCACCAGACGTCCGGCCGCGCGACGAAGCCCGCCCGCTGTTCGATCGCGAGCCCTGCGTTCAGCACGCCCTGCTCGTCGAGCGGCTTGCCGATGATCTGCAGCCCCAGCGGCAGGCCCTGGTGATCGAGGCCACCCGGCACCGACATCGCCG
>Ga0247813_10002971_pt1 | contig 11205 bp, 6 predicted proteins | sample UWRJL169409C1_FD_180719 | JGI IMG/M metagenome (GOLD analysis project Ga0247813, IMG submission 180719) | Plant litter microbial communities from Arlington Agricultural Research Station in Wisconsin, United States - UWRJ-L169-409C-1 | ecosystem: Environmental > Terrestrial > Plant litter >... | reverse complement strand
GTTTACATCACTGCTTCGTGCGAAGACACTGACAATGCCTACGACGACGGAGCAATACTGGGTTCTGCGCTGGGTACTTTTTCTTTAAGTGACTTGCCTGAAAGAGGACGCGAGAAAAATACTACCAATAAAATCACCATAGGCAACCTTAGCGTGATCATCGGCAAAGATGACCAAGCCATGATTTCTAAATGGGAATCCATTTGCATCTACGAGCAAGACAAAGACGGCACCATGGCAGCTTTGGCCGTGGCGGATCCGGATAATGGAACTTCAGAGTTATTTTTATTGGAAATTAATTTATAGTTGTTAGTTGTTAGTTATAAAAATAATTCGCGTTGACTTTTATAAATATCAGGCGCAATTAATCATGAAAAAAAGAGCCTTTTATACTCTATCCTTCTTGTTTTGCCTGACTTTTTTTCATGCAAAAGCACAGGTTACTCTTTTTCAATCTCCACAAGTTCCTTTCAAAGAAATTCCTTACAGTCCTGCGACGAATACGTTATTGTTGTCTGAAGAATTTGAATATTACACTTTATTTGAACAAGGAGATACCGTATATACCAATAACAGCACATACAGCCCTTCGAAAGGCAGTCACGATTATACCGCATTCCTGCCTGGCAGTTCTGCCAAAAAAGCCTCGCTCTTCGTTTCTCATGAATGCAACGACAGCAGCACAATATTTGGTGATGGCGGAGGCGGTACCATCTTTCAAATCCGCAAAAAAGATTACCTATGGAAACGTACAGGTAAATTTGAATCGGTCGACTTTAGCGCTGTCGGCGGCACCTATGACAACTGCGGTGGTTTATACATTCCAAAAACCAAACGCATACTGTCTGCGGAAGAACATCCTCCTGAAAACAATCGTTTGTTGTATAAAAAAGGGAAGGGTGTTCGCGACACTTCTGACATGAAGGGTTTGAAGCGTTATGAGAACATGGGTTGGATGGTAGAGATCGATCCCGTTTCGAAAAAAGCGTTGAATAAATTATATGCATTGGGACGCTTCTCTCATGAGTCAGGCTGGTTGAGTAAAGATGGCAAAACACTTTACATGACAGATGACCACGCGCCTTGTGTGTTTTTTAAATTTGTAGCAGAACAAGCGTATTCTTTTGATAATGGAATATTGTATGCCTACGATCAACACCACAACAACCATTGGATAGCGCTGCCCAATGAATTGGACTCACTGGTCATCATCCGTGATATTGCTTTACGAAAAGGCGCTACCATATTTGCCCGGATGGAATGGATCACCGCTACAAACGATCAGCTTTTTATTACTGAAACAGGTACCTTGCCGATCAGCATATCGGCTCAGGGTTTACAAAAGCAAAATCTCGCCCTTCACCTGCAATCAAAAATTAAAGACGATACGTTGCACTACCCAGATGGAGCGCTGCTTGCCTTTGATATAAAAACAGAAGAAATAAAAGTTCGGTTGGCAGGCGGGAGAGCATCAAAAGACACATCCAAATACTTCTCGAATCCTGATGCCATCACGGCCTTTAAAAACAACGGTAGAACCTGGCTCATCATCTGTGAAGATCAAATCAAAGATAGACACGATGGCAATGAAGTGTGGTGGTTAGATGCCGATATACAACATCCGGGCGTTGATAGTCTGTATCGCTTTATCACTGCTCCGATGGGATCCGAACCTACAGGAGTGTGTTTAAGTAAAGACAAAAAAACTCTTTTTATGAATATACAGCATCCGTTCGGGGAAAACTTGCCTCCTTTCCATCACAGCTGTACACTGGCCATCCGCTCAAAAAGCTGGAAGGCTACCTATAAAGGCGGGCAGGGTGTCCATGTTTCTTTTTGGTAAGAGTTGACGGAGCGTGCTTATCTATTGCTTGATGCTGTAATAAAAACAGTAAAGCTTTATAAAATATAATCGCCTCAGACCTAAACGCCTCACCCTATTTTATTATTTTTGTACCGGCGTGAAATTAAGAGACCTTTTATCCATTTACCAGAACGATTCTTTTTGCAAAGACATCAAAAGCAAACTGGAAAGAAGCACAGACTGCAAGTTGCAACTCACTGGGCTGACAGGCAGTGCGCAAGCTATTGTAGCGGCCGCCTTATCTACAGACGACAACATTTCCTTTTTTGTCCTTCCTGAAAAAGACGAAGCGCACTTTTTCCAGAATGACCTGCAAACCCTATTGCCGGATAAAGAGGTGTTGATGTTTCCCGCTTCATACAAAAAGGCCTACCAACACGAAGAAATCGATAATGCCAACATCCTCCTGCGCGCGGAAGTACTCACCAAATGCAACGATCCGAAAGCGAGTTGTTGCATTGTGACTTATCCGGAAGCATTGGGAGAAAAAGTAATCAATAAAATTTCCTTAGTTAACAATACCTTCAAAGCCGTAAAAGGAGAAGCGCTGGATCTGGCTTTCATGGAAGAATTTCTCTCTTCCTATGATTTTGAAAAAACAGACTTTGTCTTTGAAGCCGGTCAATACGCGGTGAGAGGCGGGATCATTGACGTTTTTTCATACTCGAACGATTATCCTTACCGCATTGAATTGTTTGGCGATGAGATTGAAAGCATCCGTTCGTTCAATCCGGATTCACAGCTTTCGATCGAGAACCACGATTTCATTACCATCATCCCCAATATCCAAACAAAGCTTCTTCAGGAACGCAGAGAGAGTATCGTGGACTATTTACCCGATACTACCAATTACTGGATCAAAGAAGGTGGATTGGTAAAAGGGATGATAGAAACTGGTTTTGAAAAATCAACCGCTTTCTACAACAAACTCTTTAAAGAGTCCGGCGGTTCTACTTTAGTTACCGATCCTTCCATTCTTTATGTAAGCGCGGAAGAATTGCTTGCTTTATTTGCGAAAAGAAAAGTCGTTCAGCTTGGCAAATACACCTTGTACAAAGCCACGCAGGAGTACACATTCAAAACAAGAATACAACCTTCCTTCAACAAAGATTTTAAAATATTAGCAGAAGACCTGGCGGAAAAAACGCATGCCGGTTACACCATATGCATCGCTTCAGAATCACTCAAGCAGGTAGAACGTTTGACAACGATCTTCGAGGAACTGGATCCTTATTTAAAATTCAACACGACACCTTTCACCTTGAAAGAAGGTTTTTACGACGAGGACCGCAAACTCTTGATCTACACGGAACATCAGTTGTTTGAGCGGTTCCTTCGTTACAAAACCAAAGAAAAACATTCCAAGTCCAAAGCCATCACCTTAAAAGAATTGAAGAACCTTCAATCGGGTGATTACATTACACACGTGGATTATGGCATTGGCCGCTTCGCCGGTTTAGCAAAAACAGAAAAGGACGGTTATTCTCAGGAACTCATTCGTTTGGTGTTCAAAGACGATGACATTCTTCAAATCAGCATTCACTCCCTGCATAAAATTTCCCGCTACAGCGGCAAAGAAGGCGGACCTCCGCAAATGAGCAAACTGGGTACCGGAGAGTGGGAAGCGAAAAAATCCAAAGTAAAGAAACAGGTACTCGACATCGCGAAAGACCTGATCAGATTATACGCCAAACGCAAAGGTGCACCGGGTTTTCAATACAGTCCGGATTCTTTTCTGCAAGCTGAACTGGAATCTTCTTTCATCTACGAAGACACACCGGATCAGGCGAAAGCTACAGCGGATGTAAAAGTAGACATGGAAAAACCACACCCCATGGACCGACTGGTTTGTGGTGATGTGGGTTTCGGTAAAACGGAGGTAGCCATACGTGCTGCGTTCAAGGCGGTTTGCGACGGCAAGCAGGTGGCTGTATTGGTGCCCACTACTATTTTGGCCATGCAGCATTACAAGACGTTTCATGAACGTTTGTCTAATTTCCCCTGCCTGATAGAATACGTCAACCGTTTTAAAAGCACGGCGCAGATCAAAGAAACCATGCAGCGTGTGAAGGAAGGGAAAACCAATATCCTCATTGGGACACACCGCATCATCGGCAAAGATGTACAGTTCAAAGATCTCGGTCTGCTCATCATTGACGAAGAACAAAAGTTTGGTGTGACGGTAAAAGATAAATTAAAAGAATTCAAGGTCAACGTCGATACACTCACACTTACTGCGACACCTATTCCAAGAACCTTACAGTTCTCTTTAATGGGTGCGCGTGACTTGTCCATCATTGCCACACCACCTGCCAACAGACAGCCGGTAACTACGGAGATTCATTCTTACGACGAAGAGGTGATTCGTGACGCTGTCATGAATGAACTCAAACGCGAGGGACAAGTTTTCTTTGTACATAACCGCATCAAAGACTTAGATGGCATTGCCAATAATTTATTGCGCTTAGTACCTGACGCGAAAATTGGTATTGCCCACGGACAGATGGAAGGTGACAAACTGGAAAAAGTCATGTTGAAGTTTGTAGAAGGAGAATACGATATTCTTATTTCCACCAACATCATTGAATCGGGTTTAGATATTCCGAATGCCAATACTATCATCATTAACCATGCTCACATGTTTGGCTTGTCTGATTTGCATCAGATGAGAGGGCGTGTTGGACGCTCCAATAAAAAAGCTTATTGCTTCCTGATTACCCCTCCACCGACAACATTATCAGGCGATTCGAGAAAACGACTGGGGGCATTGGAAGAATTTTCTGATTTGGGAGATGGCTTCAAAGTGGCCATGCGCGACATGGACATACGCGGTGCCGGAAATTTATTGGGAGCGGAGCAAAGTGGATTCATCACCGACATCGGTTTTGAAATGTACCATAAGTTGCTCGACGAAACCATCATGGAACTCAAGGAGACAGAGTTTGCTGAATTGTTTGAACAAGACATGAAGGCCAATGAACTTCGTAAACTTGTTCAGGACTGCGTGATTGAGACCGACCTTTCTATCCTCATTCCGGACAGCTACGTCAACAACATATCAGAGCGTTTGAGTCTCTATACCCAATTGGATAACATCAAAGATGAAACGGCGCTGGCAGAATTCTTAACCAGCGTAATCGACCGCTTCGGACCTGCGCCCCAGGAAGTATTGGATCTGATCGAAACAGTACGCATGCGCTGGATGGCAGAACAATTGGGCTTTGAAAAACTAACCATAAAAAATACAGGTATGCGTTGCCAATTTGTACCTGGCACTAACGAGGCATACTTTAAATCCGATGTATTCGGCAAAATCATAACTTTTGTACAAACCCATCCCAAGCGCTGCCGCTTGAAAGAAGCGCCTAACAAGCTCTTGTTGATTGTTGATAAAATATCGGGAATAAATTCAGCAAAGGACTTTTTGAGGGAACTTAGTGGGGTAAAACAATCGTTGAACGTGAAAGCATAAGAGATCTTAAAATATTTTGTTTTAAAAACCGTCTCTAAATTATTCTAACCGTCCAACCCCTAAATCCCCTGAAGGGGACTTTTCTTCTCTACTTATTTATTGTCTTAGAGAAATAACACTTAGGAGAAAGTCATTAATTAACAAAAACAGCATTTTGCTGGAAAGTCCCCTTCAGGGGATTTAGGGGCCAGACAGAATTTACTACTATATCATTCTTTATTCTTTCCACTTCATGAATAAAACATCCTCCAAAAAAAACAAAGTCACCATCGGTCAGGCATTTAAAACCATCATCTGGCCAAGAAGAAATCTTATTGCACTCGGACTTTTACTAATTATCATCAGCCGCCTGGCAAGTCTGGTCTTGCCCTGGGAAAGCAAGATCCTGATTGATGAGATCATTCCCAATCAGGACAAAGAAGGTTTGAATGTATTATTATTAAAAGTGGGCGGCGCCATCACTATCCAGGCGCTTACTTCTTTCTTATTGACCCGTCTATTGAGTGTAGAAGCACAATTGTTGATTTCCAAATTGCGTGTGCAGGTGCAAAGGAAAATCCTTTCCTTGCCCATCAGCTATTTTGATAATAACAAGTCAGGGGCTTTGGTCTCCCGCATCATGAGTGATGTGGAAGGAATTAGAAATTTAATTGGTACTGGCCTGGTACAATTGGTAGGAGGAACATTAACGGCTGTTCTCTCTTTATACTTCCTCATTAAGATCAGTCCTTTAATGACCTTGTATGTCTTTTTACCGGTATCCATATTTGCCTTCATTGCGATGAAAGCTTTTGGATACATCCGCCCCATATTTAAAAATCGCAGTGTGATCAATGCCGAAGTCACCGGACGATTAACAGAGACTTTAAATGGTGTTCGTGTGATCAAAGGTTTTAATGCAGAGCATCAGGAAAATAATATTTTCAAAAAAGGAGCCGAACGTCTCTTCGATAATGTGAAGAAGAGTTTGACTTCTACTGCCCTCCTCACCAGTTCCTCTACCTTCCTGTTGGGAATGGCTACTTTAGGGATCATCGGTATCAGTGGTTACAAAATGATCGATGCTACGATGAGCCTGGGTGATTTCTTATCTTTCACCATGTTCTTAGGATTCATGATTGCACCGATCGTACAGATGAGTGATATCGGAAGTCAGATGACAGAAGCCTTTGCAGGATTGGATCGCACGCAGGAAATCATGAACATGGAGCCGGAAGATGATGTCTCTGTACGAACCATTCAATTGAAAGAGATCAGCGGCAACATTCAATTTGACAATGTTTCTTTTGCTTATCAGGAAGGCAAAGAAGTGTTGCATAATGTCAGCTTCCATGCGCCATCCGGTTCAGTGACTGCTTTAGTCGGTACATCCGGTTCGGGTAAATCAACCATCGCTGGATTAGTAGCGACCTTCTTAAATCCAGATTCAGGTTTGATTACGCTGGATGGAATAGATTTATCCAAAGTCAGTCTGACCAGTTTCCGCCAACACCTTGGGGTCGTGTTGCAAGATGATTTTCTGTTTGAAGGAACAATTCGCGAAAATATTTTATTCCCAAGACCTCAGGCTACGGAAGAACAATTGCTGGCCGCTGTAAAAGCTGCTTATGTCAATGAGTTTACCGATCGCTTTGAAGACGGCATGAATACCGTCATTGGCGAGCGAGGCGTAAAACTTTCGGGAGGACAACGCCAGCGTATCGCTATCGCACGTGCCATTTTAGCGGATCCGAAAATTATCATTCTTGACGAAGCAACATCTAACCTGGATACAGAAAGCGAATCATTGATTCAAAAAAGTTTGGCAGAACTGATGAAAGGAAGAACCACCTTTGTCATCGCTCACCGCTTGAGTACCATACGCCAGGCATCGCAAATACTAGTCATTGAAAGCGGTCGCATACAGGAACAAGGTAAACACGACGAGTTGATCGAAAAGAAAGGCAGATATTACGAGTTGTATACTTATCAGGCAAGAATTTAATAGTCGTTAGATGTTAGTGGTTAGTCGCTAGTAGGGCTATTATTAAATTTCATTCAAATGAAAAGAGCCTTGGAATAACTTCCAAGGCTCTTTTCATGGTTATTAGATTATAACTAACGACTAACCACTAACATCTAACGACTATTTTCATTTGCTTCTCAACGCAAACCGATACAATCGGTGCGGGGTGCCAATGTATAAGGTATTGCCTTCTATACAAATATTATTGACTGCTGCAGGCATTTTTATCATACCCAGTTTCACTCCTTCTGAAGAAAAAATTCGAACACCGGCTTGTGTGGCCAGGAAAAGATTGCCGCGTTTATCGATTTTTATTCCATCTGCGTTTTCCTGAATAAATAGTTCTCCATTTATAAATTGGCCATTTTTCAATTCATAACGGCGAATCATTTTTTCTTCATCATTTGCAGAACCTACATAAATGTACTTCGCGTCAGAAGAAAAACAAATGCCATTAGGGTATTGAAAATCCGAACATACCAATGTCAATTCGCCCTCAAACCAACGGTAAACACCAGCGATTGGTTGAGCGATGTCGGATTGTAGTTTTTGTCCAACCAACCCATAAGGCGGATCTGTGAAATAAATACTGCCGTCAGGAGCGACCACTAAATCATTAGGACTATTGAGACGCCGGCCTTTGTAACTGTCAACGATAGTTTCTACTGTACCTTCCTTGGTAATCTTGGCTAAGGAATGATGCCCATGTCGACAAAACACCAAATTGTTTTCTGCATCATAAGCTATTCCATTGGAACCAAAATGCTCCGAATGTAAGGGGCCCGGCATTCCTTCTAATCCACTTTGCTGCAAAAATATCTCTACTCCTTGCAACTTAGAGTATTTGAAAATTTTATTTTTAACAAGATCGCTAAAAAGCAGATAGCCTCCTTTATGCCATAACAAGCCTTCTATAAAACCAAAATCAGACGCCAACACAACGGGATTAGCGGACATGCGTAGTATGCGAGCAATATCGGGATGATATACTTCTATAGACTTACTCCACGCCAATTCCATCAATAACTTCCCGTTCATTCGCTCTTGATTAATTATTTTCTGATCCAGACCGATACCGATCCTCCATTGACCGTAAATCGTGCCCAACCGTCTTCGTTGATGGTAATTTCTTCGGATCTGTTTTTCGTCACATCAATGAATACTTTACCGGCATGTCTTTGACCAATTTCCATGTCTTTATATCCTTCACTGCCATTTGTCAATACTATTGCGCAACCAGAGTTTTCAAACTCATCGACGCCTTCCCTGGTCCACCCAATTGTATTAGGATGATCAAAATAATCTCTTTGTTGACCATATGCCAAATTGCGTCTGACTTTAACCATTTCATACAAGTGAGGAACTGCAACAAGTTCTACTTCATGCTCCTGGCCATCTTTTCCTTTATCGCAATATTTCGCTCCATAATAGGATGTATAGAACACACAAGGAATTCCCTGTTCTCTTAATAATATAATGGCGTTCGCTAGCGGTTTAAACCAGAAATCAACCGGGGATTCTAGCATTTGTAAAGGCTGTGTATCGTGATTATCTACAAAAGATATGCAACGTTCTGGTGATTGTTGCATTAATGTATTGTCGAAGATCTGACGCATATCGTATTGATCTCCTTTAAGAGAAGCTTCTGTAAAATGATAATGGAGCGGCACGTCAAACATTTGCACGCGACCTTGTGAAACTTCTTTATAATGGAGCAATTCTCCTACCTCTTGTGTCCAATGCTCCGCTACATTGATCAGGTTTTTTTCACCAGAGATGTGTTGTGTATGATCCAGCAATTCATTTATCGCATGTGGGTTCATGTGCTTGATCGCATCAATACGAATGCCATCAAACTTAATCAGATCATAATACCAGTCCAACCACTTTTTCAATTCCTCTCTTACAGCAGGATTTCTGAAGTCAATGTCGCAACCCATCAGGTAATCGTAGTTTCCATTTTCACTTCCTAGAACAGACTCATCCCAATTGTCTCCATATTCGTCGTGAACAATTCTGTAAAAGTTGTCGTTGTTTCCTAAATCATCTTTATCATTTACACCGCTAAAACTATTGAAATCCCAAATGTAGTCGGAGTATTTTCCTTTTCTTCCGGGAAATGTAAACCTGCTGAGGATCTCACGTTCATAAGGCTCTCCAACTTTTTTCAAACGGTCCTGAGGATCCTGATCCTGCACCCTTACTTTCTCCGTTTCATCCGCACCCATTTTATGATTGAGCACCACATCTACGATGACTTTCAGGTTATGCTTGTGCGCCTCTTCAACAGCCTGAACATATTCGTCTTTGGTACCATATTTTGTACGCACACTTCCTTGCTGATCAAATTCACCCAAATCCCATAAGTCATAGACTCCATAGCCTACACCGCCATCACACGCTTTATAAGCAGGCGGTAACCATAATGCAGTAATTCCCATTTCCTGGAGCTTGGGTGCTTCTTCTTTTAGTTTGTTCCATAAACTTCCATCGGCTGGATAATACCAATGAAAAAATTGCATGATGGTTTCGTTAGGATTCATAGAAGTTAATTTAATGATGTATTGAGTTAAGATTGAGGAACAGCAATGATACCTTGTTGTTTGTAATTATCAATTAGGCTAAGCAAAGCCATATGCCTTGATTCCATGAAGCTTGGTTTTTTGTGAAAAGGCACCCAAAACCAAATGACCAACTTCACCGATTTATCAGCAATCTCTGTGAAGAAAACCTGAGGCGGTTTATTCTCAGAGAGGAAATCCTGTTTGTCCAATGTTTCTTTCGTCACTGTCGCAATTTTATTTAAGTCTTGTTCAACAGGAACACTGAAGGTAAATTCCACTCTTCTGTTTTCACTTCTTGAATGATTGATTATGGGTTTCTGAAAGATGTCTTTGTTGGGTAAGATCACATGTAAACCCTGATAGGTATAAATGGTAGTTGTTCTCAGTTGTATATCTTCCACTGTACCCGTAAAACCATTTGTCTCCAACACTTCTCCTACTTCAAAAGGGCGTTTGAAAATCATGAAAATTCCCGAGATGAAGTTTGCCGTGAGATCCTGAAAAGCGAAACCCAAAGCCAAACCTATTATACCGGCACCTGCCAGCAAAGTAGAAACGGCTTGATTGAGATTTAGAATTTTTAATGCAATGAATAATCCAATGATCATAACCAACATGGAGGTTACAGCACTGAATAACCTGCTGATTGATTCTTTACTGGAAAATTTAAGTAGAATTTTATAGCTGATGTTTTTTACAAATTTGCTGACAAAAACAAAAGCAACAAGGACTGCTGCTGCCAAAACAATATTCGGTAACATCGCAATCAAGGCAACACCCCAATGTGTAAGTTTGTTAAAGACAATGCCTGTCCAATTGTTGAAGTTCATAGTATGCTTGTAAAAATTTGAGAATCTTTGATTCGTATTTTTTACAACTATTATGCCCCTGCATTTTAGCATCCCTAAAAACAAACACCGGAGGCGCTTACTATCATTTCATTTAGGTGAGCAACAAGGAGAAAGAAAGCATAGGAACACAAAAACTCTTACAGCTTATCCATTATATCTCTAACATTTTTAAAAAAACAACCTGATCTTGTGGATTTTGCTTCCCCATTTGGGAAAACACGTTAATTGGATAGGATTCGACTTATGATGACTGGCGGTCTAAAAATGATCTCCAAAATTAGTCATTGGGTTAAAAAATTAACCATCTTTTATGATTTTTCATAGTTTATGTAAAATACACCTTCATTTTTAAACTTATAATTTTAAAAAAGACATCAGATTTTAAAATCTACCTTCATTTTAAATAAGGTTTCTTATGTGTAATAAAAAAAAGTAAAATAAATTATTTT
>Ga0247813_10002970_pt1 | contig 11213 bp, 6 predicted proteins | sample UWRJL169409C1_FD_180719 | JGI IMG/M metagenome (GOLD analysis project Ga0247813, IMG submission 180719) | Plant litter microbial communities from Arlington Agricultural Research Station in Wisconsin, United States - UWRJ-L169-409C-1 | ecosystem: Environmental > Terrestrial > Plant litter >... | reverse complement strand
CTTTCCAGGAACCATCTTCGTTTAAACTATGGGTTACAAAGTGTCCGCCCATTTGTCTGCCGGCTGACATTGGTTCTGATGCTATATCGGTGTGGCCATAAAGACCTGCAAAAAACTGTTTAGGGGTAAATTCGCCAATAGCCATCATAAAAGTCTGGTCACGGTAGTAACCGGAACGAAAATCCCCGTTTTTGAAGGCCTTTGCCATGGCAAGCTGCGGAACCTCTTTACCGTCACCAAATATTCCAAATTTGGCTTTACCCGTCAATACTTCTTTTCGTCCTAAAAGGCTGCATTCCCGACTGGTAATAGCAATTTTGTAGTCATTTAATACTTCCGTTTTGAAATCTTCGAAGGTTAATGTTGTATTGCTTTTTTCTGTAATCATAATCTGGAATGGTCATGTTTAGATTGCAAAATTACTCAAAAACAATCAATAATCATAATTCATTAAAATAAATATAATTTAATTATTTGTAGTTAAATTCTAAAAACTACGTATTTTTTTTAATGAATTGTTATTGAAAAAGAATATTATATGATAATAGTTTATGTTTATCTTTAAAATTTAATAAATTAAAACCATTTTCGGGTAAAAAGATTAATTAATGTTTTGGGAGATAATGTGATAACAAATCGTATTTTTTCGTTGTATTTATTTTCTGAGATTTCCCATCCATTATTCGAATATACCGGAAAATACACCTCAAAGTAGTCCGGAACCAGATTTAATCGTATACCGCCATCGTAAACAAAGTTTTCGTTTTGATGTTTCCTTTTAAGAAAACCAATATCTCCGTAAACTTCAATCCAGTTCCAAAGGGAATAACTGGCATTCATGGTAGACATCCATTGATCCGCAAATGAAGGGATTAACTTAGATTTAAAACCGCCTTCTGCCATAATAAACTGCTGGCTGAAAAAACCGGTGCTTTCCGATCTTCCATAAAAATTATAGTCGAATAAATAATCCGTAGGCCTGTCCAGACCGAAGCTGAAATAATCAGAATTTGTTTTATTGTATAAAAAGCTTCCCGCATATACTCTTAAATTCAATCTGCGGTTATCATCAAATAGTCTTCTGTATTCAATTTCTCCGGACAGTTTTCCGAAATTTCCCGAAAATTGTACATCGGTCATAAAACTAAAATGATGAATCAATTCGGTTTTGCTATTTACATAACGGGCATTGAAAACCGAATAATTGGGTTCTGAATTATCTGTAATATATTCACTTGCTTCACGATTTACGATTACCTGTCGCATCATAAGCAGCTGTTTTCTGTTGTCCCTGAAATTTTCTTCACGTATTCGCAGTTGCACCATTGGATTTAATCTAAAATAATTTGCATCCGGCGCATAATGAAAATAATTCTGACTGATAGAATATCTTATATTGTATAATGTACTGTTTCGGTAATTGTGGTTGTAGGAAAGGGCAGAAGAACCGGAGATTGTTCCTGTTTTAAGGGAATAAGCAGGATTGATATCAAATATAAACGGTTTGTCTAATATCGTTTTATTGTGAAATCGTATCCCGGGTGTAAAACCGTCATATAGATTATAAGTCAGTGTAGGCACGTATAAAATCTGGTTGTAATAAGGATCTTCCAGATCTTTCATAAAATTAAATTTTATCGGACGATTTGTTATTGCAACACTTTTCAGAGATTTCCAGTTGTTTCTTAAATTGTATTCCGGAACTTCATTATCATAATTAAGTACTATTTTATCTGCATTTTGCCTTTCGAATACATAAATGGAGTCAGTATTTTTTGGCTCTATCCATTTTTTAAAAATGACCTTGTTTTTTTTAAGCCCGTAAACCGGAATTGGGACAAAGACATTTGTTTTGTTGTTTACCGAAAACTGAATGCTGTCTTTTGTTCTTGAGACATCCGAAAATGTATAATCGATAATATCACGTGAATTGATTACTGCTGTAAAAAACCAATCAATATTTTTACGGGAATTCTTTGTTAGTATTTCTTCAAAATCATGTCTGCTCGCCTGTTGGTTTTTGTTTAGGCTATAAAATTCCTGAATGCTTTGAGGTACAATATCATCGCTCAGGTAATCATCTAAATAAGTCAGGCTTAAACCAGCACGATATTTACCGGCGATTTGTTCGTTGAATTTTATCAGGGTGTTTTTTGGATCTCCAATGGGCTGATCCAGATTTTTTCGCGCCATGAGCATATAATAATAACTGTATTGCTCATTAAAACTCAAATTGGTAACATTATAACTTTTCAAAAGCCTTATTTTCGAAAGGCTTCCAAGCATTTTCTGATCTGCATGATTTTCTTCTATGTATTTCATCATAACATAGATCTGAATCCCGTCATAAATCCAGTTGTCTTTTCGCGGATCTAAACGCAGACTGTTTTTCAGGTAATTGTTGAGATAGGTTTTTAAAAATGTAATTTCGAATACAAATTCATCCGTAAAAGGACTTATAAATGACGGTAACTGATTGAGTCCATAAAACTGATTACGATCATAATCTGTTTGTGAAACTGTTATTTTTTCATGAGGATATTTTCCAATAAGGGAACTGGCAAAACTTACAACCCGATTAATCACAATCGCTTTTTGAATTTCGTCAAGTTTTTTGCTTTTTAAATTTGACAGAATTTCTATTGAACCATTCTGGTAACTTTTGAAATTATTTTGCTTCTCAATAAACAAATTAAAATCGGTTCTTTGATTTCCTGAAAAGGAATAGATTGAAAATTGACTATTTGCAGTATCTGACGCAATGGAATTTAAATCTGTTGTTATGGAATAATTGCTTGGAATTTTGAATGAAACAGTATAATCACTGGCAGCGTTTGCAATATCGTCCAGATTATAATTGTTGTATTTGATGAATTCATGATTTTCAAAACGAGCCGGACTCAGAAACCAGTTTTTTAAATTCATTCCGCCATTTTGATCGTAGCCGTAACGGGTAAATTTATCACTCGGAATTCTCGAAATATAAGTAAGATGCAGATCAATCTTTTCACCTGGATAGAGTTTCTGCTTTAATTTTACAATAATATAATCCGGATTTTTTTCTGTTCTTTCCCATTCAAAACCAGAATTATAAGCATCTTCCAAATTCAAAATAGTGGTACTTCCGCGCTCTTCGGCATTAGCCAAATGAAAACCACGATAAAACTCATCTGAAAAACGTCTGGCTAAAGGCGTATTTTTATCAGAAAAAGCATTATTCCAGTCATTCAGGACGATTTCTGTAAGTGTATCCTGCGAAGCATTATGATATATAATATCCTGTTGTACATGCAGTGTTTTAAGTTCAACATTAACCGCCACTTCTATCTTTGACTGATGTTGTGCATACGGTTTCAATGAGCTCATTAAAACGAAAACGAAGAATATAATTTTATATGATGGTTTCAAGGATTGTTTTTGATAGATATAATATAATTTACGAGTATAAAAGTCTTTCGGTTTTTTGTAAAAATAGTATAAAAAAAGCTGTTTAAAAAACAGCTTTCAATTTTTAGAAATTCGGACTCAAATCGTATTTCTTATAGAATTTATCCAATGCCTCAACGACTTCGTCTTCCGTGTCAACGACTTTAAATAAGTTTAAATCGTCCGGACTTACAGTATGCATTTTTTCAACCAGTACCGTTTTTACCCATTCGATCAATCCAGACCAGAATTCAACGCCTACAAGGATGATTGGGAATTTTCCAATTTTCTTGGTTTGGATCAGGGTAATTGCTTCAAACATTTCATCCAAAGTTCCAAAACCTCCCGGCATTACAACGAACCCCTGAGAATATTTAACGAACATTACTTTTCTCACGAAGAAATAATCAAAGTTCAGGTTTTTATCGTGATCAATATAAGGATTAAAGTGCTGTTCAAAAGGTAATTCGATATTCAATCCAACCGAAGTTCCTCCGCCTAAATGTGCTCCTTTGTTTCCAGCTTCCATAATTCCGGGACCACCGCCAGTAATCACGCCATATCCGGCTTTACTGATTTTATACGCAATTTTTTCAGCCAGCAAATAATATTTATCCTCAGGTTTAGTTCGCGCCGATCCAAAAATCGAAACACATGGACCAATTCGTCCCATACTTTCATAACCGTTTACAAATTCAGCCATGATTTTAAAAATCGCCCAGCTGTCATTGGTTCTGATTTCATTCCATGTTTTTTGCTTTAAACGGTCCTGAATTATTCTGTCATCATCATTATCAAAATCTTCTAATCTCATTTTAGGTATTTTATAATTTATATTTTAGGAGCTATAACCTGCTGTCCGCTTTATCTTTTGTGGCGAACCCCGCCACAAAAGGATGCCGCTTCCATCAGGGCTAGGGCATCTGTTTTTTCAGTTGAATTTTTGATTAATAAAAGAAATTTTAATACGTCTGCTCTTCAATTGATTTGGTAATGTTGCTTTTAACTTTTCCGGTATGCTCAGTAGTTTTTAGATTCAATCAACATTATTCGGCATTCCTCAACCGATGAAACTCTGTGGTTGACACCTTTTTTTACAACGAATAAATCGCCTTTATTCATTGTGAAAGAGGGCTGGTTTTCAATTTCCATCAAAAGCTCACCGTCAACAATATAAAACAATTCGTCTTCGTTTTGGTGATTATGCCAGGGTACTTCCTGACCTTTTATTTTGGCAACCTTAATATATTGATCGTTTACTTCATCAATTATTTTAGGCGAAAAATACTGAGTAACGCTGGTGAATTCTTCTTTTAGTTTCATAGTTTTTAGTATGTCAAAAGCAAATCATTTGATAAAACGGCGTACTAAATTAGTTCTTTTTTTAAATAATATAACAAAAAACTATGTTTATTAATTAAAATGTAACATTTTAAAGTTCTGATACTACTCCAGCTCTTTTTTCAAGAACTTGGCGGTATAGCTTTTTTTATTTTTTGCCACTTCTTCAGGAGTTCCTTTGGCGATTAATTGTCCACCGCCTTTTCCGCCTTCAGGACCAATATCAATAATGTAATCGGCAAGTTTGATTACATCCATATTATGTTCAATTACTAAAATGGTGTTTCCTTTATCTACCAGTTTGTTGATTACATCCATTAAAACACGAATGTCTTCAAAATGCAAACCGGTTGTAGGTTCATCCAGAATATAAAATGTATTTCCTGTGTCTTTTTTAGACAATTCACCGGCTAGTTTGATACGCTGCGCTTCACCACCCGAAAGTGTTGTACTTTGCTGACCAAGCGTAATATAGCCTAAACCAACATCCTGAATCGTTTTTACTTTTCTGTAAATCTTCGGAATCATTTCGAAAAACGGAACCGCTTCATCAACCGTCATATTCAAAACATCCGAAATTGATTTTCCTTTGTATCTAATTTCTAACGTCTCTCTGTTAAAACGTTTTCCCTGACAGGTTTCACATTCTACATAAACATCTGGCAGAAAGTTCATTTCGATAGTTCTTACACCAGAACCTTCACAGGTTTCGCAGCGTCCGCCTTTTACATTAAAACTGAAACGTCCGGCTTTGTAACCCCGAATCATACTTTCAGAAGTCATCGTAAACAGGTTTCTAATTTCGGTAAAAACCTCGGTATAAGTCGCCGGATTCGAACGTGGCGTTCTGCCAATCGGACTTTGGTCAATATCAATTACCTTATCAATATGTTCTAAACCTTCAATTTTTTTATAGGGTTGTGGTTTTTTTACGCCATTAAAATAATAAGCATTCAAAATAGGATAAAGGGTTTCATTGATCAAAGTAGATTTCCCGCTTCCTGAAACTCCTGTTACACAGGTTAATTGTCCTAAAGGTATTTCGATTGAAACATTTTTAAGGTTATTTCCAGTTGCTCCGGTTAGTTTTAAAAACTTTCCATTTCCTTTTCTGCGTTCTTTCGGAATTTCCAGTTTCATGGTACCATTCAGATATTGAGCGGTAATCGTATTTGATTTTAAAGTTTCTGCAGGAGTTCCTATACTGATAATCTCGCCGCCGTATTTACCTGCTTTCGGACCAATATCAATAACATAGTCGGCACGTTCAATCATATCTTTATCATGCTCAACCACAATAACCGAGTTTCCAATATCACGTAATTGCTCTAACGAATGAATCAGTTTTTCATTATCCCTTTGGTGTAAACCGATACTTGGTTCATCCAAAATGTATAAAACACCAACCAATTGCGAACCAATTTGTGTGGCCAGACGAATACGCTGCGCTTCACCACCCGAAAGCGATTTTGAACTTCGGCTTAAAGCCAGATAATTCAAACCAACATTCATCAGGAAGTTTAACCGGTCTTTAATTTCTTTGACCACTTCAGAAGCAATCAAAAGTTGTTTGTCTGATAAATGATTATTTAAATCCTGAAACCAGGTCGTTAAATCGGAGATATCCATATCACATAATTCCGTGATATTTTTTCCGTTTACCCTAAAAAACTGAGATTCTTTTTTTAAACGGGAGCCGTCGCAAACTGGACAATTTACCTCGTCCATGAAATCTTTTGCCCAGCGTTTTATGGTTGTCGAAGCACTTTCATCATATTGGTTTTTAATAAAATGAGAGATTCCTTCAAAGTCTATTTTATAATCGCGGGTTACACCTAAATCTTTTGAGTTTACAGTGAATTTGTCTTTTCCGCCATGTAAAATCATATTCATGGCTTCTTCCGGAATTTTCTCGATCGCATCTGTGATTTTGAAACCGAATTTCTCTCCAATGACTTCTAATTGTTTGAAAATCCACGAAGATTTGTATTCGCCAAGCGGAGCAAAACCACCAGATTTAATTGATAATTTTGGATTAGGAATAATTTTTTTGATGTTGATTTCGTGAACCGTTCCCAAACCATTACAATGTGGACAAGCTCCTTTTGGAGAGTTGAATGAAAATAAATTAGGCTCCGGATTTTGATACGAAATTCCGGTTGTAGGACACATTAAATTTCTACTGAAATAACGCACTTCATTGGTGTCCTGATCTAAAATCATCAAAACATTTTCACCATGATGCATCGCTGTATTGATGCTTTCAGATAAACGCTTTTGATTGTCTTCAGTGTCTTCAATCAGCATTCTGTCAACAACAATTTCGATATCATGGGTTTTATAACGGTCTAATTTCATTCCCGAAACTAAATCCTGAACTTCGCCATTTACACGAACTTTCAAAAATCCCTGTTTCGTAATTTGCTGGAATAATTCGGCATAATGTCCTTTTCTGGCTCGAATAATTGGGGCTAAAATATTGATTCGTTTTCCATTAAAATCCTGCATAATCAAATCCTTAATCTGATCATCTGAATACGAAACCATTTTTTCGCCGGTGTTATAACTGTAAGCATCAGCACCACGGGCATATAAAAGCCTTAAGAAATCGTATATTTCTGTAATGGTTCCAACAGTTGAACGAGGACTTTTGCTGGTCGTTTTTTGTTCAATTGCAATAACTGGCGAAAGTCCGTCAATTTTATCAACATCAGGACGTTCCAAACCTCCAAGGAATTGTCTTGCGTACGCCGAAAAAGTTTCGACATAACGACGCTGCCCCTCAGCATAAATCGTATCAAAGGCCAAAGAGGATTTCCCCGATCCTGATAAACCGGTAATGACAACCAGTTTTTCACGCGGAATTGAAATGTCTATATTTTTTAGATTATGAACTCTTGCACCAAGAACTTCAATAGTATTGTCTTTATCTAGCATAAATTTGAGCAAAACGCAAAGTTACCATTTTGATTTGTTCTTTTGCCACAACACGTTAGAAGTTTATGTTAAAAATGGAAGGTAAATGTCTAGTTTTTAAATTACATTCATTCAATTGTCATAGAACGTAACTTGGTTCTGTAAGCTTCCAAAGCAACTGATTTAGAAATAAAACCATAATATTTATTATCCCGCAAGACAGGCAGAAAAGCTGATTTTGATATTTCAAATTTCTTCATTACTATTTCCATGCTGTCCGAAGAATGAATTATGGCAGGAGCAGTCTTCATAATATCTCTGATCATGGTATATTTCACCCGATAAGGATTAAAAATAATTTCACGTATATCATTAAAATGAACAACACCAACGAGTTCGTTTTCCTTATTTACGACAGCAAAAACAACCTGATTGGAATGAGAAATCAGATCAACCAATTTGGTAAGGTTTTCATCCGGAGAAACCGTTAAATAATCAGTTTGAATAATATGATTGATATCTAAAGTCGAGAGTATATTGGAGTCTTTATTACTGGTAAAAGCATGTCCTTTTTTAGCCAGGTTTTTTACATCAAGAGAATATTTTTCAAAACGTTTGGAAATTGCAAAACTTATGGAAGAAACAATCATAAGCGGAATCATTAATCCATAACCTCCGGTAATTTCTGCAATTAAGAAGATAGCAGTAAGCGGCGCATGAAATAATCCGCTCAAAATTCCGGCCATTCCTACCATCGTAAAATTAGTAATAGGCAATTTGGATAAACCAATAAGGGTTATAAATTTTGAGAAAAAATAGCCTAAATAAGAGCCTAAAAATAGAGATGGAGCAAAATTCCCTCCATTTCCTCCACTTCCAATGGTTAGTCCTGAGGCAAATACTTTTACCATCATGGTGCATCCAACAAAAAACAGCAAAACCCACTGATTGTTTCTAAAATCTGCAAATAAAGTATTGTCTAATAATTGTCCCGGGGCATTTTCAGACAGGGTTTTGATGCTTTCATAACCTTCCCCAAAAAGAGTAGGGAAAATAAAAATAAGTCCGGCCAAAAGGGAAGATCCAAACAGGGCTTTTTTATAAGGGCCCATTTTTAATTTTGAAAAATAATGTTCTACCCGCTGAAAATTTCTGGAATAATATATGGCAACAAGGCCTGTCAAAATTCCTAGAATTACATAGAATGGAATATTGTTAAAATCAAAAGTTTCCTGTTTTTTGAAGGATAAAAGAATAGTTTCATCCAGAAGTATGGCAGAAACCAAAGCTCCCGTCGCAGCAGAAATCATAATGGGGGTAAAGGCAGAAATACTGACATCTACCAGTAATACTTCAATAGCAAACAGGACACCAGCTATAGGAGCGTTAAATGCAGCAGATATTCCTGCAGCAACTCCACAGCCAATCAATAAGGTTCTGTCTTTGTAGGCTAATTTATAATTCTGGGCATAATTAGACCCAAAAGCAGCACCAGTAATTACAATCGGACTCTCTAAACCTGCAGAACCTCCCAAACCAACCGTTAACGAACTGGTAACAATTTGGGCATACATTTGTTTTTTCGGAATTATACTAGCTTTTTTGGCAACAGCATATAAAATTTGAGAAGTTCCTTTTTGTATACTTCCATTTAAGACTTTATGTACTACAAAGACAGTTAATAAAATACCAATAATTGGTAAAATACCATTAATGAAATTTAATTTTAGAATTCCATTAATGTAAGTAGCGAAAGAAAAAACGCTATGGGCAAAAGTTTTTAAAACAATAACAGCCAAGGCACATGAAATACCAACTAAGACACTTGATAAAAAAATAAACTGCTTTGGAGTCAATATAGATTGAGCTAAAGCAATAACGCTTTCTAGTTTTCTAAAAAATTTTCTTAACATTATCTTTTTAAAAAGTTAGTGGTTAATGCAAATTTAGCTTTTTAACAACGGAAATTATTATCTAAATCCATTAAATTTCTAACTTAATAAATTTAGGGAATGTTTTCTTTTGGACATTACCGAGATTTGAATGAAAAAAGGTTGAGCTTTTATAATGAAAGTAACTTTTGTTTCGAGTGGACTTTGATATCTTCAAAGAATATGGTGAATTCCTGTTCAAATTCGGTATAAAATTCTTTTAAATCTTCACTGGCGAACTGCATTTTAGAAGTGTTTTTTGATCTTCGGTCCATTTGTGTCAGAATTTCATGAATTCCTTCAACTGTCTGGTAGCTTGAAAGCCAGTTATATTTGATCATATACGGCATTAAAACCTGTGTTTTCTCAGTCAGGATATCATAATTTTTATGTAATGACCTATAAAAATTACCGATAAATGAATCCAGTTTTTCATCCGAATATTGAGTCCAGTTTTTAGCTAAAAAATGATCATAAATAATATCCACAATAACACCTGCATAGTGATGATATTTTTCGTGCAGACGTTTAGTGCTCTGCCTGAAAACATCATGTGAATCCGTATAGGTGTCTATGGCACGGTGTAAAATAATTCCTTTTTGCACATCAGGAGGAAAATGTTCAAAGTGTTTTCCACGAATTCCATCTGCCATAAAATTACCGATTTTTATAAAATCGTTGTCGCCTGAAAGGTAGATGTGCGCAAGAAAATTCATTTTATTGAGTTAATTAAGATTCTGGGTATTGTGAATCTATGGTTATTCTTGTAAATGTATAAAAACTTTTTTAAATCATTTTGTTATAAAATTACGTTTATGTCAACTTGGTAGTTGCATATTTTTATAATCTTACCATTTACGAGTCCCAGTAACTCAGTAACTTTTTTATATTTGTAATAAAAATAACCATAACTCACAAAAATGACATTAATAAAATCGATTTCAGGAATACGTGGTACTATTGGAGGTAAAGTAGGGGATAACCTGACTCCCGTTGATGCAGTAAAATTTGCATCGGCTTACGGAACCTTCCTAAAAAATAATACTTCAAAAGATAAATTGACTGTGGTAATTGGTCGTGATGCCAGAATTTCCGGTCCAATGATTCATAATCTGGTTGTCAATACTTTGATAGGATTAGGGATAAATGTAATTGACCTCGGACTATCGACAACACCAACGGTAGAGATTGCCGTTCCATTGGAAAAAGCAGATGGTGGAATTATTTTGACTGCTTCTCATAATCCGAAACAATGGAATGCCTTGAAATTACTAAATGCAAAAGGTGAATTTTTAAGCGGAGCAGAAGGTGCCAAAATCTTGGATATTGCTGAAGCTGAAGCTTTCGATTTCTCGGATGTTGACAATTTAGGTGAAATCACGGTGAATGACGCCTACATGGATATTCATATTGATGAAGTATTGAATTTACCTCTGGTAGATGTTGAGGCAGTAAAAGCAGCTAAATTTAAAGTAGTTGTAGACGGTGTTAATTCTTCAGGAGGGATCATAATTCCAAGATTATTGGAATTAATGGGTGTAGAAGTAGTAAAATTATACTGCGAACCAAACGGACATTTTCCACACAATCCGGAACCAT
>Ga0247813_10002962_pt1 | contig 11232 bp, 11 predicted proteins | sample UWRJL169409C1_FD_180719 | JGI IMG/M metagenome (GOLD analysis project Ga0247813, IMG submission 180719) | Plant litter microbial communities from Arlington Agricultural Research Station in Wisconsin, United States - UWRJ-L169-409C-1 | ecosystem: Environmental > Terrestrial > Plant litter >... | reverse complement strand
AATACCAGCATACCATTAAGGCACTGGCAGGTAAACAGTTTAAACAGGGCATAGAAATCGGATGTTCGATAGGAATATTAACAGAATTACTTTCCAGGCACTGCGAAGTAATTATGGGTGTAGATATCAGTGAACAGCCGATAGCTATCGCAAAAGAGCGGTTAAAAAACAGGGAAGGAATATTGTTCGACGTACTGCAGATCCCGCAACAATATCCAGATCAGAAATATGACCTGATTGTTGTTAGCGAAGTAGCCTATTATATGAGCAAAGAAGATCTCACGCTCACTAAGGAGCTGATTTCTGATTCGCTGGTTGCAGGGGGAACATTATGCCTGGTACACTGGCGACCGCAAATAGAGGGCTGTGTATTTGACGGGGATGAAGTGAATGAATATTTCCTGAACGATCCCGCATTTCGTCAGACCTACCAGTTTATTAACGAGCAATACCGGATCGATGTTATTGAAAAACCTGAGTTGTTAACTGCATAAGTTGCTTTTCATAGGCTAGTATCATCTTTTCTACATTAAAAGATGATACTGCATGCTCCCTGCAAGCGGATCTTTTCTTAAGTTTCGCTCCTGCGATCGCTTTGGCCAGCGCTTTTACATCACCTGGTTTTGCAAGTTCTCCTGCCTGGGCTGTGATCAATTGTGGCAGCGCACCGATAGCGAAACCGGCGACGGGGGTGCCGCAGGCCAGGGATTCGGCCACGACGAGACCAAACGGTTCTTCCCAGGTCGGGGTAATGAGGCTGATAAAAGCATTACCGATCAATGCGTTAAGTTCGTTATGATCTTTCTGACCTACATAGCGCACCTGATCGTCCAGTAACGGCTCTACCCTGTTTTTGAAATATTTTTCATCGGCGATATTACCAGCCAGGTATAACTTTACGCCTGCCAGTTTCGCTGCTTCAATAGCCAAATGGGTGCCTTTATCCGGATGTATCCTGCCAAACCATATGGCGTAATCTCCTTCTGGAACAGGGTAATACTCCCAGTTTGATAAATCGATACCATTTCTTATTACAGAACATCCGCCTGTAAATTCATTCCAGTTTTCCGCGTTTCTATCAGAAACCGTCACATAAGATATAGTCCCCTGCCTCCGTTCAGCTTTAACGGCATTTTTAAGTTCAAAAAATGGTGGTGTATGTAAGACGGTCAGCATTGGCGTACTGACAATTCCTGCCATAGTGATGGGCACATAATGTAAGCTGTTGTTAAATATCACATCCAGCTCAAGGCTGTCAATATCCTGCATCAGTTGCAGGTAAGCATGATGTTCCGCTATATATTCGGACGAAAGGTTAGGTTTCTTCTCCCGGTACCCCGTAGCATCATCATAGTGTTCATCGCTGAGTATGGGCGTAACATTCAATAATGCATCTGATTTTGATGAGGCAAATAAAGTAACATCGTGCCCCCTGCTGATCAGCCGCTGGGTGACGTCGAATGTAAAAGCTTCCAATCCGCCCGAAAACGGGCTCCTGATGGGGTGTTTAAGGTGCGCAATGATCCCTATTTTCATGAGTAAATAAATCTTTCTTTAGTTTGAGAATGACTGTTGAGTTTGCTTTGTGCGATATCTTCCTGAAGCTCTTCATCAAGTGTACGTAGACAGTCCTCAATCTTTTCGGTAGTACTGATCAGGTAATTTGCTGCATTCTGCAACGTCGCATCCGGCGCTGGCTGACGGAGATAATAGCTTAAATCACGATGCCACCGTTCTAAGTCACCCGGCCCCATCAATCCCTTCGCACCCACACACAATGTCGACAATTGCAATACCTCCAGGCAAACCGATTCTATAGTCAACCTGTTCAGGTTTGCAAAAGCCACCAATCTTGCATGTTTAGTTTCTTCTTGCTTCCATTCATCAAAATTCCGTCCCCCTTTTTCTATCCAAAGCTGACCGGTTTGTATCGCCATAGCCATTTTTCCAACCCTCATTTTCTGGAAGGGGTCTTCCAGCCGGTTCAGGCCCCGCAGAAAATCAAGGGTTTTATTATAAACTGCTTCCGCCATCCCCAGTTGCACAGCAGCAAAACGGATAGAGCCGCCTAAAAAATAGGGAGACCTGAGATAATCGCCAGGATTCCCTAACAAACCCTCCTGCTCCACTTCAATTCCTGAAAAATCTATAGTGTAACTTACTGAAGCTTTCATTCCCATTGGTTGCCAGGAATCCCGGTCTATCCTGAACTCCTCTACCTGTGCCATCGGTACAATCACCATTTGCCAGTCGGACGAAGCAGCTGGCCTGTCCGTTTTACCACCAATCAATGCATAATCTACCAGGTCGGCCCCCGAGCAAAAACCCTTCTCCCCGTTAATCAACACCTTATTTTCTTTCACACCGAAACTAATGCCGGTTTTACCATCTGTATTCCAGACGCCAAATATCTTTTTACCGGACTTTACCTCGTTGTACCAGAACTCACGCTGTGCGTTGTCAGCATATAAATGGATCAGGTATAAAGTATTGATATGTCCTTCAAAAATCCGCCCGATTGCGCCATTACTCCTGCCTACATCTTTTAATAAACTCAGTAATGCGTCCGTTCTGTTTTGATTAAAATCCAGTTCCTGCCCCGGTAGTACGATAGTTAAGATTCCGCTCTTTTTCAGCAGTAGTATTTCTTCGGCAGGCATCCTGCCCGATTGTTCAGTGAGCTTTGCGAGTTGATCGAGTTGCTGGTAAAGTATAGTATAGTCTGTCATAGATAAATCTGCTTATGCCGGTTGCCTGGCGTATAATAAAGTCCGTAAATGTCCTATCGCTGTATCTATAGGTATTCCCGGATGGCGTTCTTCCCAGTTCTGTACACTTAATGCCAGCTCAGTTTCTTCCCAGAGCGATCCAAAATAGGTGGCGGTACTAATTTTTAGTTTAAGCCACTCCTCTTCCAGGAACAATTTTCTGGCCAGCTGTTTTAATTGTGCGGTGTTTAAGCGTTTGTTCATCAGGTAATCAGTAAACAATTCCCGTAATTCTTTCTTCGCACTGAATTTTATAATCAGCGATCCGGGTGCCTCCACAAAAATCTTTTTACCTTCCAGTTTCATTTTTGTCCATTCATTCAGCTGGATAGAAAAACCAAAATCAACCTGACCGCTCTCCCTGCTGGAAGTATAAACTTTAACATTTGGTGAACGCCTGATGCGGGCATCAATCCTGATCAGTGCCTTCCTGAAGTTTTCATCTTCCAGGAAAGGCAAAACAGGCAGCCTGCCAGCTTTTTCATAGATACTGCATTTTACCGCCGTACTCGGACCGAAACACTGAAAATGTCTTGGCCAGGGGTCAAAAGCACATGGATCTATGCAGGATTCGAGGTGGCTGACCAGATAACGATAGCCTACATCTTTTAAGTGGTATTTGCGGGAAGGACTTTCGCTGTATTCGGAGATAATCCTCCCACCTACCACATCACAACCGTTAGCAAATTCTTCAAATATGTAATGCAGCCAGCAACTGTCTACCCTCGAATCGCCATCTGTAGAGATAATAATCCCATCAGGTTTATCCAGCAGCTGGAACCTGTGGTAAGCTTCATCCATCAGTAACCTGCGGACCGTTCCGATGTGCGCCTGCTGCTTTTCAAGAACAATTTCGGCAATATGTAAACGGAATGACGGGTAGGCTGACTGGTATTGCTGAGCCAGTTCAAAAGAGCGGTCATTACAATTATTAGCCAGTAACAAAACCTCGTAATCTTCCGGTGTGACCCTGTTTCCTCCCGCATCTACCTGCAGCCTAAGGGCATCAAGCATGTCATACAGATTTGCTTCTTCATCTTTTACGGGCACTATGATAGTGGCTCTAAGGTCTTTAGCGGGCGGGGTTAGGAAAAGTGTCTGCATTTTTGCTGTTTTCTTGAGAACAGCTTATCCGCTATAATGTTTAAACTATTTATTAAGCCATTGTCTGCCTTAAAACAATAGCTCGTAAAATAAGTTATAAAACCAAATGGATAATTTAACAAAGGTTTCTCTGCCGACTATTGGTTTTTATGTACACCATCATGGGGGCGGACATGTCATGCGGGCGATCACCATTGCGCATGCGCTCAAAGGTTTCCCGATCTGTTTTATGGGCAGCAATTTAAAACCCTACACGCATCTGATCCCTGATGATATAACCTGTATCGACCTGCCGATGGACCTGCCGGCCGAAAATGAAACATCAATACCGGAAAAGCCTCTTTCTTTTATGCACTATGCACCTTTAGGGTTAAAAGGTATCGGGGAAAGAACATTGCTAATGGCTGCGACTTTTCAACAAAACTATCCAATGTTGCTGATTGTTGATGTTTCCGTAGAAATCACCATCCTTGCCAGGTTATGCAGCATTCCTACAGTGGTTGTTAAACAACACGGAAACCGGTCAGACATTCCCCATTTACAGGCGTATGAATCCGCGGAACTATTGCTCGCACCGTTTTCGGCTGGGATGGCACCTGTAAAAGAAGCTGATTGGATAAAGGAAAAAACGATCTATACAGGTGGTTTTTCCAGATATAGCAACAAAAGATGTACAGAGCAGAAGGAAGAACCGGGAAATATAGGGGTGCTGACCGGTGAAGGGGGAACTTCAATTAATGCCGGATTTATTCATTTCCTGGCGACTTCATGTCCGGATTATACCTTTCATGTTATGGGCAGTATCGCGGATGGAATAACAAACAAAACGCAAAACATAAAATGGCACGGCAGGCTGCCGGATCCCCAAACCATATTAAACCGTTGTACTGTAGTAATCGGGAATGCAGGACATAATACAGTAATGGAAATGGCTGATCTGAATAAAAGGTTTATTTGTATACCTGAAGAAAGACCGTTTGACGAACAGCAGCAAAAGGCTGAATTACTTTTTATTAACGGAAATGCGACTGTGGTACAGCCCAGCCGGCTGCTGATTGCGGACTGGCCTTATTTATTAGCCACTTCGGAGCAGGAACCTGCGGACTGGTCGGGCGTAACTGATACATGCGCAATGGATCGTATCAGGGAAGCTATCAACGCAACAGTAAAACGGCTGTTCAGCGTCAGCTAACATTAAGGGCCCTATTATTTAAGGTATTTTTTTATATCCTCCGGTGCTGGTATTTTAAGGATGTTCAATTGATCATCCTTCCGGGAAATAAATCCTAAACCCTCGAATTTACTTAACCATCCTTCCATTGGCCATCGCCCCCATTTGTTAAAAAACAGAACCGCGTTTTTTACGATGTCTTCCAGGTGGTTCAGCGGCGGGTTGTAACTCGCATGGGGCTGATGATAAGCTATCGCATCAACCAGGCTGAGTTCTACCATTCGCAAACGGGCAGTAAAGGAGAAGTCAGTATCTTCTGCTCCGTAACCCTGATAATTTTCATCAAACCCTCCGATCCTGTTAAATACGGTTGTACTGCATCCAAAATTTAAAGACCAGAATAACTCGTAAGGAATTGTTTGTAAATCACTTCTGACCGGATCCGCATCACTCCACTGATCCAATACATTTTTCTCGAGCAAACCGGGAAAACCGGCTCTCAGATACCGCACATGGCCAGACCATAAACAGTCTTTTGTCATGAACGCTTTGCGATATGCAGCTATGAAATTTTCAGCAGGAATACAATCCACATCAAGAAATACACAATGTGAGGCGGTAGTCTGTGCCATCGCCAGGTTACGTGCTTTTGCGAGCGGCAGTTTCTCCTCACTGTAAAGCGTAAGGGAACGGACATGGAACGGAGTGACAGGTAAAACACAGCTGTCTTCATTCATATGCACAATGATCAACTCCAGTATTGGAGTTGAATTGCGGGCCAGGCCCTTAATTAAATTCAGTAATGCGTCGGTACGTCCTTTTACTAATGTCAGTACAGCAATTTTTATGTCCATGTCTGCTTAACGGTTAAACTGCGGATTGGTTTTTATGCTGACGGAAATTCAGGTCTCCCGTCTATAAAAATTTGTACTGTTATAAATCCCGCAAACCGCTTTCAATTGCACTTAAAGCTTTCTGACGTAATGCAGGATCTCCCTTAATCATCCCTTCAACTAACAGGCGCTTTTTTTTCAGATACCGTTTCGCATCCTTCCTGTCGTACTTTAACACCCATCCGATATTATATATCAGATCACTGTATTTAACAGTTTGCGCCGCAGCACTGATAGTAAGTAATCTTTCCGCCTCGAAATTTTTACGTTCTTTTTTGGTTAACTCAGGGTAAGCTGCCGCAGTAAAAACATCTGTCAGTTCTACTACAGCGGAAGTGATTTGTAATGCATCGCTGTCAGCATAGCCGAAACTCCGCAAGGAGGCCAGCAGCTGCTTTTCATCTGTCGCAGTATCTTCCAGTAAATCATGGCACAGACCAATTTCATAACCTAAAGGAACCCTATTTTTTGCGAGGTCAGCAACAGCAATCAGGTGTTTGAAATACGGTTCTGTTGTCCTCCGTATTAATTGTCCGCCATGCTGCAGCGCCACCCATTCCAACAGCTGTGCCAGCGGAGTTATTTTACCTTGCGCGCCTGTCATCGAGTATCAAAATGTATGAAGAATAAATAAGCAACTTTCTTGTTGGTAAATACAATAGCATCAGTTCCACTAAACTAACAATGTTTTAATGCGTAAACCCAAATAACGATCTCTCTTTAATAATCGTAGCTACCTGCTCAGGTACATACTGCTCCCATCCTGGTGCGTTTTCTTTTACCAGCTGCAAAACTTTGTCAGTTTGAACGTGGAGATTATTGACGCTGTAATTGGAAATATCTTCTATTTTATCGTTGGCGATCAGGTATTCAAATAAATCGATCAGATGCGGGGGTGGAGTAAACTTTTTGGAATCATACACTACACCGTCACCTAATGTAGGATATATAAAGAGTTTAACTTTTCTACTGAACAGCGTAGCAAAAGCTTCTAAGATACCTCCATCAAGATATTTATAATGTTCCTCATTAAAGATAAATTCAAGATTGGGATACCCGAGTACCACCCCCATTTTCAGACTCGTAATTTTTGACAGGTACGCCACCAATTTATAATATTCATGGAAATTTGATATCAGTACCGTCTGCCCTACCGAGCAAAGAATATCAACACGGTCTAAAAAGTCTTTTTCATTAATTTCCGCACTATCATCGGCTCCACGTTCTTTAAGCGATTGTAAAGTCAGTTCAGTGACTACGATCACCTTGGATTTATCTACATCCGGTTCCTCCATAAAACGCTCAACACCTGTACTTATCATATCCATATGTACATTGATTAGCGGACGGAACCGACCGCGTACAATCATAATATGTTTTTTATACAATACTTCCGAAGGTTGCAGGTTTTTACCATCGGGACCAAATACTGCGGCATCGGAGAGACCATATTTTACAAGGTGGAGGCTCATCAGTCTGTTATCCACTTTGGTAAAGCCCGGTCCTTCGAAACGGATCATATCAATCTGGATGCGGTCCCTGCTCAGATCGTCCAGCAGAGAAAGCAGAAATACTGTGGGTGATTGATGATAGTTATAACAGGCATATACCAGGTTAACACCCAGGATACCGACAGCGGAATGCTGTAAGCCCGGATCATTATCCAGCAGTTTTACATGGAGCACTACATCATGGAATTCTCCGTGCGGTTCCTGCTGATAACGTACGCCCATCCATCCGTGTCCCTGGTTTGTTTTTTTGTAATTCAACGACGAAAACGTATCGGCAAATGCAAAGAATGTAGAGTGTTCACCCCTCTTCTCCTCTAAACGCTCGATAATAAGCTTGTATTCATGATCTAACATCGACATCAGCCGCTGTTCGCTCACATAGCGTTTAATCTCCTGTGTACCATAAATCGCATCCGAAAAATTCATATCATAAGCAGACATTGTTTTTGCGATTGTACCGGCAGCCGCACCTGCTTTAAAAAAATTAGCGGCAACGTCCTGTCCTGCACCGATTTCCGCAAATGATCCATAAACCTGCTGATCGAGGTTGATGGAAAGTGCTTTCTGTTTTGTTCCTATGTTTTTATTATGAATATTTTCCATGCAGCTAATTGGGTTACTATCTGAGTATGATTTTCTACAATATAGTGATCTTAAATTAACAACACACATGTGTTAATGTTTATGACAACGCCATTTTAAGAATACCGCAGATGGAAAACAGCTTTTCATTTACATCATATAAATCCTGTTCTGTCTTGGAAGAAAAGAAATCTTATGCCACGTTGATCTTTGTACAATATTTTCGCATGATTTTTTATGACAGAAATTCTATCAAATAGTTCATTTCCAGCGCTACACAATAGAATGTAGTATGAAAAAATATCTATACTTAAGTTAAATTTTACATTTTAATTTAATATATAATTATAATATTATATATTTAGTAAGATATTGTGTTAATAATACTAAACATGGAGTCTGATGGTCCAATTTAATAATTTCCGATCCTTGATTTATAATGTATGGTCTTCTTATACCGATTGCTCCAGGCGCACAATGGAAGATGCTTCATGTCAGGATGCGACAATAATGGATTACTGGCGGAACAGGCTATTTGTAAATGCTATGACGGTATCATTGCCGCTCAGCATCATAGCGGTTATTCCAAGTATAATCATTGAAGTTAATGCAGGATATTATTTTGTGGCATTGCTCGACATTTTGGTCATGGGTTTGTTTTTCACATTGGTATTGACTCCCGGAATCAGCCTTATCTGGCGTAAGATATCTGTCGGTATACTGATAGCTGTTTTTGCTGTTTTGCTTTTTGCGCTTATGGGATCATTTAGCATGGGCTGCATTTACCTGTTTGCACTGAGTATTTTTATCGTTCTGCAATATTCCGGAACAACCGCTTTCGCAGGGGTAATCTTCAATCTGGTGGTCTGTATTTGTTTTGCGGTGATCCTCAATTTTAAAATATTTCCGCTTCCCCTCCATTCTATGATTACGTTGCAAAGATGGGTGCTTTATTCTTCCAATTTCCTCTTTCTGGACCTGATTTTAGTCGCGTTGATCCGTCAATTACTCGATGGACTTGAACAAACTATCACTAAAAAATCAGTCCTCTACAGAAGGCTGGAAGACGAACTGATTTTGAAAAACGTGGCAAATAACTTGCTGATACAATCGGAAGAACATTACAAAACACTTTTTTCTCAAAGTCCACTGTCAATTTGTATTTATGATAAAGATACGTTGAGGTTCCTGCAGGTAAATGAAGCCGCAACCCGAACGTACAGCTATACTGAGCATGAGTTATTAAATATGACGCTGAGCAGTCTGGAGTTACCTCAGGGTGAGGGAGGTAATCAGCAAAAACTTATTGATACAGACGTGATCAGTGCGAGCGCACAGCAGGAAATCGCTGTTCATTTGAAAAAAAATGGCGAACCTATCCATGTGGAAATTAAAAGCAGTGACTTTAATTTCCAGGGAAGGGATGCACGGTTAATTATCACTACGGACATAACGGAAAAAGTGAGCCACCATATTGCGATAAAAAAACAAAACGAAAAGTTGAAGCAAATCGCATACATGCAATCACACGTAGTCCGTGTGCCACTGGCGAATATAATGGGGCTTACTAATCTGATTATGGAAGACATTCCTGAAAAACAGAAAGAAATATTTAACTACCTGACTATGGCCGCTAAACAATTAGATGATGTAATCAGGGATATTGTTAATCTCGAAGAGTGAGCAGCAGCCACAATCAGTTTAAGAGCCTGATTATGCGGTTGGCACTTCTTTTTTTGGCAGGTAGAAATAACCTAATACGAACACGCACAATATTCCTAACATCGCACCACCAAGTACATCAGTAAACCAATGCGCACCCAGATAGATACGTGAGAATGGGATCAGCAGGATCAGCAGACCGGAAATAATTGTTATTGTACCTCTGAGGTAGATATTAACGGACTTCAGGTTACCCATCATGACTATAATAAATCCAAAAAAAACGGTGTAAAACAACGTATGACCGCTGGGAAAGCTTTGTTGCCTGGTAATTTCGATAATCCTGACCAGATCTTTAGTGGGCCTTGGCCGGTCTATCAGCATCTTGATTATCGTACTTACCACTCCTGATGATAATGTCAGCACAGTAAATAGTGCCTCTCTGCGATAGCTGAATGCGAAAAATACAGCAGCAACAGCAAGCACCATAATAAGCGAGACGGGCATATTGCCAAACCAGCTGATAAAAGCCATTACCTCATCAAGTGTCACATTCTGATGTGATTGTATTTTCAGCGAAATTTTCAGGTCTATAAATGAAGGAGGCAGAATATAAACGCCCACGCTAAGTATAATAAAACCGACAATCAAAACGATTAGAATGGTAGTCAACAGCCTGTTTTTATTATTTTTTAGTTCTTTCATATATCCTTAGCATCAAATTGTATCATTTCCGTTCATCAGTGGAATCTGCCAAGCAAATAACAGCCCAAATTTATCATTACGTGAATATTAAGCTAATATTAATCAATTCAGAACAGATGAATATGGTCACAATTGATCAAAGCCAGTGATCGCTACAATAATATTACACAAGCTTTTAACAACTCCGGCGTTACTGTATTATTAAAAACATTGAATGTTCACCATAAAATTATCAATATGGATTATAAAATGAGGCTGACTGACGGGACTATCCAGATCGTAAAAATTATCGCTACAACATTTAAAAAATTAAAAGTATGGAAGCTTTCCTTCACCAACGGTACAGAGGTGATGCTCTATAAATGTGGTAATGAATGGTTGCAACGCAGGGAAGATTTCCTGGAACATTGCAACCTGATTTCAATAGGAGCCTATATTGATTCAATTGAAACTGCATAGGTAAAATGAGAGCTGAGTCGATCAATCCGAGATTAGCTAACATGAATAATCACTGCCCGGCAACGGTCATCTCAATTGTCATAACCAAACGGGGTATTCCTGATTATACAATTCCTTTCGGAACTACCAAATCAGTAAATAATCCCAACTGTATATAAAAATCAGCAACTGCACAAATAAAATTGCTGAGCAGACCCGGATCAGATATTGTTTTTATTCTGTTTCTGTAAATCTTCATTGATCAAAAGATAAGGTTAAGAAATGCCGGCTTATTTCCAGTCTACATTCAGATTGTTCTCTTTGGCAAATGCTTTACCGTTAGAAAGTAAAGCAGAATATTGCTGTTCAAACCTGGCATTATACTTCTCTTCAATAGT
>Ga0247813_10002959_pt1 | contig 11240 bp, 11 predicted proteins | sample UWRJL169409C1_FD_180719 | JGI IMG/M metagenome (GOLD analysis project Ga0247813, IMG submission 180719) | Plant litter microbial communities from Arlington Agricultural Research Station in Wisconsin, United States - UWRJ-L169-409C-1 | ecosystem: Environmental > Terrestrial > Plant litter >... | reverse complement strand
TCACCTTCCAGAACCTGTTCCGCATGTACAAGAAGCTGTCCGGCATGACCGGTACGGCCGATACGGAAGCCTACGAATTCCAGAGCATCTACAACCTGGAAGTGGTGGTGATCCCGACCAACCGCCCGACCATCCGCAAGGACGGTTCGGACCAGGTCTTCCTCAACCGCAACGGCAAGTTCAACGCGGTGCTGGCCGATATCCAGGCCTGCAACGAGCGCGGCCAGCCGGTGCTGGTGGGCACCACCTCGATCGAGACCTCGGAGATGCTGTCCGAGCATCTGACCAAGGCCGGTGTGCACCATGAAGTGCTCAACGCCAAGCAGCATGACCGCGAAGCGACCATCATCGCCAACGCCGGCATGCCGGGCGCGGTGACCATTGCCACCAACATGGCCGGCCGTGGTACCGACATCGTGCTGGGCGGTTCGCTGGAAGCGCAGCTGCACGAGCTGGGCGAAGAGGCGACGCCGGAACAGCGCGCCCAGGTCAAGGCCGAGTGGCAGGTCCGCCACGATGCGGTCAAGGCGGCCGGTGGCCTGCACATCGTCGGTACCGAGCGCCATGAGTCGCGCCGTATCGATAACCAGCTGCGTGGCCGTTCGGGCCGCCAGGGCGATCCGGGTTCGTCCCGTTTCTACCTGTCGCTGGAAGACAACCTGATGCGCATCTTCGCCTCGGACTGGGTCCAGAAGGCGATGCGCATGATGGGCATGAAGGAAGACGACGTCATCGAGGATCGTCTGGTCAGCCGTCAGATCGAAAAGGCGCAGCGCAAGGTCGAGGCGCACAACTTCGATATCCGCAAGAACCTGCTGGACTTCGACGACGTCAACAACGATCAGCGCAAGGTGATCTACAGCCAGCGCGATGAGCTGCTGGACGCCGAGTCGGTGAAGGACAACGTGGATGGCATCCGTGGCGATGTGATCTTCGACGTGGTGGCGCGTTTCGTGCCGCCGAACTCGATCGACGAGCAGTGGGACCTGCAGGGTCTGGAAGCCACGCTGGCCTCGGATTTCGGCATCGACATGTCGGTGACCGAACTGGTCAAGTCGCACGAGGAGCTGGACGCCGAGGGCATCGCCGAAAAGGTGCAGGCCAAGGTCGACGAGCACTTCGCGGCGAAGGAAGCCGGCGTGGGCGACGAGACCATGCGCGCGCTGGAGAAGCACGTGATGCTGACCGTGCTGGACCAGAGCTGGAAGGAGCATCTGGCGCGCATGGATTACCTGCGCCAGGGCATCTACCTGCGTGGTTATGCGCAGAAGCAGCCGAAGCAGGAATACAAGAAGGAAGCCTTCGAACTGTTCTCGGAGATGCTGGAGAACGTGAAGCGCGAAGTGGTGACGTTGCTGGCGCGCGTGCGTATCCGCAGCGAAGAGGAAGTGGCGGCGTTGGAGCAGGCCGAGCGTCAGCAGGCCGAAGCGCGTCTGCTGCAGTCGCAGTTCCAGCACCAGGACGCGGGCGGTTACGGTGCGGACGAAGAGGCTGCGCAGGTGGAAGCGGCGCAGAACGGCGTGGCGCAGGTCAGCCGCGATGAGCCGAAGGTCGGCCGCAACGATCCGTGCCCGTGCGGCAGCGGCAAGAAGTACAAGCACTGCCATGGTCAGCTGAGCTGATCGGTTGATCGATTGATTGGCTGTTTGGAAGTGCTGAAAAAGCCCCGCCCTGTGCGGGGCTTTTTTGTGGTTCTTTGCCAACGGCGTGGCGCCTCGAATGTCCATGGCGTGAGGCGACCGGGCAGCCCCGTCCAGGACACGCCGTAAATACCTCTTTGTAGGCTCGACACCCGCATCCATGCGGGTGACGGTCCTTCCCGGAGCAGCCCGGTCGCCTCGTGACAGTAGGCTGCGGTAGCGGTGGGTAGATCAAGGACCGCTTTGCGCACTCCCACCACACGCGAGCGCCGTAGCGGCCGGCAGGCTCCTGGGCAAAATCAAGGAGGAGGCCGTCGCCGCCAGGCGGCGGCCGGGGGACATTTGCCGAGGGGCCTGCCGGTCGCTGCGGGGCCCTTACGGTCGCGGCAGACGCGAACGGAGACACATGACGGTCCGCACTGCACCTCGACGACACCCGCGGGGGCATTGCGTCATCGGGTCGGCTTTGGGCATCCTCCGGGTATGTCATCTCCCCTTCGTTCGATCCATGTCGTGGCCGGCGTCATCACCGATGCCCGTGGCCGCATTCTGCTCAACCGTCGTACCGAGAACCGCGATATGGCCGGCCTGTGGGAATTCCCGGGCGGCAAGCGGGAAGCCGGCGAGACCTCCGAGGAGGCGCTGGTGCGGGAGCTGCGCGAGGAGCTGGGGATCGAGGCGGAGATCGGTGAGTGGATCATGGACGTGCCACAGATCTACCCGGACAAGCGGCTCCGGCTGGAGGTGCGCCGGATCCAGAGCTGGAAGGGCTCGCCGCGGGGCCGCGAGGGACAGGCGATCACCTGGGTGGCGCCGGACAAGCTGCACCGGTATTCGATGCCGCCGGCCGATCTGCCGGTGGTGGCGGCGCTGCGGCAGCCGGATCGGTATCTGATCACGCCGGAGCCGGAGGGTGAGGAGGACAGCGTCCACCAGGCCTGGCTGGGGCGCTTGGCACAGGCGCTGGAAAGCGGGGTCCGCCGGGTGCAGCTGCGCACGCCGTCCAGCCCGGCGCGGGTGGCGCTGGCCGAGCGGGTGATCCAGCAGCACGGGCCGCGCACGCAGTGGCTGGTGAATCGGGATATCGAGCTGGCCGCTCGGTTGGGGGTCGGCGTGCATCTGGGCAGTGAGCAGCTGCTGGGGCTGGATGCGCGGCCGCTGGTCGCCGGTCAGCTGGTGGCGGCGTCCTGCCACGATCTGGCGCAGCTGCAGGCGGCGCAGCGGCTGGGCTGCGATTTCGCCGTGCTGGGGCCGGTGCAGGGGACGGCCAGCCATCCCGGAGCGGCACCGCTCGGATGGGAGGCGTTCGAGGCGCTGCGCGAGCAGGTGTCGTTGCCGCTGTATGCGCTCGGCGGGATGACCCCCGGTGATATCGAGGAGGCGCGCCGCCACGGGGCGCAGGGCATCGCGGCGATCCGGTCGCTGTGGCCGGTTACAGCGTGATCCAGAAGCAGCCGTACTGACGGCGCAGGCCGAATACGGTCCTGGCCGGGGTGGCGGTGCTGCCGAGGGTCTGCTCGATGCGCAGGCCGACCGGGCGGGGTCGCGAGGGGGCCTCCACAGCGCCCGCAGCGGCGAGCGCCGGGTCCAGCATGACAGGCGCGCTGTCCGGGTAGACCGGCGCGATGTCGATCAACGGGCGCTGCACCACCGATTCCAGCCGACCGATGATGTGGTTCGCCGTCGCGTTGGAGACGTTGCTCCAGAGGTAGATCGAGGACAGCCGGTTGACGTCCTGTGCGCTGACCGCGTCGCGGATCTGCCCGGTCAGTTCACTGAGCCGGCGCGCGCAGCCGGCGCGGTAGATGCCGGTGTTGCCGACGCTCGCGGTGCGCGGGGGCATACGGGAGGTGGCACCCAGTGCATCGCAGCGGCGATCGGTGAAGACGGTTTCGCCCTGGGCAGTGGTGCAGCGGTTCACGCGCTGCGGCGCCTGCGCCAGGGCAGGCGGCGAGGGCAGGCACAGCGCACACAGCAGGAGCCACACGATCGGTTTCATCGCAGCAGCGTAGCGGCGTGGGCGTTATCTGCAAGCGATGCGTGGCGGCCTCAGCCGCGCAGCAGTTTCAGGACCTGGGTGGTCGGCCTGGCCAGGTTGAGCGTGTAGAAGTGCAGGCCCGGCGCACCGCCGGCGACCAGCCGTTCGCACAGGCTGGCCACCACCTCGGCACCGAATGCGCGGACCGAGTCGGCATCGTCACCGTAGGCCTGCATGCGCTTGCCGATCCAGCGCGGGATCTCGGCACCGCACTGCTCGGAAAAACGGCGCAGCTGGCTGAAATTGGAGATCGGCATGATGCCCGGCACGATCGGCACGGTGACCCCCAGCTTGCGTACCGCATCGACGAAGTGGAAGTAGGCATCGGCGTTGAAAAAGTACTGGGTGATCGCCGCATCGGCACCGGCGTCGATCTTGGTCTTGAAGTGCTTCAGGTCCAGCAGCGCGTCGTTGGCCTGCGGGTGGGTCTCCGGATACGCGCCCACTTCGATGCGGAACGCATCGCCGTGCTCGGCGCGGATGAAGCTGATCAGGTCGGAGGCATACCGCAGGTCACCTGGGTGGCCCATGCCCGAGGGCAGGTCACCGCGCAGGGCGACGATGCGGCGGCAACCGATCGCGCGGTACAGCTTGAGCAGTTCGCGGATCTCCTCTCGGCTGCCACCGACGCAGGACAGGTGCGGGGCCGCATCGAAGCCATGGTGCTGCTTGAGGTGACGGACGGTCTCGGAGGTGTAGCTGAGCGTAGAGCCGCCGGCACCGAACGTACACGACACGTACTCCGGCGCGAACACCTTCAGCTTGGCCGCGGTCCGGTCCAGCTGGGCGCGCTGCTCGTCGGTCTTGGGCGGATAGAACTCGAAGCTGATGGCGGTCATGGGCAGGGTGCGTCGGCGGGTGTGGGTCAATCATATCTCTCCATCGCGATGAATGTGAAGTGCGCCGCATGCGCCGTGCACACCCCCCGGCTTACAGTGATGGCCACCTCAAGGAGCAACCGTCATGCAGATTTTCGTCACCGGTGGCACTGGCTTCATCGGGCGCCGCCTGTGCACGCGCCTGCTGGCCGAGGGCCACGACCCCATCGTCCTGACCCGCCGGCCCGGCCGGAACCCGCAGCCGGGGGTACGCAGCGTTGCGGCGCTGGACGAGGTCGGCCCGGTCCAGGCGGTGGTCAACCTGGCCGGCGAGCCCTTGATGGACGGCCGCTGGACCGATGAACGCAAGCAGGCGTTGCGCGATTCCCGGATCGGCACCACGCATGCGCTGCTGGCCTGGATGGCCGCGTTGTCCGAACGCCCCCGGGTGCTGGTGTCCGGCTCGGCGATCGGCTGGTACGGCCCGCGCGACAGCGCGCCGCTGGATGAGACGGCCTCGCCCGGCCACGATTTCGCGGCGATGCTATGCCGGCAATGGGAGGCCGAGGCGCTCAAGGCCGAGGCGCTCGGCGTGCGCACCTGCGTGCTGCGGACCGGCATCGTGCTCGAACGCGAAGGCGGTGCACTGCAGAAGATGCTGCCGCCGTTCCGGATGGGGCTCGGTGGCCCGATGGGCGATGGCCGGCAGTGGATGAGCTGGATCCATCGCGAGGACCTGGTCGGCATGATTCTGTGGCTGCTCACCTCCGACCAGGCGCGCGGCGCCTACAACGGCACGGCGCCCGGCACGGTCACCAACCGCACCTTCGCCACCACGCTGGGCGAGGTGCTGCATCGCCCGGCACGGCTGACCACTCCGGCGTTCGCGTTGAAGCTGGGCTTCGGGGAAATGAGCGGGCTGCTGCTTACCGGGCAGAACGTTCAGCCGGCGCACGCATTGGCCGAGGGGTTTGTCTTCCAGTATCCGTCGCTGGCGGCGGCCTTGCAGGCCATCGTGGGCGCGCCGGATCGCTGAGGCGCCGATGTTCATCCGCCGCTGCCGACCGCTCATCGCCGGTCTGCAGCCGCTGCTCATGTAATTGCCCATGCCGCCTCGCCCCGCGCCACGCTCCATGCTCACCCAGCAGGAGTCAGCCATGTCGACCGTCCGTCCCCGCCGCATCTACTCCATCGCCCCGTTGGCTGCGCTCGCGCTGACCGCGTGGGCCACCTTGGTCAGTCCCGCGCATGCCGCCACCGAGCATTTCCAGGATCTGCAGGTCGAGGTGATCGGCAGCGGCCGGCCGGTGCTGATGATCCCGGGCCTCAACAGCGGTGCCGACGTCTGGCGCGAGACCTGCGCCGCGCTGCAGCCGCAGGTGCAATGCCACCTGATCCAGCTGCCGGGCTTTGCCGGTGCGCCTGCGGTGGCCAGCGATGGCTTTCTGAGCGCCATGCGCGATCGCCTGCTGGCCTACAGCGCGGACCGCAAGCTCGATCATCCGGCTGTGATCGGCCACAGCCTCGGTGGCGTGCTGGCGCTGCAGATGGCGATCGCGGCGCCGCAGAAGATCGGGCCACTGGTGATCGTTGATGCCCTGCCGTACTTCGGCGCGGTCCAGAATCCGGCCGCGACACCGGCCACGCTCAAGCCGATGGCCGAGCACATGCGGTCCGGCATGCTCGCCGCCGACGCCGAGCAGTACGCGGCGCAGACCGACGCCGCGGTTGCCAACATGGCGCACGCCCCCGAGCAGGTTGCGACCTTGAAGCAGTGGGGACGCGACAGTGACCGTGCCACCACTGCCAACGCGATGTATTCGATGACCATCACCGACCTGCGCCAGTCGATCGCCGGCATCACAGCCCCGGTGCTGGTGCTGGGCGCGTGGGCGGCCTATCAGCCGTTCGGTGCGACCGAGGCCAGTACGCGGCAGGTATTCGCCACGCAGTACGCCGCGCTGCCCGGTGTGCGGATCGAGATGAGCCGCGCCGGCTACCACTTCCTGATGTGGGATGATCCGCGCTGGCTGCAGACGCAGATCCGGGGCTTCCTTGATCTGCCTGCAGCGCCCTGATCGAGACCGGCGTGGAGACGATGAGCGAGAAGCGGGCAGCACGCGATTCCGGTTTCTGGTGGCGCAACAGCGCGGTGTGGTTGGCCTACCTTGGCGTGAGCCTGCTGCTCGGGTTCACCTACGGCGGGCACTGGTCCGGCATCGTCCTGATTTCTGCGATGGTGTCGCTTTCCCTGTGGGTGGGCAGCGCATTCATCCGCGGCTATGCGCTGCGGCATGACTGGTTGAAGCGCGATCTGCTGGGATTGACGTGGCGGCTGCTGCTCGCGGTGGTGATCGTGGCGGCGGCCGCCCAGGTGCTCACCGCTGCCGCGCTGTTGCCCGCGTTGGCCTGGGACTGGGTGCAGCTGCCGGGACAGCGTGCGAACTATCGCCCGGCTGCTGTCTTCGGCTACTGGTTCAATACCGCCATCGTGCTGAGCGTGTGGTGCGCGCTGTGGACCGGCCGCCGCGCACTGCAGCGTGCGCGCCACAGCGAGATGGCGCAGCTGCGCGCCGAAGCGCAGCGGGCGACGCTGGAGCACCAGGCACTGCGTGCGCGGCTCAATCCCCACTTCGTGTTCAACGCGCTCAACAACCTGCGTGCGCTGATCAATGAAGACCCGGCGCGTGCACGCGACATGGTCACCCATCTGTCCAGCACGCTGCGCCACGCCCTGGTGCATACCGACGGGGGCTGGGTCACCTTGGCCGAGGAGTGGCGCGTGGTGCAGGACTACCTGGCGGTGGAGGCGATTCACTACGAAGACCGCCTGCGGGTGCACACCGACATCGATCCGGTCGCGCTGTCCGCGCGGCTGCCGCCGATGGCGCTGCAGCTGCTGGTGGAGAACGCGATCAAGCATGGCATCGCGGTGCACCCCGGCGGCGGTGAGCTGACGATCCGCGTGCGCCTCGATGGTGGCTGGCTGCGGGTGGAGGTGGACAATCCCGCCGCGAACGACGCCAGCAGCGAAGGCCATGGCATCGGGCTGGCCTATCTGCGGGCGCAATTGGGCATCGACACGCCGCCCTCTTCATCCAGCCGGGGCACGTTCCGGCTGGAGCGATTGGGCGAGCGCATGCTGGCCCGCCTGGAGGTGCAGCAATGAGTGCTTCACTGCGCGTGTTGATCGTGGATGACGCGCGACTGGCGCGCCGCGAGCTGCGCACCCTGCTGGCGGCGATCCCGTGGGTGGCGTGTGTCGGCGAGGCCGACGACGTGCCCGCGGCACGCGAGGCGATCCTGCGCGAGCAGCCCGATCTGGTGTTGCTCGATGTGCAGATGCCCTCGGGCGAGGGCTTCGATGTCCTCGAGGGACTGGAGACGGTGCCGATGGTGGTGTTCGTCACCGCCTACGATCAATACGCGGTCCGCGCCTTTGAAACCAACGCGCTCGACTACCTGGTCAAGCCGGTGGAGGCAGGCCGCCTGCAGGCGGCGCTGGAACGCGGTCGGGAGCGCCTCTCGGCACCGGCCGCCCCCACTGCGGCGGACAGCGTGCGCGATGCGCTGGGCGCCGACGATCAGGTGTTCCTGCGCGATGGCGAGCGCTGCTGGTTCGTGGCGCTCGGGGAAATCCGCAAGGTCGTCGTCGACGGCAACTACGCGCGGCTGTGGTTCCGCGACCAGAACGCGGTGCTGGCACGCAGCCTCAGCACGCTGGAGGCACGGCTGTCGCCGGCGCTGTTCTTCCGCGCCAACCGCAATACTTTGGTTAATCTGCGACGTGTGCGTGCGATCGAGCCGTCCCTCGGCGATGGCTACGACCTGACCCTCGATGACGGCAGCCAGGTCGAGGTCTCGCGGCGGCAGGCCCGCGAGCTGCGTGAGCGGCTGGCGCTGTAGGGCACGTGCCGCACGCGTTACCCTGTGCGGGATCTCCGCCGCCTGACTGTACCCATGTCCATTATTCTTACTGCGTTCGCCCGGCCCCGCCTGTTCCCCCGCGTGCCGCGCGGCAACACCATCCAGGACTGCAGCGCCGAGCAGTTCGAACAGCACCTCAATACGCACGCGCCGTTCAAGGTGCTCGATGGCTACGCGCCCTTCTGCAAACTGCATGTGTACGAAAACTGGACCTCCACGCGCTGCCTGACCGTGCCGATCACCGAGGCCAACCGTCACCAGCTGCGCAGTGGTTATGAAGCGCGCAACCGCGAGGAACTGCCGGTGCTGGTGCGCTGGTTTGAAGGCGTGGAATCGCCGCGCGCGAACTACCTGGTGGTGATCCTGTACAGCGCCGAGCAGTTGGCCAAAGAGGGCTCCCCCATCGATGCGGAGTGGGGGATCGTGGGCTGCATCTACACTGCCGAGCCGGAGGAAGTGCCGATGGCCCCGATCACCATGATGCGCAATGCGCTGGGCGTGGAAGAGGGTGGCTCGGGCGTGCCGCTGGATCGCGAGGCGTATCAGCGCGCGGTGACGTTCTGGGACAGCAACGCCAATTGGCGGCCCTGAGGCGCTGGAGCCGCAGCGATGGCACGTTGATCGAAGACGACGGGGTAGTGCCGGCCGCTGGCCGGCACTACCGGTCAACGTGCTTTCCCGATGCTCGCGTAGCATCCGCCAGTAAGCTGCAGCAGATCGGCCGGTGCCAGCGCCACCTCCAGTCCACGCCGCCCGGCGCTGACGTGCAGCACGGGCAGCGCCCGTGCGCTGGCATCGAGGAAGGTGCGGTGCCTCTTCTTCTGCCCCAATGGGCTGATGCCCCCGACCAGGTAACCGGTCGCGCGCTGCGCCGCTTCGGCGTTGGCCATCTCGCACTTCCGGCAGCCGGCCGCTGCGGCGAGTGCCTTGAGGTCCAGGGTGCCGCTCACCGGCACGATCGCCACCAGCAGCTCGTGCTTCTCGGTGCTTGCCAGCAGTGTCTTGAACACCTGCGCCGGATCCAGCCCGAGCTGCTCTACCGCCTCGCCGCCGTAGGACGTGGCGGCGGCGTCATGGTGGTAGGACAGCACGCTGTGCGCGATGCCGAGCGTCTTGAGCAGGTTGATGGCGGGGGTCATGGCGGCATCCTAGCGCGGTGCGGACCGGCTGCCTTGACCGAAGCTACCGCGGTCGCTGCGATAATGGCGGCGTTCCCGTCTGGAAAGATCCCATGCGCCTCTCTGGTCAATGCAACGCGCTCAGCTTCGACAGCGATGTGGCGCGCGGACCGTATCCCCCTCAGGGATTTGTGTCGATCGCGGAAGGCGCGCTCGGCAATGGCGATTGTTTCGGGCTGTATTGGCCGTTGGGGCGTGAAGAAGACGCGCCGTTCGTGTGCGAGATGTTCCATGACGAAGGGCGTATGGAACTGCGCCATTCCTCGGTGCAGGTGTTCTCGCGCTGGCTGGAGCTGAACGAAGGCGAGTATGGCGAGCATGAGGTCGAAGATGCCGGTTCGCCCACCGAGCAGCTGGAGCAGGCGCGGGCGCAGGTGCTGGCAGGGCAGGTCGAGCAGGCCATTGAACGGCTGCGTGCAGCCTGCACGGCCTTCCCGGAGCTTCAGCAGGGCTGGGCGCTGCTGGCAAGCCAGTACATGCGGCAGGGGCAGCGCGATGCGGCGATCGATGCGGCACGTTCGGCGGTGCTGGCCAACTGGGCGTTTGGCATTCCCGAGGCCGGCGTGCTGCGCATCCTGCGCGCTGCCCCGGCCAGCACTGACCCGGTAATCGCAATGGCGCAGCGGATGGGCTTCGCTTTCGGCGGCGCCAAGACCAATCCGGACTACGCGCTCATGCAGGCCTGCATCGATGAATGCTGGGCCGCCGGTGACACCCTGACGGCGCTGCGACTGTCGCAGAACCGCTGCTACGTGCTTGCTGGCGAAACGGTCTCTTTTCAGGAACGCGAAGGGTTCACGCTGTCGCGCTGGCAAGCGGACTTCGCCGGGCAGTGCCAGGCCGTCCTCAACGACGACCGCAGGGGTTTCAGCCAGGACTGAAGGGCATCGCACAAAAAAACGGGCGCCTTCCGGCGCCCGTCAGTTTTCAACGCAACTGGACCGGCATGCCGATCAGTAGCGGTAATGCTCCGGCTTGAACGGACCTTCCACCGGCACGCCGATGTAATCGGCCTGTTCCTGGCTCAGGGTGGTCAGCTTCACGCCGATCTTTTCCAGATGCAGGCGCGCCACTTCTTCGTCCAGCTTCTTCGGCAGCAGGTACACCTTCTTCTCGTAGCTGTCCTTGTTCGCCCACAGGTCGATCTGTGCGAGCGTCTGGTTGGCGAACGAGTTGGACATCACGAAGCTCGGGTGGCCGGTGGCGCAGCCCAGGTTGACCAGACGGCCGTCGGCCAGCAGGAAGATCGCATTGCCGTTGTCGAAGATGTACTTGTCGACCTGCGGCTTGATGTTGATCTTCTGCACGCCGGCCAGCGCGTTCAGCGCATCGACCTGGATCTCGTTGTCGAAGTGGCCGATGTTGCAGACGATGGCCTGGTCCTTCATCGCGCTCAGGTGCTCGATGCGGATGATGTCCTTGTTGCCGGTGGTGGTGACGTAGATGTCGCCACGGCCCAGGGTGGATTCGATGGTGTTGACCTCGAAGCCTTCCATCGCCGCCTGCAGGGCGCAGATCGGATCGATCTCGGTGACCACGACGCGTGCGCCGTAGGCACGCAGCGAAGCGGCGCAGCCCTTGCCCACGTCACCGTAGCCGCAGACCACGGCAACCTTGCCGGCCAGCATCACGTCCATCG
>Ga0247813_10002957_pt1 | contig 11246 bp, 13 predicted proteins | sample UWRJL169409C1_FD_180719 | JGI IMG/M metagenome (GOLD analysis project Ga0247813, IMG submission 180719) | Plant litter microbial communities from Arlington Agricultural Research Station in Wisconsin, United States - UWRJ-L169-409C-1 | ecosystem: Environmental > Terrestrial > Plant litter >... | reverse complement strand
TACTCGTCCAGATTTTGTGGACGCATGCGTTCTGCTAAAGGGGGTAGGTTCTGCATAATCATAAAGATAAAAAAACAGGAGCAACAAATATTGCTCCATGCTTGTGATTATTGTGAGTTTGGCGTTCCGCCAGCCACTTTAGGTTTCTTTTTCCAGAATTTGCGCTTAGGTTTGGCGGCGTCAGACCTTTCCGGCCTGTCAGTGCCCGGCGTTCCTGTTGAAGCTGCCTCCACTGGTGCAGCGCCTAAGTGTTCTGGTAATGGCATCCTGTCTATAGTCTTGCCAATCAGCTTTTCTATGTTTGCAAACTTGCGTTTGTCCTTATCATTTACCAGGGTGATAGCAGTACCTGTAGTTGCCGCTCTTGCAGTACGGCCAATCCTGTGGATATAATCTTCAGGATCATGCGGCACGTCAAAGTTAATCACCAGAGAGATTCCTTCTACATCAATACCTCTGGAAAGTACATCGGTACCAATTAAAACAGGTACACGTTTGTTCTTAAACTCCGATAAAATGGCTTCTCTTTCTTTCTGTCCGAGGTCTGAATGGAAAGCCTCGGCTTTAAATCCAAGTCCACGGAATACCTTACCCAGGTTCTTCACCTTTTCCTTTGTAGAGGCAAAGATCAGGATACTTGGGAAGTCGACATTTTTCATCAGCTCAGTTAGTAACTTTACTTTCTGCGTATCATGAACAATATAGGCTTGCTGGTTAATACCCGCAGCTGGTTTGGAAATGGCAATACTGATCTGCTCAGGCTCTTTTAACAGACTTCCTGCAAGCTTTCTGATTTTAGGCGGCATCGTTGCAGAAAATAAAACTGTCTGCCTTTTTTCCGGAAGAAAGCTTACAATACGCATGATATCGTCATAAAAACCCATATCAAGCATTCTGTCAGCCTCATCTAAAACAAGGTGCTGCAACTGATCAAGCTTAAGCAGTCCAGATGAAAGATGAGAAATTAACCTGCCCGGTGTGGCGATAATAATATCGACACCTTCACGCATAGAGCGTTTTTGCTGCTCATAGGCAATTCCGTCACCACCGCCATAGACGGTCAAAGAACTGATGTTGGTGAAATAAGAAAGTGCTTCTACCTGTAAATCTATCTGCTGTGCAAGTTCACGTGTAGGTGCCAGAATAAGGGTATTATTATGGCGGTCTTTCGTCTCACTGATCATATTCATAATAGGGAGCAGATAGGCGCCGGTTTTACCCGTACCTGTCTGTGCACACGCTATCAAGTCTTTTTTAGCGATGATCAATGGAATTGCTTCCTGTTGTATAGGGGTTGCATTTCTGAAACCCATTGCTAATAAACCCTCTAATAAGTCAGGGTTAAAATTAAAATCTTTAAAATCCAATATACTTCTTGTTATTCGTAACGGTATTTTATAAAAGTAGCTTTTATTTTTCTACTATTTTATTTGTTTTTATCGGCGTAACCAAATACTTTTTGAAGTAATGTAGTTGAGCGCGCATTCAGGTTATTCCTGATGGTTAGTTCTTCCTGTGCAACTTGTATAAACATGCCCTCAATGGCTTTTTGTGTCACATAACCAGACAAGTCTGTATTAACAGGTTTTACCAATGGCAATTTATTATATTTTCCTGCGGCATCGCCCCAATATTTTGTTGCCCCTACTTTGCTCAGGCTGTTGGTGACTACCGGACTAAATTTTGCAGTTAGCTGGGCAGTAGTTACTCTTTTGAAGTATTCCGTTGCAGCATCCTTATTGCCTAGTAAAATGTTTGTTGCATCAGTGATGGTCATCTGTTTGATAGCAGAAACGAAAATTGGCTTTGCTTCTTTTGCAGCATCTTCTGCAGCTCTGTTTAAACTCAGGATAACATTATCTGCCAATGAGCCTAAACCAATTGACCGTAGTGTTTTCTCTACTTTCTGTGCTTCCGGCGGGAAAAGTAATTTAACCGCAAGATTGCCTAAAAAGCCGTCTTTGGCAGAAAGCTGGTCAGCTCCTTTCGATGTACCTATTTCCAATGCCTGTTTGATACCCTGACCTATCTCTAGTGCACTTGGGTTAGCGGTTGTGGGTAGTTGTTTGAGTATGTTTCCTAGTTTCGACTGACTCTGTACGTCACAGCTGCTCAAAATAACGGTGCAGATGGCCAGGAAGAATAAATTAATTTTATGCATTGATCTGATATATATCCAATATTAAGCAAAACTCTGGCCATTATGTAATTAACATGTTATTTTGACAATCCTTTTTAATTTTTCCATGCAGAGTCAGAAAATATTTTTATACTTGAAAAGAATTTTCCTTCCCATATACATTGAAATTTATAAAAAACAGATCCGGAATTAAAGAGCAAAGCGATGCAATGCTGCTGGCACAGTACAAAAGTACCGGTGATCTGGAGGTATTGGGTGTCCTCTATAACCGCTACATGCATCTGGTGTTCGGTGTGTGCCTCACTTATTTCAAAGAAGAGGAGCCAAGCAAGGATGCGGTGATGCAAATTTTTGAGGAGCTCATTGTGAAGCTGAAAATCCATGAGGTGCAGAATTTTAAAAGCTGGCTGCATGTGCTGACCAGGAACCATTGTCTGATGGCCTTGCGGAAGGCCGCGAAGAATAACACGGTATCTATTGATGATACATTTGTGGAAAATACAGAATTTGTGCATCTTGATATAGAAGATACAAAAGAAAATCAGCTGACGGTAATGGAGAAATGTATGGAAACATTACCGGAGGAGCAAAGGGTAAGCGTAGACTTGTTTTATTTGCAGGAAAAGTGTTATAAAGAGGTGGCAGAGATCACGGGATATGAAATGCTCAAAGTAAAGAGTTATATTCAGAACGGGAAAAGAAACCTGAAAATTTGTATAGAGAAAAACAGCAGTGAATAACGATTGGTTAGATATAGAATTACTGGAAGATTACCTGGACGGGAAGCTTGATGCTAAAGCTATGCATCGGATTGAACGACAGGCGCTGGAAGATCCTTTTGTCGCTCAGGCACTGGCAGGTTTAAGCGAATCTCCAAAAAGGGTTTCTGCTTCGGTGTCAATTCTTCAGAAACAATTGTACGAACGGATTGCACAGCAACAGGTAGTTCAGAAAGAAAGTGTATTTACCTGGCAGCGATTAAGTGTTGCTGCTGCCGCTGCGGTAATGTTTACCTCTGTCAGCATTCTGTTTTTTATGCGTGATAAAGAAAATCGTGAGCAACTGGCTAAACACGAGCCTAGAAAAGTAGAGGTAAACATAGCGCCATCACCTGTCGCAGTAGATTCTGCTAAAAGTGATGCATATGCGGCTAATGTTATTGCTGAAGCTGCAACACCAGTTACAATGGCTAAAACGGCACCCGGCAAAACAAAACAGGTTCAGGCCGAAGTAAGTCCGGATACCACAGTTTTAAATTCTGCAATGGCTAAAGTTGCCAGCGTCGCCAACGCAAGAGTAGCTGCCGTAGCCGCTCCAGCTGTATCTGCGCCTGTGGGTGGTTGGGCTGCATTTGATACTTACCTGACTGATAATAATAAATTAGGTGCAGCAAAAGCAGGCAAGTTTGTAGAACTGAGTTTTCTGATTGACAGCGAAGGTAATCCTTCGGATATAAAAATTGAAAAAGCTGCCGGCAAGGACTTTGACGATGAAGCTTTGCGACTCATTAAGGAAGGACCTAAATGGGAGAAGCCCGGTACGGCGGAAAGCAGGATGACTTACACGATCTCATTTTAAAAAGAAAATCCCTTCAGCAGATGCTGAAGGGATTTTCTTTTTAACCTTATCTGATTGTATTTTCTAAAAGAAGAGATCGATTATTTTAAAGATGATCACTGCAAGTACACCAGAAACAGGAATCGTTAAGATCCATGCCCATAATAAACTTACCGTAACTCCCCATCTAACGGCAGACACCCTTTTCAATAAACCAACACCTACAATAGATCCTGTGATCGTATGTGTTGTAGAAACCGGGATTCCGAAGTGCTCAGTAATACCTAATGTTACCGCACCAGCAGTTTCAGCAGCCACACCTTCAAAAGCGTTTACTTTGGTGATCTTGGAACCCATCGTTTTAACGATTTTCCATCCACCACTCATTGTGCCTAATGATATTGCAGCATAACATGAGATAGGAATCCATTCCGGCATTGTATCTCCTGTTTTTAAGACATTAGCCGCAACCATAGCTACGTAAATAATTCCCATTACTTTTTGCGCATCATTACCACCATGAGTGAAACTTAAAGCTGCAGAAGAGATCAGCTGTAACCTTTTAAACCATTTCTCTGCTGTTGATGGTCGTGAATTTTTTGAAATATGGAGCAGGATGATGGAGATAATCACGGAGATTACCATACCAATAACCGGTGCAAGTACAATAAATGCAATTACTTTCAGGATTGGCGCTAAGTTAATGGCCGACATCACACCGATACCCATTGTTGAAGCCTTTGCCATTCCCGCACCTGCAAAACCACCGATGAGGGTGTGAGATGAACTTGAAGGAATGCCATACCACCAGGTAAATAAATTCCATACAATAGCAGCAACCAAACCTGCCAGGATCACTTCCAGGGTAATAAAGTTTTCTACTACAGTCTTTGCAATTGTATTTGCAACTTTATGATCAGTAAAATAGAAATAGGCTGCAAAGTTAAAAAGTGCTGCCCATAATACAGCCTGAAAAGGAGTAAGGACTTTTGTTGATACCACGGTGGCGATCGAATTTGCCGCATCGTGGAAACCATTGATATAGTCAAAACCAATAGCCAATATAATTACAACAACCAATAAGGTAGTTACCATTTTCGTATGTTTTTAAGCGTTCTTAACGAGTATAGATTCCAGCACATTCGCGGCATCTTCACATTTATCTGTTGCCATTTCCAGTGTTTGGAGAACTTCTTTCTGCTTGATCAGCTCAATTGCATTAGTTTCAAACTCGAACAACCTTGCAATAGCAATATTACATACATAATCAGCCTGGTTTTCACCACTGTTGATACGTACACATGCATCAGCAATTACGCGTATATTTTTAAAGCTTCTCAATTCTTTGATCGCTTTATCTAAATCTGTACACATTTCTACCAGCAATTCAGCAAGCTTGATCATTGCATCACCAATATTAGTGATATTATATAATTCAATATTACTTGCGGAAGCATGAATATAATCAGCGATATCATCGACAGCACTTGCTAATGCATGTATATCTTCCCTGTCAAATGGCGTGATGAAATTTTTACTCAGTTCAAGGAAGATCGAGTGTGTAATGTCGTCTCCAACATGCTCCAAACGCTCAATTTCTTTGATATACTCTTTTCTTTTCTCAAGGTCTTTCGCACTTAAAGCTAGAAAAAGGGCTTCTGAGATCTTCAATACATTACTTCCTGCTTGTTCAAAAAGCGGTTGGAATTTTTTGTCTTTGGGTGTAAAGAACTTAAAGATGTTATTCATGTTAACTATAAAATATGATTACAAAAATAGCAAGCGTATGTTAAGTTAGTGTTAACTGTTAACATTAAATACGTTTTTCTTTAAAATTAGCCAAGTTTTTGTAAGGTGAAAGCGAATGTAGTACCGATTTGCAGCGTGCTTCTCACCGATATAATTTGCTGGTGTGCTTCTAAGATATGTTTCACTATGGCCAGACCCAGACCGGTACCACCTACTTCTCTTGAGCGGTGTGAGTCGATTCTGTAAAAACGTTCAAATAATCTTGAAAGGTGTTTTTCATCAATACCAATTCCATCATCAGTTACTTCCACGAGGTATTGATCATGCAGTTCAAATATCTTAATGGCAGTTGAACCATTTGTATTTCCATATTTAATAGAGTTGGAGATGAGGTTGATCATTACCTGTCTGATTTTCTCCCTGTCTGCATTTACAAAAGCCGGATGCATATACTTTTCCTTAAAAAAGAGTTTAATCTCTCTCTTTTTCGCTTTGTCTTCCAGGCTTTCCATTACCTCTTTTGCCAGTACTACAAAGTCAAACTTCTGATAATCAATAGGGATTTCTCCTGTCTCCAGCTTAGAAATAGAATCAAGGTCATTAATCAAATAACTCAGGCGCTCTACATTTTTTTCTGCTTTTTTGAGAAATTTTACTGCCATCTCAGGATCATCAATCAGGCAATCCTGTAAAGTCTCTATATATCCCTGAATAGCAAAGAGCGGTGTTTTAAATTCATGCGAAACATTGGAAAGGAATTCTTTCCTGAACTGCTCTTGTTTTTTTAACAGGTCTATCTCCTTCTTTTTAGCTCCCGCCCATTCTTTTACTTCATTCTCCACATCATTGATAGGATCCGAACTGACGTATTCCCCTAAAGCATCTTTAAGGTCTTTACCTAATTTCAGGTTATGGATCAGCTTATAAATGAGCTTGATTTTAGAGTATATATATTTTTCCAGCAAGTAGTAAAACATGATAAAACTCGTAATAAAAGATACCCCAAAAGACACCAGCATAAAGTACCAGCTTTGCTGAAAGTGGAAATTTACCAGTCCGATAGACAAGCCTACTGCAAGTGCGGTAATTAATACGAGGATACTTAACTTCATGGAGGCAATTTACAAGATAATTTTAAAATTCCATATTAAGTTTTAAGCCTCTTATTTTAACATTAAAGCTGTTTTTCAGTCAGATATTTCCAGTATCTCTTTGGCACATGCTGCACATGCAGTTTTGTATTTTTTCTTGCCGGAATATTGGCGCTTTTAAAATAATCCTTCCAGAGTACTGCGTACAATCCTTCTTTCTCCGAGAGTACATGCGCAGAAGATGGTAAAAGTGTCGGCCTGTCATTGAAGTCTATTTTGATTTCTTCTACTTTATCTAAATCATAAAACAGGCCATAGTTTCTTTTGATATCATAGATGATCCATTGCTGATCTGCATAACGATTCTTGAAATGATTCATGATGAGTGGTAAAACATTGAAATCAGGATCTATCCCACAGTAGAATATGCCATCTGCGGTATGCTGAAACCGGATAAAAGCCTCCATGCGGTGTTTCTCCCTTTCAACTTTTCTGGCAATCTGACTCAGCAGCAATACATCTTTATTGCCATAGTTTTTTTCTGCTCCCGGCGGGTTCACAAACAGGTAGCAGCTAAATTCAAATAATGCAGTAAATGCTTCTTCCATTTCTGAGAGGTAGGTGCAGTAAAACCTGCGGATCCAGTCCCTGGATAATTTCCCTTGTAAGCCCTTCCAGGCCCGTTCTGCTTTTTTAGGATCATTGTGAATGAATAGCGGCGTAGTGAAAGCCTCGGGCTGAAAAGTGGATGAAGGTTTCAAACGTACTTTACCGGGCTTGCGCTCAAACCACTCAAAAACTGCACAAAGCAGGCCTTCAAAACTGCCATCGAAAACGTAGGTTTCCATTTAAAAAAGAATAAGCTGATTGGTATCCGTTTTCAGATATTTACTCTGGCTTTCTGCAAGAATAAACGATTTAATCTGTGTGCCCTGAAAATCTTTGAGCTGGTAAGGGCTATCTGCACATTTGATAAAATGTTTGGCGCGGTTATAGGAAACACCGATCTTTTTTAACTGATCGATACGCAGTTTCCCGAACTTCCTGGCCTGTACAATTTTTTTTGCAGAGCCTACGCCAATACCCGGAACACGGAGGATTACTTTATAAGCAGCTACATTGATATCTACCGGGAAGTGCTGCAGATTGCGGAGCGCCCAGCTTAATTTTGGATCGATATCAATATCCAGGTGTGGATTGGCATCATTCAGGAGCTCATTAACGTGAAAGCCATAGAAGCGCATCAGCCAATCTGTTTGATAAAGCCTGTTTTCCCTGACCAATGGAGGCTGTGTGCCCAAAATAGGCAGCCGGTTATCGTTGCTGATCGGAATATAACCGGAATAATAGACACGCTTCAGCGAGAAATTCCGGTAATAAGCATCAGCAGTATGCATAATGTCTTTGTCCGTCTCAGGCGTAGCGCCAATTACCATTTGCGTACTCTGGCCAGCCGGGACAAATTTGGGAACGCTTTTAATCAGCTTGCGCTCTTCTTTAAACTGAACAATCTGATTTTGAACAAAACCCAGGGGCTTGATCACATCCTGGTGACTTTTATCGGGTGCGAGCAGTTTTAGTCCACTTTCGGTTGGCATTTCCAGGTTTATACTCATCCTGTCAGCATACATTCCTGCTTCACGGATCAGTTCTTCACTTGCACCCGGAATAGTTTTGAGATGTATATAACCATTAAAACGCTCTTCCAGTCTTAATTTTTTAACCACCTTAAGCAGGCGCTCCATCGTAAAATCAGCATTTTTAAAAATACCTGAACTCAAAAACAAACCTTCTATGAAATTTCTGCGGTAAAAGTTCATCGTCAGCTGTACAACCTCCTCCACAGTAAAGGCCGCTCTTTCAATATCATTGCTTTTGCGGGAAACGCAGTAGGCACAATCAAAAATGCAATGATTTGTCAACAGGATCTTTAATAAAGAAACGCATCTGCCATCTTCCGTGTAGGTATGACAGATGCCCGAAGCGTGACTGTCGCCAAGCCCTTTATTATCATTTTTTCTGTTCCCTCCACTAGAGGAACAAGAGACATCATACTTTGCCGCATCGGCAAGAATGTTAAGTTTTTCTCTAATACGTTCTGACATAGGTATATGTGATTGCTAACAAATATAGTATATTTATACTAATAAAATTAGTCAATCATACCCCTTCAGGGAATAAACCTTAGAGTAACCCTTCCCATTCTTTATAAAACTGATCCAGGTATTGCAACATAAAATCATGCCGCTGAGCTGCAATCTTTCTGCCTTCAGCTGTTTTCATCAGGTCTTTCAACCGGAGCAGTTTCTCATAAAAATGATTGATTGTCGGTGCCGTTGTGTTTTTATAAGCTTCTTTGCTCATATTCAAATCCGGTACGATTGCCGGATCATACAGGAGTCTATTTTTAAAACCACCGTAAGTAAATGCCCTGGCTATACCAATAGCCCCAATCGCATCTAATCTATCCGCATCCTGAACAACATCAAGTTCTTTTGAATGGAAAGTTATATCACCAAGGCTGGCCTTATAACTTAAGTTACGGATGATCTGCTGTACATGAATGATTATCTCTTCTTTCAATAACAGTGTCCTGAGAAAATTTCCTGCTGTAAGCGGGCCAATTTCCTCATCACCATTATTGAATTTACTATCTGCGATATCGTGTAGTAAAGCAGCTAAAGCAACAATCAAATGATCGCCCTGCTCAGCTTTATTGATATTCATGGCAGATTTATATACTCTTTCGATATGAAACCAATCATGCCCTGCTTCCGCTCCGGTAAGAGTTTCTTTTACAAAAGCGATTGTTTTCTCAATTATTTCATCAGCATTCAGTTCCATGCAGCAAAGATATCCGAATCCTGCCAGATTTTTCAGTTAACTGAAATTCCGGCAGATGGAGGTATCAGTTGTATCACATCTTTATGGTCTAAAGAGATAATTTGCATCACTTCAACTTCTAGTATGATTGCTATCTGAAATAATCTGTCAAGCGTTATCTTACTATAACCCAACTCAATTTTACTGTAAGCATTTTGAGAAATCAGCAGCTTTGCAGCCAGATAATCCTGTGTATAGTTTCTAAATTCTCTAATTTTCCTAATGTTGCCCGCAACAATTTTCGGCTTTAATTCAGTAGTCTCTTTCATAAGAATATATTTTATTTTTTGTTCTTTATGATTTGTCAGCTTAAAATAAATGCCTTTATAACCCTCATAAGTCCAATTTATTCTGTTGAGGAGTATTAACGTAAAAATATATAAGGCGGTTTTTAAGAGAGATTTTCATCCATTTCTTCCTTAGATCCTGATGAAAAAATCTCTTACGGTTTTTCGCTGTTCGGGGTTCAGCAAAATATAAAACGCAGAGGTGTAATTTATTCCTGTAAGTTGTTTATAATACAGGTCGTTCTTGATCCTTGCTCCTGTCCTTCGCGTTAATGCTTAAACATGAACAAAAGAAAAATTAGCTGAGTTTTTGTAGAGGCGTAGCCGAAAACCTAAAATAGAGTAGGCATAACCAAATAGATAATAAAAATGAATTTTCAGGAATTGAATCAGAACGAAATGACGGAGATTAATGGTGGCGGATTATTAGATGGTGGATTGTTAGGTGGTGGTACTTCAGGTAATATGCTTGGTGGCTTAACCAGTGGACTTGGTTTGAACAACCTATTGTCAATATCAAATGAAAGCACAAGTACCGGTTCCAACAAAACTTCTGTAACCATCGGTAACGGCCTTGGTTTAAACCTGGGCGGGATCTTAAATGGTCTGAACTTATAAAGTTCCTGCTGCGCGCGAACGGTCGTTACCTCTGTTTTGTTGTTTTAAAATCACAACGTGAGGGCGTAATCTATTCAGTCAGGTTGTTTGATAAACAGGCCTTTACAAAACCCGAAGGCCTTTGTTTGCGTTAATTACCTAAACAAGCATGAAAGGTGTAAATCTTGATTTCTTGTACAGGAATAGCCGAAAACCTAAAATAGAGTAGGCAATTATTAAATAGTTGAAATTATGAAACTTCAAGAATTGAATCAAAACGAAATGACAGAAATTAACGGTGGCGGATTATTTGGAAACAGTGATTCTGCAAGTCAGGGTGGTTTAAACGGCGCACTGAGCATCGGAAATTTATTATCATTCTCTAATGAGACCCAGGATGGGGATGAAAGTTCTAAAAGTTCATTCTCCTTGGGTAATGGTATCGGTCTGAACTTAGGCGGTATCTTCAATAGTCTTCAAGGCTAAGAAAACGATTGTTTAATAAAAGCAACCAGCATAAAAGGGAGAAACTCACAAGTTTCTCCCTTTTGCTTTAAGCTGAGACTGATTATAAAGCATCAGAGTATTATAAACTTTAAACTTCTGCATTAGCATAGAAAAGCACATTATGGGTCCGCATAAATACATTTTTCCTCAGGAAATTATTGAAAATACGGCAGAATTTCATTTTCATAGCCATAACTCAACGACCAAAGTAGTGTACCAGGCATTGCTGATCGTCCTTGTTGTTGCATTCGCTGGTCTGTTTTTCATTAAAGTGGATGTCAATGTGAAGAGTACCGGACTTTTCCGTCCGCTGGAAGAGCGTAATGATATCAAACCATTAGTTTCCGGCAGGATAGATTCTGTATTTATCAAGGAAAATGCACATGTGAAGGCCGGACAGGTGCTCCTGACGATAAAAAGAGAATCGCTGGAAGG
>Ga0247813_10002953_pt1 | contig 11264 bp, 14 predicted proteins | sample UWRJL169409C1_FD_180719 | JGI IMG/M metagenome (GOLD analysis project Ga0247813, IMG submission 180719) | Plant litter microbial communities from Arlington Agricultural Research Station in Wisconsin, United States - UWRJ-L169-409C-1 | ecosystem: Environmental > Terrestrial > Plant litter >... | reverse complement strand
AAAATAAGCATTATAGCGTATTATATATTTTTCTTTTACCTTAAAGATGATTTTGCTACTTACTCAACAACCGGGATTCAAGTTGCTAAATCTGAAAACGCTACAAGTCAACTGCCAAACGAAAAGCAAACTACAGCATGGAACAAGTTTGTAAATATGTATGATGGTGCCAATATTCAACAACGTAATTATTCGTTTTCAAGAAATTGGAATGGTTTAATGTTACGATGGAATCAAGGAGAAAGAAATCAAGTTACATTGTTAGATTTTTTCAGGGCTAAATCAGATGTTTATGATACTAATTTCATTAGTTATTACGGGTTAATTAATCCATACAATTTATAATGGTAGTAGTAGAGAAAAAAAATAGTTTAGTGTTTGGTCAGCTGCCTTTAATGGATGGTTTTAAGCCGATTTATAAATGGGGAAATGAAAAACATCTAATCAAACAATTAAAAGAGTTTGACAAAGAGAAAAAGTCTATTTATCCTCTTATTTATCAAACTTCTAATCAATCGGATCAGGACAATATTAGAAGCACTTGCGTTACTGACCTTACGTTTATTTTAGCTTGTAGAAATTTAGAAACTGATTTATTAAATGAACAAAGATGGGCTATGAGTTATGAGAATATACTTTATCCATTAGTTCAGAACATAGAAACATGTTTTAATAAAGCAGGCGTTTATATGTGGGATGGTAAATATTCAATTCAAGAGTTCCCAAATTACGGTAACGGTGAGGAAAATAAAACTACCGACATATGGGATGCGCTACTTTTCACTACAAGAATAACAATAGACGGTAATTATTGCATTAAAACCATTAAATTTGATTAAAATGGCAGAAGATACTAAAAAGCCTTTAGTTGCTGAAACTATCAAAAAGGCGGTTAAAAAAGAATACAAAGTTAAAAAAGAGTTTACTCTTGACAAACTTTACAAGCCAGGTAACACCGTGTTACTGGAAGAAGGCGAACTAAAAGAAAAATTAATTTCAAATAAATTTATCTAAATGGCATTTGAACTATTAAACAAAGTAAATTGCGACGCTGCCGGAGTTTTAGGAACTGGATTAGCAGGTTGTAGAGTAGACAGAAAGCGTATTGTTGCTTTAGGTTTACTCCAAAAGGGATATAAGTTTACGCAAGATCCTGACAAGGAATACATGCGAGAACTTCAACAAGACGGTATTTTAATTATGCTTCAGGGAGTTGTTACATTCGTAGACAATACACCGGAAGATACAATTATTACGCGTGAGGGTTCCGGACTTAAAAAAGTTGCAGGAAAAATGCCGTATGAGTACGTAGCAACATTTGATAATGGTGTAAACTTTCACAAGGCTTTGACATCATTGTCAAGTTACGAGGCTTACGACATTATCTTTTTTGATGTTGAAAATACGATGTGGGTGACTGTTCAAAAAGATGGAGCGCCAAGCGGGTTTACATTAGGTATGTTTGAAAACGGAAAATATACCGGATCAAACGGAACTGACGCAGCAAGTCAGGCAGTTACCTTCCAATTAGAGGACAGAAACGAATTTGATAAATACGCAGGTTGGTACACTGATAGTGAATTAGATTTCACAGGAAGTAAATTAACAGGAATCAATGAAGTTTTAATTACGGTTGCTCCGGCTGCTGCAGCTGATACAACTATTGTTGCCGATGCTTATTTATTGGATAAAACACATTCAGTTGACGGATTGCTTACTACTGATTTTGAGTTAACTAAAAACGGGGTTGTTTTGGCTCAGACAGTCACTCAAAGCCCAACAACTAAAAAGTATACTTTCACGGTTGCTGCGTTAGTTGCTGCTGATGTAATCACGGTTAGAATTAAAAACACTATCTTAACTCCATTAGACGTGCTTTATAAATCTAATACAGCGACACTTATAGTATCTGCATAATTTGGTTAGGTTTTAATATTTGAAAAGGCGTTGCGTAATGTAACGCCTTTTTTTTGTATTTTTGATGTATGGGCACGGCTATTAGAAATAAAGTGAAACGATTAGAGTTTTTGCGTAACAACGTGAGAAAAGAAACTACTAATATTTTACAGAATCATGAAGATGAAATAGTACGCTTAAACTACTTGCAAATGATTGACGGTTACGGAAGCGATGATAAAGATTTATTCAATAGCCAAAGACAATTCGATGGTATTTATTCGCCTGAATCAAAAAAACAGGGTTTATATGATTTCTTTGTAACTGGACAATTTAAAAGAGGATTGTTTGCAATAGTAAAAGACAACGAAATAACAGTCGATAGCACGGGCAAAGGAACGGGTGAAAAGTCATTGTTTTTTGCCGGATATGTAAATCTTTTTGGATTAAACACTTATAGCAGATTGAAACTAAGAAAATCAGTACAGCAAGAAATACAAAACTTTATAAATAAGTACAAATGATGAAAAAAACCACGATATCACTACCGAATCACTACTCAAATTTAGACGATTTAACTTTATATAGATGGGATAAATATGTGCAAACTAAAGATAATAATTGGTTTTTGGTTGACTACGACGGAAGAGAAAAGAAACTCATGTCTGAAGAATTGAAATCAGTTGAATTAAAACTAATTGACGATTACTTTAAATTAGTTGATGATAGATCTTTTTCGCTTAAAATACAAAAGTGGGCTGAAATCGATTCGTTACGCACTAAGTACCACGTTGTCGGTTTGTTACTTAATAGGATGAAACAAGGGTTTGCTGATTGGCAAATGGAAAATCGATACGCTATTATTATGGAGTTAAAATCATGGGGCTTTAAATATCCTGAGTTAAATAGCGTAGAAGAAGATAATATTTTAACAGCTACTTATATGACGGCATTACAAGGAATAAGTACGCAAATAGGTATATTGTCAAACGAACTAAAAGAAGATGGTGTAAAAGAAAAGAAAAGCCTACATAGACAGATTGTTTTTGTAGAATCAATCATAAAAGTATCAATAAACGAACGAGAAGTTTCTGTATCAAAATGGATTGCATATTTACAAGAAATAGAAGAACGCGCAAAACTTAATTAATTATGGCTAAAGATGATGAAATTTTTGACTTAGGTAATTTAGATAAGGGTATTGAAAAAATATCTACATTAATTACAAGGTTAAATCAGGCTGATGCCGAATTGGTTAATTTATCCAAAAACGCATTATCGGCAAGCAAAGCTTTAGGCGGTATTTCTACTCCTGGAGGCTTAAGCAAGTCACAAGGTGATAATACCAAAACATTAGCCGAACTTGATAAATTAAAACTTAAATATGCTGAATTAGAAAAACGTATAGCTAAACTTAACGAAACAAGAAAGCAAACCGAAAAGCTAAACTTTCAGGAGAAGATTGATGCACGTATCAGATTGCAAAATGCTACTGCTGAAGCTAAAGCTAAAAGTGCTGAAGCTGATGCTTATCAAAAATTATCATTAGCGTTAGCTGCTGCGCAGAAAAATGCACAAGCTATTGGCGCAACATGGGGAAGCGATTCTGTACAGTTTAAAAAAGCTTCTGATGCTGTAAGAAAACTTGATGATGAAATAAAAAAGATTGATGCAGGAATAGGAAAACATCAAAGAAATGTAGGTAATTATGCAAGCGGATGGAATGGTTTAGGAAATTCTATAAATCAGATCACCCGTGAAGCTCCGGCTGCTGCTGTATCATTAAATACTTTTTTCCTTGCTATATCAAATAACTTGCCTATGTTTTTTGATGAAATAACTAAGCTTAAAGTTGCTAATGAGGAGCTTGTAAAAAGCGGAGAAAAACCCATATCAATATGGAAGCAATTAGGATCTGCCGTATTTAGTTTTCAAACATTACTATCTGTTGGGGTTACATTACTTACTTTGTACGGAGGGAAGCTTATAGAAATGGCTTTTGGACTTGGAAGTGTTGAGGCTCAATTAAAAAAAATAGAAGCACAGCAAGCTAAATACAATCGACAATTAGAAGACGCAAACCGTAATATAGAGCATAACCTTGTATTAGAAAAAAATAGAAGAAAAATATTAGGAGAAGCTGAAAAAGATTTAATTGGATTAGATAAGGAGGCTGCTTTACAAAAACTTAAGAACTTTGAAATTACCCGGGATGCGAATAAAAAATTATTAGATGATAGAGTAAAACAAATTTCAGCTTCTAAAGGCTTCAACACTATAGCGTATTCAGATGAAATAAATGGTTTAGAAAAATTAAACGCTGAGAAAATAAGATTAGAAAAGTCTTTAGGGAAAGAACTGGTAAAGTATACTTATTTAGCGAGAACTGAAAAAGAAAAAGCAGATGTTGAATCATTAGCAAAAGTTAATGGCAAAATATTAGTTGCTGAAACCTTAGCTCAGGATGAAATATATTTAAAAAGAAAAGAAGGATATGTAAAAGCAAATAATGAAGCTGTTTTGTATGGTCAACAAGTTTCTGAACTGTTTTCTAATTTGGCTTTACAGCAAAAAGACAATGACGAAGAAAGATTAGCTGATATTGCTGAAATGAATCGAAAAGACATAGAGCTTCTTATAGCTAAAAATAATGTATTATTAGATGATGAAGATTCTTATTACTCTGAAAGATTTGCATCGTTATTAGAGGACAAAAGACTTAGAACTAGATTAAACGAACTCGATAGGGACGAAGAGTTAAGATTAGCTAAAAACAGTTATGAAAAACAACAAATAGCACTAACTGAATTTCAGATAAAAAAATTAGAACTGCAACAAAGTTATAATAAAAAACGTGCTGAATTAGAAAAGTTAGATTTAGACCCTATAAGAGAGTTATTAAACACAGACTACAGAAAGGACTTAATGAAGCCTGTTTCAGATTCCGCAAAAGAAGCCACGAAAGAGCTTGTTAAGATGGGCAAAGAAACCGAAAAAGCTAAAAACGCATTATTAAAGTTTCAGGCTGTACAAAATTTATGGGCAAGATCTTTTTACACTGATTTCGCCTCGAATAGTGGATTTGTAGGCGTATTAAGATTATTTGATGGTGAAAACTCTTTATTTGAGAGAATGAAAAAAGGAATGGCTTTTACAAAAGATTCTTGGAAAACTGACACTATTGAAATATCAGAAGCAGCACAAGAAATGTACAATTTTATAGCTAATGCATCACAAAATAACTTTAATGCTGAAAAAACAAGATTAGAAGAGCAATACAGTGTTTCGTTAAAGTATGCCGGAGATAATAAGGCAGCGCAAGAAAAATTAAACGCTGATTTAGAAGCCAAAAAGAAAGATATAGCCAATAGAGAAGCTAAAGCGAAAAAGCAACAGGCTATTTTCAATATTGCAATAGATACTGCACAGGCTATTCTTGGAGTTTGGGCAAGTCCTGGGTTTCCTGCTGCTATTCCTTTAGCGATTGGAATAGGTGTTTTAGGAGCTGCGCAAATTGCAATGGTTGCAGCGCAAGAAATTCCACAATATTGGATGGGTGGAACTCACGACGGAGGTTTAATGATGGTTAACGATGGTAAAGGATCGAATTACAAAGAAACTGTAATTACTCCGGATGGAAACATTCACAGACCACAAGGGAGAAACGTAATTATGGATGCGCCCGCAGGAACTAAGATTTTCACACACGATCAATTTAACGAATCGCTGTATGACATGATGAAGGGTAACGGTATTAATATGAGTATGCCACAACAGCAGTATTCCGGAATAAGTAAAGACGATATGCGTGAGGCTATGTTTGAAGCATTTGAGCAACAACCACAACACCATACTAATATTTCAGAAGAAGGAATTACAACTTTATTGGTTAAAAAAGGAAACGTTACAAAAACAATTAGTCAAAGAGGAAACTCCACAAAAGTGGTATTTAAAAGATAAAAATGGCCGGAGAAAAGTTTTATTACATATTTGAGGATGCGCCAAACAAACGTATTCAAGGCGCGGAACCAATCGGCTACTCTGAGGTTGATTTTTCACTAGATCAGCGTGAAACTGGTATGGGGCGCGACGTTTCATTGTCAGGCGGTAAGTTTAATTTTAAATTTACACTTCAACGACACGGAAATATATTTAAGAAAATACTTTACTATAGACACTTAACGGGATTCGAAAGCAATGTTAAATTAATCATTGTTTTAAAGTCCGGATTGGAGTTTATTGGAAAGCTTGATTATGTAACGGCAAGATCAAACGATTTTAATCGATTTGAATGTCCTGTTATTGTCGAAAGTCAAACACAGATTTTCAGACGTAGAAGCGAAACGAAAGTAGATTTATTTTCCGATGTGAGTATAAACGGTGAAGCTATTACACCGTTACAGCCTATAAACATGCTTTTACAGGCAAAGCCAAGTATTCAAGAAAGCCAATGGGAGCAATCACAACCATATAGAGAAAGTCCAAATTCAATATCTATATTCCATTACGTTAATCCGGCTCAGAACCTTATAAAGTCAGAGATAAACGATTCTTATACTTTTTTTCAGACAAGAGCACAGTTACCCGGTAATTTCGAGACAATTAAGGCTCAAAGCAACTTAAAAAACTTAACTATAAAATGGGAGATTCCATATTTTAGAGCGGGCGTGGCTCCTGGCGCATCTATAACTTTATCTGTAATTGTTAGATTTAGAAATATTGAGAATGTTTTATTTACTCAATCATCAACAGGAAGCTTATCTTTTAACGGTACTTTTAATTTTATAATACCCGAGGTACAACGCGAAGAAAGTATTTTTTTATACATAAAAGCACAGGGTCTTTTTCCTGTTTTTGAATCAACCGGAATGAAGTTTAACATTAAAGCACAATCAACCGCCTACAACTCAATAACTCCGTGTTTTCGTTTAATCGACGTAATGAAACAAATATCTAAATCAATATCAGGTTTAGAAGTTTCAGCACCGCGTTACGATTTAGGAGGTCAGTTTTACGACACTGTTTTAACTAACGGTAATCTTTTGCGTAACGTAACCGATAAGCCATTTTACGTTAGTTGGGATGATTTAGAAAAGTCTTTTAGATCAGAGCATAACGCAGATTCAGAAATTACAATCGATAATCGTGTTTTCGTTGGAATCGAAGAAGATTTTTACACAAATGAAGAATGCGGTTTTTTTAATAATACTCAGTTTTCTGAATTGGATAATTATCCTAATCCGATGTACTGTTTGAATAGCTTTAATTTTAAATATGAAAACTATCAATCATTAAAAGAAAACACCGAGCCAAACAGCGAGAGCACGATACATGGCCAAAGCATTTTTACACCATATAACCAAGACGTAGAGGGTTCTTTAGAATTATCGGTTAAATGGATTCGTGACGCTATTTTGTTGGACGTACAGCAACGTTTATCTACTTCTGTAAGCAAAGACACCGCAACGCAAGATGATGATAAGATTTTTGCTATTGATACAGTGTTCACAGAAAACGATCAGCAGTTCACAGAAACAACAACTTTACAGCATACGTACGCAAATACGTTTTTATCATTAAAAAGCAATGGTGACGTTAATTTTGTGGTTTTAGGGATCAAACAAGGCACAACGTTTATTATAGAATACCCTGATCCTAACGCAGGAAACTATGAAGTGTTTGAAATAGCCAATACCGAACTAAAATTAATTCGCACAAGTGGCGGAAGTATTTCTTCAGCTAATGACGGAATCAGGTTAACAAAATACACTTACGAAATTAAAAAAGAAACTATTCCGTTGACTAATAGAACAAATCAAGGTTTCGATGTTGTATTGAATTTAATTTCTCCGGAGCGTTATAGCAACTTGCGTTATTCAGACGGAAGAAACATTCGTAATTATTGGAATAGATTCCTGGCAACTGTGAATTTATACCACAAAGACAAGCCTATAAAAAACACATTTTATAAAAACAACGGAGCATGTGAAACTTTATACAACGGATTGCGAGTAATTGAAAAAGAAGATTGGATTCCTACCGATCCAATAGTAACCCCTTACATGTATGAGAATGTAATATTTGCCAACGTAGATTTTGCACATTTTCTTAACTTACAGACCGAAATAAGATCAAGGCGCGGATTTATACGTACAATCGATAATAATCGTCGTGTACTTAAATTATACCCTATAAAAATGAGTTATGAGAATAAGACGCGACAATTAACTATTTCAGGGCAAGAGAAGTTTGAAAAAGCTTATTTGACTATCGTTAAAAAGGACGGAATCATTACGGTAAATGACGAAAATAAATTACGTAAGTTAATTTATGATCCTATTGCTTTAGATCGTGATAAGCAAGTAATCTTGTTTGATTTGGAGAAACAGAGGTTATATAATCCGGTTTACTGGGACGTTGTTTCGGTTAACGGAGCTATTCCGGAAACAATAGAAGTATTGAAAAGTTGGCTTGATCTATTGTAAATTAAAAATAAAGTTGTAATATTGCAATATGAAAACGATAAAAAATAACATTGAACGCCTTCCGCAACATAATTTAATTATGGGTGGAACTTCTGTGTAAATATATTTTTGACAATATTTATCTTAAACCACCTTTAAACGGGTGGTTTTTGCATTTCTAGTAGCGAAGTTCGGTTTCATGCCTCCCTTGGAAGGATGAGTACTCAGGTTCGAATCCTGACTATTAGACTAAATGTTCCGTTCGACAAGCGGTTAAGTCATTGCCATTTCCCGGCAAGGTCACGGGTTCGAATCCCTTTATCGGTACTATTTAATCTAAAAGCATTCATTAATTTGGATGCTTTTTTTATTTAGAAACGTTATAAACTAATAATAAATGAAATTTATTTTCATTATAATGTATTTCATGTGTATTTATATTGTATCTTTGAATACCGAAATTTAGTAATTAATTATTTATTATTTTATTTTGGTGGTGGCGAGAGGTTGCGAAGCATAGTAACAGCCTCTTTTTTTAAAATAGAATATAAACTTTAAACCTTAATACCATGAAAAATTTAATCACATTCGCATTAATTATTATTTCACTAAACGTTTTCGGACAGTCAAAAGTTAACGACATGCCAAGAACTAAAAACATTGTTTCAATTGAATACGGCATTACTTGTGGAAAAACAGGAAAGTCAGCGGTTTACGTTTACTTCAAAGCAAAAACAAGTCAGGGGTTCAATGTAAAAACGGATAGAGAAATAGTTTACGTTGAGAACATTGCTAATTTGCAAAGAACAGTTGAATATCAATCTTATTTAAGACGTTCGTAATTATGGAAAAGTTAATTTCAATGACCGATTTTGTTTTGTCATTAAAAAAAGATTGGTATGAAAAACCATGTGAAGGTGTAGCAAACAATTTATTAAACCACGACAAGGTTTTAGTTAAAATAGATAAATACGCTAATTTCCTGAGAACACCTTTAAATTTATCAATGTTTATTCCTTGCAAACTTGTTAATGGTGTTTGGGTTGTTTTAGAAAAGCCTATTTTTTATGAGCAATGGTCAGTACATAAAGACGAATACCCTTATGCAGATTGGGCGCATGTGCAAGCAAATGAATACCAAGAAGCAAAAGACAAATGTATTTTTAACGGTTTTTCATTAGAGAACAAAGGAGAATTTACTGTTTGGATTCAAAAAGATAATCATTCAATTTGTTTTACTGATCGAGGAAAAATAAATATAAATAGCCAAAACGAAATAAATGCAGAAGATGTTATTAAGTACGAATTTATCTTAACCCAAACCGCACAAAAACAATTATCATGAACCAATCACCACCACCACCGCCATTTAACTGCGTACAATTTTCGCCTTGTTGGTGTTCATTAGCAGGACGTGAAAACAACCCGCATTGCAAACAAAGTGTATCGATTCAAAGTGATTTTTTGATGTGCTTTGTAGTATTAGGCATACTGAGTTATATGTTGTTTTTATTTTATAGAAAACCAAGACCGTTAACTGAATTGGAAATAGAAGATAATCTTAAATGGAAGCTATTTTGGATTTCGCTTAAAGATAGATGGATATTTAGACCAAACGCTTTTTACAAGGAGTACTTTAAAAAAGATGGATCATTAAAAAATAAATATAAAAACCAAAAACCATGAAAAAATCAATTTTAGACGAAATCAATTCGTTGTTCGAAACAGGAGAAATCCAAACAATCAAATTTAGTAAAACCGGAAAAACTACGGTTAAGTACGTGAAAGAACCAAAGCTGATTCAATACTCTAAATGCGACAATATTTTGCAAGTGATAAAAGAGCATGCGGAATTAAGTAAAAGCCTTGAAAAGGTCGAAATGAAGCCTAAATTAAAGCTTACGGTTGCCGAGATTGAAAAGTTAAATGTAATCGCTTGTGAAGTAGGTTATAAAAAACAATCTGCTTTTCATGATTGGATTGACAGAGTTGGTTTTTGGCTTGGCGGTGGCAAATCGTTTGCTCCGGATGAATGTAAATCTTTTGCGTAATGAAAAACAACCGAAAAAACAGAAAACTAAAGTTTATTCGTAAAAAGAATAATTTAAGGCTAGGAAAACGTATTTTCAAACACTTTGTTACATTTACAAATGATGTCGATGAAGAACTTTTGAAAATAATAAAAAACGAACTTAAAAAAAGTGCTGAAGAAATATTATTTAAAAAATATAAACTAACTTTAAGAAATAACTCTTTTAATTTTGGGTACAGAAATAATGATTTTGTCAGAAACCAAACTACAGCAGTTATAATATTATGTAATAGAAAATTATAATCATGAGAAAAGTAATAAAAAGAATTATTGTGTTTTTTATGCTAATATACTTTATGATTTTTATGTGTGTTGTTGTAGCTGTATCTCCTTTTGTATGGATAATATCAGGCAAATACATAACTAATAAAATCGGAGATTGCGGAATAGATTACATAATGAAGTTTTTAAATAAATAAACAAAAGGCAATTATGGCTACAATAACATTTCACGGTTGCGATATCAAACCAATGATAAACGCAAACATAAGTACATGTCAAACAGAAAGGCGTATTTACAAACGTTCATTAATTTACCACCCAAGCAACAGTAAAAAAGGATTTCCAATAAAAGGAACTAATCTAAGAGTTTCTTTTGAATATGTTTAATTATGAAAAAAGAAGATATTATTTCACACATAGGGAAGCCGATATTAAACCCATTAGGCACATTGGTATTATTAGGCATCATAGGTGTTTGCATAAGTCCTTTTTTATGGATATGGTTTGATTTTGTGTTTTCGTTAAAAGTTTTTTTAAGTTCTATTTTCTTAACTGTAATTTGCACTTTTTTATATAAATTTATAGAGAAT
>Ga0247813_10002952_pt1 | contig 11267 bp, 17 predicted proteins | sample UWRJL169409C1_FD_180719 | JGI IMG/M metagenome (GOLD analysis project Ga0247813, IMG submission 180719) | Plant litter microbial communities from Arlington Agricultural Research Station in Wisconsin, United States - UWRJ-L169-409C-1 | ecosystem: Environmental > Terrestrial > Plant litter >... | reverse complement strand
GCTGGCCACTCCGCAGACATTGCTAGGAATCAGTCGTGACGATGGGGCGTCAAAAAAGTGCCCGCGCTCCGCTGTGTGCTTGCCAATGGTATGGCGGTAATTCTCAAATAGACGACAGCCACGCAAGCCTTGTCAGAGGCTCCCTGTCAGACCTTTTTTGTGCCAATCTGTCGGCATATTGAGGAGCTGACTCGAAAGGCGAGAGCGCAATGCACCAATACTTTATTAACCTCGAATTAGTTCCAACCTCTTGCATAACCAAGATCATCACCGGTGGCCTATTGCCTAAAAATGGGATGATATGGGAATTCACCAATGAGATTAAACCTGTAGATCTATATTGTTACCTCCATGCAAAGTATGGGGAGCCGAACGGAGTTCAAACGCTTTTAAAAAGCAACGACTCAGACAACCTTATTCATTGGGACTGGACGTTTGCTAATGAGCACGGCCTGATAACTGTAATGGGAATGAATTTTAGAACTGAAGTCCATTTAGTAGGCGACTACAAAGACAGAGGACTGTCCCTTGAAATATTTATCCAGCAGATAAAGTCCGACTTTGTTAATCATGGCAAAGAGATGAGTATCTTTAAGAAGTCGCTTGAAAAATGGACGCAATTTGTAAACCCGCACCACAGAATTCGCCGAGCAGTTGGTGAAAGTTTTAGACAGCTAGACGCTCTAAACCTAAATCCATCGGCAGACAGATTTGCCAGCCCAAAAACCATAGATGAGTCAAATAAATTCCGTGATCGATGGCTAGCCTTAAGCGCAAGATACAGTGCTGGCGTTGGACTGGTTTTTGGTCTAAGAGCGATGCTCCCCGTCCTGGCTGAGTCCTTTATAAATTTCCTAATTTTTTTATTAGCCAAGCCAGAAATTAAAAGCAATGAGAGACTGTTTAATTCTACTGTTAGGCAGGCAATCGATATACGCGTGCAATCATTGCACTTAAACTGCTTGGGCTTTCAAAAGCCAATCGACTATACCGCAACTGAGTGCAAGCAGTTTCATACACTCATGAATGACCGCAACGACCTACTCCATGGAAACGTTGAAGTTAATAAGCTATCTATTGGTGATATTTATTTTCAAGATAAAACCCCGCTATTTATAGAGTACGATGACATGTGGAGCGTTTCGATAGGCGCGTCTATGAACTCGGTCCGGTTTGCCACAGTTCACAGTGACCATAAAACAGTAGAAACATTCATCGAATATATAATTGGGCACTTGGATAGCAACGTGGCCGCTGAAATTCGTCACCTCATGACTATTTCTCATCTCGGTTTTAACTCCGCGACTGGTCGACTTGGGGTGTTGATCCCGGAGTCGATTGCGGACTTCCGCACTTACCATTCAGCTGAAATCAAAGAATAATACTTGCCCAGCGGCGCATCTCTATCGCACCGCTGGATGTTTTTATAGCTAGTTATTTGGTATTCCCAGCTTAGCATTGCCGCTGTCTGCATTTTCTTGAAGCATTTTCAGCCAACCAATCCTATCAGCAGGAATTCCAAGCTCAACTAACGCCTCCTCGTTTTCAGAAAATTCATACTTCTTGTCGCCGAGTATGCAGTAACATAGCTTATAAGTCTCAAGCATAGTGGACTGCAAATTTATTAACTCAACTGATATTCGATAGAGAGAGGTTTCGTCCTCTGCCTCGAGGAGCCTATTCAAACCCTTGTTAATGGTTTCGACATATCGAAATACAAGCTTTATCCAATAGCGCTGATCAACGCTGAAGGAGTGCGCAATTTCTGCATAATATTTATCCAGCAAAGGCAAGCTCACCGCTGAAATTAGGTTGTGCCCCGTCGGCCTCTTTTTGGTTGCCAAGGGTTCGCAATGCTCCATCAAGCTTGCTATAGACTGGTGACAGATATTCATTAATTCATGACAATCTTCTTCGCAACAGTCTTTTTTCTTTATTTTCGTCTTGGCCTCTTTTCGGGATGCTGAAAAAAAATTTAGGCCAAACGCTAATCCGGCACCGATCACTGTACCTACTAAAGGAAGATACTTGTCCATCGATGACTTAGTGGATGTGCTTTGAATATAACTGAGGCATTGGGAAAACGTGTCAATATCCATGTTTCCAAGCGTCCTTGAGGAGATAGGGCAGTATGCCATGACAACGGCGAGATCCTAGTCTTCCAGAAACGTGGCATATTAGAAATCCGTCGCAGCAAAACTCTGACTGTTCACTTGTCTGACCCGGGCTATGGGGTATCCTCAAAACTGAGTACCCCCCATACCCCGAATTACGGGTATGTAACGTGACCCTGGCTCACTTTAAGCCTTGTCCTCGGCGTAGATCGATGCCGAGATGATCGCCCCGCCCCAGCGGCGATGCCCGATGCAGATCGGCACCGGGTTGCCGCTGGCAGTGGTGTTCTTGGCTGAGCCGAAAGCGTAGGACGGCATATTCGCAGGACTGCCGCTCTGTGAAAGGCCTTTGGCCTGAGGGCTAAGCATCTGAATGACGCCCCCGATTGCTAGGGAGGCGCCCATCATCATCATCCCTGCTGTCAGCGGCGTAGCCGTACCCCCGGAAGCTAACGTCAGCACCGCACCGACTGCGAACAGAACTACTCCAACCACCGTTTGGAGTATCCCGCCTCGCTTGCTTCCCGCGATGACTGGCATCACTACCAGTTCGCGGGCGCCGCCTAGCTCCAGTTCGTTCTCGCCGATGTTCTTCCCATTCTTGAACACCGCGAAGCGCAGCCCACGCCCCTCAGCGGTGATCAGGTCCTTTGCGAACCCAGGGAAATTTACATCCAGCGCTTTCATGGCCTCGGCCGGATCACCTCGATCCAGCACCAGGTGATGGACTTTTCCATACCGCTGGCCGAGGAACCCGCCAAGGCGGATTCGGGTGCGTGGGGTGTAATTGATTGCAGATGCTGTCATCACACGGCCTCCTGCGGCATTGGCAGGTGCACGCCCAGGCGACGTGCCAGCATCTCGCGGGACTGGAGCGCCTCCAGGCGAATCGCTGCCTCTCGCTGCGGGTCAGGGTTCCAGTTCGGCGCATATACGCTCATATAGGCCCGTGTGCCGCCCAGCGTGCCTTTCAGCAGGTCGGCAGAAATGCGCGCCTCTTCTTCGGTGAAGAACACGCCGTCGACCTTCACGCGCTGGCCAGATTTAACGTGCTGCACATCCCACAGGCAGTAACATGGCCCGCCCTTGTCCAGCGTAAAGGTTGGCACCTGGCAGGCTGCTTCAAATCGGTCTTTGAACGTCGGCTGGGAGGGGTGGTTGTTCGTCATCCTATGGCTCTCCAGATGTTAAAGCGGATGTTAAAAACCGGTGTTAAAGCTTTAACATTTGCGGTTAACGCTTTAACATTTTTTAACAGCCGTATTGGCATGAAAAAGCTCTGCATCCCATGCCCTACTTGGCCTGCAGCCTCATGCGCGTTCGGCATAGGTGTTAAAGCAGCTTTAACATTTTTTTGTTAACGGAAAAAAATCTGTGCGTGCGATCGGAGGCGGTCTAGGTCAGCGGACCTTCCAGACTTTCGACCCGCCCCCCCCCTCAGTAGTCCGGCGCCGAGTACGGCGGCGCCGTTCGGATCTGCTCGAGCGCTTCTGTTGCGCTCAGGCCGCTGGCCAGCAGCCGTTCGATCTCTCTGCTCAGTCGCTCGCGTTCTTCCATCTGGCGCAGCAGGGCGCGGGTGTGAGCGATCTGGTTAAGCGCTCGCTGTACGGGTTTGGGCAGGTGCGTATGGCTCATGGTCTTCTCCGGGATGAATGAAAAGGCCCGCTGGTGCGGGCCAGTGCCGGATCACCCAGCAAGGAATGATTGGGCTCCGACTGCTGCGGTTATGAGGTCGTGGCACTCACAGCCAACCCACGTCAGGCATTACTTCGATGCTTTGCCCGCAGCGGCGGCGGCGGTGCCCAACGTCACCAGGCGTGTGGCGGTCGGGGCGAATACAGCCAGGCCGGCGCGCAGCTCTGCCAGGATGGTCACCATGTTGCGGCGGAAGTTATCACCGTCGTGGCGGCTGGCCTCCACGGTTACCTCCTGACGGTCGAGCAACGCGGCCACGCTGGTGTCGAGGATCAGCGCCTCACCTTGCGGCATGCCGTTGGTGACGACTACCGGTGTGCCCCACAAGCTGGGCGGTGCCGGATCGCGTGGGGTGCCGATCACGTACTGGCCGTCGCCACCCTCGGCGCGCTCGCTCTCGATGGCGAACCAGTCACGCGGGTTCATCACGATAACGTTTGGATTCCAGCCGTCGGCCTTGAGGTCAGTGAGGGCGGCGCCGATGCGGTCAGCAGGTTTGCCAGTGGTAATGCCGGCAGCAGTGGCCTGCTTCTTGAACCCGAGGATTTCACCTGGCCCACCTTCGCCTTTGATCAGCTCGGCTTCCAGTTTCTGGCGAACACCCACGCTCATCAGCGTGTCGATCTGGCCTTCGAGCTGTTCATTGTCCTGCAGCACCTGGAGGCTGGCGGGAATCCAGGTGGCGATGGTTGCGATCTCCGCGCGCTCCATCTTGGTCGGCATCGACCCTTCGGCTTTCTCCTCACCTTCCTCTGTCTGGTAGGCCGCGCCATTGAGGTAGCCATCCAGTCGCACGAACTCATAGGTCGCGCTAGTAACCGGCACAACTGGCAGCACATCCAGCAGGCTTAGCCGCGGCTGCGGGATACCGCGAATGCCGCCACCATCGCGCTGCGGCGCAGTGGGGTAGCTGGTCGAGCCAGTGACGCCCTTGTTCGGATTGCTGATCGCAGCGCGCACGCCGACTTTGCAACTGATTTGCCCGGTGGACTTGCCCCCGGCCCGAAAGCCGTTGATGCCCTCTGCTGCCACTACCTGGCTTGTCACGGCATTGGAGGCGGTGGAATCGTCGTTGGCGCCACGGCGGGCGCTGACATTCACCATTTTCTGCTCCAACTCACCCAGGCGGGCGCCGAACTCGGCTTGTTTCTCGGATGAGGATGATTTGAATTCGGCGACCTGGGTGCCGATGTTTTTGAGCGTTGAATTCAGCTCGGTCATGTCCTGCTGATAGGGGTCTGGCATGGGGTTCTCCGGGGTGTTGAATTGATGTCGTCTACCCTATGCGCGCACGCACACCCCGGTCAGCGGTTAACTTCGACGTACTCAGTCGGTATCCGTCGCAAACCGCACTATGTCGGCGATTTTGTAGAACCTTCGATTGCCTCGGCGCACGAACGGCAGGGGTGAGCGACCTTCGGCAGCCAGGCGGCGGAGATAGCTGGGGGCATATCCCAGCAGGTCTGCAGTGGCTGGCTCAGGCACCAACCCCCCAATCAGTGGCGTGATACCGGCCTGGGCCAGGCGATCGGTAACGTCCTGTTCAACGTTGACCATGATTTACATGCTCCTCTGTGATGCATCTGACTTTTCGCTAGAGGCCGCGTGTTCTGTGGCCTGTGCCGGATTTCGTGGGATTTCGTATCTCGGGTATGTCTCGCCTGTGAGTGCGTTCAATCCGAGTCGGTCTAAATGGTCGTGCCAGCGTTCCAGTGCTTGGCGCTTGAGCGCTTCGGCTGTGGTGTGGATGTAGGTGGCATCCATGTTGCGCAGGGCGTGGTTCACCAGCATCTCGCCCACCAGGTAATCGACGCCTAGGTCCATCCAGCAGGTGCGGGCGACCTTGCGCACGTCGTGACTGGTCCACTGGCGGTCGCTCAGCTCGGCAAACACCTTGCTGGCTGCCGTGGCGCTCAGTGGTCCGCGCCGATTGGCTGGGAACAGGTAGGCGCCGTGGTAGCCCAACGCGGCCTGTTGGGTCTGATAGCGGCTCAGCAGCGCGCAGGCTTGGCGGGTCAGCGGCAGGGTGTGGTTCTGCTTGGTCTTGGTGTCGTCGGCGGGGATGAACCACTGGCCGGCCTGCAGATCGACGTTGCGCCACAGCGCACTCCGCGTCTCCCCCAAGCGGGTACCGTGGCACAGCATCATCAGCGCCAGCATGGCGTCACCGGGGCGCGTCTCGTTCCAGTCAGCTAGCTTGGCCAGCAGATCGGGCAAGTCCTTCTCGCGCAGCCGCGATGACTTGGGCTTGATCCGCACCGCGACGAAATCCCCGAAGCGCAGCGAACCCATGGGGTTCTGCTCGATCATCCCGAGTCGGTGTGCCTTGCGCATGGCCACTGCCAGCACGTTGAACACCAGCCGCACGAACGACAACGCATAGCGCTCCTGCAATGGCCACATGAGCCGCTGATCAAGCGTGGCCTTGCTGACTTCGGCCAGCGGCAGGTCGTGCAGCCGTGGAGCCAGATGACAGGTGATGGCCGACTTTGCCCCGGCCTTGCGCTTGGCCGACAGGTTGCGGTCGCGCAGCATGCGATCCAGGTACCAGTCCAGCAGCTCACCAGTGCGGCTCCAGGTGCTGGTCAAAGACGTGGCCTCGGCATCTGCGGCACGGCGCCCCAAGATGGCCGGCAGCGCTGTCAGCATGGCCTTGGTGGTCAAGCTGGGGAAGTCGCCGGCCTTGCCCCACTTCCCCCGGATGACAACATGCCAGGCGCCCCTGGTGCGGTCGACGGTGGAATAGCGAAAGCGCAGCTCGGGGTAACGCGGGTCACGCAACTGGCGCACCGGCTGGCCGGCCTGCTTGCGGATCTCGGCGTCAGTGAATGTGATGTGTTTGGTGGTCATGCTTGCTCCTCAATAGGAGGGTGTCGTTTCACCGAATCAGCCCAGGTGATCCGAATCAGACCAAATGAGCCGATTCGGATCAGGGCGCCACTGTGTAGAAAGCAACACACTGTGGCGTTTCCTACACAGTGGCGAACGTGGTCGTGCCATCCGATACGGTGGGTAAATCCCATGTTTTGCCAAAGCGGACATTCCCGCTCACCTCGTCGAGCGCTCGACGGTTGCCCGCCTAGCTGTCCGGTACGGATCGTCATGAACCCACCTCCGCACCTGGCCACCGCACACGAACATCGGCCAATGCTTCGTCGCGGGTTATCGGCTCGCTGATCATGGTGAAGGGGCGGCACCCTGGCACCAGCACCGCCCAGTTGCAGCGGCGCTCGATGCCATCGTTGGCGGCGAGCTCTGCCAGCAGCGCCAGCCGGTTAGCTTTGACGTACTTGCGCACGTCGTCGGTTAGCTTTGAGGCGGGAGAGATCCGCACCCGCATACCTTGCTTCTTTGCGGAAAATCCACGCTCCAGCAGGTAGTCGAGCGCGGCCATCACAGGTCCTCCGCGTCATCATCCAGCGATGGAGGCGACGCGCCACCCGGCAGCGGATCTTCCTGCTGACTCTCCATCTCGTGCCCATTTTCCGTACTCGCGCCCACGCCAGACGATGGGCACGAGTAAGATTCTGAGGGCACGAGTGGTTGAAAGGGCGCGAATGAGCCACCCGCTTGGGGTAATGACCAGAACGACTTCACATCCTTTTTGTTGCCGGTTCTGGCGGTGACAACAGAAAGCTTTTCCCTGGCCCGGCGGATCTGCTTTTCGGTGTAGCCATTGCGCCTCATCAGGGCTTTTGCTTCATTACTTTCGAGCGGGTTGTCCTTTAAGATCCGATAGAGGCAGTCGCTAGGATCATCTAGGTCTTGCGCCTGCTCATCGCTGGATGTCTCCGCTTCTCCCAAGATATCCCGGGCACTACCTTCGATGGCTGAGCCCCACACCACGCGTGTGGCTTCGATCCCATCTCCGATGTCGCATGCCTCGATGGTGTAGGAGACACCTCCCTCGTCAGCGCCGATATTCGACTTCGCGCGCGCCAGTACGCGTAGGTCTGAATCTTCCTGCTTGGCAGCCACCAACACCGTCCGTGCCAACGCCGAGAAAGCCTGAGAGCCGATGACGCGGTCAGTCGGTGAGGAGCCGGCGCCACCTTTGGCGAAGTGAGAAATTCCCACGATGGCGCAAAGGTTCTGCTCCGCAAAGTCCACCACGCCCTGCAGTGCTCGGCGCACGTCATTGGCCTTGTGCATGTCACCCTTCACGGCGCTGACGATGGGGTCGAGCATCAGCAGCGAGACGCCACCAATGTCGCTGGCTGTGTCTCGGAGCAGACCAATGTCGTTGGCCGGGTCAAATGGGTCTGTATCGCCCTGGGCGTTAGTCCGTCCCTGGATGATGTAGACCCGGCTCATGTCAGCGCCAGCAGCAGTCAATCGAGGAATCAGCGTATCGGCTGGGTCATCCTCGCTTGACCAGATCAGGGCATTGCCTGGCTCGCTGCAACGACTACCATCCGGCCAGCGCCCACCAGTAGTGATGGTGGCGATCAGGCCAATCAGCAGAGTGGTTTTCCCAGTGCCGCCGGCGCCGGCGAGTATGTGTAGCTTCCCTTTGGCCAGCCAGCCAGGCCACAGCCAGCGGATGGGAACGGCTTTGATTGTCGACGCCTTCACCGCATTGACGCGCCACAGGGGCGTTACGTTTTGACGATAGATTGGGCTTAGAGGCTCGGTCCATTCTTGGGCAAATCGATCAGTCGTCATTTGACCCCCAGGCGCTGCTTGGCAAGGTTGAAGCGCACCAAGTCGTCACCGGCCAAACTCCCTTGATGAATGAGTGATTTGCCGATCCGATAAATCATGCGCTCATGTTCAACTGCAGCTTTACTTGGCCCGCGTCGTGGTTGCTTTTCGCCGGGGAACAAGTCCCGCAACTCCAGGCCAATTGCCCAGACAATCTCTTTAGTTGTGCAGCCGGCCCAGCACTTGAGCAAGAGGACGCCATCGGAAGTTGCAGTAATTGCCAAGCTCGGGTTTTGGTCATCGTGAGCAGGGCAGCAGGCTTTCCACTTATTGGCGCCAGCGGACTTAACTTTTTCTACCCGGTTAAGCAATTTATCCAGGCAAGCCGATCCCGTCGGCGCAATTGCGCCGCTTTGAATATTCATGGTTATTCCCCGTCGAAGTTGTTAGGTTCGAACCTTTCGACGCCGTCACGCATAGCGCGCAAGCCAATGATTGCTGCCCTTGCTACCGACTCCGCAAACCCAAGTTCAAGACATGTGTAGCGCCCACCCATGCCTGTTATGGCAAACCGGATCGCATTGTAGGCTTGGGTTTCGTTGTTGGAGGCCAGGCCGGCCACCTCGTGCTCAAAGAAATCGATGCCTTTACCCCAGTCGGTAGCGACTCCGGGGTTGTTCCGAGGCCAGTTAATCATCCGGCCTTCACCATCGCGCTGGGTGAAGCTCAGATCATCGCGAGTCCGCAAGCTCATTGTTCACCCCGATATTTGATCTCTCCATGGGAGGCTCCTAGGTGGCGGTGCTTCCAAAGGAAGTTGCCGCTGAAGAGGATGACCTGTTCTAGGTGCCGCGCAATGTCACACATTGGCCCGTCCTCATGGCTTGAGCACATCGGATAGAGCAGCGCGCAGAGCTTGTGGAACTCGTCTCGAGCGAAGTTCATCGAGCACATGTCGCGCGCATCGATCAATGCCTCGGACAAAACTTCGCCTTCAAGTGGCGAGATACTTGGGAAGCAGTTCATTGCACACCCCCTTGGGCTTCCAGCGCGCGGGCTTGATCCATGTGGTGGTTGTAGCGCTTCAAGCGGACGGACAGGGACGAATTTGCGCGGAGAGCGCTGAGGGCCATCTTGCGGTGAGCAAGGGCACGGATTTTGGACAGAATGGGGGCGTGCATGGGCGTAGCTCCTTTTGCTGTTGAGGAGCTGCCACGATCCTTCCTACGGGATTGGGTGGCAGCTATGCGTGGGGTAGGAATACCGGGGCAAAAGGGTCCCGGCCAGACCGAAGTCTGCCCACGCACAGCCGCCATAAAGCAGGAATGCGGGCACAAAAAAAGCGCCTGCAATCGAAATGGGGCGCTGTGCGCCTTTTGCTTGCTCGGGTTCCTACGCCCGGTCGCTGAATTTGCAGCGACAGATGGACGATACAGCGAGCACTGGATGGGTGCAAGTCTTACTCGTGCCCATTTTTTACACTCGTGCCTATCCCTGTGCGTGGGCACGAGTGAGAAATATAGGCACGAGTAAGGAGAAAGGGCATCAGTGGAGGCGGGGTAGGTCATCACGCCACCTCGCCACGGCTGGCTGCGATCTGCTCGTCACACCAGGCATATATCTCGGCCTCGATCCACACGACGCACTTCGGGCCAAGGGTGACTTGCTTGGGGAACGCGCCAGCAGCGATACGGCGGTAAATCTCGGTGCAGGACAGGCCGGTGATCGACTCAACGTCCTGACGCTTGATGAAACGGCGGGCTGGTGGGGTAGTGCTGGTGGTCTGAGCCATCGTCTGCGCCTCCTTGGGCGGTTTCGGTAATTGACGATGGCAATGCTGTATCTGTAGAAAAATTAAGAAAATTAGGTGATCGCCACGGGTAATTGGTTATCCGTCACCGAAATACTGTTATCCGTCACGCCGAACGCTTTTTTGGCCTACCCTTCGCCTTGGCGTACTCGGGTGCAACTACTCGAATCCAGATTCGTACGCGCTCAACATTATCGGGTAGCTGATCGGCATGCCCTTCGTCCACTAGCTGAGCCCAGACCTTCCCTGCCATTTCACTTGTTTTTATTGAACAGCTTTTGTCATCTACCCACAGCGCCGTTGCGATTTCTCTAGCTCTCTCAGTCGTGGCTGCTTTTAGCCTGTTTCCCGCTGCCAATGGCTTCAGTCTGAGTTTTTCTGCGGTTATCGATGGGGCTATCTGTACAGTTGTATTTTCAAGGATAGCAAGGAACAAGGTGAGTAAGCCGCGCCTAATAAGGTCTGAGGACTTATCGTTGTGTGAGGCTGCATCTTCAAACAGGCTCAGACTGTCCAGAAGTGCCCTGTTGTCGGGATCGCCTGAGTTTGGGTCTAGCAGAATAACAGCAAGTTTTTTCAGCGCTGCGAATTCGGGCGCTCCTCCAGCGTCCAGGGCATTAGATATGATACCTATGGCTTGATTGAATTTGGCGTTAAAGGCTGCCTCAGCGCGGGTTGTTACATCTTGTTCGTCGGTATTCGAGTCGTCTGCATCCTCTAGCTGGTCGGAGATTTTCTTCGCAGCTAAGTGGAGCTGATGCTTTTTACTAAAAGCAGTTGGGGTGTATTTGATTTTCATAATGCGCACCGAATCGTTCCAGGCCTCTCACCGGCGCAGAGCGCGTCAATTCCATCAGCCCAGCTCTGCATCATTTCTCGCCGCTGCTCCAGGTAGTGTGCGTGGTTGTAGGTGTCGCGGATCGAGTCTTGATCGCCATGGGCCAGTTGCCGCTCGATCCAGTCGCGGTTGTATCCTCGGGTGTTCAGGCTGGTACTCAGCAGGT